>Ga0116157_10003222_pt1 | contig 15696 bp, 10 predicted proteins | sample AD_UKC048_MetaG_FD_89882 | JGI IMG/M metagenome (GOLD analysis project Ga0116157, IMG submission 89882) | Active sludge microbial communities of municipal wastewater-treating anaerobic digesters from USA - AD_UKC048_MetaG | ecosystem: Engineered > Bioreactor > Anaerobic > Digestate | place: USA...
CCTGGTCTATGCGGACGGCGCGCCTCCCAAACCGCAGCTCATCGTTCCGCTGCGCGGTTCGAGTTCCTACGTTGTCAACGCCATTGGCGAGCTTCACGCCTTCGGTGCCGTGGGGCCGCTGTTCGGCCAAGCGCGGGAGAACATCCTGTGGCCTGCGCTGCGGCGGTGGCCCGAGACGACAGGCCGCTGGCAGCAGGTCCTCGAGCCCGGGATCGGTTGGGCCATTGCCGCCGACGGCAGTCTGTGGAGAGACGGCAGCGAGCGCCTTGACTTCCCGCCTGGGGTGACCCGCTGGGTGTCCATCAGCCAGGACCGCGACGGCATTTTGCTGGCTGTTGGCGATGACGGCCGTGTTTATCAACATGGCACGACCCCGTTGCCCCTGGAACCGGCTGAGGCGGTTTGGACCGACGTCGGGGTGAACATGATCTGGATCGCCACTCTCGCCCAGGATGGCCGCGCCTTCGTGCATGCGTGGAACTGGACCGGTTTCGACAACGCCGAGGTGGTGCGTCCGCCATGGGTCGAACGCTGGCGGCGGATCGGACTATTCGGTTACGGGCTGATCCTCTGGGGCAGCAACGGCCGTCTCTACGATGCGAATCCCTACGCCCAGGAGTTCTTGCGGCTGATCGAGGAACCGGAGGGCGTCACGTCCTGGATCGACTTTGCCACCGGCGGCAATTTTGTGGTCACGATTGGCGACGACGGTCAGCTCTACAGTTGGGATACGCTCACGTGGACCCGCGTGCCTCTTCCGCCGGGAGTCCGCTCATGGACCGCGGTGGCCGCCGGAGACCGGCATACTCTGGCGATCGGAGACGACTGCCAGCTTTACGCCTTGGGTGCGAATGAGTCGGGCCAGTTGGGTCTCGGGTCTACCGCCAGCCAAGTCATTCCGATGCCCGTCCCGTTCGTCGGCAACCTCTGTGGCATCCCGATTATTTACACCCAGGGCGAAACCAGCCTGCTGCCCGACGGCAGCTTCCGGCTCGTGTTCCGTTCGGATCTCAACCGGCGTTACCTCATCCAGTACAGCGAAGACGCGATCAATTGGAGGAACGCCATGCCGCCACTCATTGGCTCAGGGGAAGTCACAGAGTGGATCGATGACGGGCCGCCGAAGACAGAAACCCATCCTTCCGGCGCCTCGCGGCGATACTACCGGGTCGCATTTGCGCCCTGAGGGGAGCTTGAAGACCGGGCGTGAACGGGCGCGTCCCCTTCGGGCATCAAGGCGGCATGACAGAAATGAGGAAATAGCCTGCGGATCGGGCCAGGTGTTAGTGACGCTCATCAGGTCGCCGGTGCCGACCATCTCGTCGAACAGGTTCCAGACCGTGTCGCGGTCGGCCAGTTCGGGGGCGAAGTAGACGGTGTAGTCGTGGCCCAATCGCCGCAGGTAGGCGTAGACGGGCGGCCAGTAGGTTCGGCAGAGGGTGTCGAGTGCTTCGGCCCGGCGCGCCGCGTCCGCCTTGCCGATGGCGAGCACAACGCTCCAATGCGTCGCCGCAAACCTCAGCGGAACCTACGTCGGCGCCGTGGGATTGGGAAGCGCGGGGCTTGTCGGGGGAGCTGCGGCCTTCGATGCGGGCAGCCACGTCTTTCTGGGTGCGGCGAACCTGCCGACGGAGTGGACACTCGAGGCGATCTACAAAGCGGATACCGTGACCGGGGGGGGTCGATGGGGCTTGTGGGGACTGATTTTGCGACTGCCTCGGATCGGATGGCCATCAAGGCCGAGCAATGGGACTCGACGGGCCAGATGGGCTACACGGTTTTTGGGGTCGTCGATGTGACCTTCACGGACTCGCTGGCAGCCACGCCCGCCAATTTTGCCCACGCGGTCTTCGTCGGCCAGAGTTCGGGTGTCAGTCTGTATGTCAATGGCACTCTGGTTGGAAGCGATCCCACAGCCACTCCGCTCGCCCGCTGGGCTTTGGGAACGGGCGCGATCCGCGCCGATGGCACGCTTGTCGATCCGCTGACCGGCGTGATCGATGAGATTGTGATCTACGGTCGGGCCCTATCACCTGCCGAAATCTCCGCCCATTACAACGCGATCCCCGAGCCGACGGTCCTGACGCTGGGGTTGCTGGGCGGGCTGATGATACTCGGCGCGCGATACGGCACGCGTCGGCGGCAGTGACAGCCTGCGGGGCCGCCCTTCTCTGAGTCGATTCCTTTTCTCTCTCCAGGTCCCCGCGTCCGCGGAGCAGGAGAACTCTCGGATCGCTGACGGCGTCTTCACCAGACAGGGCCTCGTGGAACTCGGCCCTCCGAAAACCGTTGGGTCAGGGCTCGACTGTCCACACCCGGGCTTCGAGCGGAGCCAGGGCAGGGCGAAGCTCCAGGTTCTCTTTGTCAAATCCGATCGTGCACGCGATGGGAGGGGGTTCGCCGATTGGGTGAACGCGGGCGCGTCTGGACAGACCGCATCTGGCGGCATCGAGACGGATTGTGGGAGTCAGGGGCCGGTCGGCGATGCTGGCAACGGCAACTGCCATCCTGCCGTCGACGGCGCGCCAAGCCGACGCGAGCACGAGGGGCACTGTCATCTGAAACTCCTTGAGGGCTTCTTGCTGTCCCGCGTAGATCGAGAGGCGCGAGATCGGAATCTCCTGGTATGGCGTTTCGACGTGGGGAGGGGGAAGCATGGCGCCGTCCTGGAGGTAGTCGAGGGCGAGTTTGCGGAGGCGTGCAAGGCGGATCACATAGGCGATTTCGTCCGGGCGTTCGCGGAACTGGGAGGGCTGGAAATTGGCGAGGGTAGGCTGCTGTCCCCAGACGAACGAGCGGGCTTGTTCGAGGTAGAACTGGCGCGAGAAGCGGCGGTCGAGGAGTTCGAGCGGTTTCTTGGGCGCGAACTCGGCGGGCCAAAGGTCGTCATAAGGCGGCATCGTGAGTGACGAGTAGTTGCCGTAGAAGATGGCGCATCCATGGTACACGGCATGGAAGAACGGGATTGGTTCCCAGCCGTCCGGCGCGGCGTATCGCTCGCGGCTCACGTCCAGAGCGAGCATGAGATCGAGGTGTGGCAGCCAGTTTTCCGCGCAGCCTTCGCCGGCCAAAGCCACGCCGCCGCGTGTCGGGCAGCGGTGGCGGATGTCGCCTTCGAGGGCTTTGAAGCCGTTCATCCAGTAGGTGCCGCCGCCGGGGGGGTGTTGGTGCTGCGAATCGAAGCAGGCGAGGCTGCTGCACGCCTGGTCCATGTAGATGCCGTCGACGCCGAGGCGGTTGAAGGCTTCGCTCGCCAACCCGGAGTACTTCGAGCGCCAGAATTCGGTGCCCAGGCACATCGTGGCACAGGGCAACTTCGTGAACACATTGTAGACCTCGGGTCGCACCCGGTCGTCGGCGGCCTTCACGGCGTACGCCGCGGCGTTTTCGTTGTTCCAGCTTTCCGTGGTCATGCCCCAGAGCCTCTGGTTCATGTAGACCAACGCACGCACCTCGCTGGCGTGCGCCCGGTCCAGGGCCGCCATGAATGACGCATTTCCCTCGCGGGGCGGCAGGTACTCGGGGAAACCCGTGTCGTAGGCGCAACCGTGCCACCAGTGCCAGAAGACGCTGACGGGCAGGCCGATCTCGCGTTGAAGGGCCACCGCGGGCTCGATGACCCCGGACGAACGACCGCGATTCCAAATCCAGAGGCCGGTGTCGCCAATCCAGTGCGGGACGGTCCCGCGCTTCCATCGGCTTTCGCGGGCCCAGGTCTGGTTGGTGGCCCAGGCGCGATAGGTCTCCGCGGCGTCAAACCAGTTTCCCTGGAAAGCGCCGATGATGGCGGAGTATGGCAGGGTGTAGCGCTGGCCAACCGCTTCCTGCCGGTCAGGCAGATGCACAGTCTCGAGGTTGAGATCGGGCACACCGCCCGCTTCAGGCGCGGCACCCGCGTCGGCTTCGGGGTTCGGTTTGTAGGCTGAGCCTTCCGACCCTGTGCTGAAGGCCGCAAAGGCCTTGCGATAGCCGGCTGTATCGTCACAGGCGAAGTAGAGTCCTGGTCCGGATTCCGAGTAGAAGGCCATGCATTGCATCGAGCAGTGGCCGGGGTAGTCATATTCGCGCCGCACGCCGCTCGATGCGCGGCCGGCGAAGATGTGGCGGGGATTGCGGGCGAGCAGGCCGGCCCAGAAGGGCACGGCCAGGCACTCGCGTTCGAGCCGGGGCAGGCGATGCACACGGGGGAAGCGGATGCGTTGGATCGCTCGTGTGCCGGGGGCGTCGACAGCCAGTTGCCAGCGGCTCAGGGCTTGCCGTCGATCGAGGCGGACGATCACCTCGATGCGGAGTGCGGGCGCATCGGGAAGGCCAAAATTGCTCCAATCGAGGCGCAAGCCCCTGTCCGAGCCGCGCAGTCTCTCGATGCGAAAGACGCGGGCGTCGGCGGGAGCAACGGTTCGCGGCGGTGCGCCGTTGAATTCGAGTTCCCAGAGGTCTCCTGGATGGGCGGCATTCCCGAAGTCCTGGCCTGAGGCGCGATCCGCCAACTCGATGATCCGGCCATTGTGGGAGTCGACGCCCAGGACGAGTGCCTGGTTCGCGATGCGGACACTGTCGGCCGACGCGTTCAGGACGGTGAGCAGAACGCAAAGAGCGAAGCGGATCGTGCGGCGCGATGTGCAGAAGGAGTTGATCGGAGGCGAATGGGGCATAGGACAGGTGTGGGGATCACTGCGGATGCGGCGACAGGAGGCGGCTGCAATACCAGAGCATGCGAGGCAGGTGAAAGGGGCCTTTCCACAGTGTGCCTTTCGCGCGTGAGGAAACCGTGCCGTCGCGGTGGAGGTAGCCGTACCATTCGCCGTACTCGAGGTCAGGAAACCGGGCGAAACTCCAGTCGTGGACCAGGCGATGGCGCTGGGCGAAGCGGGGTTCGCGGGTGAGTTCCCAAGCCAGGAGAGTGGCGATGATGGCCTCGGCGTGGGGCCACCAGAATTTCATGTCGTGCCAGTACTCCTGCACGGGGAGGCGGCGCAGGTCGGTGAAGTAGAGCAACCCCCCATGCTCGGTATCCCAGCCGCGCGCCCACATCCAGTCGACGATGGTTGCGCCCAACTGGACGAGCCGCCGGTCCTGGCGGAGGGCGCCTTCGTGGAGGACGAACCAGGCGCATTCGAGGGCGTGGCCGGGGTTGAGCGTGCGTCCGTCGTAGTGGTCGAGCAGTGCGCCGTCCGGGGCGACGACTTCGAGCAACGCCTCGTGCTCGGGCTTGAGGAAATCGCGTTCGATTTCAGCGATGCTCGAGTCGATCCACTCGGTGCAGGTGCGTCCGGAGACCTTGACATCACCCAAATTCGCCCGCAGTTCCTGGGCTGCCCCGATGGCGATCATGAGCGGGCCGATCGCCTTTGCCGGGCGGGTCGGCTCGGATTTGGGCGGCATGACGCCGGGGGTGAAGCTGTGACGCAGGTAAGCCGCAAATGCATTGACGGCGTCGTCCGCCGCGCGTGCGTCGTTCGCCGCTTTCGCGAAGGCGGCGCAGCCGATGGCGGCGAAGCTCTCGCTAAACACGTAGCGGCGCATGCGCAGCGGGCGGCCTTCGCGGGTGACGGTGAAGTACATTTTGCCGTCCGGGGCGAAGCAGTGGCGGCGGCTGAACTCGACGCATGATCGTGACGCCGCCAGCCACTCGGCGTGCCTCTCGACGGTGTTGAACAGGGTCGCGAACATCCAGCCCGCGCGTCCCTGGAACCAGACCGACTTGTCGGTATCGATGATCGTGCCGTCGCGGTCGAGCGCGGTGAGGATGCCGCCGTGCTCGGGATCGAGTCCGTGATCGAGCCAGAACGGAATGACATTCTCGAGCAGAGTCGCGCGGTAGAAGGCGGCAAGCTGCCCGCGATTCGAGTGGTCCGTGATGTCGGGATTCATGGGCTTTGGGGCGAACCGGTCGGTTCTTTCTCGAACCATTCCTCGCCAATCGTCCGCCCCAACAGGAAGAACTTGCGATCGGGGTACCAGAGGACCGCTTTGCCTTGGCGGACGGTGAAACTCGAATAGAGGGCCAGATCGAGCCGGCCCGGCGTGCCGGGTTTGCCCAGGCTCACTCCGCTGTGGTCCATGAACAGTCTGGGTTCGTCGAACCAGACCGGCTGCTCCGCCTCGGGCTGAAAGCGGCCTGGGGCAAGGCAGACCGGACGCCGGTGAAAGCCGGTGTCCGTGGGGCCATAGCCCTGGAAATGGCCGTCGTGGTTATGGATGAAGAGGGTGTAGCGCCCGCTGCCGGCGGTGTTGCCGCCCACATCGTAGATGGGGCAGGGCGAGAGCGGATGCAGCAGCGGGGCGGCGCCGTCTTTGCGCAGAAGCCGCCGCGGCTGGGTCCACGTCTCGCCCAGATCGGCGCTGACACTCCAGAACGGGCTGCCGGACGCCGTGCGCATCACACAGAAGAGGCGTCCATCGGGGAGCTTCACGACACTTGGCTCCTGGCAGGCGCTGACCTCCGGATGCCCGGGAAAAGGCACGGCCAGCGCGTGCTCGTTCGCGGCGAACCAACGGATGTCGAGGTCCTGCGCGGCGGGGTCGTCGTCGACATTGTCGAAGCGCATGAACTCGACGCGCGAGTCGGCTGAAATCCACGACTTGGTGGGATTCTGGCGGACGGCAAAACTCGTCCAGCGGGTGAAACCGGCGAAGTACCGTCCGTCTTTGCCGAGGCGCAGTGGTTTCTGCCAGCAGAGCATGTTGGGGGGCATGGCGGCGTCCGGGTTGTCGCGGCTGCTGCGGGGGACCGGGATGTTCTGCGGGGTCGACCAGGTGTGTCCGAGGTCGTCGCTGTGGATGCCGTGGAGCCAGCCGGTATGGTGGACGAAGTTGTCGTGTTTGCCGATATGCTGGCTGTAGAGGACGTAGATGCGCCCTGAGCGGCTGACCAGCGGATAGCCCCAGCTTGCCATGAAACCGTCGCCCGGCCTCTTCGGCCCCGCGATGATGCGCGGTTTCGACCAGGTTCGGCCTTCGTCGGCGCTGCGCGCGAACGCGATATGCTGGTCTGGCTGCGACTCTGCGGAACTCTGCGTCCAGACCGCCATGAGCGAGCCGTCCGGTCCGTCAAAGACGAGGAAGTGTTCGTTGCCGGTGTCGTTCACGCCGGCGTCGGTGACGGTGGGGACGAACACGATGAAGTCGGGCCTGGTCACGCGCAGTTCCGTCGTGATTCGCTCCTTCAACGCGGCTGGCGAGTCAATGAAGTGGGGGTTCGATGGCGCGTCGGCGGTCGCGCCTCTGCGGGTTGCCCCGGCCATGGCGAGAAGCAGCAGCAGGGGCAGCAGCGTTCGTGTCACGGATGGGAACGGGTTGTTCATGAGGTGATGGTGTGGGGAAGCGGGCTTCGAGGGCAGCCGATAGAAAGTCATTCGCATCGCCGGGGCTCGAACCTCCCTCCCTCTGAAGTGGGGCTGGAACGTTCGGTTTGGACCAAATCAGGCATGCATTTTCTGTTCAAGCGGCTTCACGCGTCTGCTGAGGCGCATCCAATTCACGGGGGCGGATGAGGAGGACGAGGACGACGGAGATGACGGCGGCGCTGGCGAAGATGCCGAAGATGCCAAAGAGCGGGACATGCCGGTCGCGCAGGATGCCGAATCCCCAATCGGCCAAGCCGCCGCAACTGATGCTGACGAGGTTCATGATGCCGTAGCCGGTGGCGCGCAACTCGGGCCGGGCGATCTGGCAGAGGATGGGCATGTTGTTGCAGTCGAAGAAACCCCAGCCGAGTCCGAACAGGATGAGGAAGGCGATCGCCACCCCGAGCAATCCGGTCCGCGGCGCGTAGCCCACGCCGAACATGGCTGGCACGATGAGCGACATGCCGATGGCGCTGACGTAGATGCGCCCCCGGAGGGTGCGGCGCATCCAGCGGTCGGCCAGCCAGCCGCCGGTCACGGCGCCGATGATGGCGGCCACCTGCCAGTAGAGCGTAGCGGAGACGCCGGCCTTGCCCTGGCCGATGTTGAATTCGGCTTTCAGAATCGCGGGCATCCAATCGCGCACGACCCATCCGGCGAGGGCCGGCAAGGTGAAGTAGAGGACCAGGAGGATAAACGAACTGTTGCCCAACAATTCACGGAGCGCGCCGGTCGGCGAGGTGTGGGGACGTTCGATGCTGTTGGCGAGGCGGGGAGGATTGCGGACGAGGAAGAACAGCGGGACGGCGTAGAGCACGCCGACGATGCCGCAGGTGTCGAACGCCCAGCGCCAGCCCAGCGTGGGGCTGTCCGCCGCGTAGCCGCTGAAGCCACCGATGATGACGCCGGCGTAGATGCCCATTTGATGGAGTCCGATCGCGCGCGAGCGGGTCGGGCCGAGGTGGAAATCGGCGATGAGCGCCAGTGCGGCGGGGATGTAGAAGGCCTCGCTCACGCCCATGACAGCCCGGGTGACGAGGAGTTGGTCGTAGGTGGTGACGTGGCCGGTGGTCCAGGTGACCGCCGACCAGACGAAGAGGCTTGCGGCAATGACATGGCGGCGGCTGAAACGATCGGCGAGGTAGCCGCCAATGGGGCTGAGAAAGGCGTACACCCACTTGAAGAGGGCGAGGATTTTTCCCCAATTCTCTTCGCGCGCGATGTCCGGGATGTCCTCCATGACCGAGAACTTCATGGCGGCCAGCATCTGGCGGTCGAGGTAGTTCAGGAGCGCCACCGGCACCAGGAGCGCCACGATGAGCCACGCCGTGCGCGAGGCGGAGGAGTGCGAAGAGGTTTCCATAATCGGTTCCGTCGTGACACTCGACATGTTTGTGGGGGCGCAGTCTACAGGCGCGCGCCGTCATCCGTCGACTCTCTCTTGAGCGGGATTGTGGAGTGGTTTGTTCTGACGAAGCGCGGCATCGAGGGAGTCGGGCGCGTGTGGCGGACGGCGGGTTGTTCCGTTTTTCGGCTTGCGCACGCATAAGAAACGTCCATAAAAACGCGCATGAGCAATCACGACAACCACCCCTCCAGTCAGCTACCGGACTATATAGCGAGCGCGAAACCGTTGGGGGCTGAAGCACGGGCCCCCTGGTACAAGAACGTGGCTCCGACCTATGCCGGCATCTTTCTTTGGTTCGTTTTCTGGCAAGACGCCGTGAAGTCGGACGGCCTGGGCGGGGCCTTATCCCAGGGATTGGGCGTCGCCCTGCTCGGTTTGGTGCTGGCCGCGGCGATCTGTCATTTCCTGTTTTACCTTGTGCCCGGTCTGTTGGGCATGAAGACCGGTTTGCCCTTGTACATTGTTGGAACATCGACGTTTGGAACCCAGGGCGGGCTGATCATGCCGGGCTTTTTGATGGGCGTTTTGCAGTTCGGGTGGTTGGGCGTGAACGCGTTCGCCTCCTCGCTGGCTCTGAGCGCGGTGATTCCGATCAAGGCGGAGATCATCATGGTGGTGTGGGGCTTCCTGGCTGCGTTTGTCGGTTTGAAAGGAATCCAGTATGTGGCCAAGGTCTCGACCTACCTGCCGCTGATCCCCCTGGTCATTCTCGTCCTGATGCTCTTCAAAACCCTCGGGACCGTGGGCAGCTTCCAGCCGCAGATGATCATTGACGCTCACCGCACGGTTCTTCCGAATGCTCCTGCCGCCCTGAGCACGTTCGGCGTCATCGCCTTCCTGCTCACCTACGTCGTGGGGTTCTTCGCCACCGCCGGCGCGGCCGGGGTGGACATCGCGATGAGCAGCCGGGACGCGAGCGACGTTAAGAAGGGCGGCCTGGTCGGGATCGCGCTGGCGACGCTGGTGACGGCGGGCATCTCCGCGGTGGTGGTGGCGGGCGTTTTCGGCTCGAAGGAACTGTCGGCGCAGGCGGTTGCCGCGGCCCAGGCGGCTGCCGAAAACAAGGACCAGTTTCTCCTGCGATCGACCAACATGATCAGCGTGGTCATGGGTAGCGGCCTCGGCAAGTGGCTCCTGTTCGCGCTGGCAGTGGCGGCGTTCCCCTCGGCTTGCTTCTCGGCGCTGATTGCGGCCAACAGCTTCAAGACAACCATGCCCAAGGTGAATCCATTCCTCTCGGTCGGCATCGGCGCGGCGGTCAGCGTCATCCTCGCGGTGACAGGCTGGGCGGGCAAGGTCGTTCCGGTCTTCGTGATCATCGGCGCCTCGTTTGGCCCGATCTGCGGCGCGATGATGGTGGATTACCTGCTCGCAGGTCAGAAGTGGACCGGTCCCCGGGCGGGCTTCAATCCGGCCGGCTGGATCGCATGGGCGCTGGGTTTCATCGTCGGCATCCTGCCGAACCTCGGGTACAACGTGCCCGCTGCGCCCGTCGCCGCGTTCATCGTCGGCGCCGTGGTCTATTGGATTTGCGCCAAGGCGGGCATGATGTCCGCCATTGTTCCGCTGCCGGCGGCGAATGTGCCCGGGAACAAATAGGTTCGCCTTCCCGTTGCACGGCGCGGGTTCGCCGCGCGGATCGTTCGAGATCGCGCGGCGAACCGGTCTTTTGTTCCATCCCGCGCCGTGTCCTGTTCGCGGGTGAGTCGGATAATCTCATCGCGGGCTGGCGACGGTTTGCCGGCAATCACAGAATCCAGCATGTCTCAAGTCACAATCGTCGGGGCGGGAATGATGGGCACGGCCATGGCCTGGCCGCTCAGTGACAACGGCCATCAGGTTCGCCTGGTGGGCACTCACCTCGACAGGGAGATCATCGACTCCTGTCTTGTCCAGCGCTTTCATCCCCGCCTGCGGCGGCGGTTGCCTGACGCCGTGCAGCCGTTTCACGTCGACCGACTCGAAGAGGCGGTGCGGGGCGCCGACGTCATCGTCAGTGGCGTCAGTTCGCCCGGCGTACGCTGGATTGGCCGCGCCCTGGGGCCGCACATCGAACCGGGCATGAAGATGATCGCCGTCACCAAGGGGCTCGAGGCGACCGCGGATGGGGACCTGCGCATCCTGCCCGACGTGCTGGCCGGCGAGTTTCCGGCGGGCGTGCGCGACAAAGTGAGCGTGGCGGCGATTGGCGGGCCGTGCATTGCCGGCGAACTGGCCGGGCGGCGCCACACCTGCGTGTATTTCACGTCGCGCAATGCCGCGGCTCTTCCCATCCTGCGGCAGATGTTCAGGACATCGTATTACCACGTCTTCCTTTCGACGGACATCGTCGGTGTCGAGGTCTGCGTGGCGCTCAAGAACGCCTACACGCTGGCGGTCGGCCTGGCCGAAGGCATGCTCGAACGGTTCGGCGGGCCGGACGAAGCGGGGGCGCGAAACCACAATCCGGCTGCGGCCCTCTTCGGCGCCAGCGCGAAGGAGATGGCCCGGTTGGTTGGCATCTTGGGAGGCAATCCGGACAAGGTGGCGTCGCTGCCCGGCGTGGCGGATGAATATGTCACGTGCATGGGCGGGCGCACGGTGCGCCTGGGCCGTCTGTTGGGGAAGGGCCTCACGTACGAGCAAGCCCGCGCGGAACTGGCGGAGGAGACGCTCGAAAGCGCGTTTGTGGTGGCGCAGATCGCCAAGGCGCTGCCCGCCCTCGAGGCGCGCGGTTTGCTGGGGCGCGACGAACTCCCGCTGACGCGCTGCTTGTGCCGTGTCATCGCGGGTCGGGACCCGGTGGAGGTCGAGTTCGACCGTCTTTTCACGGACGATCTCCGCTGATGCCAGCCCCGGCTTCGAGGTCCGCCAGACAAGGCTCTCCCCTCCGGGGTCTTCTGAGTCTCTTCGCGCCCGCGCCGGCGGCGGAGGTCGCCCTCGAAGACCCGGTCGAGATCAAGGCCCGCTATGCCTATTGGCAGCGCCGGATTCTGATCTCCACGATCGTCGGGTACGCCCTGTACTATTTCGTGCGCAAGAATTTCAGCATCGCGATGCCCGGGATGGGAAAGGAGTTGGGCATCGGCAAGGCCGATCTGGGCCTGTTCCTGACCTTGCACGGGCTGCTCTACGGCGTCTCGAAGTTCGCCAACGGCATCCTCGGGGATCGGTCCAACGCGCGCACCTTCATGGCCGCGGGATTGCTGCTGTCCGCGATCGTCAACGTGTTCTTCGGGTTCTCCTCGGCTCTCCTCACGCTCGGGGTGTTGTGGATGCTCAACGGGTGGATTCAGGGCATGGGATTCCCCCCGTGCGCCCGCCTCATGACTCATTGGTTTCCCCCAAGAGAGCTGGCGACGCACTTCTCAATCTGGAACACGTCCCATTCGATCGGCGCAGGGCTGGTTGTGGTGCTCTGCGGATACCTGGCTGCTTATCACTGGCGGCTCTGCTTCTTCGTGCCGGCCGGGCTGGCCATCCTCGGAGCGCTCTACCTGCTCGTCTCGCTGCGGGACACGCCGCCTTCCCTGGGTCTGCCGGAGGTGGAGGGCACCAGGCTGAAGGCGAGCGACGCGGGTTTCTCATCGGCGCTTCTCAGACAGGTGTTCGGCAACAAGTACATCTGGCTGCTCGGGATGGCGAGCTTCTGTGTCTACAGCATCCGATATGCCGTGCTCGATTGGGGGCCCACTTTCCTCACGGAAATGAAGCACGTCAGACTCGAACACTCGGGGTGGATGGTCGCCGCGTTCGAGGTGGCGGGCGTGGCAGGCATGCTGATCAGCGGATGGCTGACCGATCGGGTCTTTGGCGGGCGAGGCGCGCGGCTGTGCGTGATCTCGATGGTTCTGGCGGGAGTTTCGATCCTCCTGTTCTGGCAACTGGCAAGCCAGGCGGTGTGGCTCAACACGCTGCTGCTTGGCCTGGCCGGTTTCTTCATCTACGGGCCGCAGGCCCTGGTGGGCATCGTGGTCGCCAATCTCGCCACGAAACGGCTCGCCGCGACCGCGATCGGGTTCACCAGCATCTTCTCCTACGCCAGCACCCTGGTCTCGGGGTGGGGCTTGGGCGCACTGGTCCAACATCACGGTTGGAACGTCGCCTTGGCTGGCCTGACGGGCATGGTCGGTCTGGGCACGCTCTTCTTCGCGTTGGTGTGGCCAGCCCAGGTCCACGGCTACGCCGCCGACGTGCCTTCACCCCCAACAACACCCCCCGCCACAACTTCTTGAATCCGGCAGGCTGCGGGTCTTTCATGGGGTCTGACAATGGCCACCATGAACACATCGATCCCATCCCACTCCCGCCGCCGTTTCCTGCGGCTCTCCATCCTGGGCGGCGCCGGCATCGGTCTGCTTGCCCCCCGCATCTTGAGGGCCGAACCCCGATTGACGATTCTCGAGACCCGGATTCTCAGCCTCGATCACGCCAATTACCACGGCTGGCCCACATTGGCGCGGAGAAAAAACGGCCAGTTGCTGCTGGCGTTTTCCGGCGGACGCGAGGGACACGTGTGCCCGTTCGGCAGGGTGGACCTGATGGTGTCAAACGATGAGGGGCGGACGTGGGGTTGGCCGCGGACCGTGCTCGACTCGGACATTGACGACCGGGATGCCGGGGTGCTCGAGACGGCGCGTGGCAGCCTTCTTGTCACCACGTTTACGTCGCTCGCCTACGAGCCGGCACTCGCGAACGCGCGGAAGAGCGGCGCCTGGGATGCAGAACGTCTGGCCCGCTGGGAAGCCGCGCATCAAAGACTGAACGATGACGATCGCAAGGCCGAGTTGGGGGAGTGGATCATCCGCTCGACCGACGGCGGACGGACCTGGTCGCCGCGGCAGGCGAGCCTCGTGAACAGCCCCCACGGCCCCATCCAACTCTCCGATGGCCGCCTGCTCTATGCCGGCAAGGAACTCTGGACCGGACGGAGCCGCGCTGGAGTCTGCGAGTCGAGTGACGACGGGCAGTCGTGGCGCTGGCTCGCCGAGATTCCCGCGCGCGAAGGCGATCGTGGCGACGACTACCATGAACTTCATGCCGTCGAGTGCGCGAGCGGACGGCTGGTCGCCCAGATTCGGAACCACAATCAGGCCAATCCGGGCGAGACGCTGCAGACCGAATCGTCCGATGGCGGTCGCACGTGGACGGTCCCTCACCCCATCGGCGTGTGGGGGTTGCCATCCCATCTTCTGCGGCTCCGTTCCGGGCACCTGGTGATGACCTATGGCTACCGCCGCGCTCCTTTTGGCAACCAGGCACGCCTCAGCACCGATGAGGGACGCACCTGGTCCGAGCCGCTGCCCGTGTCTGCCGACGGCACCTCCGGCGACCTCGGTTACCCGAGCACGGTCGAACTCGAAGACGGATCGCTTCTGACCGCCTGGTATGAGGTGGTCAAGGGGCGCTCCCTGGCCGTCTTGCGCCAGGCGCGGTGGAGACTCGAAGCGGGGGGCAAAGCGTGACGGGCAGACGGGTCAGTTCTTGATACCGCCATATCTGCTGGAGAGGCACGGCGGTGGTCGTGATGGCGCCCGCAGACCGCGAATTGACCTTCGAATTGAGTTCACTGGCAGAGTTGATCCTCGGTGGAATCACTCCTGCCCCGCTCGCGCAATTGCGCGTCCGTCCAACCCAGCCGTCCCAACTCCTCCGCAACGATCCCTTCCGCCCGCACGTCTGCACCCTGCCGCCGTCCCTCAGCAGAATGACCGTGGCCGGAGCATTTGCAGTTGCGATTTCCTCTTTATTCGCAGCCGTTTCGGTGTTAGAGGATTCTCCCATGCAATTGCATACGACTCTGACTCGCCGCGCGTTTCTCGCTCGAGGTTCCCTGGCCGCGGGCGCTGCGCTCGCTCTTCCGCGCCTGACGCTTGCCCAAGGTTCCCCCAACGCCAAAGTCAATGTCGGCTTTGTCGGGGTTGCCAATCGCGCCGGTGACAACCTGAACGAGGTCGCTCAACTCGCGGATTCGGTCAATGTGGTTGCGTTGTGCGACGTGGACGCCAAGTACCTGGCGGCTGCGAAGGAGAAGCACCCGGGGGCGCAGACCTATGCGGATTTTCGGCGTTTGATCGATCAGAAGGGGATCGATGCCGTTGTGGTGAGCACCCCCGATCACACGCATGCGGTTGCATGCGCCGCCGCGTTGCGCACGGGGCGGCACGTCTATTGCGAGAAACCGCTGACGCGCACGGTTTCCGAGGCGCGCGTCGTCGCGAATCTTGCGCGGCAGCACCGGCGCGTGACCCAGCTTGGGACTCAAATCCACGCCACGGCGAATTACCGAAGGGTGGTTGAACTGATCCAGTCCAAGGCGATCGGTCTGGTGCGCGAGGTGCACGTTTGGGTGGCCGCCAGCTACGGCGGCATGGAACGTCCAACTGACACGCCTCCGGTCCCGGCGGGCTTCGACTGGGACCTTTGGCTGGGACCGGTCGAGTTCCGTCCGTACCATCCCGACTATGCGCCGTTCAAGTGGCGGAACTGGTGGGCTTTTGGGGGCGGATCGCTTGCGGATTTTGGCTGTCACTTCATGGACCTCCCGCATTGGGCGCTCGATCTGCGGCAGCCACTGTCGGCCGAACCTGTGGATGGCCCGCCTGTGCACCCCGAGTCCACGCCGCCTTGGGCGATCGTTCGCTACCAGCACCCGGCGCGGCGGAGTTCCGCGGGCGAGACTCTGCCCCCAGTCACGCTCACGTGGTATCACGGCAGCAAGCAGCCATCCTTCTTGACCGAGGAGCAGGCGCAGTACTTCCGCAGCGGCGTCATGTTTATCGGGGAGCGCGGCAACCTGCTGGCGGACTACACGCGGCGGCAGTTGCTGCCCGAGAAGGATTTCGCCGATTTCAAGCCGCCCGCACCGTCGATCCCGGACTCGATCGGCCATCACAAGGAGTGGATCGAGGCGATTCGTTCAGGCGGCTCCACGACCTGCAACTTCGATTATTCCGGCGC
>Ga0116157_10003225_pt1 | contig 15691 bp, 19 predicted proteins | sample AD_UKC048_MetaG_FD_89882 | JGI IMG/M metagenome (GOLD analysis project Ga0116157, IMG submission 89882) | Active sludge microbial communities of municipal wastewater-treating anaerobic digesters from USA - AD_UKC048_MetaG | ecosystem: Engineered > Bioreactor > Anaerobic > Digestate | place: USA...
CCGACCGCCGTTCCGGCAACTCTGACCGCGCTGATCGCAGGCGATTCGATCACGCTCAACATCGGGTCGGTCGCGGCCAACTATGTGGTGAAGGAAGGGGACACCGCCGATTCGCTGGTGTCGGGTCTGAAGAACTCGCTGACCGAAAACGGCCTTTCCGACAGCGATTTCACCCTGTCGCTGGGTACCGGTGCGCTGACGGTGGCCAACAACACAAACCAGGCGGCGGCAATCTCGGTCGGCACGACGCGCGGCACCGGTGGCCTTTCCGCGCTGAACACCATCGACGTGGTGAACCAGCCGGCCAGCGCGCTGAGCGCCATCGAGGGCATGCTGCAGACCTCGATCGACGCGGCAGCCTCGTTCGGTTCGTCGCAGAAGCGGATCGATATCCAGAACGAGTTTGTCGGGAACCTGACCGACTCGCTCAAGACCGGCATCGGCGTGATGATCGACACCAACATGGAGGAAGCCAGCGCCCGGCTGCAGGCCCTGCAGGTCCAGCAGCAGCTGGCAACGCAGGCCCTGTCGATTGCCAACCAGCAGCCGCAGGGTCTTCTGTCTCTGTTCCGCTAAGTACACGGGGCCGCGGGGAAACCTCCGCGGCCCGCCTTACCCCATAGCATCGAACAGACGGAACCCCCATGTCCTTTCAAGCCCCGATCTCCTATGCCCAGCGCGAAGCGCCGACCCGCTCGCTCCGCTCGGTCGAATACGATCTTCTGGCGCTGGTCACGCGCCGCCTCCGGTCCGCCTGGGCCACCCGGACCGACGACTTCCCGGGCCTGGTCCGCGCCGTCACCGACAACCAGCAGCTTTGGTCCACGCTGGCCGCCGATGTGGCGCAGCCCGGCAATTGCCTGCCCGCGGCGTTGCGGGCGCGGCTGTTCTATCTGTACCAGTTCACCGCGCAGCACAGCCGCGCCGTGCTGGACGGCAAAGCGAATGTCGAAGTCCTGGCCGACATCAACACCGCCGTCATGCGTGGCCTTCGCGGCGAAGGCGGTGCCGCATGACCGGCCTTGTCCTGAAACTCGGCCCCCATGAACGTGTCCTGATCAATGGCGCCGTGATCGAAAACGGCGACAAGCGTTCGCGCCTTGCGATCATGACGCCGAACGCGAACATCCTGCGCCTGCGCGACGCGATCCACCCGGAAGAAGTGAACACGCCCGTCCGGCGGGTCTGTTACATCGCGCAACTGGTGCTGTCCGGGGACGCCGACCCGGCTGATGCCAGGCTGCAACTTCTGCGCGGGATCGAGCAGCTCAGCCAGGTGCTGACCGACCATGACAGCCGCTTGCAGCTGAGCATCGCCAGCCGCGCCGTGCTGGAGGATCAGCATTATCAGGTGTTGAAGGCCCTCCGCAGCCTGCTTCCGCGAGAGGAGCGGCTTTTTGCCGCCGGACGGGCATGAGCTTCCAGCCGGTCCTGCCGCTGTCCGGCTTTGCCGGCTGGAGTTTCCTGAAAAAGACGATGGCACGTCAGCAGGTCGCGCTGCAGACGGTCCCGGCCCAGGTCCGGGACGAGGCCTATTTCCGCGACAAGATCGGCAAGGTGAAAACCGCCGAGCAGCTGGTCAATGACAAGCGGCTTCTGCGGATTTCGCTTGCCGCCTTCGGGTTGGAAGCGGACGTGAACAGCAAGGCCTTCATCCAGAAAATCCTGGAAGGCGGCACGCTGAAAGAGGGCAGCCTGGCGAACAAGCTTGCCGACAAACAGTACCAGAAACTGTCGGCAGCCTTTGGCTTTGGCGATTTCAAGGTGCCGCGCACGGCGATTTCGACCTTTCCGGACGAAATCCTGACCCAGTTCCGCACCCGCAGCTTCGAGACGGCGGTCGGCAACCAGAACAATGCCTACCGGCTGGCGATGAACGCCGAGCGCGAGATTCCGGCCTTGGCCGCAAAGTCCACGTCCGAGACGTCGAAGTGGTACTCGATCCTTGGCAACGCCCCGCTGCGGGAAGTGATGCAGACGGCCTTCGGTCTGCCCAAAAGCTTTGCCGCGATCGACCTTGACCAGCAGGTCACCGTCCTGAAAGACAAGACGAAGGCGGCTTTCGGATCCTCGGCGATCAGTCAGTTTTCCGACCCCGCCAAGATGGAGGCGCTGGTTCGCCGCTTTCTGTTCCGGTCCGAAATTCAGGACCTGGGGACAGGAAGCTCTCCTGCCGCGATCGCGCTGACCTTGTTGCGACGTTAGCGCACGGCCCCCTTTGATCCGGCATCGGACGCAGGGGAGATGGGCAAAGTCCGCCGTCCCGGGCCCAGGGCGGTCCGGACCTTCAGCGACCTGGCCGGTGCCGGACCGGGGTCTGCCCGACCCGGACATGAGCCAGCCCGTCCCGGACACCCCACGACCGCCGCGCTGGCTATCGGTCAGCCCCGGGCGGGGTGATCGACCCGGACAAGGCGGTTCGCAGCCGGCGATCAGGACAAAGGTGACCGACCCAGATCAGCCACACGGGGATGCCGGCGAAACCTGATGCCCTTGCAACTATGCCTTCAGACAGGCACGCAACCGCTCGAAGCTTCCGGCGATCCCGTTTGCCGGAGCGGTTTCGGCCAGGAACCCGTCCAGCGCTGGCCAAAGCTGGATGGCCCGATCGATCACCGGATCGGATCCGGTCGCATAAAGCCCGGCCTGGATCATCAGCTCGGCGCGATCGTAGGCCCCCAGAAGCCGCCGCGCCTCACCGATCAGCTGGTTCTCCTCGTCATTGGCCGCATCGGGCAGTGACCGGCTGACTGACCGCAAAAGGTCAATCGCCGGAAAGCGCCCCCGTTCGGCAATGCGGCGATCCATCACGACGTGGCCGTCCAGCACCCCGCGCAGGATGTCGGCGACCGGCTCCTCCATGTCAGACCCGGCCACCAGGACCGAAAAGACCGCCGTGATGTCGCCCGTCCCTTCGGGCCCGGGGCCCGCCCGTTCGGCCAGCCCCATGATCGCCTGGTTCAGCGAGGGCGGGAAGCCGCGCAGCGACGCGTCCTCTCCCCCCGCAAGCGCCACCTCGCGATGCGCTTCGGCAAAGCGGGTCACGCTGTCGACCAGAAGCAGCACCTGCTGCCCCTGGTCGCGAAAATGTTCGGCCACCGCAATCGCGGTCAGGGCGCAGGACCGGCGCATCAGCGACGACTGGTCCGACGTGGCGGTCACCACGACGCTGCGCGCCATGCCGGTCGGGCCAAGCACCCTTTCCGTGAATTCGCGCAGTTCGCGGCCGCGTTCGCCGACCAGGGCGATCACCACGACATCGGCCTGAACCCCACGCGCGAACCGGGCCAGAAGCGACGATTTGCCAACGCCAGACCCCGCAAACAGCCCGATCCGCTGCCCCCGGACCAGAGGCAGCAGCGTGTCGAACACGGCAACGCCAGTGTCCAGCCGATCCCCCAGGCGACGGCGCGTTGCGGCGGCGGGCGCGGGCGCGCGCAGGGCGCGGGGCCGAGGGCCGCGAAGCAGCGGACGACCGTCCAGCGGCTGACCCGCCGGGTCGATGATGCGGCCGATCCAGCTGTCATCCGGGGCGATCTCGGCCCGGCCCAGCAGCTCGACCCGGTCGGCAATCGCCATGCCGTCGCCGGTGGCATCCGGCAGCACCGAACAGCGTCCCGGCGTCAGGCGCAACACCTCGCCCCCTGCGATCCCGTCGCGGCTGTGGATCAGGACCCGGTCACCGATGGCAGCCCCGTCCAGCCCCGTCACCTCGGCAAGGCCGCGTCGGGTTTCGCTTACCCGTCCAACCCGCGTGACCGGGGCGGCCTGGGCGATTTCGGCAAGAAGACCATCAAACACACCGGTCACGGGATTCTCCCTTTGTTCGCTCTCAACCGTTTCTAAAGGAATCACCCTTAAGCCTTGGTGAAGTTGGTCGAGGGAGAAGCCCCGATGTTCGAGAAACTGGAATTGATCCGAATGGCGCAGGCCCTGGCCTCGCACTCTGGTGCACGGATGGGCGTGATTGCCCGAAACGTGGCCCATGCGGACACGCCCGGCTACAAGGCGCAGGATCTGCCTGCGTTCGCCAAGGTCTTTGCCGCCGATGAGGGGGCAATGCGGGCCACGCGGGCTGGTCACCTTTCGGCGTCCTCGGATGCGGCGACGCTGATCCCCGAACAGGCGCCGGGCCGCGAATCGCCGAATGGCAACACCGTGTCGCTGGAGGGCGAGATGGTGAAATCGGTGGAAGCCCGCCAAAGCCATGAAATGGCCCTGGCGATCTACCGGGCCAGTTCCGACGTGATCCGCGCCAGCCTTGGCCGGCCGCGGTAGGGGGCATAGATGGGCAACGACCTGATCAGCTCCCTGTCCTTCGCCGCCTCCGGAATGGAGACGCAGGCGATGCGCTTGCGGCATGTGTCCGAGAATATCGCCAACGCCGACACCCCCGGCTACCACCGCAAGGTGATGACCTTTGACGAGGCGATGGACACGGGCCTTGTCGAACCCGGCCCGGTCCGGCTGGACCGGTCTGACCTGACGAAAATCTATGATCCCGGCCACCCGCTGGCGGATGAAACCGGTCACTATGACGGCTCGAACGTCGATCTGGTGATCGAAATCGCTGACGCGCGCGAAGCGCAGCGCAGCTACGAGGCGAACCTTCGGATGTTCGATCAGACGCGGCAAATGACGCAAAGTCTGTTCGACCTTCTGCGCCGATAGAGGAGATCCAGAATGGACGTGAAGACCTCTTTCGTTTCCCAGGCCTACGCCAACGCGCGCACAGCCGCTGCCCCCCAGCCAAAGGCCGGGGCGGCAGAGGGCTTTGCCAAGCTGGCCGGCAACTTCATGGGGGCGTTGCAGGACCATGAGGCGACGGCTCGCGCCGCCATGACCGGGGGGGCCGATCCACATGCGCTGGTGCAGGCCCTGGCCTCGTCGCAGCTGGCGGTCGAAACCGTGGCCACGGTGCGGGACCGCGTGGTCGAGGCGTATCAGGAAATCCTGAGGATGCCCGTATGACCGAAATGATGATCTTTGACCTCTTGCGCCAGGGCCTTTGGGTGGCGGTGCTGATCTCGGCCCCCCTGCTGGCGGTGGCCTTGATCGCGGGGGTGGTGGTCGGCCTTTTCCAGGCGCTGACCTCGATCCAGGAAATGACGCTGACTTTCGTCCCGAAGGCCGGGCTGATGCTGGTGGTGTTCTGGGCGTCAATGAGCTTCATGACCACGACGCTGGTCGCCTTCTTCCAGGACACGATCATTCCGCAGATCGCGGGGGGCTAAGCGATGGATGCCGCCCTTTACACCACGCTGAATCGCCAGTCCGGCCTGATGCGCGAGATGGGCGTGGTGGCGAACAACATCGCCAACGCCTCGACCACCGGCTTCCGGCGCGAAGGGGTGGTGTTTTCCGAATATGTCGCGGCGCTGGATGAAGACCCGTCGCTGTCGATGGCCCACGCCAGCGGCCGCCACGTCGACCTGACGCAATCGACCATCGCCCAGACCGGCGGCAGCTTTGATCTGGCGATCCAGGGCGACGGGTTCTTTCTGATCGAAACCCCCGAGGGTGAGCGTCTGACGCGCGCGGGCAGCTTCACGCCCTCTGCCGAGGGGGAGCTTGTCACCCCCGATGGCTACCGGTTGCTGGACGCCGGGGGGGCGCCGGTCTTTGTTCCGCCCGATGCCAAGGGCGTCGCCGTGGCGCAGGACGGCACCCTGTCGGCAAATGGCCAGCCGATTGCACAGGTCGGGCTCTGGCAGCCAACCGATCCGCTGGCGCTGCGGCACCAGTCCGGCACCCTGTTCGACGGCGGCGAGATCGAGCCGGTTGAAGGCGCGATCATCCTGCAGGGCATGCTGGAGGACAGCAACGTCGAGCCGGTGTCGGAAATCGCCCGCATGATCGAAGTGCAGCGCGCCTACGAGCTGGGCCAGAAATTCCTGGATGCCGAGGATGAGCGTGTCCGCGGCGTGATCCAGGCGCTTGGAAGGTAAGGGTAGACGATGAAAGCCTTGCAGATCGCCGCAACCGGCATGTCGGCCCAGCAGATGAAGGTCGACGTGGTGTCGAACAACCTCGCCAACATGTCGACCACGGGCTACAACCCCCGCCGCGCCGATTTCGCCGACCTGCATTACCAGCAGATGGCGCGACCGGGCAGCGTTTCGGCTGCGGATGGGTCGATGCTGCCGACCGGTGTGCAGATCGGGCTTGGGGTGCGACCGGCCAGCGTGTCGGTGATCCTGGGTCAAGGCTCGCTGGATGCGACCGGGGCTGATCTGGACGTCGCGATCGACGGGGCTGGCTATATCGAGGTGCAGATGCCGACCGGCGTCACCGGCTATACCCGCGACGGGGCGCTGAAACGCTCGGCGGACGGGCAGATCGTGACATCGGACGGCTATCCCGTGGTCCCGGGGATCACGATTCCCAGCGACACGCGCGGCCTGACCATCAGCCCGTCCGGCGAAGTCTGGGCCGATTTCGCGGACCGGGTCGAGCCAGAGCTTCTGGGTCAGCTGACCCTGTCGTCCTTTGCCAACGAAAAGGGGCTGGAGGCGATCGGGTCGAACCTGTTCCTGGAAAGCCCGGCCTCGGGACCGCCCTTCTCGGGCGCGCCGGGGCTGGAGGGATTGGGGACGCTGCGCCAAGGGTATCTGGAAAGCAGTTCGGTCGACGCCGTACGCGAGGTGACCGAGCTGATCAAGGCACAGCGCGGCTACGAGTTGAACGCCAAGGTCATCACCGCCGCCGACCAGATGCTTGGCGCAACGACGCAGCTGCGGTGATGCGGGTCCTCTTGATCCTTGTGGCGCTGACCGGCCCCGCGATGGCAGACAGCCTGGTCGCGACCCGCACGATCCGGGCGCAGACGGTGATCGGGCCGGACGACATGGCTCTGGTCGACGCCGCCCTGCCCGGCGCGTTGGATGACCCCGCCCTGGCCCTGGGGCTGGAGGCGCGGGTTGCGATCTATGCCGGACGGCCGATCCGCAGCCAGGACCTCGGCGCACCCGCGCTGGTGGACCGCAACCAGCTGGTATCGCTGATCTATCTGTCGGGTGGGCTGGCGATCTCGACCGAGGGCCGCGCGCTGGAGCGTGGGGCCGAGGGGGATGTTGTCCGGGTGATGAACCTTGGCTCGCGCACCACGGTCAACGGCCGCGTCGGGCCGGATGGAGCAATCTATGTGGGATGGAAAGAGTAAGATGATGATGCGAATTGCCCTGGGCCTGACGCTGTGCCTTGCCGGATGCGGCAAGCTGGGACAGGTCGGCCGTGCGCCCGAATTCTCGCCGATCGACGGCAGCGCGCAGCACTATGCCCTGTATTCCGCCAACCTGCCGATGGATGAGGCGGCCGCGGCACCATCCGATGACTCGTCGCTTTGGGCGGCTGGAACGGATTCGCTTTTCGGCGACCGGCGGGCGGCCCGGCGCGGCGATATCCTGACCGTGGTGATCGAGATCGACGACAGCGCCTCGATCTCGAACTCCACGGGCCGCAACCGGACCGGCAACGTCAAGTCCGGCCTGACCGAATTCTTCGGGATCCCGCAACGCCTGGATGAAAGCCTGCCGGAAGGGGCCAGCATGGCCGAAGCGGTCGAAACCGGATCGTCGTCGACTTTCAAGGGCTCGGGCAACGTGGCGCGGACCGAACAGCTGACCTTGCGGGTGGCCGCCACAGTGGTCGAGGAACTGCCGAACGGCGTCTTGCGGATCGAAGGCCAGCAGGAAGTCCGGGTGAACTTTGAAATGCGCGAGCTGATCGTGACCGGCTTTGTCCGGCCCGCCGACATCTCGCGCCAGAACGAGATCACCTATGACAAGATCGCCGGGGCCCGGATCGCCTATGGCGGGCGCGGACAGATCACCGATGTCCAGCAGCCGACCTATGGCCAGCAGGCCGCCGACATCGTGTTGCCGTTCTGATGCTGCGCAAGCTGCTTCCCATCCTTCTTGCGCTGGTCGGTCTTGGCGGCGGCGTGGGCGCGGGTCTGTTCCTGCGCCCGGCCCCCGCACCCGACCATGCCGCCACCGATGCCGATCCTGCCGGGGCCGAGGGCGACGCCCATGCCGAAGCGGGGACCGAAGACCCAGCGGCCGACGGCGACCACGCCGAGGATGAGGCGACCGGCCCGGAATACGTCAAGATGAACAACCAGTTCGTCGTTCCGGTCGTCGAACAGGGCCGGGTCGCGGCCATGGTCGTGCTGTCCCTGTCGCTGGAAGTTGACGTCGGCAACACCGAAGCGGTCTACACGCGTGAGCCAAAGCTGCGCGACGTTTTCCTGCAGGTCCTGTTCGACCATGCCAACATGGGCGGGTTCAGCGGCAGTTTCACCGACGGCTCGAACCTGGTCGTCCTGCGCACCACCTTGAAAGAGGCCGCAACTCTGGTCCTGGGCAAAGTGGTGACCGATGTGCTGATCACCGACATCGCCCGCCAGGACAGCTGAGCCCTACTTGCGCACTCGCAGCCGGGCCAAGGCGCCATCCAGCGCCTGGACCCGGCCAAAGGCATGCCCGGCGACGCCTTTGGCGTCGATCAGGTCGGCGGACTGGCGGGCGATTGTGCCGTTCAGCTCGGCCCGGCGAACATCGGCCCAGCGTTGGTAGGCCACGTCCACCATCCCGGCCGCCACCGGCGGCAGATCGGCGGGGGCCGCAGCGGCGTTGATCGAGGCCAGCTGGTCACGGCTGCGCTCCAACCGGTCGGCGGCCTGCTTCAGGGCCATCAGCCGCTGGTCCAGCACCAGTTGCGCCAGGGCCTGCAGACGCTGCATGTCGTGTCTCTGGCTCATCTGCGGCGCGCCCGTTTGCGCATGGCATCGGCGAACCGGATCGCGGCGGCGACCGCACGGTAGTGGTCGACGGAAATCTCTTGCCCGATCTCGACCGAGGCATGGATCGCCCGCGCCGTGGGCGGATCGCTGTGCAACGGGATGCCGTGTTCGGCAGCCCTTTCGCGGATCGCCCGGGCGATTTCGTCCACACCTTTGGCAACGCAGACCGGCGCACCACCCTTTTTGCGGTCCCATTTCAGCGCGACGGCATAATGCGTCGGGTTGACCACAACGACATCCGCCGTTGCCACATCCTGCAGCATCCGGTTCGTCGCGACCTCTTGCGCCCTTTGCCGCCGCGACGCCTTCATCTGCGGGTCGCCTTCGCTTTCCTTGAATTCGTCCATCATCTCCTTGCGGGACATGCGGTTGCGCTTGGCATGCAGGTGGACCTGCCAAAGGTAATCGACGCCGCCAAAGCACAGGGCGATCAGAAAGACGATCAGGACAAAGTCCAGCATCAGTCGGGCGAGAAGCAGACTGGACTGACCCGGACCCAGGTAGATGCTTTCCAGGATCTGCGGCAATCGCGCGGCAAGAAACAGGTACAGCACCGCCGAGACCAGGCCCAGTTTGAGGCCGCTCTTGGCGAACTCGACCAGGCCCTCGACCCCGAACTTGTGTCGCGCCGTCGCCAGCGGCGAAATCCGCGACAGTTTCGGCATCAGTTTTTCCGGCGCGAAGACCAGACCGCGCGACGCCAGGATGACGAACAGGACAAAAAGCCCCGGAATCAGCAGCAAAAGCAGGCTGGGACCGGCAAAGGCGATCAGAAGACCGGCCAGCGGACCACTGGACCCGGCGGTCATCAGGCTGGACAGGCGGTCGGACTGGTCCAGAAGCACCACCCCGGCATCGCCCACGCGGTCCACCACCCAGCCGCCCAGCCCGGCAAGCCCCATAAGCAGGCCGCCGATCGCTGCGGCGGACAGCAGGTCGGGCGCGCGGGGGATGTCGCCACGTTTGCGCGCCTCTTCCAGCTTGTGCGGCGAGGCGTCGTGCTCCTTGTCGGCGTCGTCGTCGGCCTCTTCGCTCATCTCGGCGGGCCGAACGGTTGCGCGACATGGGCCACGAATGCATCAAGCCAGACCGAAAGCAGAAGCGGGACCGCGATGGCCAGCAAGGCCAGGCTGCCGAGTGTCAGGGCCGGAGCGCCGATCATCGAGACCATCAGCTGCGGCATCGCGCGGTTGATGGCACCCAGCGCCAGGTTGTAGATCGTCCCGCCAATCACGAAGGGGGCGGCCAGCGAAAAGGCCAGGCCAAAGGTCTGGCTGATCAGGGCCAGTCCCCAGTCCGCCACCTGGCCCGGATCGGGATAGCCGCCTGCGGGCAGGATCTGGTACGACCGGACGATCAGCTCGGCCGCTGTGACATGCAGCCCGGCCGCCAAGGCCAGCGCGACCCCCGCCATCACCAGCAGGTTGCCGATGGCCGGTTGCGGTTCAGGGGCCGCCCCGGCAAAAAGCTGCGACAATGTGGTCGCCTGGGCGATGATCGAGGCCGCGGTCAGCAGCGCCAGGACGTAAAACCGCATCCCGATGCCCAGGATCAGACCCGCCGCCGCTTCGCCCGCAAGCGCTGAAATCGCCGGTTCAGGGGTGCTGGCTGCAGTCTGCTCGGCCACGAGGGGGGTGACGATCAGGCTTAGCGCCACCACCAGGACAAGCTTGACGCGCTGCGGCACGGCCGTTTCGCCAAGGCCCGGCATCAGGGCCACCACGGCCCCGATCCGAACAAAGACCAATGCGGCCACCCAGACCACCGCCTGCGCCAGGTCCAGAAGGCTGGACAGGTCGGCAACGACCTCGTTCATGCCGGGACCTGCCCCAACAGGGCCGGACGGGCGTCCGTGCCGATCTCTTCATAGGACAGGACCGGCATGTGCAGCCCCTTGGCCTGAACCACCGTGCGCAAGAAGCGGCGGCGCGCGACCGAGGTGACCAGCGCGGGCGACACCCCGCTTTCCGAAGCGCGGTTGACCCGTTCAGTCAGGCCATTCGCCAGACGGGCGAACAGGTCCGGCGGCAGGGCGATGTCGCGCTGCCCCCGGTCGCTGTCGATCTGATAGGTCGCAAAGGTCTTTTCCCATTCCGGGGCGAGCTGGATCAGCGGAACCGACCCATCCGGACGCTTCAGCTCAGCCACGATCTGAAAGCCCAGCCGCTGCCGGACATGTTCGCAGATCGCCTCGGCCGACCCCAGATGCCGCCCTTCGGCCGTCGCTTCCAGGATCAGCGGCAGATTGCGGATCGAGACCCGCTCCTCCAGCAAAAGCCGCAGGACGGCCAGAAGCAGGTCGACCGGAACCTTCTCGGGCAGAAGCTCATCCAGCAGTCGGCGGTTCGCTTCGGCCCGGACGGGATCGGACAGACGGGTGAATTCATCCAGCAGCCGCCGCAGCCCGCGCAAGGTGAAAAGCCGCGACAGGTTGGCCTTCAGCACCTCCAGCAGGTGGGTGGCCAGAACTTCGGTCGGACTGACGACGGTCAGGCCTGACAGCGCGGCGTCCTCTTGCTGATCCGGGCGGATCCAGCGGGCCGGGGCACCATAGACCGGCTCGCGGACGTCAAGGCCGTCGGGGGCCTGCGCGCCATCGGTCAGCAGCACCAGAACCCGGTCGGGATACAGCCGGTCCGACACCCGCTCCACCCCTTGCAGCCGGATCCGGTAGTGCCCAGGGGGCATCGACGCCTCATCCGTCAGGCGGATTTCCGGCAGGATGATCCCGAACGCCGAGGCGACATGGTTGCGCATGTTGGCGATGCGACCGTCAAGCCCGGTCGCCGGGTCCAGCGCCATGGCGACAAGGTTCGGGGCGAACTCGATATGTATGTCATCGAAGTCAAGCACATCGCCCATTGACCGGGTTCGGGCCGGCTCGACCGGCGCGGGCGGGGCGACCAGGTTCTGCCGCATCCGCCGCGCCTGGGTGAACGCAAAGCCACCCAAGGTCAGCGCCGCCACCATGAAGGGCAGAAACGGCATGCCCGGCACGATCGCAAACAGCGCCATCAGGCCCGCAACCGTGCCCAGCGCCCCCGGATAGCGGCCAAGCTGGGCAAAGAACGACACGTCAACCGCGCCCTTCTGGCCGCCCTTGGCCAGAAGAAGCGCCGCCGCGACCGAGATGATGACCGCCGGAATCTGTCCGACCAGCCCGTCGCCAACGGTCAGGATCGTGTAGGTTTCGAACGCGGTGGCAATGTCCAGATCATGCACCAGAACTCCGACCAGAAGCCCGACCACGATGTTCAGCCCGGTGATCATCAACCCGGCGATGGCGTCGCCCTTGACGAACTTCGACGCCCCGTCGAGCGAGCCGAAGAACGTCGTCTCGGCCAGCTCCAGCTCGCGCCGGCGCTTGGCCTCGGCGTGGTCGATGGCCCCGGCGGACATGTCGGCGTCGATGGCCAGCTGGCGACCCGGCATCCCGTCCAAGGCAAACCGCGCGCCCACCTCGGCCATGCGTCCCGCGCCTTTGGTGATGACGATGAAGTTGACGATCAGCAGCACGATGAAGATCACGATGCCAAGGACCAGATTGCCGCCCATGATGAACTGGGCGAACCCCTCGATGACATGGCCCGCCGCGTCGGTGCCGGTGTGGCCCTGGCCGATGATCAGCTTGGTGGAGGACACGTTCAGCGACAGCCGCAACAGCAACGAGGCCAGAAGGATCGTCGGGAAGGCCGAGAAATCCAGCGGCCGATCGATGAACAGCGTGACCGTCAGCATCAGAATCGCCAGGGCGAAGGAAACGGCCAGGCCGATGTCCAGCAGGAACGCGGGCACGGGCAGGATCATCATGACGATCACGGCCATCAGCCCGATGGCCAACAGGATCGTCGGCCGGAGGATCGCCGCCAGGCTGAGGCCGGTGGGCATGTCAGTAGTCTCCGATCAGCGGGCCGCCGCCGCCGGATTGCGGCACCAGCGATCCGTTGCCACCCGCCGGTCCGGCCAGCAGCAGCGGAAAGCGGTTGTCGCGGCTGACCTCCTCGGCCAGATCGGGCGGGGGAGCATCGCTTAGCCCCGCATAGGCCTGTTCAAAAAGCGCGCGGTAGCGGTCGGCATGGTCCGGGGTCGCCGAATGGTAGGCCGCCGCCGCATCGGCCCAATTGCCCGAGGTGCTGTAATGGCCGGCCAGAAATTCGGCCGCGTAGCCTGCGTTCAGGTTTGGGTCAAGCATGTCGGACAGCGAGGCGAAGCCCTTGGAATGCCAGCGAATGTTCAGCTGGAAACAGCCCACGTCCAGGTTGGTCAATCCCTGGTCCAAGGTCAGTTGGGCGTGGGTTTCGGCCTCTTCCTTGGTGTCGAACCAGCGGCCATCGCCTGCCACATTGACCGTCCAGGGCCAGGGTCGATCATCCCGCCCGGTTTCGACGACGGCAATGGCAAGCAGGACTTCGTAAGGGACGCCGGTCGCTTCGGCCGCTTCGGCTGCGGCGGAAAGGCACAGGGTCGACGGATCGTTCCGCGCCTGCACCGGCAGCGAAAGCAGCGTTCCCAGGGCCAGCGCACTCAGGTTTCGGCGGTGTCTTAAGGACATCAAAGGCTCCGGTTCCGGCTTCTGCCGTATGGCCTGACGCTAGCGCGCGAATCTTTCCATGTGGTTAGCGCTGCCTGCTTTGTGCCCCTGTGTCGCCCGATGTGCGGGTGGATCAGTCCTGCGGGCCGGGAACCTCGGCAAGGAGGGCCGCCACCGCTGCCCGCATCGCGGCGCTGTCTTCCAGCAGGCTGGCACTTTGACCCAGGGGACCCGCGTCCGGCGCGGGGGCCAAGGCCGTGGCCAACCGGGCCGCGTTGGCCCAGGGGTTGTCGCCATCGGCACTGATCGCCGCCCAGTCGCGCTGCCAGGTCAGCACACGACCGGCCGCATCCGCAGACCCGGCGGCCAGCAGGGCATCATGCGCCGGGGCATAGGCGCCCAGCTGGATCAGCGCCTTCGCCTCCAGCTCCTGAGCAGCAGGCGTTGCGATCCCGGCCACAAGATCCGCCGCGGCCTGTGCATCCCCGCGCATGAACTCTGCCTCGGCAGCAAGCTGACGCCGCTCGGGTGGATCGTCCTTGGCCACGGGCCCCAGCCAGCGCAAGGCGGCATCGGCAAAACCCAGCTGGACCAGACGGGCGGCCATCCGGTCGGCATCGTCCACGGCAATCGCCGGGACCGGGTCGGTGGGCCCCAGAACGGCATGGGTCAGGAACGCGTCATCGGTCGCGCGCACCGGCAGCACCTGCCACAGATCGCGCGCTGCCTTTTCGTCGTCGCCCGCCGCGGCAAAGGCGGCGTCAACGTCGCCCGATAGCGCCAGCGCAAGCACAAGGGCGCGATGCAGGTCGGGTTCGTCGGCGCGACCCTCGGCCTCGCGCAGAAGAGTGCCCAGGGTCAGTGCAACCTCGGGCGCAAGCGGGGTGCCGTCGCGAAAATGCGTCTCGACCAGAGTGATCAGGCTGTCGCCGTCATCGGCACCCGCCAGAGCCGCCGTTTCGGCATGCGCCTGCGCGCTGTCAAGATCGCCGTCGTGCAGGTCAGCCTTGGCATCCAGAAGCGCCAGGTCGGCCGGGTCGGTGTCCGGCGTGCGTTCGATGGTACTGCGGATCACGCGCGCCGCTTCGGCATCGTCGCGGGCCAGGAACTTGTCGGCCAGCGCCCCGCCAAGGTGGTGGCGCAGGTGCGGCGGCAGGGCAAGGAAACCGCGCAGGATCGCGTCGGTGTTGACTTCGGGACCTGCGGGCAGCCGATCTAGAGCCAAGGCGGCCCACAGCGCCGCCGCCCCGTCGCAGCCCACCATGCTGGCAAACGCTGTACCCGGGTCGGTGTCGCCGTCGACAACCCGCGACATCGACAGATAGACTGGCAGGATGTCGGGCGGATCATCCTGCAAAAGGGCGGCATAAAGCCGCGCCTCGGCCCCGAACCCCAGGTAGAGGTGGGTCTGGACCGCGCGCAGGGCGGCGTCGGGATCGACGCGATCAAACTCTCCGAACAGAGAGGAGCGCGCCTCTGACAGAAGCTCCGCAGGTGGCAGGTCCCTGCCCCAGGCTGCGACGTCCAGATCGGCGTCGTCCAGACAGACGGCCCCCGTGGTCACGACGTCCTTGGCGCTGCCCGGTCGCACGTCGATCCCCGCAGCCTCACCCAGGTGGATGGTCGTCCAGGGCAGTTCGCCCCATTCGGTGTCGGGATGTTCGGTCGGCTTGCCCGGAAGTTCCATCTCGACGATGCCATCGGCGGCCCCGCGGCTGATCTGGGCCAAAAGCTCGTCGCGCAGGGGATCAAGCGACACCGCCCCGGTCGGAAGATCCAGCGCCGGTTCGGGGCCCGCCTTGCCCACGACTGCCGCAGAAGCGGTGCGCCAGTCATAGCTGCCCGGCATCCCGGCCTTTGCGGTGGCATCGGGGCTGGCCTTGCTGTCGTAGTCCAGGGCGGGGGCGGACAGATCCAGCGCAGTCTCAAAGCTGGAGCCTGCGGGCGGGGGGCCGTCCTTGATGTCGAGAACGATCATCCCGGGCCGATATTCAAAGGGAAAGACGTGGCAGTCGCAGGCCAGCGACAGGTGCAGCGCCCCGCTTTCGGGGTCGACGCGCAGCGCTTGCAGCCGGGTGCGCGGGATCCGATCCCAGACCCGCGACAGGTCATAGGCGGGCTGGTCGGGCCCCTTGGCCGCAAAGCCGTAGCCCAGCGGCAGACGCCCGACGGTCCAGTCAGCCGTGGCGGGCAGTTCGATCACCAGGCGGGTGAAATCATCGTGCTCACCCGAAGCGACGCGCGCGGTCTGGGCCTGCGCGGCGCCAAGGCTGGCCAGCAAGACCAGAAGCGCGCGCAGGATCATGCCGCATCCTGCTTGAGGTTGCGCATCGCCTCCTCCAGGTCACTGAAGCCGG
>Ga0116157_10003237_pt1 | contig 15662 bp, 12 predicted proteins | sample AD_UKC048_MetaG_FD_89882 | JGI IMG/M metagenome (GOLD analysis project Ga0116157, IMG submission 89882) | Active sludge microbial communities of municipal wastewater-treating anaerobic digesters from USA - AD_UKC048_MetaG | ecosystem: Engineered > Bioreactor > Anaerobic > Digestate | place: USA...
ACATGGGGATCATATGGGTCAACAAATACATCAAATATTATTTATACAATAAAAGGTAATAAAATAAAGGGCAGTTACCAAGGAATTTTAGGTTCATACTCTGGTCTAACAACAAGATTAGAATTGCCAGAAGGATATTTTAAAAATGAATCTACAACGTATGGAATATCAACATATTTTATAATAATATTATCACTTGGATTACTTGTTTATTCTGCTATATTATGGAAGAAATATGGTAAAGATGATATTGTTGTAGAGCCAGTAGAGTTTTATCCACCAGGAGGCTTAAATAGCCTTGAAATTGGATATATATATAAAGGTAGAGCGGCAAACACAGATGTTGTATCACTATTAGTATATCTAGCAAATAAAGGATATTTAAAAATACAAGAACATGAAACAAAAGGAATATTTAGAACAAAAAAAGATTATAAAATTATTAAATTAAAAGAAGCTTATGAAGGAGATAACTTTGCAGAAAAAATGTTTTTTGATCAACTATTTTCAGGTAGAGTAGAAGTTACAGAAGCAGATTTAAAGAATACTTTTTATACAACAATAAATATAATATTAAATGACCAAAATTCTACTGCAAATAAATATAAAATATTTGAAAAGAAATCATTAAGTAAAAAAGTATTAGTAATATTATTTATTATATTAACGTTTATATTAACATTTATTAAACCATTTATGTTTTTCTTATTTAATATATATTATGTAATAATATTTATGTTTTATGAAAAAATATATATTCTAAATTATTTTGTTGGATTTATATCTATTATAGGTATGATTATATTTGCAGCTATAATGAAGAAAAGAACTAAGTATGGTAATGATATGTTAGGTAGAATAAGAGGATTCAGAAACTTCTTAGAAACTGCTGAAAAGCCAAAATTAGAGGCTTTAGTAAATGAAAATCCTACATACTTTTATGATATATTACCATATACATATGTACTTGGTGTTTCAAGTATATGGATGAAGAAATTCGAATCAATAGCAATTGTACCACCAACTTGGTATGATAGTAATGACGTATTTAATATAGTGTACTTCAATAGCTTTATGAATAACACAATTACTAGTGCAACAAGCACAATGACATCTAGACCACAATCATCAGGTAGTAGTTTTGGTGGAGGTGGATTCTCTGGTGGAGGTTTCTCTGGAGGAGGCTCTGGCGGTGGAGGCGGAGGCTCCTGGTAAAAATAATTGTCATAATTTATGAAATGTGATATTATATTTATACAACTAACTTGCCAATAATTAATAGTACAATTTGTTTCGATAATTTATATTTTTAGGCAAGAAAAATATATTTATTCGAGTATACTTAGCAATAGCTATGTATACTTTTTTTATTAGAAAGGAGAAATAAAATGAATAATATAGTAAGTAAAGAAGATATTAAAATAGAGGAAATGATATATGAAATAAGTGGTAAAAAAGTTATGATAGACAGTGATTTAGCTAATCTTTATGGAGTTGAGACAAAAAGGATTAATGAAGCAGTTAGTAATAATCCTTTGAAATTTCCAGACAGATTTAGTTGGAAATTAAGTAATGAAGAGCAAATCATCTTGAGGTCGAAATTTTCGACCTCAAGAAACAATACATATGGTGGAACTAGATATAATGCAAGAGTATTTACTGAACAAGGTATTGCAATGCTTGCAACAATCTTAAAATCTAAAGTTGCAACCGAGGTCAGTATTAGTATAATGGATGCTTATGTGGCTATGAGGCAATACATAACTAGTAGCATATTGTCTAACAATATTGAATATAAAATATTGGAGCATGATAAAAGAATTAATTTATTAGAAGAAGCATTTAACAAGTTTAAAGAAAAGAATAATAGTATATTCTTTGAAGGACAAATATATGATGCTTATTCTCTACTTATAGAGATATTAAATAAATCTATTAAAGAAATAATAATAATAGATAATTATGCGGGGAAAGAATTGTTGGATATATTAAAAAATATTGATAAAAAAATAGCAATAATATCTAAAAACGTAAATAAAGAGTTAATCAATATATATACAAAACAATATGGTAATGTCATTTTTATAAACAATAATTCATTTCATGACAGATTTATCATTCTTGATAAAAAAACATTATATCATTGTGGATCAAGTTTTAAAGATTTAGGTAAAAAATGCTTTGCTATAAGTAGAATAGATGATTTAGAGATATTAGAAAATATAATAAAAAAACTTACATAACCATAATGGTTTGTAAGTTGATTTTTATTGGAGCAGGTGATGGGAATCGGACCCACGTATTCAGCTTGGAAGGCTGGGGTTCTACCATTAAACTACACCTGCACATAAGCACTTATATAATTATACTTATTTTTAGTAATGTGTCAATTATAAAAATGATTTTAATACTCCATAAGATAGAATACTAACTATTATTCCAGCCATCATAACTCCAAATAAACAAGCTAATAACGCTTTCTTTTTATCCATATTTATCATTGATGCTATTAAAGCACCAGTCCATGCACCAGTGCCAGGAAGAGGAATACCAACAAACAATAACAATCCCCAAAACTCATACTTACTTATATTATCTTTCTTTTTTAATGCTCTTTGCTCTATCTTTTCAACCTTATTTTTAAATACTGTTTTTTTCAAGTAATTAAATACTGGAGTAATAAACCATATAATAAATGGAATAGGAAGCATGTTACCTATAAAACAAATTATAAAACTAGGTAATAAATCTAAATTAAGTAATGAAGCAGCTATTAAACCACCACGTAATTCAAGTATTGGCATTGTAGATATAATAAATATTATTAATTCTTTACCAAAGGGTATTTCTTTTAAAAAATCAAGTATACTAATAAATGATTGTACTAAACTTTCTGTCATCTTTTCACTCCAAACTACTATAAAATTATAACATACATATTTTGTTTAGTAAAATATTAAATACATGTTATAATTATTGTGGTGATTATATGAAATATTTAATAAATAGAATAGCAAGAATGAATTTTAAAAAGATGTTTGTAACAATAGATAAAATTCATAAAAAAACTAATAAAAATAAATTATTACTATTTTTAGATATTGTTTACTGTGGTTTAAGATACCAATCTGGGTATATGGATTATTATTTACTAGAGTTTTATAATCTAAAAAATAAGGATAGAAAAACTTATATTACTAGAGGTATTAATAATAAATATATCAGACATTTTAACAATAGAAATTATTATCATTATTTTTCAAATAAAGATGAGTTTAATACAGAATTTAAAAAGTATTTGAAAAGAGATTTTATAATAATTAATAATAATGAAAAAGAGTTTAATAATTTTATTAAAGATAAAGAGTATATATTTTGTAAACCAAGAAATGGATCTTGTGGTAAAGGAATAGAAAAAATAAAAGTATCTGATTATAAGAATAAAAATTTATATAATTATTTAGAATCAAAGAAACTAACAGTAATAGAAGAATTAATAAAGCAAGATAAAAAAATGAATGATTTATATCCATACTCTGTAAATACCATTAGAATGGTTAGTATATTACATAATAATAAAGTAAATGTTGTTTTTGCATATCTTAGAATAGGATCATCTAAAAACTTTGTAGATAACTTTAATAGTGGTGGTATGGTAGTACCAGTTAATATTAATACTGGAGAAATAGAATTTCCTGCTATAGAAAAAGATGGTAATTTATATGAAAAACATCCTGATACTAATATATCAATAAAAGGATTTGTTATTCCAAGATTTAATGAAGCAAAAGAATTGGTAGAAAAAGCGGGAAAAGAAATAAAAGAAATAGGTATGGCTGGTTGGGATATTGCAATTAGTGATAAAGGGCCACTTATAGTAGAGGCTAATGAATTACCAGGTCATGATATATATCAATTACCAGTACATAGAAAAACAAATAAAGGATTACTTGAGGAATTACATAAAATAATAAAATTATAGTATTGATATTTATAAAATAATTATGTATAATCTTATCTGTAACTTATGTTACAGATATATGCGGGTGTGGCGAAATTGGCAGACGCACTAGACTTAGGATCTAGCGGAGTAATCCATGGGGGTTCAAGTCCCTTCACCCGCACCAAATAAAAATAAAATAGCTAAAAATTATAGCTATTTTTTTATATATTAAGAATCTGTCTATATAAAAATAGTAAGTATTATTACTTACTATTTTATTGTTTTACCAGCACTATTTTGTCTTTTTTCTAAGTCCTCTAAATACCATTGTGTTTTTATTATTTCTATATATGCATTCTTTTCGTCTTTATAACAACAATCCATAAAATATCGATTTGCTTCTTCAAAACTATCAAAGAAACAGTATTTACCATTTTTAACTTCAGCAAATTCATATGCACGAGATGTACCAGGCACATCCTTATTTTCTACAAAATATTTTTGAATAATGTGAGTTGCACCAACTTTTTTTGCATGAATAAGTGCAGCATCAAAGCTTTCGAACTCCAGATCAATATTTTCTCCCATGTTTCCTCCTCTATAAATGTATATATATATTATATATCTTTTAAAAGAAAAATTCAATATAAAAGCAAGTAATTTAAAACATCAGAAAAATAGTATATAAAAATAATACTTTTTATTTTTTAACTAGTGTAGTAGATGGTTGCAATTCTCTACAGTATGACAATTCCTTTATTACTTCAATTTCAATTGCAACTGTCCCAAGTTCATTTTCTTGCTCTTTTGTATAAAATCTCCTTAATTCATTTACAATTTCTTCTGTTGTTCTTCCATTAAACCCAACTGATTTTTTTGGAAGAGTATCATATAATTCAGTAAAATTTTTAAATTCTACTTTATTTAATATTAACAACATTAAGTATTCTTCTTGTTCTGGTTCTTTAAGCATTTTAATATAGTCTCCAACTTTCATTGCTTTTCTCCTAGAATCATTTGTCCTTACTTCGTATATTTTTCCCCCTCTTGCTACTAATTCAAAATATTCTGGTTTAATTTTCATTTCATGAATAGTTGGTTTTACTTCATTTTTCATATTATTTCTCCCCAATTTAAGAATATCATAAAAAATAATGTTTTGTAAATTAATATATATACTTTTTAATATATAATAATATTTTTATTGCAATATTTAGCTATTGTTATATAATAAATAATTAAACAAAGGAGAGTTTAAATTATGAGCAATGAATCGTATAAAAATAAATTAAGTACTTCAGCTTCTTCAAAACAGGAAATGGAGCAAGAACTAATGTTTTTAAATATGTTAGGATATAAAATGAAACCATTATATGAAACAAGATGGAATATTTTAGATGAAAATGATAATATTGTGGGATATATTCAAATAAAGAGATTACGTAAAAAAAATGTAGAAACTGGTGAACCAGCAGTTTATGGTTATGTCACAGAAATAGATAGTGAAAGTATTAGTTTAAAAGATAGAAGAGAATTTGATGATAAGAGTGAGCATTTTTATTGTGAATTCAATATAAAAAGAGAGGGTGAGCTTGATAGAGCAGAAATAAGTTTTGGAAAATATCCACGCATTACAATTTGGAGTAAACAATATGGTTTTATGAACTTTTATATTGATAGTAATACTCTTTATGCTAATTATAAAAGTCAAACTGAAACATTCAATGTAGAAGAACTTGTTATATTTAAATATACTAAAAATAATGAAACAGATATTTATTCAAAAAAAGAATATATATATCAAATAAGACATTGTGATAAAGAGCACGAGCTTAATGACAACGATAGTATTGGAAGAAATACACGAGAAATTAGTGTCAAGTATGACCTATGGGGTAATAAAGAAAATGAAGTAAAAGTAGAGAGAAGAACATGGAAAAATGGGAAGTTAATAAGCAATATTACTAATACTTGTTCGGGTACTGTTGAAGAAGCAATTGAAAAACAAAAAATGGGAATTGATGCTATAAGTCGTTTTAGATATATATTAAATGATATACTACCTTTTAAGCAAGAAATAGTAAGCGCAATAACAACTAAAACACCATATATTGTAGAACAAGGAGTAGAACTATTTTTCTCAGACATTATTGAACAATTTAAAGATAATCCATGTTTAGATTGTAAAACAAAAGGAACATGTGATATGCTTGAAATAACAGAACAAAATTGTATATCATTAATGAGATATAAACAGTTAAATGGTAAACCTTACATAAAAGTAAAATAGCATTAAAACTAGTTTGGGTATTACAAAGATGGTTTGTAAATATAATATATTATAAATTGAAAGGGTTTTGGTATGAATAATTTAATATATAATCATTTTAATAATTTAAATATAAATAGAGAGATAGAAAAAATAAAACAAGCAGATATTGTTAATATTAGAGTAAGTACAACAGATAAGGGATTGCTATTTTTGCTTGGCATATTATTTGCAGCAGGTAAAAGAATAAATATAATTAATAAAGAAGATTCTGACTTTAAAAAAGACTTAAGTTTAAAAGAAAATTTTGATATAAAAACAAATAATAAATCATTTTATATTATGTCTTATGTATGGGAAAAACTCAGTGATGATACGTTCCCAAATAAAGATTTTTCAAATATAAAAAATGATTTTAATATACTTATTGAAAACATTAAAAGATTAGGTATTAAAGTAGAAAAAATAGAAAATAATCCAATTAGTAACAAAGTATTTTTAATTTGTCCAGTAAGGGATGCTACTGCAACTCAAGTAGAAGAAGTAGGACATTATATGGATGATATTAATGCAAGAGGATATAAATTATATGTACCACATATTGATACGGTTCAAAAAGATATACTTGGTGGTTATGCAATATGTATACAAAATGCAAGGGCAATTGGTGAATCAAATATAGTACATATATATTATGATCAAAATAGTAAAGGTAGTTTATTTGACTTAGGTATTGCATATTATATGAATAAAAATATATATGTAATTAATGAAGATAAAATAGTTTATAATAATGATGATTTTGGTGACAATATAGTAAGAACTTGGAATGAGAAATTGAAACAAAAAAGTAGAATATATAGTAAACAAAGAAAAAGAACTTAAAAGTAACAATTTATTGTTGCTTTTTGTTTACACTAAATATGTTAATAAAAAATAATACTTTTAAATATGCTATAATTTTATTATAGGAGATTACTATGGAACAAAAGAAAATAGACAATATAAGTATATCTGCAATAATAAAATTATATTTATATCAAAAGGGAATATTTGTATCAGATGATTTTTATGATGAATTGGGGGATTCTACTTATAGTGGTTATAGAACAACATCTGGTATATTTATGAAAATAGGTGGTACCTTATCAGAAGAGGAATTTGAAAGTTTAAAAACAAGTGGTGATTTGCTTGCTGATTTTCCTAACATTACTTATGAAGAGTATTTAAGAAATAGAGAATGGGCAACTGCTCAAATATTTAGAAAATCATCCATGACAGAAGAAATTAAAAATAGTACTTATTTTGAACTTTGTTTTGATAATAATGGGAGTTTTTATATTAGTGGTCAGTATGTTGATAGTAGTGGTCAAAAACAAGCTATTAGAATAAATGATATTGGTATATTTAAACAAGGAAACTATGATGATAGTAAAGCAGTAGCAGTACAAGCTGGTGGCATAAGAATAAGAGATAGCTTATGTGGTTCAAATTGTATAAGTGGATGTTCTTTTTGTTCATTTGGATCGGGAGCTAATAATTATAGAGAAGGAACATTTACTGAAGGGAAATTATATGAAATAAAAGATGATATTAAAGCATCAGTTGTCCAAAATGGAATATCAGCACTATTTATAACAGGTGGTAATCCAAGTTTAAGTGATATGAAAAACTGGACATATTATTTAGAAGAAAGTATTAAGGCATTTAGGCAATCAACAGCAGAACAAGGAATGGATTCAAGTACAGTTGATGTAATGCTAACACCAAGAAGTTTTGATAAATATATAGATACTAAAGAAAACTATTTAGCATATTTAAAGTATTTAAAATCATTAGGAGTTACAACAGTATCTCCAAATATGGAAATATGGAGCGATGAGAAGTTGCAAGAATATTGCAAATCAAATGATAAAAATAAAGGTACTACAAAATCAGAAATAGGTCATGATGGATATTTAAGTTTTATAGATGCATCAGTAGAAGTAATGGGTAAATTTAATGTAAGATCAGCATTAATTGTAGGACTCAACACAAAAGATGAAATTAAAGAAGCAATAGATGTTTTAATAAACAAAGGATGTTATGTTACATTATCTCCTTTTAAAGCACCAGAATGTGTACAAACAGATATTAGATATAGTAATAATTTAAAATCATTAGAGCCTCCTATTGAAGATCTAATTGAATTAAGTGAATATTTAAAACAAAGAATAAAAGAATATTTACAAAGTTTATCAGAAGAAGAAAGAAAAATATGTGAAGCAAATATTGATAGATCATTAAATGCTCATAACTCTCACAATACATCTAATTTGTGTTCTGGACAAGTATTAGATAAAATAGAACAGGATGGATTAGAACAAGGACTTGATAGAAGTATTGTAACAAGTATCAATGATTTTAAGAAAAAACAAGCCACAAGTATTTAAAAAAAATCTACAAATATGTAGGTTTTTTTATTATATCTAATATGATATAATATATTTAAGGAGGGTTTTTGATGAAAGATAAAAAAGAAATTGCTGAAGATTTAGAAAAAAGATATTTTGAAATAATTAAAGAATTGTCAGAATTATCAGATAGTGAGTTGCGTTCTTTCGCATTAAACGAAAAAGATGCTAGGATTGTACAAATGGTTTTAGAATATAAAGGGCAAAGGTATAAAACTAAAAATATTAATCGTTTAAAAACGATAAAAGGTATTGAAACTGAACTATTAAAATTAAAAGAAATTTTAGATGAATTAAAAAGTATACCAGCAGTAAATTCTTATATAGAAAACATGAAAAAATTGTCAGCATTAAAGAACAAATTACAAGATATAAAAGATAAAAATGAAGAAGAAAAGTTATTTAACTGTAAGCACATTTGGTATATCATTAAAAATGATTCTGTTTATGGTGGCGATGCAAGTGATTCGCGTGGTAAGAAATATGCCTGTATGAAATGTGGCTATGATTCTAGAGAAAGCATTTATGCACTTTCAAAGGTCCAAAGAATGTTTTTTAATGAGTTTTATGATCAAATTAATAAAGGAATTAAAACTGATATCTTTTGTGAATATTCACTAGCTGAGACCTATCAAGAAATTGTAAAAGATAATCCAAATATTACTGATGAGGAAATAGTTAAATTGGTAGAATTAAGACTGGCTAATTCCACTGCTTATGTAAAAAAGCCTAATAAATTATAGGAGATTATAATGCAAGACAACAAAGACAAATTAGAATCATCAAGAATAAGAATTCTTAGAAGAATGGCTAGTATTAAAGCTAAAATAGAAAAACTAACTGGAGAAAAAATTGTACAGGAATATATTACTCAATGTAATAATATTATAAAATTAAATAATAATTTGGATAAAATAGAAGAAAAAATAAAATTAGAAACGATGATGAATTGTAATCATATTTGGATTATATCAAGTTTTTATACATTATCAGATGGCTATAAGAATCAAATTTATAAACATTATCGCTGTATAAAATGTGGAAGAGATACAAAAAAATTTGATGGAATATATTCAGATGTTTATTGTGATAATATGGATTCAGAAAGATCTAATTATATCTTATCAAAAATAGAAAATGAATTAAGAAGAGGAACTATTACAGATATTTATTGTCAATATGAAACAATAGAGTTATTATACAATCAAATAGTTAGAAAGTATCCAAAGATATCAAATGAACAAGCAGTAAAATATATTAAAAGAATTATTAATTTATCAAAGAGCAAAAGAATATCTGATAAAGAAAAAAGATTAATATTAAAAGAACCACATAAATATCTATGATGGTATGAAAGTGCTTAACAAGTGTAAATACTTGTTTTTTTTATTGACAGCGGGGGGGGGAATAAGCGTACTATATAATTATAATAATAAGAAGGAGAGACAAATGAAAAAGAAGATAATAATAGTCATATCAGTAGTAGTATTATTAGGAATAGGATTTGCGGCATATATATCATTTTTTAATACTAATGTAAAAAATAATAATAACTCTAATACATCAAATACTACAACAACCAAATCAAATAGCAAAGAAAATATTATACATACTGATATATTTACATACAATATTAACAATAAGAATAAAAAAGTAAAATTTGTTTATATCAAAGAATCTGGAGACAGCTTTAATGAAGCTTTTGCTAGTGATATACAAAGCGCAAAAGAAAGCGGTGACTATGTTTATAATGTTATATATTTAAAAATATTTATTGATGATGTTGAAATAAAGGATGTTAAATTTCTTATTCATATTAATACTGAATCTAAAAGTTCTAAATTTACTGATTTTTACAAAAAAACAGATATAAAAAAATTTATGGGAGAAGACAAAGAATATTTTGTATTTGCAATAACAGAACCACACCAATTTGTCGATGGACGAACCATACCAATTATTTTTAATGATCAGGGGAAATTATTATATAAAATAAATTTTACACAAAATTTTGGTACATGGGTAGTAGATAAAAATTCAAGATTTTATGAAAAAGATGAAATGTATTTAATTGGAAAAAATGCGGTATATTTTACTGAATTAATTTGTGGAGTTCCATATGATGCGAATGCAGATGAAGAAGACATAAGCAACGAGATAGTACAGGAACATATTTTAACTGTTGACAATGATGTCGTCAATATAGCGCCAGGTAAGATTTATAAAGGTGGAGGTGCTGGTGCACTTCCTGAATACTGCCAAGAGTAATTTATAATAGTCTATTAAAAATCTATTTATATAGATTTTTTCTTTTCTTGTTAATTATATTAAAATATATTATAATTATAAAAGAATAGAAGGTGTTTATTTGAACAAGAAATATAAAGTAATTGATGGTAATACTGCTTGTGCAGAAGTTTCATATTTATTTACAGAAGCAGCAGGTATTTATCCAATAACACCATCATCAGATATGGCAGAGTTAATTGATGAATGGAGTTTTAATAATAAAAAAAATTTTTATGGTAGTAGTGTTAAAGTAGTACAAATGCAGTCAGAAGCTGGTGCTATTGGTTTTATACATGGATTACTACAGGCAGGCACAATAGCAAGTACATATACTTCTAGTCAAGGTCTATTACTTATGATACCTAATATGTATAAGATAGCTGGAGAATTATTACCATGTGTAATAAATGTATCATCAAGAGCAATAGCAACTCATGCACTAAGTATTATGGGTGATCATCAAGATATATATGCAGTTAGACAAACAGGATTTGCAATATTAGCATCCTCATCTGTACAAGATATATATAATTTATCAATAGTAGCTAACTTATCTACTATGAGTGGTAGAGTCCCAATAGTAAACTTTTTTGATGGTTTTAGACTTAGTCATGAGTATAAAAAGATTGAAATAATTGATGAATCTAAAATAAAAGATATATTAGATTTTTCTAAAATAAATGAGTTTAAATCTAATAGTATATTATCTAAAAAAGTAATAAGAGGTACTGCTCAAAATGATGATATATATTTCCAAAATACTGAAGCTAGAAATACTATATATAATGATTTTCCAGATACTATAAATAATTATATGAAAAAGATAAATGAATTAACTGGAAAAGAGTATAAACCATTTAATTATTATGGTAGTAAAGATGCTGATAGTGTTATTATAGCTATGGGAGCAGTATGTGATACTATAAAAGAAGTAATAGATAACGAGAAAAATAGTAAAATTGGTTTAGTAGAAGTACATTTATATAGACCGTTTAGTAAGAAGTATTTATTTAATGTTCTTCCTAGAACAGTTAAGAAAATAGCAGTACTTGATAGAACTAAAGAGCATGGATCAATAGGAGAACCTCTATATTTAGATATATTAGGGGCATTTAGTGATGCAATTAAAAAACCATTAATAATTGGTGGTAGATATGGACTTGCTGGTAAAAATACTGATTCAGCATGTATAAAAGGTGTATATGATCATTTAAATAGTAAAAACCCATTTAATAACTTTACTATAGGTATAGAAGATTATGTTACTAATTTGAGTATAAAAGTACCAGAATATATAATTAAAAAAGATAATATGAAAGAGATAATAATATATGGCTATGGATCAGATGGGATGGTAAGTGCATCTAAAAATATATTATCTGTATTAGGCAATAATACAGAAGGATATGTACAAGGATACTTTGAATATGATTCTAGAAAAAGTGGAAATGTTACTAAATGTCACCTAAGAATTTCTAAAGATGAAATAAGAAGTGAATACTATTTAAATAATAAAGATGTAGTAATATGTACTAAATACAATTATTTATCTAAATATAATATACTTGATAATATTAATGAAAATGGAATATTTATTTTAGTAACAGACTTATCTGAAAAAGAAATAAATGATACTATAGATGAAAAAATAAAGAAAATAATAAAAAATAAACATATTAAGTTTTATATAATAGATGCTTACTCAATTGCAGAAAAACATAATCTAAAAAATAAAATAAGTACTGTAGTAGAAAGTATATTCTTTTACTTAACTGATATTATTAAATATGATGTAATAGTTAAAAAGATACAAGATGAAATAGTTAAGATGTATTCTTCTAAAGGAAAAGAAGTAGTAGAAGCTAATCTAAAAATACTACTTGATTCACCAAAAGAAATAAAAGAAATAGAGTTAGTAGAAGATGATATTATTGATGATGTAGAAAAAGAGTTATATAAAGATAATGTATTTAATAAAGTTACTGCTTTAGAAGGTAATAAACTAACTGTAAAAGATTTCTTAGAACATAATGATGGTTCTTATGAAACTGGTACAACAAAATATGAGAAAAGAGCTTTAGCAGAAAAGGTTTCAATTTGGAATAAAGACAAATGTATAGAGTGTAATTTTTGTTCTTTTGTATGCCCTCATGCAGTAATAAGGCCATTTATATTAACAAGTGAAGAGGTAAAAAAATATAACTTAGAAGATAAAGTTAGAGAGTGTATTGGTAAACCAGATTATTATTTTTATATAGGTATATCTAGTGCAGATTGTACTGGCTGCTCACTTTGTGCAAATATATGCCCAGCTCAAGCACTTACTATGATTGATACAAAAGAAAGTAAAGTAAACAAAGATATATATAAATTATTTGAAAAAGAAAATGAAGAGTTATTTGATAAATATACTATTAAAGGTTCTCAATTTAAAAAACCATTATTTGAGTTTTCTGGAGCATGTGCAGGATGTGGTGAAACACCTTATATAAAACTTTTAACTCAGTTATTTGGAGAAAAACTAGTAATTGCTAATGCAACTGGTTGTTCTTCAATATACGGAGCATCTTCAGTATCAATGCCATATTCTATTTCTTGGATGAATTCTTTATTTGAGGATAATGCAGAATTTGGATATGGACTTAGAGCAAGTTATAATATGATAAGACATTACATTGAAAATATTATTAAAAATAATATTGAGTCACAATCAGAAAATAATAAAAAATTATTAAAACAGTGGTTAGATAATAAAGATGACTTTACAATAACAAGTAAAATAAAAGACAATATTGATTATAAAGAAATAAAAGAATTAGAGACATTAAAAGAATATATACCATCAAAGAGTATATGGATAATTGGTGGAGATGGATGGGCATACGATATTGGATATGGTGGATTAGATCATGTACTTGCTCAAGGAGAAGATGTAAATATACTAGTGCTTGACACAGAGTGCTATTCTAATACCGGAGGACAAGCATCTAAGTCTACTAAAACTGGAGCAATTGCTAAATTTGCAATAGGAGGTAAATCAAATCCTAATAAAGACCTAGCAAGACTTGCAATATCATATGATAATGTATATGTTGCAAGTATTTCACTTGGAGCCAATATGATGCAGGCATTAACTGCATTAAAAGAAGCAGAAGAGCACCAAGGCCCATCAATAGTAATTGCATATTCTCCATGTATTAATCATGGTATAAAAGGTGGCATGTCATCTAGTATTAATGAAGAAAAATTAGTAGTAGAATCTGGTTACTTTAACCTATTTAGATATAAACCAAGCGAAGACAAATTATATTTAGATTATAAAAATCCAAACTTTGATTTATATGATAAATTATTAAATAATGAAAGCAGATATAATTTATTAAAAACTACAAATGAAGAATTTGCAAAAGAATTACTTGAAAAAAACAAAAAAATAGCAATTGATAGATTCAATTACTATAAAGAGTTATCAGAGAAATAATTATGAAAAAGCAAGTATTAAAAATAGATAGTATATTTGAATGTGAAATTATGTATTTAGAAAACGAAGGCTCTGGTGTTACTAGAATAAATAACTTTGTTGTTTTTGTACCAAAAGCACTCGTTGGCGAATTAGTAAAAATTAAAATTACTGAAATTAAAAAAAATTATGCTGTTGCAAAATTATTAGAAATAATTAAACCATCAAAATATAGAATAAAACCTAATTGTGAATATTATAATATATGTGGTGGATGTAATTTAAGACATCAAGTGCAGAATAAAAACATTGATTTTAAACAAGATAAAGTTAGTAATGCTATGAATAAGATTGGTAAGATAAATATTAATTTAGAAAGTATTATAGAATCTCCTCAATATGATAACTATAGAAATAAGGCCGTATTTAAAGTAGAAAAAGACAAAATAGGATTTTATGAACAAAATTCATATTTTTTAGTAGATATTTCATACTGTAAACTATTAAATGATAATATTAATTATGTTTATGTATTAAAGATTATTAAAAAATATTTAATAAATAATATAGAAAATAAAATATATGAAATAACAATAAGATATGCTCTTGCAAGTGATGAGCTATTAATTAATATTTTATCAAAAGAAAATGAGTTAAAATTATCAGAATATCTAAAAGATAATATTAAAAATGTTAAATCAATATTTTTAAATAATAATTTAATATATGGTAATAAATATATTAATGAAGATATTAATAATTTAATGTTTAAATATTCAGCAAAATCTTTTTTTCAAGTTAACACAAGACAAGCAGAAAATATATATAATTATATATTAAATTTAGACTTAAATTCAAATGATACTGTTCTAGATTTATACTCAGGAGTAGGTACTATATCTAGTATAATATCTAGAAAAGTAAAACATGTATATGGAATAGAAATAGAAGAAGAAGCAATTGAATGTGCTAATGAAAATATAAAATTAAATAGTATTAACAATATTACTTTTATTCATGGTAATGCTGATTCATTAAATAAAATAAATGATAAAATAAGTGTAGTAATATTAGATCCTCCAAGAGGAGGATCTAATAAAAAAACTCTAGATAATATCATTAAACTTAATCCAAATAAAATAATATATATATCTTGTAACCCAGTTACACTTGCAAGAGATATAAATTATATTTATAATTTTAATTACATTATTAATAGTATTAATGCATTTGATATGTTTCCAAATA
>Ga0116157_10003239_pt1 | contig 15661 bp, 18 predicted proteins | sample AD_UKC048_MetaG_FD_89882 | JGI IMG/M metagenome (GOLD analysis project Ga0116157, IMG submission 89882) | Active sludge microbial communities of municipal wastewater-treating anaerobic digesters from USA - AD_UKC048_MetaG | ecosystem: Engineered > Bioreactor > Anaerobic > Digestate | place: USA...
GGCGCTGGTTAAGGCCGGTCTGGCCGGGGGATACGCTGCGGTCAGAGTCGGAGGTGATCGGGCTGAAGGAGACCTCCTCGGGGGCCACGGGGGTGGTCTGGGTCCGGACGAAGGGCATCAACCAGCATGGGGAGGTGGTGCTGGAATATGTCCGCTGGGTGATGGTGCGCAAGCGTCGGCGGGAGGTCGTGGTGCCGGTATCGGTGCCGGAGCTGGCCTTGGTCGTCGAGCCTGGCGCGCTGGTGGTGCCGGAGGGGCTGGACTTCGGCCGCTATGACTTTGGCCTGGCGGGCGAGCCGCATCGCTGGGGGGACTACGCGGTCGGCGAGGTGATCGACCATGTCGATGCGGTGACCATCGAGGAAGCCGAGCACATGCTGGCGACGCGGCTGTGGCAGAACACCGCCAAGGTGCATTTCGATGTCACCCAGCGCGAGGACGGCAAGCGGCTGATCTATGGCGGGCATGTGATCAGCCTGGCGCGGGCCTTGTCCTTCAACGGGTTGGCCAATGCGCAGATGATCGTGGCCCTGAACGCGGGCGCGCATGCCAACCCCTGTTTCGCGGGCGACACGGTGCGGGCCTGGTCCGAGGTGCTGGATCGGGCGGACACGCCGGTTCCATCGGTCGGGGCGCTGCGGTTGCGCCTGGTGGCGACACGGGGCGCGGCGGGGGCCTTGCGGGGCGCGGACGGGAAATACCTGCCTGAGGTGTTGTTGGACCTGGACTACTGGGCGCTTGTGCCACGTTAGGCAAAAAAATCGTCGCAGTGGCTTGTTGACTGTTCAGTCAGTGGGCGTTCCGTGGCATGCTGCCCCGACACATCACAGGAGGCAGGGGATGCGGACAATTCTGGGGATGACGGCGCTGGCCTTTTCGGCGGGGCTGGCTGCGGCGCAGGACGTGGTGGTCTATGGTGGGGCGGAACTGGAGTTCCTGCACGAGGAATTCGGTCCCGGCACCGGCACCAGCAGCTACCTGTCCGGATATGTCGAGGTGGAGACCCGGGGGTTTTACGCAGGCCTTTGGGCCCAGGTCGCCGATGATGACCTGATGGACGAGGTCGACCTGTACCTGGGCTACCGCGCCGAGACGGCGGGCGGCTTCAGCTACGACATCGGCTATTCGCGCTATTACTATCCCAACGACGGCGGCGATTGCTGCGGCGAGATCACCTTGGCCCTGGGGATGCCGGTCGGCGACAAGCTGTCGGCCACGCTGGACCTGGCCTATGACCCGGAGGCCGAACTGGGCAACGCCTATGTCGGCGCGGCTTTCGCGGTGACCGATGCGGTAGAGATCTCGGCCAACTATGGCGTCTACGAGGTGGATGCGGCGCCTTCGGAACAGGAATGGGACCTGGGCGCGACCTATTACATCGGCGAAGAGACCGCAGTCGATGCGCGCTGGTACGACGGATCGGAATATGTCGACGGCTATTTCGGGCTGAGCCTGACCTGGGACACCACGCTGATGGGCGGTTGATCCATAGCGGAAATTTGTGATCACGGGCCGAAAATTCGTGATCACAAATCCGAAAAACTTGCGCAGATAGCGGAAACATCTCGCATCTGCGGCAATCCGGGGCGTGACACGCGCGAAATCCGCGCTATTCAAGGACCTGACGATAGCCGTGCAGGGCACCGCTCTGCCGCCAGCCGTAAGGACCGATCATGGCCGATGCAAAGCGCCTGCCTTCCGTGCGCCCCCACGCGCGCCCCTTGTCGCCGCACTTGCAGATTTACCGCATCCAGCTGACCTCGGTCACGTCGATCCTGACGCGGATCACCGGCAACGGCCTGATCGTGGGCACTTTGCTGGCGGTCTGGTGGCTGTTGGCGGCGGCGACCTCGGACAGCTATTTCGCCGTCGCGGATGCGGTCGCGACCAGCTGGTTCGGCGACCTGGTCTTCACCGCCTCGCTGTGGGCGATCTGGTATCACTACCTGGCCGGTCTGCGGCACCTGGTGTTCGACGCTGGGCGCGGACTGGACATTCCCACGGCGGAAAAGCTGGGCTGGGCCTGCATCATCGGGTCAGTCGTGCTGACCGCGATCACCATTCTTCTGGTTCAGTAGGGGGCCGACCATGCGTTACCTGACAGCACGCAAACGGGCCGAGGGCCGGGGGGCCTCGCATACCGGGACGGAACATCACTGGTCTATGACCGTGTCGGCCGTGGGGCTGGCGCTGCTGGTGCCGGTCTGGCTGTACATCTTCGGCAGCGCCCTGGGCGGCGCACGGGACGAGGTTGTGGCGACCTTTGCCCGGCCTTTCCCGGCGATCCTGACGGGACTGCTGCTGGTGGTCGGCATGCGGCACTTTGCGATGGGCGCTGCGATGATGATCGAGGATTATGCCAAGGGCACGACGCGAAAGGCGCTGATCATCGGCGCGACCGCGCTGGCTTGGGCTGTGGCGGCGACGGGGCTGTTCGCCCTGGCCCGCATCGCGCTGTAATAGGGAAAAGACATGACGGCCTATCCGTATGAAGTGCATGACTATGACGTGGTTGTGGTGGGGGCCGGGGGTGCTGGCCTGCGCGCGACGCTGGGCATGGCGGAACAGGGGTTACGCACCGCCTGCGTGACCAAGGTGTTCCCGACCCGCAGCCACACGGTTGCCGCTCAGGGAGGCATTGCCGCCAGCCTGGCCAACATGGGGCCGGACAACTGGCAGTGGCACATGTACGACACCGTCAAAGGGTCGGACTGGCTGGGCGACACCGATGCGATGGAATACCTGGCGCGTGAGGCTCCGAAGGCGGTCTACGAGCTGGACCATTACGGCGTGCCGTTTTCGAGGACCGAGGAAGGCAAGATCTACCAGCGCCCGTTTGGCGGCCACACGACCGAGTTCGGCGAAGGCCCCCCGGTGCAGCGCACCTGCGCCGCCGCCGACCGCACCGGGCACGCGATCCTGCATACGCTGTACGGCCAGTCGCTGAAGAACAACGCGGAATTCTACATCGAATATTTCGCGATCGATCTTGTGATCACAGATGGGGCCTGCACGGGCGTGGTCGCCTGGAAGCTGGACGACGGCACCATGCACGTCTTCAACGCCAAGATGGTGGTGCTGGCGACGGGCGGCTATGGCCGGGCCTATTTCAGCGCGACCAGCGCCCATACCTGCACCGGCGACGGTGGCGGCATGGTGGCGCGGGCGGGTCTGCCGCTGCAGGACATGGAGTTCGTGCAGTTCCACCCGACCGGCATCTATGGCTCGGGTTGCCTGATCACCGAAGGCGCGCGCGGTGAAGGGGGCTACCTGACCAACGCCAACGGCGAGCGGTTCATGGAGCGCTATGCCCCGCACTACAAGGACCTGGCGCCGCGCGACTATGTCAGCCGCTGCATGACGCTGGAAATTCGCGAAGGCCGGGGCGTCGGGGCAGGCGGAGACCACATCCACCTGAACCTGTCGCATCTTCCGCGTGAGGCTTTGGACCTGCGCCTGCCGGGGATCACGGAAAGCGCCCGGATCTTTGCCGGGGTCGATCTGCACAAGGAACCGATCCCGGTCCTGCCGACAGTGCATTACAACATGGGCGGCATCCCGACGAACTACTGGGGCGAGGTGCTGAACCCCACGGCACAGAACCCGGACGCGATCTTCCCGGGCCTGATGGCGGTGGGCGAGGCGGGCTGTGCTTCGGTCCATGGCGCGAACCGGCTGGGGTCGAACAGCCTGATCGACCTGGTGGTGTTTGGCCGCGCCGCCGCGATCCGCGCCGGGCAGGTGGTGGACCGCGCCGCCAGCGTTCCGGGCGTGAACGCCGCCGAGGTGGACAAGGCGCTGGACCGTTTCGACGGCTTGCGCCACGCCAAGGGCAGCGTGCCCACGGCAGACCTGCGGCTGGAGATGCAAAAGACCATGCAGGCCGACGCGGCGGTCTTCCGGGCCGAGGAAACCCTTGCGGCGGGCGAGGTCAAGATGACCGCGATTGCCGCCAAGCTGGACGATCTGCATGTCACTGACCGTTCTCTTGTCTGGAACAGCGACCTGATGGAGACGCTGGAGCTGACCAACCTGATGCCGAACGCGCTGGCCACGATCCATGGAGCACATGCCCGCACCGAAAGCCGTGGGGCGCATGCGCACGAGGATCACCCCCAGCGCAACGACGCGGTCTGGCGCAAACACTCGCTGGCCTGGGTTGCGGGCAACAAGGTCACGCTTGACTATCGCCCGGTTCATACCGCGCCCCTGACGACCGAGGCGCAGGGCGGCATCCCGCTGAAGAAGATTGCTCCGGCGGAACGGAAGTTCTGATGCGGACCGGGGGCATCTGGCAATTTGTCGCGCGCGGTACGCCGTTTCGCGGCGTCGGGCTGTCGGGTGGGCCGCGGCTCTGCCATCCTTTGCAGGACCCTGTGCCCCGGAGGCCCGCGATGATCCGTCCGCTGCCGCTGCCGCTGCTGCTGCTTCTGCCCCTGGCGCTTGCCGCCTGCGACCCCGCCGAACTGGCCGACAAGGCCGTGCGCCGGACCGCCGAGACTGTCGTCCAGCCGGTTGTGAATGTCGATATGCCCGCCGGACCGGCCCAGGCGGCGACCGGCTGCATCCTGGATGCCGCCAGCCCGGATGAACTGCGCCTGTTGGCCCGCGATGTCGGGGTCGAGGCTGGGTCGTCGACCAAGGCCACGATCCGCACGATTGCCCTGCGCCCTGCGGCGCAGGCGTGCTTTGCGGCGAACGGGGTGCCTCCGATTGGATAAGCTTATGAAAAGCCTTGCGCTTCTTTCGGTCCTTGCCCTTGTCGCCTGTGGCCCGATCACGGTCGAGCAGGCCGAACGGCAATGCTTTGAACGCGCCAGGCTGGCGCAGCAGCCGCGCGGCGAAGTGGGGATCGGCATCACCTCGAACGGCGACGCGGCTGGCGTGCTGGAGTTGGAGGTCAGCGGCGACTACCTGATGGGCCGCGATCCAGCCGCAGTCTACGAGACCTGCGTCATGGCGAAATCCGGCCAACCGCCGTCGCGGCCGCTGTACGCGCGACCCGACTGGAAGAACTGACCATGGCCAAGGATGTCCCCGTGCCAAGCGAAGCCGACGCCGACCGGCACCGCAGGATTGCGGACAACCTGGGCCGGTTGCAGAGCAAGGTCCTGAAAGAGTTTCGCATGGCGGTCAGCAAAGGGTTTCCCCGTGAATGCCCGCTGTGCGGCCACCACGGGCAGTTTGCGCCCGCCGGAATGCCGCCGCGTCTGGACAGCCAGTGCCCGTCCTGCGATTCCCGGGAACGGCACCGGCTGTTCAAGCTGTGGCTGGACCGGGACCAGCGGATCACCCAGGCGCACAAGGTGCTGCATTTCGCGCCCGAACCAGAATTTTCCAAGCTGCTAAGCCGCATTGCGGGTGCTTATGTGACCGCCGACCTGCGCCCGCGCCGGGTCGATCTGGCGCTGAACATCGAATCGCTGGACCTGGCCGACGCCAGTTTCGACGTCATCATCGCGCATCAGATCCTGGAACATGTCGATCACCACAAGGCGCTTGCCGAATGCTTCAGATGCCTGCGGCCGGGTGGTTTTCTGATCATGACCACTCCCATCATCGAAGCCTGGGCCACCACCTATGAAAACCCGGACGCCACGTCCGAGGTGCAACGCTTTGTGCATTTCGGCCAGGGTGACCATGTCCGGTTTTTCGGGCGCGACATTCGTGACGACATGGCGGCGGCAGGGTTCACCCGCGAAGAGGTCGTGTCGGTCGAGCCTGACGTCTCGCGCTATGGCCTGGTCCGGGGCGAGACGCTTTTCATCCTGACAAAGCCCGCAAAGGCCGCCACGCGCGCGCCCACCCGCAAGAAGAAAGGCTAGGACATGGTCCAGTTCACCCTGCCGAAGAATTCGAAAATCCGCACCGGCAAGACCTGGCCAAAGCCCGAGGGCAAGGCGGTCCGCAAGTTCCAGATCTACCGCTGGAACCCCGATGACGGTGAAAACCCCCGGGTCGACACCTATTTCGTCGACATGGATACCTGCGGCCCGATGGTGCTGGACGCGCTGATCAAGATCAAGACCGAGATCGACCCGACCCTGACCTTCCGCCGGTCCTGCCGCGAAGGCATCTGCGGGTCCTGTGCGATGAACATCGACGGGATCAACACGCTGGCCTGCATCTACGGGCTGGACGAGGTGAAGGGCGACGTGAAGATCTACCCCCTGCCGCACATGGCGGTGATCAAGGACCTGATCCCGGACCTCACGCATTTCTACGCCCAGCATGCCAGCATCATGCCCTGGCTGGAGACCAAGACCAACCGCCCCGCGAAGGAGTGGAAGCAGTCGATCGACGATCGGTCCAAGCTGGACGGCCTGTACGAATGCGTGATGTGCGCCTGCTGCTCGACCTCGTGCCCGAGCTATTGGTGGAACTCGGACCGCTACCTTGGCCCGGCCGCGCTGCTGCATGCCTATCGCTGGATCATCGACAGCCGGGACGAGGCGACGGGCGAACGGCTGGACCAGCTGGAAGACCCGTTCAAGCTGTATCGCTGCCATACGATCATGAACTGCGCCAAGACCTGCCCCAAAGGGCTGAACCCGGCCAAGGCGATTGCCGAGATCAAGAAGATGATGGTGGAGCGGGTAGTCTAATTGGCCAAGCCGACCGCGCAGCGGCAGCCGATCACCGGCCAGCCTTTCACCGCCGACGATCCCATGTTCACGGTGATCGTGACGGACTATGAACCTTCGGTCTCACGCGGGTATCTGCGGCGCAAGATGGCCAGTCTTGCGGAACAGACCTGCAAGGACTTTGAGGTGCTGGTCTATCACGACGGCCCGAAAGCCCAAAGTTATGAAGAGGATATGGCCGGCGCTCCGATGCACCCGGCCACGCGGTTCATCGTCACGCCGACCCGGACCGGCGACTGGGGCCATACGGCGCGCGACATGGGAATCCGCGCGGCGCGGGGGCGGTGGATCATCCACACCAACGCCGACAACATCTTTTACCCGACGCTGATTGCCGTCCTGAAAGAGATGGTGACCGACCCCCAGCCCTGGACCTTTGCCTATCCGACGACGCAGTATCCGGTCGGGGTCAAAAGCCTGGCCAAATGGCTGGACCGCAAGTTCGGCACCCTGCTGCTGCCGCCCGAGGTGTTTGAGCATTCCCAGCCGCAGATCCTGGTCTATGGCGTGGTCATGCGCGGGCAGGTGGCGCTGAAGAACAGTCAGCTTCGCGTGTCAAGGGCTGCCGACCGGCAGGGCACTGTCCTGGGCGGCGTGCCGGTCGAGTATGGCCGGATCGACGCGATGCAACTGGTGATGCAACGTGCGCTGTGGTTGACCGAAGGCGGCTGGCACGACCGCTCGATGAATTCGGACGGGATGATGTATCCGGTTTTCGCAAGGAAATACCGGGTGTTGGCCGTTCCTGCCGTCTTGGGCGAACACTGGTAGCGCGCGGTCGCAAGCGGCTTGCGCGCCGGGTGATTTGACGCAAGGCTGGCGGGATGAAACCGGACCACCCCGAACACCCCGCCCCGCCCGACGGCCCTCTGCGCAAGGCTGTCGCCCCCGTCATCTGCTACCCGGTTGACGGCTTGCCGCGCCCGGACCTGGCGGGCTACCGCGCCGCCCGCGACGGCTGGACCCTGGAGACCGAAGTTCTGGTCCCGCCGCGTGAGGCGCGGTGCTTCTCGGTCCCGGCGGGCTGGTTTTTCCGGATCGTCAGCGTCGATGGTCCGCAAGTCGGTGACCTGAACCTGTTTGCGGCGGACAACCTGGGCGAGCGGTTCTTTTCCGGCAAGACCCGGGCGCTGCATGGCACGCATCTGTCCACCGGGGACCGGATGTGGTCCTGCCTGCCCTACCTGCGCCCGATGGCGACGGTGACCGAGGATACGCTGGACTGGTACGGGTTCGATGCCTTTGGCGGGTCGGTGCATGATGTGATCGGCACGCGCTGCGATCGCTATACCCAGGCCCTGTTGTCCGGGGGCGACCAGTACCACCACTGCTGCCATTCCAACCTGACGCGGGCCGTCGCGGATCACTGGGGCCTGCCTGCCAAGGCCGCGGAGCTGCATGTGCATGACGTGCTGAATGTCTTCATGTGCACCGGATTCACCCGTGACACTGGGCAATACTTCATGAAGGCCAGCCCGGTGCGGCCCGGCGACTACCTTGAATTCATGGCAGAAATCGATCTTCTGGGCGCGCTGTCAGCCTGCCCGGGGGGCGACTGTTCGGCCGAGCATTCTTCGGACCTGGCTGCCTGCCATCCGCTGCTGGTGCAGGTGTTCAAGCCGCCCGCGCCTCCGGTCGGATGGGCGCCGTCCGGGCCGAACCCCTATGACCGAAGCCACGGTCACGAATAGCGTTCGACGGTCGCGGCCTGGGTGTCGTCGTAGCGGTCGCCCCAGGCCCAGCCGATGGGCAAAAGGCGGTCGATCTCGTCGCGGTCGTGGTCGTCCAGGTCGATTTCGGGGGCCATGGCCCAAGCCCGCAGATGGTTGGCGCTGCGGGTGCCGGGGATCGGCAGGACATGCGCGCCCCGGTCCAGAAGCCAGGCCAGCGCAAGCGCGGGCGGGGTAAGGCCCCGGCTTTCCGCGAAGGCGTGAAAGGCCTGCAGTTTCAATTGGTTGTGCGGCCAGTTTTCGGGATGAAAGCGGGGGATGCGGCTGCGGAATTCGTCCTTGGCAAAGCGCGCCGGGTCGGCCATCGGCGTCCCGAACACCCCGCGCGCCAGGGGGGAAAACGGGACGAAAGCGACGCCAAGCTGCGCGCACCGCTGGATCAGGCCCAGTTCGGGCGTGCGGGTCCACAGCGAATATTCGTTCTGCACCGCCATGACCGGCTGGACGGCATGGCAGCGCTCCAGCGTGTAGGGCCCAACTTCGGACAGACCGTAACCCAGGATTTTCCCTTCTTCCTGAAGGCGTTGCATGGTCCCGGCCAAGTCTTCGGCCGGGACCAGGGGATCGTGGCGGTGGGCATAGAACAGGGTGACATGATCGACCCCCAGCCGCCGCAGCGAGCCTTCCAGTTCGCGCTTCAAATGCTCTGGCCGGTTGTCGATGCGGCGGGCCGGGTCGTTGCTGAAGGCCGCTTTGGTCGCAATGTGGGGCCTGTGGCCGCGGGTCCGCAGCCAGGTGCCGATGACGGTCTCGCTGACGCCCTCGCCATAGCGGTTTGCGGTGTCGAGGAAGGTGATCCCGGCCTCCCAGGCGGCGTCCAGGGCGCGGAGGGACTCCGCCTCGGTCGTGGGGCCGAACATGCCGCCAAAGGACAGGCAGCCAAGTCCCAGCGCCGAGACCCTGGGGCCGTTCAGACCAAGTTGCCGTTGCCGCATCGCCGTCTCCTGATGTCTGGCCGCAGAAGACGGGACGGGGCGAAGATGGTCAAGCGGTGATGAAGTGAAGCCCCTGGAACCGGGCCCGCAACGCCTTGGTCCGGGGGGCCACGGCTTCGGGGGCGTTCGAGCGCAGGCCCTCGGCGATCAGGGCGGCCAGCGCGGGGGCGTCGGCGGGCGTGACGCCGCGACGGACAAGCTCGGGCGTGCCGATGCGCAACCCGTTGAGATCATGGGCAACCTCGGGGATCGGCAGGCCGATGCCGCAGGCCAGGAAGCCCGCCTTGCGCAGGGTCTTGGAGGCCGCCTGCCCGCCGCCGAAAGCGGCCGCCTCGATGGCAAACTGGTGCGAGGTCGTGGCCCCGCGGTCGGCGGCGAACACCGGAAGGCCAAGCGCCTGAAGCTCGTGCGCAAGGGAGCGGGCCAGGTCGACCATCGCCTTGGCATAGGCCGACCCATGGTCGCGCCAGTCCAGAAGGGTCAGCGCCAGGGCCGCACTTTTCGCCGCATCGAAGTTGGCGGTCAGGCCGGGAAAGGCAATGGCGTCAAGGCGTTGCGCAATCTCGGCGTCATTGGTCACGATCAGCCCGCCCGCAGGGCCGCCCAGCGACTTGTAGGTCGACATCGTCATCAGATGCGCGCCTTCGGTCAGGGGGTTGGCCCAGACGCCACCCGCGATGATGCCGCACTGGTGGGCCGCGTCGAACAGAACCTTGGCGCCCACCTGATCGGCGATCTTGCGCACCTCGGCCACCGGATGCGGGAAAAGGTTAAGGCTGCCGCCGACCGTGATGATCTTGGGGCGGACGGCGTGTGCCAGGTCATGAAGCGCTGCAAGATCAAGGGTGTAGCCGTCAGCGTCGATCGGCGCCGGGTGGGTGGTCAGCCCGTAAAGCCCGGCGCAGCCCGCGCTGTGATGGGTGACGTGGCCACCGATGCTGCCGGGGGGCGCGATGATGCTGTCACCCGGTCTGGCCAGCGCCATGAAGCCGTAAAGGTTGGCCAGCGCCCCCGATCCCACGCGGATTTCGGCATAGCGGGCGTGGAAGATTTCGGCGGCGAGTTCGGCGGTGATGACCTCGATTTCCTCGATGGCCTCCAACCCCATTTCGTACTTGTCGCCGGGATAGCCCAGGCTGGGCCGTGAGCCGATGCCCCGGGCCAGCGCCGCCTCGGCGCGCGGGTTCATCACGTTGGTGGCCGGGTTCAGGTTGAAGCAGTCCTGATCGTGGATTTCCAGATTGCGATCAATAAGCTGGTCGATCCGCGCGGCCACCATTGCCGAGGGCGCCTGAGCCCCGGCAGCCAGTCGCTGTATGTAGGTTTCGCAGGCGTTGGGAACCCAGGGACGGGGGGCAAGGTGGGGCATGGCGGTCTCCATTTTCCGGGGAAGGGTAGGCATGTGGGGGCTTGCGGGCAACGCAGTTCTGCGGAAAACTAGGGTCAGGAAACCTAAGCCATGGCCGTCTCGCCGCCCCCATCAAGACGCCTTCCGTTGAACGCCCTGCGCGCCTTTGAGGCGGCGGCGCGGTTGGGCGCGTTCACGGCGGCTTCGGTGGAGTTGGGGGTCAGTCCGGGGGCGGTGACGGCGCATGTCAAGGCGCTGGAGGCGACCCTTGGCGCCAGCCTGTTCGAGCGGCAGTCCAAGGGAGTGCGGCTGACCGCGCTGGGGGCCTCTGCCGCGGGGATGTTCACGGAAGCTTTTGATTTACTTACAAAAGCGGAAACTTCCTTGCGCCTTGGGGCCGCCCCGCAGGTCGTTCATGTCGCGACCTTGCCCGCCATCGCGCAGCTGTGGCTGTCGCCACGTCTTCCGGCCTTGCGGCTGGCCGCGCCCGAGATTTCGGTGTCGATCACCGCGATGGAACACCCCCCGAACCTGAAACGGAACCCGCATGACCTGAGCCTGTTTCCAGCCCATACCGGCGGGCGGCTTCTGGCGGGGGATGAGCTTTTTCCGGTCTGCTCTCCTGCAATCGGGGCGCGGTTGGCCCGGGTGGAGGACCTTGGGTCGGTGCCCTGCCTGATGGATTCGACCTGGGCCGAGGACTGGACCCTGTGGTTGGCCCAGACCGGCGCGCGGGTGGTGGTGCGGGGGCCGGTGTTTTCGCTATACGCTCTGGCGGTTGAAGAAGCGGTCAACGGGGCGGGCGTGCTGATGGGGCACGGGCCGCTGGTGGCGGGGCATCTAGCGAAAGGCACGCTGATTGCGCCCTTTTCCCAACGGGTCAGCTTGCCGCGTGGACTGCGGTTGTGGTCGGCGCGACCCATGCCGAAAGGCAGCGCCGTGGCCCGCGTGGCCGCGTTTCTGGCCCAGAGCTAAGGTCAGGCGAAGGCCGCCTCCAGCGCGATTTCAACCATCGCCCCAAAGCTGCGTTCGCGCTGGTCTGACGGCAGGGCTTCGCCGGTGGTGATGTGATCAGAGACGGTCAGGACGGCCAGGGCGCGCACCTTGTGGCGGGCGGCAAGGATGTAAAGCTCGGCCGCTTCCATCTCGACGCCCAGGCAACCGTGCCGCATGAGCTGCTCTGAAAGGTCGGCGCGTTCGTCGTAAAAGGTGTCCGACGAATAGATCCCGCCGACATGAACAGGGGTTCCCTTGGCGGTCGCCGCAGCGTAAGCCTTTGACAGAAGACCGAAATCGGCACAGGGGGCGAAGTTCAGTTCCTTGAAGATCGACCGCGAGGGCGAGCCGACAGTGCTTGCGGTCTGCGCCAGGATCACGTCGCGGACCTTGACATCGGTTGGCAGGGCGCCGGCAGATCCGATGCGGATCAGGGTCTTGGCGCCGTAGTCGCGGATCAGTTCGTTGGCGTAGATCGACAGCGACGGCATGCCCATGCCCGACCCGTGGATCGTGACGCGGTGGCCGTTCCAGGTGCCGGTAAAGCCCAGCATCCCCCTGACTTCGTTCACCAGAACGGCGTCCTTGAGAAAGGTCTGCGCGGCCCAGCGGGCGCGGTAGGGGTCGCCCGGCAAAAGGACGGTCTCGGCGATGTCGCCGGGTTTGGCACCGATATGCGTGGTCATTTTGTCCTTCTCCCGAAGTCGATAATCCCAATCCCCTTAGCGGTGGCATGGGCCGTGGTTCGTCCCGGCGGGCAGGCGCGCTGCCAGAGCGCGAGCTTATAGAAGAAGCGTTTGACGGGGTGTCTGCAAGGGGGCACCGCCGGGCCGTGCCTTAGCTGGGCGAGGCGAAGGCGGGGTCGGACCAGAGATCCTCACCCGATGGATCGGCGTGCCGAGTCTGACGCGCATGGTCCCATTCCTGCAAGAAAAGGTCGGCAGCACGCACCGCATATTGACCGCTGTAGAAGATTGCGTTCGACGGCATCCGGTCGGCATCTGGAAGCAGGTACGTGGCATAGGGCGTATCGTTGAACTTGAAGCCGCTTTCGACCATGTAAAGCTCGCCCGTCGAATTGCTGACCACCATGTCATGGGCATAGAAGCCAGGGCCAAGGATTTCCCCCATCTTTTTCGTATGTTCGGCAATTTCGGCGCGGCGTGGGGCGATCAGGGTCGCGTGCAGGAATTCGATCAGCGGACCGTTCGCGGGCGTGTCCTTGCTGTGGACCGAGGCCGATTTCTCGCGCACGTCGCGGGCGCGCGGGTAGGCATGCAGGACCTGACGACCGACGGACTGGATGCGGAACATCGTGTGGTATGTAGTGCCTTCAAAGGTCAGGCGTGTGTCGATGTACTGGGCGTTGTAACGCTCGGCATCCAGGGATTCGGGTTGCGCGATCACCGAGGTTCGCTTGCCCGAGCCCATGGCCGCGTTGGAAAATACGGGAATGGCCGGATCGGGCTGCGTGACAAGCGGGGGCATGGAGATGCCGCGCGCGGTCAGGAACTGATTTGCCCGTCGTTTGCGCGAAACGATCAGCCCGGCGCGATGCGGGCAAAAAACGGCACTGGCCCGCCGTTCGACGGCCCGGATGCGGCTGTTGTAGGGGGAGACCTTTTCTTCGTTGAACAGATGGATGATGGCTGTGTCACGCTGGTCGATGGCCGCCTCTAGCCCGTCTTCGTTCCAGACAAAGCTGCAATCGACATTCGCTTCTGCCAGGCGTTGGGTAAACGGGGGGAAGTATTCAGGAATGTAGACCTTGCCCTTGCCGCCATATCCAAAGCGGGTGAAGCCGGTAAAGATCAGGTGGCGGTCCCGGCCGGCGGCCGGGGGCACGCCAACGAGCGATGCGGTGTTCTTCGCGACCCAGTCTTCCTTTCGGTTCGGAACAGCTGTCTCCTGATCGTGTTTGCGGTCATCCATCCTGTCGCATTCCTTGACCGACCCACAGGGTGGAGTCCTGATTCTTCAACGCATACCGTGTCTTGCTTCGGTCTTCCTGCGATGTAGACGCCAGGAAGAGCCGGCAACCATTTAGGCGGCGCGCGGTGAAGTTGGCAAGGGGGCGTCAGGCGACCTTGGGGGCCAGGGCGGCAAAGGTGTCGCGGTTGCCGCAGAACGGGGCGTCCGATCCAGTGGCGGCAGGTCCGCGGTCCAGCACGCGAGAGCAGGCGGTGCGGTCGGCGCACTGGCCACAGGTGGTCAGAAGGTCCACCCAAAGGGCGTGGTCGAGGCGGAGATCCGCATCGGGCACGCCAAAGATCGCCGCCATCGCGGTCACGCGTTCAGTGATGTCGCGCGGCATCTGCAGAAAGTCCAGAAGCTGAGCCCGGCTGATGCCCAGATCCTGAAGGTCGCGATCGGACAGGGCGTTGACCTCGGACACCTCATGCAGGTGACGGATCAGTGTGCGGATGCGGTCAAGCATGAAGAAGGTTCCTTTGGCCAAGCTTCGGCCAAGGGGTAGTGCAGGTCGGGGCCGCGCGGATTGACTTGCGTCAAGCTTTGGCGGGTCAATTCGCCGGATCGATCGTAACAAGCGCCCCGGCTGCGCTGTCCCAGGTCATCCGGGTGGTCAGGTCCTGCGTGCGGCGCACAAGGGCGGCGGCGATGGTCACCTGCAGAAGCTGGCGGTCGTCGTCTGGAACCAGGCTCCAGTCCAGCACGATCAGGCTGTGCTGGGCGTCGCCGACAAAGACGTTCAGCTCGCAGCCGACGCCGTCGCCGCAGAACATGGTCGGCGCGCTGGAACACATCAGCTTGCTGCTGTCCAGCATCCAGGCGGGTGTTTCGGGGCCGTTCAGCCAGGCTTCGACCACGGCATCGGGGCCGACGGTCAGATCACCGCCCTGACCAGAGCAAGCGAGCGCGTGGTAGTCCAGCAGCTGTTGCAGGCCAGGCGGCTGGTCGGCCAGCGCGGGGCTGGCCACAAGCGCCAGAACGGCGGCGATGCGGATCATTGCAGCACCCATTCGGTGCCGGACCACAGGAAGCGCACGGTTTGACCCGCGTCGTTCGGGGCGGTCAGGTAGGTGACACCGTCTTCGGTCAGCACTTCCCAGCTGTGCAGCGTCAGAAGGCCGCGCGTCCCGTCGATCAGCGTGTCCACCCCGCAGCCGACGGTGCCGCAATATAGCGTCGCATCGGTCGAGCAGCGAAAGCCGCCCGCGTCCAGAAGCCAGTCCTGCGTGCCGTCGCCGTTCAGGTCGACCTGCGACACGGTGCCATCGACCAGCGAGAAATCGCCCTCGCAGTAGACGGCGGATTCGGAGATGAGGGTGTTGAATTCGGGGGGCCAGAACGGCTCTTGCGCCAGTGCGGGGGTGGCGGCAAGGGCGGCAAGGACCAGAGGGACAGGGCGCATGGGGGGCCTTTCGGTGCGGATGGCCCGAGAGGTAGCCAGGCTGACCCCCTGCGGTAAAGGGGGGAAATCCCTATTCGGCCGCGACAGGGGCGGGGTCGGCCAGCGCCACGAGGTCCAGCATGATCCGGTTCAGCTGGAAATCCTTTGGCGTGTAGACCCGCGCGACGCCCATGGTCTGCAGCGTCCGGGCGTCATCGTCCGGGATGATGCCGCCAACCACCAGGGGCGTGCCGGAAAGGCCTGCATCGGCAAGGCGTTGCAGGGTTTCGCGGATCAAGGGCAGATGGCTGCCCGACAGGATCGACAGGCCGATGACGTCGGGCAAAGTCTCGGACGCGGCGGCGATGATCTCGGCCGGGGTGAGGCGGATGCCGTCGTAGGTGATGTCCATCCCGCAGTCGCGGGCCCGGGCGGCAATCTGTTCAGCCCCGTTGGAATGGCCGTCAAGGCCGGGCTTGCCAAGAAGCAGGCGGAGCGGGCGTCCAAGTTTGGTGGCCACGGCAGCAACAGCGTCGCGGACGGGTTCAAGGCCTTCGGTGCGGTTCGACGGGTGCTGGCTGACGCCGGTCGGCGCGCGGTATTCGCCGTAAAGCGAGCGCATCGCGGCCCCCCACTCGCCCGTGGTGACGCCCGCA
>Ga0116157_10003240_pt1 | contig 15661 bp, 14 predicted proteins | sample AD_UKC048_MetaG_FD_89882 | JGI IMG/M metagenome (GOLD analysis project Ga0116157, IMG submission 89882) | Active sludge microbial communities of municipal wastewater-treating anaerobic digesters from USA - AD_UKC048_MetaG | ecosystem: Engineered > Bioreactor > Anaerobic > Digestate | place: USA...
CTTTTGTGAACAATGGCCCTAACTACATTCCCAATCACATTGGTATTGCTAACAATTGGGTATCAATTTCTATGGGAACCTATGCTTCACGGGCAATCAACAGCAATAATGAATTATTTTGCTGGGGTTATAATGTCAGTGGGCAGGTGGGTGACGGCACCACTATTAACAGAAACGTTCCTACTCAAGTTGGAGTTGGTAACACCTGGCTGAGTACCTCTGGTGGTTTGTTTTATGTTGTTGGCTTGACAACTAACCATACCTTGTGGGCATGGGGCGATAACACGTATGGGCAATTGGGTGACGGCACTTTTACAAACCGGTTAACACCTATTCAAATAGGAACGACCTGCCTATTAGCAACGAGTAGCTTTGAGGGCAAAAACATACTCAAAGCTTTTCCAAATCCGGCGCAAAACAACCTCACGATTCAATACAACCTAAGCGAACGCGCAACAGTGCAAACTACCATCGCTAATTATTTAGGACAAATTCTTTACAGCCAAAAAACAAACAAAAGTCCGGGCATGCAACACGACCCTATCCATTTATCTTCGTTCCCCAACGGGGTTTATCTTATTTCTATCTACACCAATAACCTGCATAATACTATAAAGATCATTAAAAATTAATCTTTTAAAATTATAGTATATGAAAACACCAATAACCCCAAAGAACGGCTTTGCGCTGTTCTTCCTCCTTTTCTTTGGCTTCAATTCAATCTTTGCCCAGGAATCGGGCAGGCAATTGCAACCCGTTTCATCAACCACCTGGAACGGCAGTTCGTGGAGCAATGGCTTACCCAACGCCCAAACCAAAGCCATTTTCGCCGCCGACTTTGTATCGGAGCAAACGCTGGTAGCAGAATCGATCGAAGTGGCACCGTATGCCAAAGTAATTTTCGAATCAGGAAATAACCTGATTGTTACCAACGACATTAATGTTTCGCCTTCAGGTAACCTGACGTTTAAGGCAAATGCTAATTTAAGCCAGAAGAACCCTAATGTGGTGAATTCCACATTGCTAACGCTGACACGAGAAACACCGCCAATTACCAAATTCGACTACGTGTATTGGTCATCACCTGTTTTTGGCCAAAATATCGGGGCTGTATCTCCTACTACCTTATTTGATAAATACCTGCAATATAGTCCGTCTTTGGGTTGGGAAAGTGTGCCCCCAGCTACTACCGCAATGGCAGTAGGAAAAGGCTATGCTATCAGAGGGCCGCAAGAATATGTCGTTCTTGACACACACATAGCCACTTTCAACGGTCCCGCCAACAACGGAAACATAACCACACCTATTGAGGTGGGCAGCAACCTGATCGGAAACCCTTACCCTGACGCTTTGAGCGCCGATTGCTTCATCCTCGATCCCGACAACCAATCGGTCACGGCTGGTTTTATGAAATTCTGGACACACAATATTCCGCTCAATTGGTCTGGCGGTCAGGTAGGTGCCGGATCGGCTACCTATAATTCGAATGATTTTAACGTTTACAATCTTCTGGGGGGCGTAGGCACAGGCGCTTTCCTAAACCCTGATAACTCGGTGACTATCAACAGGCCCAAAGGTTATGTTGCCAGTGGGCAGGGCTTTATCATCGATGGCGTGAATAATGGCGCCGCGAGCTTTAAGAACACCATGAGAAGTAGTGATCCCAATGACGACTTACAGTTTTTCAGAACCAGTGGCCATGGCGGTAATACTACCGCTAGTGTTGCCAGTACAGAATGCCCGACCACGAGGCATCGCATATAGGTAAGGCTCAACGGAAGCACCGGCTTCAGGGAAACTTTGATTGGTTATGCGCCAAACGCTACAACTTCGGCTACGCTCGACAGGAATTATGATGCCCCATCCTTCATTACCGGCACTGACATCTATTCACTCTCGCCTGCCGGAGCGGCTTTAACAATACAAGGGCGGCAATTGGGCGCAACATTTAATGTAAACGATGTAATTCCTTTGGGCATCACTTGTCCATCCGGTAGTAACACGATAAGCGCAACAGATTTTGACGGCCTGTTTACCACGCAGCTTTTCTGGCTTAGGGAAAACGATGGCGGGGTGATCTCCTATCACAATATCAGGACAACTCCTTATAATTTCAATGCAGTGTCAGCACTTAGCAATAACACTACGCGTTTCCAGATCGTATTTACCTTACCCACTACAGCCAACATCAATTCAAGCAATTGCAACACAACGATTGGCGGCATTTGGAACACTTTTTTTTTCTCTGCCGTCTCGGGCGTTTCTTCCTACCATATTATGGCGGTACCTACAAATACGGGTTTACCTACCATTCAGTTTAACACAACCGTTCCAAGATTTCAGATCGCGCCTTACGGATTCAGCTACAACACCACTTATGCTGTTTTCGTGGCCACCTTCCAGGTAGACAACCAGTGGATATACAATACCACCCCTTGCACGTTCACAACCCCCGCAAGTCCAAATCCGTCTACGATTTATGACCCGGTTTGTGGCGCAACGATAACTAACAGGAATTATATCATCAGGGCAAACCCGCTCGAAGGAATGGCAGTGCCCCCAACAAGTTACCAGTTCATCGTAAACTATGCCGGGACTAATTATCCGTTTACCTCTACAACTCCAACCTTTCAATTGGGAGTGGTTCCTAATCTCCCGTTTGTCGCAGACGGCTCTTATACCATTACGGTTAACGTGAATTGGAACAATGTAGTCATTTCAAGTCCCCCATGCACTCTTACGCTAATTAGCGCCAGCCCGAGGTATACCTTGCAAGACAATACCGAATTCCAAGCCAAAGCGTACCCAAACCCATTTACCAACAACTTCAAGCTCGATATCAGCTCCTCCGGCGATGAGAAATTGGAACTGGTCGTGTACGATATGCTTGGCAGGCTAATGGAATCGAGGACTATGACGATTTCTGATTCCTACACTCAGGAAGTCGGCAATGATTATGCTTCCGGTGTTTACAATTTAGTTTTAAAACAAAATGACAATGTTAAGACCATTCGCATTGTAAAGCGATAAGATTTAGATTTATAATCGCAAACCGCCTTGAATTTATTTCGGGCGGTTTTTTTGATTCTAGAATTTTTTTTATGGCTTCTGCTAACAGCCGCCATGACTAATTGCTGTTTTCGTGTCGCCGGAATCTTCATTTTCATTAACTTCGTTCACACTAGCGGAAAATACTCTGCTATCTTGGCCGCAACTAGACATGGCGGCGAAACGTTAAGACTGGTGTTTTATGAAGGAGTCGTATGAACTACTTTGTTGATAGTTAATTTTTTATGAAAAAAATTTGGCTTTTTATTAACAAAGTATTTTGATTTTTACCTACATTCGTGCATCAGCTGTCGCTGTACAAAATACCACTGTACATTTTTTCTATGGATTGTCGCAGGCCATTTGACAGGGCGGGCGTTTTCATTCGTTGTCACCAAAATCAGTGTCATGAAGTACCGATGGTTTGTATTGTATTTTGTAACGGTCTGCGGCTTTGCCCAAGTGAGTCCTTTGATAGAAGGCATCCAATACGGCGCCACGCTCAAAGCCAAACTTGAATTGCGGTATTACCGGCAGCAGGAACCCAAACTCAATTTTAGATTAGCTGCTGCAGGTGGTGTAGCCGGACAGTGGATGATTGACGAATTTTATCCGTCGTTGAATTGCGAACTGCAACTGTATAACGGCGGGTTGGGCAGCGATAGCCGTCCGAACAAAAGAAAGAGCATCTTCGACGCGGTGGTTTCTATTACGGAGACTACCGGTAAACCCAATATAGAATTTCGGCGCGATAAAGAACTGTCGCGTTATGTGCCGTTACGGTATTTCTCTGACTTTGCCGCTTGTCCTTTGCAGAATCCTTACGATTATTCGTTTTCGTTGGGTACTAATTTCGTTTTCACCTCAGACGCCAACAAATGCTCTCAACAGGTTGGTTTTCTTGGGATTATGTTTGCAGAGGGTGCGCAGATAACCTATTATAACGACGGAACACCCTTTAATCGCATCCGCACCGGAGATTATCGCGACCGCTATTATACCGGTGGCGCCATGCTTTCCTATACGAGGGCGCGCGGGAGTTTGTCGCGTTTTGATGCATACCAGTTTGAATTGTCCTACCAGAAGTTCAGCGGATATACCCAGGATGCGTTTGAACTCAGCAACGCGCTAAATACCTCCAATACCGATTATAAAGATGTGGCCCAATCCTATTACAACAAAAGCCTCTGGAAATTCAATATACAATCTGTGGGTTATGACGATATGGGCAAGGCGATTGCCGTTTCCTGGTACAATTCTATCCGTTTTGATGCGCAGCACTGGATCCACTGGAAAATCAACAACGCCTACCATATCGTTCCATACAAAGGAAATCTTACGATCGAGCCATCGTTTTTTGCACAGATGAATCAATTTAAAACCAAGTAATATGCTAAAGACAATTACAAAAATAGGTATAGGATTGCTGTTTGCGTTGTTGGTGTCGGGCTGTTATTCGGTCAAGAATTTTGACAAACTCAAATGCATCACTTTCAAGGACACCGATTGCTATATGCGCAAACTCTATATGGTCAAGAACAAATACGACGGGCAACAACTCGTGAGCAAAGACAGCCTTTCCCGCCATAGTGATTCGATACTTTCTGAGGTGCAGTATCTGCTGATCAAGAAAGATATTGTCATTTACCTCACGACGACGCCGTCTAAATATGTGTATGACAAGACCGATACTTATTTGATTGGCGGACGCTACCCGAATGCTTATTACCTTAACGCGATGTATATCGGCAAAGCGTTACCCGATGCAGAAAGTGAGAACATCATGCATTTTTCGTTTGAGAATCAAAAAGCCCAGCAGGATTGGGAGATGCGACAAACCCCGACGGGTTGGCGTCTGGTGTCACTAGACGAACGCAAGCTCAGGAAGCGCAAAAAAGGCGAGCCGCAAGCACGCGTGAGCAATACGATAGTGATGAAACCGCGCAATTCTTTCCTGCATCCCATAGAATTTGAGCGGGTTCCCGATTTGAGATTCCGTTACCGCAAACCGTTGGGTTACTCCGACTATGAAAGTAACACCGGGAACCTAAAAGCCAAGGTAGCCAATAAAACCAATACTGAACAGTACGCCCAATGCATTTGTCTGCATGTCAAGGAAGGCAAGCAACAGACACTCGATTTTGGCGTCTTGTTCTTTGACTTTACAACCAACAAGTTCTTTTCGCCCGAGCATGTGCCGTTCTTTACCAATTTTGAGTCAGAACCCATCATGGTTGCCGAGCCCAATACCAACCCGCAAAACACCAATTGATGAAAGGAAGCATCCGTAAAATCAATCGCCGCGCTTCAACCGGTATCATCTTCGTGATTATTTTCGCTACGCTGGGTTATTATCTGACGTATCGGGCCATCACTACCAGTACCATACAATATGCCGAGCTACCCCAAACCGTTAAGATGAAAGTCATCAACCACGCCAAGGAAAAAAAATATGACTTTGCCGAATTCGAGATGCCCGTCATTTCAAAGATGGCCATTGACAGCAACAGCAAAAAGGCCTATCGATATCGATCTGGTTTTAGGCAAACCATAGAGTCAGACGTAATCTGTCATGAGAATTCGGCTTTTTTGATGTGGTCGGCTTTGATTTGCATCATGATCACCATTGCATCAGCCTCGGTTCCGGTTTTTACCGCATGCTTTTTCTCGCTTAAAAATGAATTTTCCCTTAAGGTCGGGCAACTCAACGGTATCCTGTTTTATACCGTGTTGCTCGTGCTGTTCCTGATTGCAACCAACAGAGGTGGTAGTGTAGTGGGTTACTATACACCTGTTGAAATAGTCAACGATTTCAAGATACTGCTCAACGATGGTGCGATTCTAGAATACATTGTAGGTATTACCATTTTTTTGATGTTACCCTGTCTTGCCGTGATTTTCCTTACTGCCCGCTGCGCCGACACGATTGATGAGACCACCGCCGACTTTGCAGTACTCAGGCAATCCGTCAGGCAAATGAAAGCGCTTGACAATATACTCAAGAACGCCTTACATATGATAGCGATTATTGTGGTTTTTGCGGTCCTGACTTCCAGCGCGTTGGGTGCCGCGCTAGAATCAATGATGGAGATTAAAGGTTATGATTTGTTCCCAAAGGAAGTGAGTTACTTGTATGGAGCTTATTTTACACTGTTTCTTTGTGTAATTTATGTCCCGGTGTATTATCACCTTGCCCAAAAATACGATGCGCTGAAAACCCGTGCGGCCGATTTGAAAGAAGAAGGTGTCGTAGGCAATTATGAATCCTTGTTCGCTGCCGCTGCTTTTCAAGGGTCAGCGGTGGATAATATCAAGATTGCCATTACCATTATTTCTCCATTGCTTACAGCGTTTATTCCGAAAGCTGTTTTTTAAAATAAAAAATCCCCTCGAAAAAGGGGATTTTTATCTAAGGAACTACTACTCGTACCGGTGGTGGCGGTGGCGCGGGAACGATGACGGTAGTTTTTCGTGCCGTGCGTCTGCGGGCGTGTGGGCGGTGCCTTACGACTTTCTTTTTGGTGACGATTACGGCGCCTGGTGGCCGTTTTATGACCGGATGTGCCGGAACTATCACCTTAACTTCCTTGGTTTGCGCCAACGCTGCGAATTGAAACCCAAGACACAGCGTTAAAATTAATAGGAACTTTTTCATGGGATTAGCCTTTAGATTTTTCTATGATGAACACGTCGTCGGCGGCAGCGGCGAGCAGTGCAAAGCTACCGGCCAATACATTGATTACCGCACCCATGTTGTTTAGGTTGAGTAAGCTCGCTACTATAGGAGTCGTGGCAGGAACCAGGTACAATATACCGGCAACCAACAAAACTATTCCCAAGAAGATGCTAAACTGATACGCCCTGTGCCTGATGGCCAGCACAATTCCGGTAGTCCCCAATGAAATATGAATGATCGCATGGGTGAGGTTGGAGGTTAGCAATGCAAATACGGTTTCGCTGAATAAGCCCCATATCCCTTGGGCGAGTAAAAAGATACTCAATAAAAGTACGTACTGATTAATTAAAGAACCTGATTTCATAATAGAGAATTTTCTATCCGAATGGCGGATACGTTTATTTTGTAAATTTCGGTATCATGAGGCCCGGAAGGGTTACGCTATTCGGATTTAAATTTGTAAGATTCCATTTACTGGAAATCCTGAAATAATATCAGGAAATAAGGTAAAGATGAAACTCTACCAGAATAGTAGTTTTACGTCGATAACTTAATTGAAAATCAGATGGGAACTATTAAAAATAACGCAAGTCCATTCTATGAAGATATGGAAGGTTTTATCTATGACGGCAATGAATCAGAAATCAATCGCATTGAAGAATACGGCAACGACGAATACAATTTCTATCCGGATGCCGCATTTTAGATTACGCAATTTTCACAGATACTTTTTAAATTAAGGGCTTATGGTGGAGATAAAATTACTGCTATTGGATTCCCATAAAGAAAAATCAATATTGTCAACGTTTCCGTCTCCATTTAAGTCGGTGCCAAAATCCCCCGCAGCAAACTGCGACGCATCGGTTTCCCAAAGGCTAAAATCAATGTTATCGATATTGCCGTCCACGTTGATGTCTCCCGAATATAAAGCGTACACACCCGTTTCTACCGCTACAAGGTTTGCTCCAAAAGCTTTTGACGCCGCCGACGAAAAATCATAGTTCAACTGCGTATTTCCGATCGGTTGGGCCGAGCTACTCCAGGTTTCGATACTGTTACGTTGCTTAACGACAATATAGTACAAACCTGCGGGGGCTGTGGGAAAACTACAGGTTAAAGTGCCATTTGTCTGTAGCATCTGCGTAGCTATGCCGGCCAAAGCAAGAGTAGTCGGATTTCTCAATTCAACCGTCACGGGAATCACATCGGTCAAAGAAGCACTCAAACCCGCATTGTTCTGGACGGGCTGCATCGCATGGGTTACAGCATTATAATATCCCTCGATGAACAATTTTAACGATACCGTATTAGATGGTGCGGCTATTGTAAAATTCGTATTCGACACATCAAAGAAAATATGGTTGGTGCCTTTAATCATAATACGGTTGGTGGTTCCCGGAAGGTTCGGGATGGTCACTGCCTCAGAACCGTCATTTGGCGTAGCGGCAAGAAGGGTAATGGGGAACGTGTTCCCACCGTCGGTAGATAAAAGGATATCCACGTTGGCACAATTCACATTGTTGGCGGTTGTTCCCGCTACAGACCAGGTAATTGTCTGCGAACTTCCTGCTGCATAAGAAACGGCCGTGTTGGGCACCGTTACGGCAAAGGGTCCCGCGGTTGCATTGACCGTTATGACGGTATCGTCGCTATTGTTGGCGGGGCCACCAGGCCGGTTGTCGAGAACCGTAAGGCGGAAGTTAAAGTTGCGGGCTACATTGGTCAGGGATTCGACAGTAATTTCGGTTCCTGCCGTGGTCGTGGCACCGGCAAGTACCGATGACATTTTAGGGAAATATCGCACAGGCGAAGTAGTCGGATTGTATGACCTGAAATTCGGTCCCGATGTTTTGGTGGCATTTGGGATGGATGTCGTAGACGTACCCGAATTCATCTGCTCCCAATCATATGTCAATGTATCGCCATTGGCATCAGTTGCCGATCCCGTGAGCATGAATGGCGTGCCTTTAGGGATGGTATAGTCAAGCCCGGCGTTTGCCGTGGGTATAGCATTGCCAGTAATGGTCGTGGTCTGGCAGGTCGTGGTTTTGATATAATTGGTGACTTGTTCTACGCTAATGGCATGGAAGTAAGGGTCAGAATGGGGTTGCACGTCCCGACTGGTAATCCCTGCGTAACCCATGATTGTCGAGCCGCTTCCGGGCTCCATTTGTTTGCCGGTACCTTCATTAGAATGGGTAAAGGTGTGATTGGCACCAAATTGATGGCCCATTTCGTGTACGACATAGTCGATATCAAAATTGTCACCAGAAGGAATACCATCGGCAGGCGAGGTGTAACCACTTCCTTTGTTCTCATCGGTTGTACTTGCAGTATCATCCACGCAAACACAGCCGATACAGCCCGCGTTCCCGCCTCCGCCGCTGGCGCCAAACAAATGCCCGATGTCGTAAGCGGCGTTCCCTATCGTATTGGTAAGGTTGTTCTGCAGTTCGGTATTCCAGGCGCCGCCGGCTCCTGTCGCTGCTGCAGAATAGGGGTCGGTGGCGGCGTTGGTGTAAATCAGGGCATCATTTCCTGCGATGAGGTTCATGTGTACCCCAAAATCCATCTCAAAAACGGCATTGACGCGCGTCATGGTATTGTTCATCGCGGCGAGTGCAAGCGGTTTGGTGCCACCAAAGTAAGCGGTGTATTCTCCGGTTACCGATAGCGCCAGGCGATAGGTACGCAGTTGGCCATCATCGGCATTGGGTCTTGCGGCAATCGTTTGTTCTGCAATCTCTACCTGAGCACGCGCCATGACTTTACATTCAAAAGTGTTGGCGGCGGGCGTTTTGTCGGCTTTGCGATAAAGCACATAAGTTTGGGCGTCGGTTGTATAGGGTTCTATGAGTACCACAGAGCGGTCGGGATTGACCATCATCGTTTGCAATCCCAAAGGTGACAAGCTGATATAGATTATCGTAGCGCGATTTTGCAAGCTTACACCCATGTAGGATTTGATTTCGGGAAAGCGCGCGGCAAGTGCAGGATCCATATTCGACATTTCAGAAAAAGCAAAATGTTGGATGCCATCGGGCGTGGGAAAGGCGACCACGACATTAGACCTTTGGCTGCTTTCGAAACGCTTGGGCGCAGTTGCAAGTTGTTGTTGGAGCTGGTTAAGATCCAACTCGATTAAATTAGGATTGACAATTCCTTTTTTATTTTCGAGAACAATTGCATTATTTCTTGTTGTGGCTGATTTCCAGTAGGGTTTGGTAGTTTGCGCAAACGAAAATCCGCTGAACAAGGCCGCTACAAAGAGTAAAGAATATTTCATAATAGATCGGGCTTTAAATTGAGCCGCGAAATATAAGCATTTCTTTGGATGACAAGCGAATAAAGACGTAAAATTAAGCCAACAGTAAGAATTGTCGTTTATTTTTTGAGAATGTCCTCGAGTATCGCCTTATCCGAACGATTGACGACCTTTAAGATAATTTCCTGCTTTTTAGCGGTCTGCCCTTCTATAACATACAGTTTTCCGCCCGGCACTGCAACATTGCTTTGGTCAAAATCTACATCGCCGTAAGTAAGCGTGTTTTTGATGTCGGCAGTATCTACCCATTTTTCAGAAAGGATCTGTTGGGCCTTGTCCGAATAGACAAATGGTTTGTTTCTCAGGTCGTTCAGTACCCTTGCATTCGGGAAATAATTGCAACGCGTGTCTTTCCCCATAAAAAATCCCGTGACGACAAATAATCCCATGGTAAACCCGATGAGGTAATAGGCAAAGCGGTGTTTGAGTTTCATTTAAACGTTTTTGGTGGGCCTTGCGGCATTCGGGTGCAAAGGTAACGCAAACCGTCCTTAAAAAACAATTAAATTAATGTCGCTATGGTGCAAATCGAACCAATCGCCAATCACCTTGTTTGTTAAGATGCCATGGTAAAGGTACACCCCGTTCTTGAGTCCTTTATTGCAGCGGATGGCGCTTTCCAATCCGCCATCTTCTGCAATCTGCAACAAATAAGGCGTGATGATATTGCTGATAGACAACGACGCGGTCTTAGAATACCGCGACGGAATATTAGGCACGCAGTAATGGATGACGTTGTTTTTGATAAAGGTCGGCTTTTCGTGGGTAGTCACCTCCGAGGTCTCAAAACAACCACCGGTATCAATACTCACATCTACAATCACGGCTCCTTTTTTCATGTGCTCGACCATGGTTTCTGTGACCACGACCGGACAGCGTTCCTTACCGCGCATGGCCCCAATGGCCACGTCGCAACGGCGCAAGGATTTGAGCAATGATTTTGGGTGTATCGTCGAGGTAAAAATGCGTTGGTTGAGGTTGTTCTGCAGGCGCCTGAGTTTGGTAATCGAATTGTCGAAAACCTTTACGCTTGCACCCAGGCCGAGTGCGGTTTTGGCGGCGAATTCGCCAACGGTTCCCGCGCCGAGGATGACGACTTCGGTAGGAGCAACGCCGGTAATGTTTCCCAAGAGCAAACCTTTACCAAATTGGTTGTTGATCATAAGTTCGGCGGCAATCAATACCGATGCGGTGCCGGCAATTTCGCTGAGCGACTTCACCGCCGGATACGATCCGTCTTCGTCCTTAATGTATTCAAAGGCAAGCGCCGTGATTTTCTTTTTAGACAATTCCTCAAAGTATTCTTTCTTGCGGGTTTTGAGCTGGATGGCCGATATGACCGTGGTTCCAGCGCCTACAAGCTTGATTTCCTCCATGGTGAGTGGTTCTACCTTGAGCAACATCGGGCAACCGAAAACTTTTTTGGGATCGTTGGTAATTTCGGCACCGGCGTCGCTGTATTCCTTGTCGGAGTAACTGGCACTGGCTCCGGCTCCCGATTCAATCATCACACGATGGCCGTGCGAGGTGAGTGAGTTGACGGCGTCGGGCGTGAGGCAAATTCGCCGTTCCTGGTAACTGGTTTCTTTTGGAATGCCAATAAAGAGTTCGCTTTTGTGTTTGCCTATCTCGAGCTTTTCTTCCTGCGGAAGCAATTGCTGTTTGGTAAATGGAGTTAAAGCCATGGGTCGCTGTCGTAATTTCGGTCTAAGTTATAAAAAACCTCGAATGCTGCAAAGGTTTTATTCATGTCGTAAGCGAATTTAAAGATTCCTGAAAATAATAACACAGATTACAGGATTTCACAGATTGCGTATTGCCTTCTGTGTAATGGATGTAATCTGTGTTTGACAAGTTTTTTAGCCGTTAACTTAAAATCAGTTCCCTTTTACCATTGGCTAAAGCTTTGATGCGTACGGTGCTGTGCTCGTGCGGGATAAGCGTCGGGATTCTCTCTGCCCATTCTATAAAACACCAATGCCCGGAGTATAAATATTCGTCCATGCCCATATCATAAGCTTCGGCCTCGCTTTTAAGGCGGTACATGTCAAAATGGTAAACCGTGTCACGCGCTTCGGTCTCGTATTCATTGACGAGCGAGAACGTGGGACTACTCGTGGCATCAGAAACGCCCAGTGTCTTGGCCAGTGCCTTAATCAACGTAGTTTTCCCGGCACCCATTTCCCCATAAAACAAGATGACTTTCTTTGGGTTGGCATCGAGTATTTGGCGCGCAGCCGTATGGATTTCTTCCAGTGAAAAAGTAATTTCCATTGAAACAGTTACTAATTTTCGTTTAACTTTTAACTTTTATTCCGCTGCGCTCCATACCGTTCGGCTGCGCCTCGGGTCGACTTTCGACTTTCAACTTTCAACTTTCGACTTTCGACTTTCGACTTTCGACTACCTCGGATTAAACACCATAAACGGCACAATCATTTCCTCCAATGAAATCCCGCCGTGTTGGTACGTATTGCGGTAATAACTCACGTAATGGTTGTAATTGTTCACGTAGGCGAGAAAGTAGTCATTTTTGGCAAAGATATATGAACTGCTCATATTGATGGCGGGCAAGCCGATTTTTTTAGGCTCTTTCACCGCATACACGTCGCGGTCTTCATAAGTTAGGCTGCGTCCGGTTTTGTAACGCAGGTTAAGGCTCGTGTTTTTGTCACCAATCACTTTAGATGGATTCTTGACGTTGATCGTGCCATGGTCGGTAGTGATAATAAGCCTAAAACCAAGCTTTTGTGCTTGTTGGATGATTTCAAGCAATGGCGAATTCTTAAACCAGCTCAGCGTAAGTGAACGGTACGCCTTGTCGTCTGAAGCCAATTCCTTCACTACGTCCATCTCGGTCTTGGCGTGAGAGAGCATATCGACGAAATTGTAGACCACCGTTACCAAGTCATTGTCTTTAAGAGCCTTGAAATTTTCGGCGAGTTTTTTTCCGTTGGCGAGATTGGTAATCTTGAAATATTCCTGCTTAAGGTTCTGGAGCCCGAGTCGTTTGAGGTGTGCGGTGAGGAATTCAGCTTCAAAGAGGTTTTTTCCGCCTTCTTCTACGTCGTTTTTCCAGTACTGCGGGAATTGCTTTTCCATCTCAAGCGGCGTCAAACCAGAGAAAATAGCATTCCTTGCATACTGCGTCGCGGTTGGGAGGATGGCAAAATACGGCACTTCTTTCTCCATTTTGTAATGGTTGGCAACGGTGCTTTCCATGACTTTCCATTGATCGTAACGCAAATTGTCAATCACGACGAATAAAACCGGACGGTCTTTTTTGGTGAGTTCGGGAACCACAAGTTCGCGGAACAAAGTGTGCGATAGGATGGGTTTATCGGCCTTAGGTTCATACCAATCCTCATAATTGCGTTCGATGAATTTGCCAAACTGCGCATTGGCCTCTATTTTTTGAGATTCGAGGATTTCAATCATGCTCTGGTCCTCGATATTCTCAAGTTCGAGTTCCCAGAACAAGAGTTTATTGTAGCAGGCAACCCATTCTTCGTAGCTGTTTACCATGGCCATCTCCATCGCGATCTTGCGAAATTCCTTCTGATAATCGAGCGTGGTCTTTTCAGAAATCAACCGCGAATGGTCGAGGTTTTTCTTGATGCTGAGCAAAATCTGGTTCGGGTTGACTGGTTTGATCAAATAGTCGGCGATTTTAGAACCGATGGCTTCCTCCATGATATATTCCTCCTCACTTTTGGTAATCATGATCACAGGCGTGGCCGATTTTTTTTCCTTGATTTCGGCAAGCGTTTCCAAACCATTCATCCCGGGCATATTTTCATCGAGGAAGACGATGTCGAAATTGCCTTCCTCAAAGACGTCGACCGCGTCGCGCCCGTTGTTGCAGGTGGTCACGTGATAATTTTTCTTTTCCAGAAATAAAATATGTGGTTTTAAAAGGTCGATTTCATCATCAACCCAAAGTATTTTGATTTGATCCATTAGTGTATTTTTAATAGTAATCTGAGTGGCAATTTAACATAATTTGAACGGCTTGTTCTTAAATTTATTGTAAAGTTGGATTTTTTGAGCGCAGTGCTTTCCTGGTTAATTTTGTACATTTGAAACCTATACAAAATCTATGGTATGCAGAATCAACTTGCACTTTTTGTGGGCATTTTCGTTTGTTGTGCGAACGCAATTTTCGCCCAACTTCCCGAAAATTTAACGGCGATTTTCAAATACCAGCGCGTCGCCATTCCCAAATACCAGACCGATAGCACCTTTGTTGTGAGAAACGTCTGGGCCGAGCGTATTGTTTTTACCGGTGCCGATTCGTTTAAGATTTCGGCCTACGTCACCCGGCCATCCGACTATCGCGAGAATCGCCCATTGGTACTTTTCAACCATTGGGCGCAAGGCGGTAAGGATGAATTCCTGCAACAGGCCATGCTGCTCTCGAGCCGCGGCTTTGTCTGTATTCTCATCGACGGGCCGTGGCTTTGCCCGGATTCGCCCATAAAATCATTCAAGGACCAAAGTTATGAAATCTACCGGCAGTACGTCATGAACGCGCGCTCGGCCATAGACTTGGCGCAGCAACAGTTCAAGGTCAATGACGACAAGATTTTTTGCGTGGGGCACAGCTTTGGCTGCAATACTGCCGCGATACTTTCGGGCGTAGACAAACGCATCGACTATTTTGTGTTTATGTCGGGCTTGTACAGTACCACAAAAAATGCACGCGAATCGCTGGTTCCCGATTTCGTAAAATGGCGTACCGATAGCCCCGAGCAGTTCAAAGCTTGGGTAGCCCAAATGCAGCCGCTCGACGCCGAGCTTTACCTGCCATACAAAACAGCGCCCTGCCTGATCCAGATTGCTGGTAAAGATGAATACCTGTCGGATGCAGAGAACGATGCGTTCATTCGTTTGACGCCGGTGCCCAAAGAAGTGAAGGTGTACGATTCCGGACACGGTTTGAATGCTGTTGCGGATGGGGATAGGGTGGAGTGGATTTTGAGGCAGGTTCAGTAGTTTTTTTTTGGAGCTGTTTGCTTCGCCAGTTTGGCCGTGGGCCTCGGATCCTGCTTTACATTGCAATCTTTTGCAAAAAGGAGATTTCACTTCGCTAGCGCTACGTGCAATCCTTTTTTCAAAAAGATTTTCGCTGCAATCGGGGCTATCGCTGCCGCGAGGGCCTTCTTTTGCCTGGCAACAAATCACAGATTATTGCATCAGTTCGCCCGATGGGCTCGGGTCACCGAACACTTGCGAATGTTAAAGCGGTGAGGTAGAAGAAGCAAAAGTGCCTTGGCGACCAAATTAGAATCTCAATCCGAGACTAATGGCCGAACTGGCGAAGCATTTTTTGTTTCTCGTATGTATATTAATATCTTCGAAAAAAGGCAGGATAGCAGGAGAAACATTTTGTTTCAGGGAGTCCTTTGAGTTTGCAAAAAAAAGAAAACTACAACTTCTCCCTAATTTTTATCTGCAATTGATTCATCAAAACCTGATACTTGCTAATTTCCACCAAATCTTCATCGGTTTCAGAAAAATCAAGCAATTCGTCGAGGTAGTCTGAGGCTTCGATGAGTTTGTCGTTGGCTTTGTTGAACTGCTGTTGCGCCATTAGGTCGATGATGTCCTGA
>Ga0116157_10003254_pt1 | contig 15631 bp, 15 predicted proteins | sample AD_UKC048_MetaG_FD_89882 | JGI IMG/M metagenome (GOLD analysis project Ga0116157, IMG submission 89882) | Active sludge microbial communities of municipal wastewater-treating anaerobic digesters from USA - AD_UKC048_MetaG | ecosystem: Engineered > Bioreactor > Anaerobic > Digestate | place: USA...
ATTGGCTTTTGCTGTACCAGAACCTGTTCAACAAAAGCCAATTATTGAACCTATAAACTTTAAACCAATTACTGATATTCCAGCTTCGACATCTGCACCACTATCTTTTGTTCCACCATCAATGAGTGCTGATATTGAAAATACTGAAAAACCAACACCTGTGATGGATACTGAACAAAAACCGACTGTTACAACGGTGCCAAATCCAGTACCAGAAATAAAACCTGTTTTAGAAACTATTACACCGGTTCAACCAGAAATTTCTGTTACACCAGTTGCACCTGCAGCGCCTGCTATAAACATAAACACTGTTCCAGAAACCAGACCTGTATCACCAATTTCCGGTCCTGGTACAAATAATACAAATGGTCATTCTAAACCGACAGCTTTGTATTATTTAATGTTGGTCGTTTTAATTGTTTTGTCAGTATTCACATTGTGGTTGTATCAAAACAGAGTTGGAAATACTGTTCCAGAGTTGGCAGCACCCGCAAAAGCACCGGTCATCGAACAACAAATTGAACAACCTGAACCAGAAGATGTTACGGCAGAAAGCCCATTCATACAGGCTGATTTTAATAAACCAGCGACAGTTCAACAGGATGTTCAACCTGTATCACAACCACAAGTTGTACAACCTGAACCAGTATTTGAAAAACCTGCGGTTATAGAAGAGTCTCAGCCACAAACAGAAGTCGTGTCAGAACGTGATATTAATAATGATTATGACCAGTCTTCTGATACGCCCCAGGAAATTATTGAACCAGAATTACCAGTGCCAGTACAAAATGAAGATATAACTGCACATGATAATAATACAAACACAGAAGAATATACAAATATTGATAATTCTATTGATTACAATGATGATTCTGAACAAGTTGCACCTATGCCTGTCCCTGCACGTGTCAGTGTTAATAAACCACAATATAATGTTTCAGGCGATAAAAGATTTGTTGCAGATCAAAACTATGAAAATGATTATTTACAACCTGGTGAATATAATAATCAATAATAATAAAATTAAATAATAAAAAATGCTGCATTTTGCAGCATTTTTTATTTTTCAATTATAACCATAGCAATTGAATATTCACCTTGATCTGTAATTGATAGATGTGCGCTGATGCTATCACCACAACCAACCATTTCTTTTAATATAGCCTTGGCACCGCCGGCAATCAATAATTCTGGTTTTCCACTATCATTATGTATAACCGAAACATCGGAAAATGCAATTTCTTCACCAAATCCTGTTCCTAATGCTTTCAGACATGCTTCGCGTGCAGCCCAAAAGTTAGCCAGATGTCTTTCTGAATTTGCATTATCAGCATCGGCGTATTCTAATTCTTTTTTTGTAAATATGCGTTGTTTTTTGAATGCTGACCAATCAAGAAATCTTCCACATTCTACCATATCAATTCCAATTCCAACAATCACTGGGTGTCCTCCCTTTTATTTGTTTTCGATATGCCGAATACTAATCACATTGCTCCGATTCGTGCAAGCGGATTTTAATAACACTTTATTTTATTAAATTAAAACCTTTTAATATTGACAAATAATAATTTTAGTATATTATTAGACCTAATAATAACCAAGGGTTATAAGATATGAATAGACTATATAATATTATTACGGATCTTATAGAATTAAAAATGACAAATACTACACTTAATACGGTAGTTATTAAAGGTTTTGGTGGTACATATACTGATAATAATAAAAGATTTATTTTACGTGAATATAACCGTGGTACTATTTATGTATTCACAGATTTATATAATTCGGTTGAGTATAACAGAAAAGAAGCCTTTGACGTTTTAGGACCATGTTTCTTAACATTAGCAGTTAAAAAAAATTCTGATATAAATAAATCCGGTCAGATAAGCGAAGAAATAGTTAATAAATTAGATTTAATAAATATATGGAAATCAGAAACATCCCGTAATTTTGTTATTGCTAAAAATCAAATAGAATCTAAAGAAAAGTAAATCTTGATTTTAATGGCGCCTAATTGTATAACTAGCGGGTTGTCGGGGTGTAGCTCAGCCTGGTAGAGTACTTGCATGGGGTGCAAGGGGTCGCTGGTTCGATTCCAGTCACCCCGACCAAAGATAAAAAATGGAAAGATGTGGCAGGACTTGTGATGGGTTGCAAACGCACTCGCTGGTTCGATTCCAGTCACCCCGACCAAAGAATCAAATCCTTTTAAAAACAATGGAGAATGAAAATGTTTGATATGGAAAAGTTAAAAACATTCTCTTGGATTAATATTGGTAATCCAGATCACGAAGATTTTGAAAAACTGCAAAGCGAGTACAAAATTGATGAAGATACTATATCCAATATTTTGGACCCAGACGAACAGTCACGAATTGAACACGAAGATGATTATAAAGTTATAATCGTTCGATTCCCTATTATTAATCGTGAAACAGATACCGTTTGGCATACAGAGCCACTTTCAATAATTTATTCTGATAAACGTGTTATAACGGTTTGCCGTAAACGCTGTGATATTTTGGATAAAATAAAACCAATTGAAAAATCATCAAAAGAAACATTTATTATAAACATAATGTATTATATTGCTGAATCTTATCTAAGATTTTTGAAACAATTAAATAAAAAAGTTTTCGATTCAAAAAAAGCGTTGCAGGAAAAAATCCGTAAAAAAGAAATTATGGATTTATTGGAAGTTGAAAATAGTTATACGCTTTATATGGCTGGATTAAAAGGTAATTTGTCTGTTATGGACAAACTAGAGAAAATGCGTGGCTTTGTTAAGGATGAAGAAAACCAGGATTTATCAGAAGATGTGCGAATTGAATTGAACCAGGCAATCGAGGTTGTAACCAGTTATACCAAGATGTTAGCGTCCATAAAAGAAACATTCGAAAGCGTAATTAACATGGATTCAAACATGTACATTAACCGTTTGACCATGTGGAATATTATTCTGATTGCACCAACAATTGTTGTTGGTTATTATGGGATGAATTTGAATTTACCATTTGGTAATAGTAAAAACGCAGCGTTTATAATATTCGTTATGATAATGTTACTGTTGGTTGGCTATGGTGTTTTTGCAGCGGTTCGTAGAAAAAATATCTAAAATAAAACTTTTATAACCTGCCCCATTACACCATTTATATCTGGTGTTCCATCTATATAGAAAAATTTAATTTCGTCTTTTTCGCGCAACCAACTTATTGCGGGCATTGTAATTTCTTGAAAAGTGTCCAACCTGTGCAGTATAACCGAATTATTGTTATCATCTGCCCTGTCGGAACCATGTTCAAATCGATTTTTAATTCGCTGTTTCATAACTTCTTCTGGAATATCCAAGTAAACAATTCTGATTGAAAATTCATTTGAATATTTTTCGATTAACCATTTTGCTTGGGGTAATGTTCTGGGGAATCCATCCAATAAAACATTATTTGACTCATTAATTTTTTCTTCAACAAGACCAAATAATTCAGAATCAGGAACCAAAGAACCGGACGCAATTAATTTAGCAACCTTGGAATCTTCTGGCAAAGAACGAAGCAAAGCACCAGTTTCAATACATGTAAAATTTTCTTTTTCACACAAACCATGTGCGACGGAACCTTTTCCACTTCCTGGTCCGCCCATAATAACAGTAATTTTTTTCATGGATTTATTATATCAAAAAAAATACAAAATAAAAAGGCATAGATTTATCTATGCCTTTTTAATTAACAAGCAATCACTTATTTTTTACTGTTTTCGATTGCAGCACCCAAGATGTCGCCCAATACAGAGCCACTGTCGTCTTGGTTTGCATATGTTTTAACAGCTTGTTTTTCCATAGCAACTTGCAATGCGCGAACAGACAATTTTACAGTGTTGTCTTCTACAGATACAACAGATGCTTCGACTGAATCACCAACTTTGTATTTGGCTGTATCTTGTTCGTTCTTTTCGCGTGACAAGTCTGTGCGACGGATAACACCGCGTGCTTCACCGGATAAATCCAAAACAACTTCTTCTGGTGTAACTTCGGAAACTGTTCCGCGTACAACTGCGCCTTTCTTGATAGAAACGGATTTGCTGTCACTGCCTGCTGTCATTTGTTTAATACCCAGGGTTACGCGTTCTTTTTCTGGATTGATATCCAAAATTTTTGCTGTAACTTCTTGGCCACGTGTGAATTTTTTCAATTCTTCTTCGTCCAATTTATCCCAAGACAAGTCAGAAATATGAACCATTCCGTCCAATTCAGGGGTCAATGCTACGAACAAACCAAATTCAGTTGTGTTTTTAATTTGACCTGTGATTATATCGCCAACGTTATGTGTTTCTGCAAATTGTTTCCAAGGATTTTGTTGCAACTGTTTGTATCCCAAAGAGATGCGACGTTTATCCTGGTCAATGCCCAATACTACAACGTTTATATCCTGACCGTTTTGCAAAACTTTGCTTGGGTGGATATTTTTGTTTGTCCAGGACAGTTCAGACATGTGAACTAACCCTTCGATATTGTTACCCAAATCAATGAATGCACCATAGTCAGTCAATGAAGAAACTTTACCTTTTACAGTATCGCCAACATTGAATGCACGAGATGCTGTATCCCATGGATCTTCTTCCAACTGTTTTGCACCCAAAGAAATACGATGAGATTCTGGATCAAACTGGATAACTTTTACTTTGATTTTTTGACCAACGTGAACTAATTCGCGTGGGTGATTTACACGTTTCCAAGACAAGTCTGTAACGTGCAACAAACCATCAATTCCGCCCAAGTCAACAAAGACACCGTAATCTGTGATGTTTTTGACTGTTCCTTCGACAACTGCACCCAATTCAATGTTTTTCATTGCTTCCTTTTGTGCGGCTGCTATTGAATCAGATTGAATTGCGCGACGTGATACGATTGCGTTTGTGCGCAAAGCGTCCATTTTCAAAACGCGGAATTTGTCTTTCAGACCAATCAGTGATCGTGCATCACGAACAGGTTTGTGATCAACCTGGGATGATGGCATAAATGCAAATACGCCGTTGATGTCAACAGTGTATCCACCGCGAACAACATCGATAATTGTACCAATTGGATCAACACCATCAGCAACGGTTTTTTCCAAATCTTTCCATGCTTTTTCAGCACGTGCCTTGGTATAAGATAGAACTGCTGTACCTTCGCGGGATTCATAACGTTCAACGAAAACGTCGATGATGTCACCAACTTTTGGAACTGATGCACCAAATTCTTTTAATGGAACGCGACCTTCGGATTTCAGACCAACATCGACCATTGCAAAATCATTGCGAATGTCTTTGACTGTTCCCTTGGTTGCATAGCCTTGCAAAGTTTCCTGGGTACCATAATTTTGATTGAACATCTGGACAAAATCTTCGCCAGATATTGGATTAAATAAATCTTTGGATAAATCTTTCATTAGAATTTTTCATACAAAGTTTGCCAGCGTATGATACGCGGTCTTGTGGGGTTATTCTGATTGCCAATGCGCCCACCCGCAAAAGCCCAAGGATTATAAGATAAAAAAATTAGAAAATCAAGAAAAATCCGCCTAAATGGCGGATTTTTATTATTTAGGTTCGGCCTGTTTAAACAATTCTTCTGGCTTAACCGATTTTTCTTTGATTTTTACTTTTTCAATCATTGCGTCCAGTGCTTTGCGTTCGAATAACATTCCGCGCAACATGGATAAAGCGTTCTGATTTTTATTGTAGTAATCAAATACTTGTTGTGGTTCTGGATAGCGTGCAGCTTCGTTCCAAATTGCTTGTTGCAAATCTTCACGAGTAACTTCTACTTTGTTCTGTGAACCCCATTCGGCCAAAATCAAACCTAATTTTACGCGACGTTCAGCGTCTTTACGTTCTTGTTTTTCGTCAAACTTCGCATTTTTTGCATGGTCATGACCGGCGTGTGAATCAAATTCTTGTTTGGACATATTAAATTCTTGTTCAACCAAAGTTTCTGGCAAATCCAATTTAACTTTGTCTGACAATATTTCCAACAACTCGTCACGCATTTCACGTTTTGCAGCTTCAATATATTGTTCGCCTAAGATTTTGCGAACATGTTCAGTTAATGCAGCAACTGATTCTTGGCCAATAGATTTTGCCAATTCATCATTCATTTCTGGTAATTTATGGTGACGCAATTCGTTAATTTTTACTTCGAATCTTGCATCTTTTCCAGCTAAATTTGCAGCATGATATTCAGATGGAAATTTAACATTGACGTCAAATTTATCATCAACTTTGTGACCAATTATTTGATCTTCGAATCCTGGAATAAAAGAACCAGATCCCAAGATTAAATGATGACCATCGGCTGCTCCGCCTTCGAATGCTTCATCGCCCAGAAATCCTTTGAAATCAATAACAGCAACGTCACCTTTTACAGCTTTATATCCAGCTTCTTGTTTTTCGGCTGTGCTGCGGCTTTTCTGTAAATTTTCTAGTGATTTTTTTACTTCAGATTCTGGAACTTCGGTTACTTTTTTTGTAATCGTATATTTTTCCAAATCAATGTTTGGCAAAGTTGGTAAAATATCGAATTCCAATGTGTATTCCAGATCCTGACCAATTTCCCATTTGCCTGCATCTGCTTTTGGGGCACCGGCCAGACGTAATTTTTTTTCTGTTACAAAGTCATTCAAGTCTTTGTTCATCATATTATCAACAGCTTCGCTGAAAGCGCTGGCGTTGTATTTTTGACGCAGAACATTTAATGGAACATGTCCAGGTCTAAATCCTGGCATTTTTGCATCTTTACCGTATTTCATTAAAATTTCATCGGCTGCTTTTTGAATATCAGCAGATGACAAGAAACCGTTTATTGAATAATGCAAGTCTTTGTTTTTTTCTTTTTTGAACATGACAAAAACCTTTGGTTTTTGCGTGGTTCATACTCGTAACTCGTAGCCAAGCCACGATTATAAGTACGAATATGAACCACGAATGATTAACGTTTGCTGAACTGAGTTGAACGACGGGCTTTACGTTTACCGTAATGCTTACGTTCTACTACACGACTATCGCGTGTCAAGAATCCAGCAGCTTTCAAAGCTGAGTGTAATTCTGGTTCAGCTTTGTCCAATGCTTTGGATATACCGTGTTTAACAGCGCCCGCCTGACCGGATAATCCGCCGCCAGCAACCATTGCATGAACGTCATAACTGCCTTCGCGTTTTGTAACACCAAAAGGTTGTGCCAAAATCATCTGTAAAACAGCACGTTTAAAATATTCGTTCGAAGGAATATTGTTAACAGTCATGTTTCCTTTGCCAGGTGTCAAATAAACACGAGCAATAGAATCTTTACGTTTACCAGTTGCATAAACGGCAGATGTTAAATTAACAGATTTTTCAACAGTAGCTTTTTTTGCAGCAACAGTTGTTGTCTTTTTTGCTGGGGCAGCTGCTTTTTTAACTGTCTTTGCAGCAGCAGTTGTTTTCTTTACTTCTGTCATTATTCGCCCCTTTTATTTTTACGGTTCAAACCTGCGAAGTCGATAACAGTTGGTTTCTGAGCTTCGTGGTTGTGTTTATCGCCTGCAAAAACATGCAGTTTGGTCAAACGTTTATCAGCCAAAGCAACAGCAGTGCGACGACCCATCATACGTTTAACAGCATTGAAAACTAATTTTTCTGGTTTCTCTTCACGCATTTGGCCCAGTGTACGTTCTTTCAAACTGCCGGTCCAACCTGTGTGCCAAAAGAATTTTGTTTTTTCGGCTTTTTTACCAGACAAAGCAACTTTGTCGGCATTAATAATAATTACATGATCACCACAATCCATGTTTGGTGTCCATGTGGCTTTGTGTTTGCCGCGCAAGATGTTTGCAGTATATGCTGCTAAACGTCCCAACGTGCAATCAGTCGCGTCAATCAGAAACCATTTGGATTCCAATTCACTCGCTTTTAACGATTTTGTCGCTGCCATTATATTTTTCCTTTATTTAATTAAAGCGGGGCTATTATGCCCCGCAAAACCAGAAAAGTCAAGAAAAATCAGTACGGTATTATGATACCATTACATTTCTTCGGGAATTTTCAGACCCATTAAATCAATAACAGTTGATAATGTGTTAAATGCAGTTTGAACAATTTTCATACGCTGGGCACGAATTTGTTCATCAACATCATCGCGCAGTATCGGACAGTTGTGATAAAAAGTATTTACCAGCTGGCATAAATCATAGGCATAGTTTGCCAAAATATCTGTTGCGCGATTATCAAATGCAACCTGCACTGTGCGTTCAAAATCCAATAATCCAATCAACAGGTTTCTTTCATCTTTTGACAATTCGACAAGTTTTGAATTATTTATTTTTACATTTGATTTTTTCAGAACACTGTTCAAACGAACGGCTGTGTACAGAATGTATGGTCCGGTGCGACCTTCGAAACTGGTAACTGATTCCGGATCAAAAATATAATCAGAACGTACGTCATGCATTAAATCATTAAATTTCAAAGCCGCCAAAGAAATCATATCAACGGTTTCGTTATTCAGATTTTTTCCAGATTCATTAATTCTTTTACGGACTGCATCATTAACGGTGTCTATTATATCGTCCAAACCAGCTGCATTACCATCGCGGGTTTTGAATGGTTTTCCGTCGGCGCCATTTATTGTTCCATAACCAATATGTTCCATATTTTTGTATTCAAATATTCCGGATAAATCAGCGGCCCGGAACAATTGTTCAAAATGCAAGTTCTGGCGCAAGTCTGTGAAATAAATAATTTTATCTGGGTTATCTGTAATTTTACGATAATAAGCAGCAGCTAAATCAGTAGAATCATATGTATCGGCACCGCGTGAATCAGTCCACATGTACGGTGGCATTGGTGCGGTATCTGTATCTTTTTTTACGATTATGATTTCGGCGCCTTCGCTGTGTTCAATCAGATTTTTTTTACGCAATATTTTTTCAACATCTGGTAAATATTTTGCCGCATTACGTTCACCAAGGTCATTATTAAATGGCATTATGTTTAAACGACCAACAGTTTCCTTCATCATTTTCATAGAAACTTTCAAAAACTTTTCATACAAAGCGAAATATCCACAGTGACCATCTTGAAACTTTGCCTTGATTTCTTGGGCGTGTGCTTGGAATTCTGGGTCAGATTTAGCTAGCGCTGAACTTAATGGGTAATAAGTATTTAATTCAGCAGGATTGATTTCAAAATCGACATTTGTTTTTGAGTCAAAATTGTCCTGGAAATAAGGAAGCTCTGGATGAATTTTTTCAATCCATGCAATTACCAATGCCATTGGTTTTCCCCAGTCGCCTATATGATTGTATGAAATTGTATTGTGTCCCAGGAACTTTGCAATACGATTAAAAGTATCGCCAACAATTGATGTGCGAAGATGACCAATATGTAAAGACTTGGCTACATTATATGCGCCATAATCCATATCAATGGTTAATGGGTTTGGATTTTTTATTTCGATTTTTTTATCAGCAGATTCCCAAATAAATCTATCTTTGATTTTAATGTTTATAAATCCAGGTCCCGCGATTGATGCGTTTTCTACAAAATCCAATTCGGAAATTTTTGGCAATAAATCACCTGCCAGTTCACGTGGATTTTTACCAGCTGATTTAGCCATAACCATTGCAGCATTTGTTGCAAAATCACCAAACTCACGATTTTTAGGCGTTTCCAGATTTGCATCAAATCCCAGTTTTTCATTTATACTGTTTGATACGAACTTATAAAGGTTCATTTACAATTCCTTTTCAATTACAAAGGCAATACGATTCTTACACGCAAACCGCCCAATTCACTATTTTCCAAGAACATTTGTCCACCGTGGTTTTCGAATGCTGTTTGTGCAATTGAAAGTCCCAGTCCCGTTCCACCAGATTCTGAACCGCGTGCTTCGTCCAAGCGAACAAATGGGCGCAAAGCATCTGCTTTTTTATCATCCGGAATTCCTGGACCATCATCTTCGATAATTACTTCGACTTGTTCAGCAGAATCAATTTCAGTAATTTTAATTTTCTTTTTTGCATATCTTGCAGCGTTTTCAATAACATTTCCAAAAGCGCTGGCCAATGCCATTGGTCTGGCATAAAACTGGACAGGATTTTCTGGGAATACCGTTTCAATTTTTTTGTTTCCAGCAGCATCACGAACAATACGTGTCAACATGGCTGGCAGTTCGGTCTTTTGTTCTATTTCGGGCATTTCACCGCGGGCAAAAGCCAAATACCCATTAATCATTTCTGCCATACGATCTATATCATGCATCAAATCGTCTTTTTCCGCTTCGCCTGTTTCAATACCCAGACGCATGCGTGCAAGTGGAGCTTTTAAATCATGGCTGACCGCGTTTAACATATCTGTTCTGGTGCGATTATAACGATTTAATCTTTCTTTCATTTTTATCATAGCAACTGCAGCTTCGCGAATTTCTTTGGACCCCGATGGTACAAACCCAGGCGCGTCCAATCCGCGACCAAAATTACTGGCTGCACGTGCAATGCTTCGAATGCTGCGTGTATGGATTATGACAAATGGTGTAATTAAAATTGATACAATTAATATTGAACCAATTAACCATAAAATAAATACGTCGGTACTGGTTGAATAAATACGATACAAAGAAGTTGCAAAAGTTGCAATTTTTCCATCTTTTGTCGGAACGTCAACAAACACCAGTCTTTTTGCTTTGTCCATATAAATAGTTGCAGGACGTTTTACTTTTGATGATAACTCGGATGCCAACATTCCAGTTTCGCGAGCGTTATTATCATTTTTTTCAGGGCGGTTTAATTTATCGTTAACTGTTACATTTATTCCTGTATCACGGCCCATTGTCATTGTGGCACTGGTTTCGCCAGCATCCATCAAATTTACCATTGTTGCAATTTCACCAGACAAACTACGAGCCATAGTTCCATGAACACGTGTCCAATGGTTTCCAAAGAAAGCATTTGCAACTATAACTTGTGCGATAATCAATGGTATCAAAACCATTAATACTGTGCGCCATAAAAAACTGCGAGGTATTAATCTCATAAAAAACTCCGTTTTATTATTGTTAAGTTAACTTTTAATAATTTTTACCGAATTATCAAGCATTAACCATTTTATAACCTTTTCCGCGAACTGTTATTATATCTAGGTTTGATAATACACTATTTAATTTGTTGCGCAAGCGTTTTGCGACCATAGGTGCCGCAGATGCAGTGTTACCAACAGGGGTAACCAATTGTTGTAACAGCTTTTTTTCTTCCCCTGACAAAGCCAATAGCTTTGGTTGTTCATTATCGGCGGTTTTAATAAAAAATTCATCATCTGCAAAAATTAAATTATCTGGCATTCCGCTGGTTTCATTAGCTAATCTATTTTTTATCATATTATTAAGACGTAAAACCAATTCCTGTAATTGAAAAGGTTTGGCCAAATAATCATTAGCGCCACCGGAAAGACCATCGATAGCATTTTCAGGCCCCGAAAGTGCTGTTAGCATAATAACAGGTGTTTGGTTACCAGAGTTGCGAAGCCCCCGTAAAAAAGTTAAACCATCCATTCCGCCCATCATTCTATCCAAAACGATGGCGTCAGCTTGTAACTTTTGCATTATTTCTGCGCCCTGTTCTGCAGAATCTGCACTGAGTGTGTTAAACCCCGCAGCGCGCAAACCTTTTACTAGCGTGTTGCGCAACATAGAGTCATCGTCAATAATCAGAATTGTTTTATTCATAATATCAATATAGTAAAGAATTAAAGAGTGAAAAGGCTCACTCTTTAATATTTTTATTTCTGCAAAGGTTCAACCGCATATTCGCCCGGTTGTATTGTTTGCATCCCGCCAGTTGCCGACTGCATCCCATACTCGCTGTCTGTTGCGGCTTTGAATTTCATTCCGCCATTTGAATATTCTGTTTTGAATAGTGCGTATCCAGTTCCACCGCCAGTGGTTGGTCCCTGAAGACCCAAAGAATAATATCCACCCATGATTCCATAATCCAAATCAATATAATCAATATTAACCAATATTGATACGTTGGTCAGACCATCACTGGTCATATTACATGTAAATTCGCGATTTGCCAATGTTGCTTGTGAATTAATAGGAACAACAATATCCATAACTGTTGGTTCGCAAACCCTGTCTATTCCGTTAACTAAAAATTCATAAGTCATACCAACGGTTGCTTTGGACAGACCAGTTGAAATATTTACCTGGGAAACAGTGGCTTTTGGTATCTTTACCAATGCATTAGCAATACCAGCACGAACTGGGAAAGATATTCCAGATTGCAGGCATGAACGACTGAATGGATCAGCTTCACATATATAAACACGTGAATGAGCATTCATCATGAACATATTTGCAATACTGTTAAATAAAAATGTTCTGGTAATACGGTCATTCAATTTTGTACAGCCAAAGTCGCGGCAAATAATCATCGGACGATCAGCAAATGAAACACCTGGTAATTTTTTAGTTTCAGCATTACGTGCATCATTTATGTTTTGGTCATAATTTAAACTGTCAGCACGTTCCATAAAGTTATTTTCAGGTATAAAATTCACGTCATCTGGGTATGCATAATAAGATTGTACAGGCGTTTCGGTGTAAACAGTCTGAAATCCTTGGTTTGTTGTGTCTGTTGCAAAATTGTCTGCAGCCCAAACATCACCAACAACAAATAACGCAAAAAAAACTGTAAAAATAAGTCTTGTCATATTTTGACCCTTTCCCTTTCATGGAATATTAGAACAAACGCGACATCTGTGTCAAAGCAAAAATATTTATGTTGAAAATAACATTCTGAATGTTCTATAAATGATTTATAATCAATATCAAGGAAGGTATTTCAAAATGGTTGACATAGTAATAACAGGTGAAAATGGAAAATTACACGCGGTATATCATAAATCTTCAGCCGAAGCTGCACCACTGGCAGTCGTGCTAAGCGGTAACCCCAGACAAAAATACCATATGAACGATCGTGTTTCGTATGCAATGTTTAGATCATTTATGGATATTGGATTTTCTGTTTTGCGTTTTGATTATCGTGGCGTCAATGATTCCGAAGGTTCAATTGGAACAACCGCCGACAATATGTTGGACATTGCAACAGTAATTGATTGGATTCAAAATCATAACGAAGACAGTGATAAAATCTGGCTGGCTGGACATCAATTGGGCGCTTGGTATGTATTGCAAGCAATGATGCGCAGACCTGAAATTTCTGGTTTTGCGCTGGTATCACCTGATTCTTCGATTTCGGATTTTGCATTTTTGTCGCCGCGTCCAAATCGTGGTTTATTGATACAGGGCGCTGCAGAATCAGATGATTCACGTGCTTTTTCTACACATCTGACCCAGGTGTTAAAAAAACAAGCGCAAATAGATTTAGAAACAATTCGTATTAAAAATGCCGATGCAAATTATACTGGTGCCCCAGAGTTGCGCCAAATGTATAATGATTTAAAGGCATACGTCGGCCGTGAAAACGAAGAAGACAAGTTGTTATAGTATGGAAAATAAAGAAAGATTTTTAGATGCTAATATCCCAGACGAAATGACGACCAGTATTCGCCCAAAACGTATGGGTGATTTTGTCGGTCAGGAAGGTTTGAAACAAAACTTGTCTGTTTTTATTAATGCCGCGCGCGGTCGCAGTGAATCAATGGACCATGTTTTGTTGTATGGTCCCCCGGGATTGGGCAAAACCACACTTGCACACATTATTGCAAATGAATTGGGAACAAATTTTCGTGCAACAGCCGCACCTATGTTGACCAAGCAAGGCGACTTGGCTGCAATCTTGACATCTTTGGAACCAATGGATGTTTTGTTTATTGATGAAATTCATCGTCTGCCAACTGCAATCGAGGAAGTTTTGTATTCCGCAATGGAAGATTTTAAATTGGATATTATGCTGGGCGAAGGTCCATCTGCCAAAAGTGTCAGAATTGACCTGCCCCAGTTTACTTTGGTTGGCGCAACAACACGTACGGGATTATTATCTAATCCACTGCGCGACAGATTTGGAATTGATTTGCGTTTGAATTTTTATGAACCTGTCGATTTGGCAAAAATTATTTCGCGCAGTGCAAATATTTTGGGAATTGATATTGAACCTGGGGCGGCTGATACTTTGTCAATCAGTGCGCGCGGAACACCACGAATCGCAAATCGTTTATTGAAACGTGCACGTGATTTTGCAGCTGCAACTGGTGCAAAATCAATAAATTCCGACACTATAAAAACAACACTGTTTCAATTAAAAATTGATGGTCGTGGATTGGATGATATTGACCGTGATTATATGAAGGCGATTGTAAAACATTATGCTGGGGGACCTGTTGGAATTGAAAATTTATCTGCGATATTATCAGAACCATCAGACACGATAGAGGATGTAATTGAACCATACCTGATGCAGCAAGGATTTATTCAACGTACACCCCGTGGCCGTGTCATAACCGATGCAGGCTATAAACACCTGGGGTTGGAAAAATAAAAGAATGAATCACATAATTGAATTTTTAAAGACAGTGGAAAATTTGCATACCGAAAAGCGCGCTCTGGAATTAAGCAATGGGAAAAAGCAATCCGTGTCTTCTCATTCTTGGATGATGTCGATTATGGCCATGATTTTTGCCCCGCGGTTACAACAATCGGTGGATTTGAACAAAGTAATAAAATTATGTTTATTGCATGACCTGGCAGAATCCAAGGTCGGTGACATGAAATTGCATGAACAAATATCGAATTCTGAATTGGGTAAAATCAAGCAAGAACGCGAATTAAAAGCCATGAATGAATTATGTGCACTGTTGCCGGAATCCGATGTTGGTGCAGGCATTCGTGAATTGTGGAATGAATACGAAGAACGCAAAACCCCAGAATCAAAATTTGTAAAAGTTCTGGATATGTTAGATGTATGTGTACAATTAGTTTGTACAAAAAGTCTTAAAACTTGGAGTTCTTATGGTAATGGGATTTATCCAAAGATTTATTTTTCAGAAGAATATAAAAATAATTTTAATTTTGACTCTTTTACAATGAAACTATTTATCGAAATTCAATATGTGGTAACTAAGCGGTTTAAAGAGGAATTGAATTTGACCCCAGATGATTTCAAGGAATAACAAATGCAAATTCCAATTATTGCAACTTTGACCGAAGAATCTTTAGAACTACCAGTTTCCGAAAATAAAATTAAAAAGGAACGTATTGCAGCTCGTGCTGTAATTTTTAATTTGGAAAATAAAATTGTCCTGTTTCGTCCAGATTCTAAAATTGGTTATCGAATTCCTGGTGGTGGTATCGAAGTTGGTGAAACAATCGAAGATGCATTACATCGCGAAGTTATGGAAGAAGTTGGTGCAACAATAAAAATTAATTCAAATCCAACAGCACAATTAATTGAATTGAAAAATGAAAAAAAAACAGAACAAATAAATTTTATATTTATTGCCCAATTGGTTGAGATAATCGAATTAAATAAAAATGTAAAATGGTTAAGTCTTGACGAAGCAATAGAAGAATTGTACTTTCAAGTACCGAAAACATACAAAAATGTATTCCGCCGCATGCGGGATATAAAGACATTGGAATATATTAAAAATATTGGTGATGA
>Ga0116157_10003255_pt1 | contig 15629 bp, 12 predicted proteins | sample AD_UKC048_MetaG_FD_89882 | JGI IMG/M metagenome (GOLD analysis project Ga0116157, IMG submission 89882) | Active sludge microbial communities of municipal wastewater-treating anaerobic digesters from USA - AD_UKC048_MetaG | ecosystem: Engineered > Bioreactor > Anaerobic > Digestate | place: USA...
CCCTGTATCGTCCTGAAGTCGTCGTTTCAGAGTTGAACATGAAGCTTGAAGACGGCTCAGATCTTCTCAAGGCTGTGCAGATGGCTTACCCCGAGGTTATACGTATCGTGCTTTCGAGCGAGCCGGATGGCGAATCCGAAGTGATTCTCAGATCGACACAATCTGCCCATCGCTTTCTCGCCAAACCCTGCAAGGGCGAGATGCTGCTCGAGCAGATCGAGAAGGCCGGCAGTCTGCGGCGTCTTCTCAACAGTCGCGAACTTCTCGAAATTATCGGTGGTATTCCCTACCTGCCAAGCCTGCCGCAACTTTATCATGAGCTGGTAAGGGCGGTTGAGTCACCATTGATCTCACTCAGCGAGATTGGCGAAATCATTGCCCGCGACGTGTCGATGACCGGCAGGGTGCTGCATCTGGTTAATTCGGCGTTTTTTGGCTTGCCGCGCCAGGTTTCAAACCCGCAGACGGCAGTGGTTCTTCTCGGCATCAACGTCATCAAATCGCTTGTCTGCTATGTGAAGCTCTTTTTTGCGGCACCCGACATCATCATGCCTGGCCTGTCGCTCGATAAGCTCTGGCTGCACAGTTCTCTGACAGCACGATTGAGCCGCGAAATCGCCACCAATCTTAATTCGCCGCCCAGCGTTCAGGAAGACGCCTTTCTTGCCGGCATGCTGCACGACGTCGGCAAGCTGCTGCTGCTCGATCATCCGCGTTATTTCAGCCGGGTGCTGCAGCCGCTTTCAGGCAATTCCGAAAAAGAATTTTCAGAAGCCGAGTATAAAACTTTTGGTACTTCGCACGCAGAGATCGGTGCTTATCTTCTCGGCCTCTGGGGCCTGCCTGACCCCGTAGTAGAAGCCGTTGCCTGTCACCATAGGCCCGGCCAGCTGAAATTCGAAAAATCGACCGTGCTGGTTGCTACTCACCTGGCCAATGCCTTTTTATGCATGGCTGCCGGTGAAACAGCGACCATCGACCCGGGTATCGCCGGCTACGAAAACGTCAAAAAACTTTTCGACAGCTGGAAAAAGCGTGCCGGAGTTCTCTACCATGAAAGCAGCAGGGAAGCATCCTGATGAAACCAAAAGTTCTTTTTGTTGACGATGAACCCAATATCATTCACTCTTACAGCCGCGGCTTACGCAAAGACTGGGAGCTGGTAACCGCTCTGAGTGGCGAAGAAGCCCTGCAGGCTATCGATCAGCATGGCCCGTTTCCCGTTATCGTTGCCGATTTCAATATGCCACGCATGGATGGCATCGCTTTTCTGGCCAGAACTATTACATTGTCGCCAGAAAGCGTGCGCATGATGCTGACTGGCGAAGGTGACTTTCATATTGCCACCAAGGCAGTGAACGAAGGCAATATTTTTCGTTTTATTACCAAGCCCTGCCCGCTCGAACAGCTCAATCGCTCGCTGCACGAAGCCTACCGGCAATACCGCCTGCAGCAGCTCGAAAAAGAAGCGCATCAGCAGGAACTCGTTATTGCCGGCGAAATTCAAAACACGCTGCTGATGGAAAAAGTGCCATCTGAAGTTAACGGGCTCGATATTGCAGCGGTTACCGTGCCGTCAAAAGATGTGGACGGTGACTTTATCGATTTTTTCAGGTTCAATGCCAATCGCTTTGATCTGGTGGTTGGCGATGTCATGGGCAAAGGGCTGCATGCGGCCATGGTCGGGGCTGGGGCCCGCAATCAGCTGGCGCGGGTACTCTGGCAGCTTTCGTTGTGTGACGAAACTCGTGCCCTTGAGCCGGAAAAAATAATGAACTCTTTCAGGTATGCGATGGAAAACGGGTTGAATCAGGTACAGAAATTCATCACCATGATGTATGCCAGCTTTGACATGTCACGGCAGCTGATGACTTTCGTCGACGCCGGGCACGCCCCGATTCTTTACTATTCTGCCGCAGAAAAGACCTGGCGCGAAGTCAAGGGGAATGGCGGCCCGGTGGGTCTGCCTTTTAACCGGCAATTTGAGCAGAGCTGTCTGACTTTTGCGCCCGGCGATGTCTTTCTGTTTTATTCTGACGGCCTCTGGGATGGCCGCAACGCTGCCAGGGAGTCGTTTGGCGAGGTTGAACTGATGCGCTGCGTCGAACGGCTTGCCGCTTGCGACGCACGACAGTTCGTCGCGTCGCTGCTTGAAGATTACCGCCGCTTCGTCGTTCCGGGCCCTTTTTTCGACGACCTGACGATGGTAGCTGTCAGAATTCCACGATAAAACCGGTGCGATTATACTGAAACGCCCTGGATTTACAATCAGGACTGGATTTCTGCCTTCGGGTCTGTCTATTTATTGAGATTTTTAATGTTTCGATACAAAGCGATTCTTATCTGGAGAGAACTGCATGGTGGGCGGCGCATTGAAAAAGCCATTTTCAGGGGTTAAATCGACAAGCCCCTTCGCGGGAATGACGGAAGCGGATTGCGCAATTTTCCTCTGTCAGTATAATTAGTAGCTCAGGCAGTATTCTTGGGTGGAGGCTTTTATGCGCAGATATTTTCTTGCCCTTTCACTGGCGATTGCAGGCTGCTTTGCGCCTTCTGATGTTCTGGCCAGGCCGATGACTCAGGTTTCGCCAAATATCAGAATCGGTTTTGGTCCTTCAAAACAGGGCGAAACCGGTCTGGATACTGAATTTATCAAATTCGTCGACGGCGCCCGGAAAACTCTGCATGGAGCCTTTTTCGAAATTCGTCTCGACTCGGTTGTCGATGCCTTTATTCGCGCGAAGAAGCGCGGCGTTGACGTTAAGCTGGTCGTCGACAACAACTACTATTTTCTGCCGCCTGACCCTGCCACCGAGGATGATGTCGATGCTCTGACTCCACACCCGATAAAATCTCCGGCACGTCGCAATGGCGCTCAGCCGGCCCAGCCTGAACTCAACCCTTTTATTGCCAGACTTCTGGCCGCCGGCATTGAAATTGTAGATGACAACAACCGCTCCAGCCTGATGCACAACAAATTCGGCATTCGCGATGACGAAACTGTCTGGACAGGCAGCTTCAACCTCACCGATACCTGCAGCTACAAAAACCCGAACAACGCCATTCAGGTCAGGTCGAAAGAACTCGCCGCCATTTATTCAGCCGAATTTAAAGAAATGTTTTTCGACCGTTCATTTGGGCCAGGTTCGCCCCGCCACGCCGAACGCCAGATAGTTAAAGTCGACGATACCAGTATCGAAGTGTTTTTCGCGCCCGAGGACAACCCGAATGCCCGAATTGCCGAGGCTATTTCTGAAGCCGAAAAAGAAGTGTTCTTTATGCAGTTCGCCTTTACCGCTGACGACCTTCGTGATCTGCTGATCAAAAAATTCAAAGCAGGCTGCGATGTCAAGGGTATCTTCGATCGCATGCTCTACCGCAGTACCGGCCCGTTTGGCGAATTTTCGCACCTGACCGAAGTCGGAATTCCTGTCAGAATCTATCCGGATGAAGGCAAGTTCCATCACAAGGTTTTTGTGGTCGATTCCAGCGGCAAAGATCCGCGTGTGGTTCTCGGCTCCGAGAATGCTTCTACTAACGGCAACCGGGCCAATGATGAAAACATCATGGTGCTGCATTCGAAAAAAATTGCCGGCATGTTTCGTGAAGAATTCGCCGAATATTTCGGAAAATTCAGCGATGCGGCCGCATTCATGCAGATTGCCGACCTGCCTTTTGCCGGCGAGCCAATCTCTATGGGCGAAATGCACATTTTTGCCAATGGTCGTGACATTGACCAGATCAAGGTCGAATACCCGGCCCGCTGGAAGGTTGAAGGGCTTGGACGCGGAGCAGTCGAGGTATTGCGTGGCAATCGCAATACCACTGAAGACGAAAAGATCAGATTTTTCCGCAATGGTTTCATTCTTGAAACCGCCAACCTGCAGGGCAATGGAGCGAAATCAAGCTTGTCGCTGCGCTTCAACCAGATTCCCGCTCCCGAAATTGCCGGAAAATATGCCGTTCTGGTCTCGGTGTCAGAACGTGGCGGGTCAGACAGGTTCGTGACTCTGCGCAATAATCCTACTGTCTGGGTATTCAACCCTGAAAAGATCGAAGATTTCACCCGTCTTCTCGATTATACTGAATTGCTGCACAATTCACTCGAAGCCATGAAGGGCAGCCTGAACTCAACTCAGCAGAAAAACCAGGCCAATATTTTCAGAATGGCGGTAAATAAAGTTCAGAAGATCGTCTGCGAGGGAATCAGCGGTGGTGAATATCAGCGGGCTGAAATGGCCATTGCGAAAATCGAAAGCTTTTCGAAGCGCTGGCGCCCGTTCATTCTCTCTGTTTCAGGCAATCTCAAGCCGCTGCGTGATGCGCTGAAACATCGCGTGGTGCATGACAGCGACGAAACCGCCGCGAAGCTGCTCAAACGCCTTGAAAGCTTCATTCTTGACGCAACCCAGTGACTTTTGAGTGAGGAAACCCGTTATGATAAACAAGATTAAAAATCTGGCGCTTGCGGTTCTGTTCATGTCTTCTTCGGCCCTTCCGGCAACAGAACTGGCTATTGTGGTCAATGTTCCGGTCGCTACGCCCGACGGCGAAAAGATCTGCATTACCGGCAATCACGAACTTCTTTCCGAATGGTCTGGTGCCGGTATACCCCTGCAGGAAACCGGCCCCGGGCTGCACCAGTTCCGTGGCGAAATTCCTGATGGAACGATGCTCGAATTCAAGTTTACCCGCGGCAGCTTCAACACGGTCGAAAAGACAGCGCAGGGCCTCGAAAGACCGAACCGCCGTCTGCTGGTCAAAGGCGACAAAATGGTCGAGCGTGCTGTGGTAGAGGCCTGGTCAGATCAGACCGGAGGCGGCACTGCAAACCCGCCGCCAAAGATAACCGGAAACTATAAAATTCTTCGCCAGGTGAAGTCGGCATTTCTTGCACCGGCGCGCGATGTAATCGTCTGGCTGCCGCCTTCCTACGACAAATCTGGCAGTTCAGCCCGTCGTTACCCCGTTATCTACATGCACGACGGCGGTAACCTTTTCGACCCCGGCACGTCTTTTGGCGGTGTCGACTGGGGCATTGACGAGGCTATGGATGAAGGCATCGCCCGCGGCGAACTCAATGAAGCTATCGTTGTCGGTATCGGCAACACTGCTGATCGCATGAGTGAATATACACCGTTTCCCGACCCGAAACACAAGGGCGGCAATGGGGAAAAGTATGCGCGCTTTCTCGTCGAAGAGCTTAAACCGCTCGTTGACCGCAGTTTCAGAACCCTCAAAGATCGCCGCAATACCTTCGTCGGCGGTTCTTCGCTTGGTGGCCTGATATCACTTTATATCGGAGTTTCGCGGCCAGAAGTATTTTCGGGGATCATCGCCATGTCGCCTTCAATCTGGTGGGCCAATGGCGGCATAATCGAATGGCTGCTGCAGAACAATCTGGCAGCGTGGCATGGCAAAATCTGGGCTGACATGGGCACCCGTGAAGGTGAAGAGGCGATAAGCTTCAGCCGCCAGCTCGCCGAAACCGTCAAACAGAAATGTCCGGCCTTTAAAGGTCTTGTTTACCGCGAATTTACGGGTGGCAGCCATTCTGAAGCCTCATGGAAACAAAGAATACACCTGCCGTTACGCCTTTTTATCGGCCGCCGCAAATAAGTTAAAACAGCTGCGCAAAACACAACACCCCGCATCAGTGCGGGGTGTTGTCGTCAAGGGCTTTTACAATATTCTGGCAGATGCACTGCCGGGTTCTTATTTGTCGTGGCGAAATCTGTCATTCCCGCGAAGCCTGCACTTCGCGGCGGCTGGCGGCGAGGATCTGATCTGCGTCTGATATCTCAGGGGTAGTCGATGGTAAAGCCGGGGCTGGCCTGGGCCAGGTCGCTCGGGCTGGTCAGATCGGTAAAGATCTTGCCGTCGCCGTTACCGGGCATGAGTTTGGCGAGGGTGCTGCCGATGACCGGCCAGTTCTTGACGCTTTCGCGTTTGCTGACGCCCCAGTCGACGATTTTCAGTACGGTTTTAACGCCTTCTGGCAGGTTGACCTGATCGGTTTTGTCCATGCCGCCGAGAACTTCACCGAAAGTGCCCAGGTTCTGATACACGGGTATGAAAATTTTCATGACGACCATGGTCAGATCTTTGCGGCTGGCCCCGGTTTCTTTGCCGAGCCTGTCGATGTCTTTCAGCAGTGAGAGCCCGACGTTGGCCTTGCTTTTCAGTTCGCGCAGTTTGCCGATACCCCAGCCGGCATTGAATTTTCCGGCTTTTTTGTCGTCTTCGTATGACTTGTTGGCGGCGGTAAAGCTTTTAAAACCTTCATTGCTCTTGATTTTATTGAATACCTTATTCAGCTTGGCGCGCCCTTCAGGGCCCGGAAAAGCCCGGTCGAGAGTTTTGCAGTCAGGAACCAGATCGTTGATGATGAATTCCTGCAGTTTGTTGATATCTGGGCTGTGGCTGTAAGCAATCGCAAAGTTCATCACCTTGTCAGCGAGCTGATATTTGTTTTTGGGTTCAAGACCGTCGATTACCGAGTGCAGGGCGACGATGATCTTGTCGCGTTCAGGGTCTTTCTGGGCGATGTTACCCTTGAAGCCGGCGCCGTCAAAATAAGCTTTGCTGACGAGTTCGCTGCAGTAAAAGGCGCGGTCACCATCGCTGTTCGAAAACGAGTAATCGTAAGGCTTGCCAAGCTGCGCTTCAGCGTAGCCAATTGCCTTTTCGATGATGGTATTGGCCTGTGACGCCGGTAGCCCGTGGGTTGGCCTGACAAGACGATAGTTGCACCAGCCGCCCATTTCTTCATACCAGGTGCTCATACGCACCTTGTCGCTGGTCGTGTCTGATTTGTTGGCGGTGATGCCGACCGCTTCGATGATGATCGGCGGCACACTGTCTACTACCATTGTTGCGTGATAATAGGGGCCCTTGGTCATCAGACAGATGAAGTTCTTGTCGATTTCCTGTTTGGCTTTGGGCCCGTTCAGAAAAATGTCGCCACGCTTTGTCGAGGTGACCATCTTTACCATCTTTTCGTCTTTATGCCAGCGTTTTGCCCAGTCGAGCATTCTGACAGGGTTGCCGAAGTCGCGCGAATAGTGCCCCTTACCCTGCGGGTAGAAGCTTTTGCAGAGATTTTTGGCCGCAGTCAGACCGCCGTCTTTGCCGGTAAAGGGCTCTTTGCCTTCGGCGCATCTTTTGAGGACCGGGTAATAGTAGGGCAGAAGCTGCATATCGAGAAACTTCTGCTCTTCTTCGCTGAGTTCGATAGTGGCGCTGGCGTTGAGCTGGCTGATATCGAAGCTCTTACCTGCAGAAATGTAGACATTGTTTACCTGAAACGGATTGTTCTGCTGGTTTGTCTGGGCGGCAGCATTGGTCGAAAAGCCTGCAGCCAGAAACATGGCAAGCGCGGCAGTATTTAGCAGGCGACTGAAACTTTTTTTCATGAGTTAAACTCCGCGAACAGGATATTTCTTTAAGTATACCTGTAAAAAGCCCGAAAGTTTAAGTTTCAGAAAAAATTGCAGAAATCTGGAGCGTCTGCATTTTGATTAGACTGAAATCAGATTTTGAGGCGGTGTGTGTCGGAAATTTCTTCCGGTTTTGATATGCAGACTCCGAGGTCACGCATAATTCCGTCTTCCAGACTATATATCCAGCCGTGAACAGAGAGTTTGCGGCCATTTTTCCAGGCACTCTGAACTATTGTCGTGTGGCAGATGTTGAAAACCTGCTCGACGACATTCAGCTCACAGAGAAGCCCGATGCGCTCGGCTTCGGTCGGCAGGGCATCGATTCTTGCCTGGTGATAGCGGTAAACATCTTTGATGTGGCGCAGCCAGTTATCGATCAGGCCATGCTCGCGGTTTTCCATTGCGGCTCTGATGCCACCACAGCCATAATGGCCGCAGACGATTATGTGCTTGATTTTAAGCACATCAATTGCGTATTGTATGACCGAAAGACAGTTTAAATCGGTATGAACGACAACATTGGCAATATTGCGGTGAACGAAAATGGCTCCTGGCGGCAGCCCGATAATCTGATTGGCTGGTACCCGGCTGTCTGAACAACCTATCCAGAGGTATTCCGGGTTCTGCTGTCGTGAAAGTTCTTTAAAAAAATCAGGATTCTGTTTTTTTATTTCTTCGGCCCAACGACGGTTCTGTTCAAAAAGGTGGCGCAGATGGCGCATCTGAGTCTCCGGGGGTCTTATGGTATGAATTTCATGGCAATTGTAACATGAACGCTTCCCCACAGTCTGCAGGTTATTCTGCAAGGTTACGGAATCGGTAGGTGGCCGGTGCAGCCGCCTGCAATACTGGTCGAAATGCCATCAGGCCTTTGATGTGTTTGCCGTCTCGCAGGTATTCGGCAAGATCCTGGTCGGTGACCCGGTTGAGTTTAAGAGAAGCATGACGAAGCCAGCGTTTCTGGTTCTGCTCGATATAAAAACCCATGTGAGTGACGTCGAGGCCTTCCTTGTCGGTGACCATGGCTACAATGTCGCCTGACTGAAGAGGTGCCGAACCGTCGAGAACTGCAGCAACAGGAAAATACCACATCAATTGCGGTTCTTCGGCAATCATGAAGCGATCTTCAATGTAATAAGTGCGATTGTTGCCGACCCGGTTGAGATAGAGACCGCGATTCAAGGCTTTCGGATGATGCCTGGCGATGTCGGTAAGATAGCCCTTGCGTTCGTTTACTATGCCCCAGTATGACGTGAAATGATTGCGGTGATGGTTCATCAGCGGCCTGCCACCGGCATCGAACATCACGTCGATGAGTTGTTGCAGAAAATCATTGTAAGACGCTTTTTGACAGGCTGCCATGGCAAGAACGTGCTCGACATAGGTCATGCAGTCGAGGTAGGTCAGACTCGATCTTAAAAACTCAACCGGCAGAGGTTTGTCGTTGGTTGCCTCTTTTTTGGGCGCCTTTGGCGCATGCTGTTTTTTTATGCGGGTTCTGGTTTCGGGGTGATATTTGCGGCCGAGCAGATATTTTGAGATGAATTCGATGCGCCGTTGCGGCGGCATGACCTTTGCCCCGCTGATAAGGCTCTCAACTTCGTTGCGGTCGCGCATGCTCTTGAGATTGACGACCGGCGCGGCATTTTCCCCGGCAACCAGTGAACACACAAGCATAAAAGCGAACAGCACGATTCTTGTCATAAATGGTTCGACTCCCGTAAAAATCTTAATGAAACAATTCTAACACGACTTTCTGCCCGTTTCAGGCTTCTGAAGTTTTGCCATTGCCAGGGAATTGAAGTAGAATCGAATATAACTTCGCGAGAGTAGCCCAATGTACACAATCGATCTGAAAACCTGGAAAAGACGCGAGCACTACCATTATTTCTGCGGTCTTGCCGACCCTTACTGGAGCATTACGACCGCGCTCGACTGCGGCAAGACCTACTGGAACAGCAAACATAAGGGCCAGTCGTTTTTTTTAAGTTATCTGCACCGGTCGCTTCAGGCTCTCAATCAGGTTGAAGAGCTGAGAATGCGCATTATTGGCGAAGAGGTGGTGTGTTATGACCGGGTGCATGCGTCAACAACGGTAATGCGCCCCGATGAAACCTTCGGCTGCTGCTTCATGGAATTCATCGATGATTTCGCCGAGTTTTCCAGAGCCGCATCGGCTGGAGTCGACAAGGTCATGGCCACTACCGGCATGTGCCTCGAAAATGATTATCGGGCTGATCAGGTTTATTATTCAAGCATCCCCTGGCATCGCTTTTCCGGGCTCACTTTTGCAAAAGCCCTCAATTCAAGCGATTCTGTGCCAAGAGTGACCTTCGGCAGAACTTATGAAGACGACGGCAAACTGCTGCTGCCGGTCGCCATTCAGGTGCATCACGGCCTCGTCGATGGTCTGCATGTGGCGAGGTTTCTCGAGGCTTTTCAGCAGCGCCTTTCTGATTTGTGACGGCTGTGTAATGCCAATCAGGCTGGTAAAGCCTGTGCTGGTTGGTTTTACTTCGTCGCTACGGCGTTTCGACTTTTTAATCCTGCTGAAGTTTGCCCGTATGCAGTTGTTCTGATAGAATGATAATAGAAGGTTCAAGGCAGCCAGTCATAAATAACTGAAGAGGAGACGGCTGATGCAGAAGGTACATGAATTACGCAAATTTGTTGCGCCCGAATTCATTTTTGGTATCGATGCCCGCAATCTGATCGGTCGTTATGCCGCCAATCTTGGCGCAGAGAAGGCTTTGATTGTCACTGATCCGGGCTTGATAGCGGCAGGCTGGGTTGCCGATGTCGAAAAATGTCTCAAAGAAGAGGGTATTCCGTGGCATGTTTTTTCCGGTGTCAGCCCGAATCCACGTGAAGCGCAGGTCATGGCCGGCGCCGAAGTATTCATCAAAGAAAATTGTAACTCAATAATTGCGGTAGGCGGCGGCAGCCCGCTCGACTGTGCCAAAGGCATCGGCATTGTTGCTGCCAATGGCGGGCATATTCTCGATTATGAGGGCGTAGACGAGGTGCCACTGCCCTGCGCACCCCTGATCTGTATTCCCTCAACCTCAGGCGCTTCTGCCGATGTTTCTCAGTTTGCCATAATTTCTGATACCAGGCGTCGGGTAAAAATCGCGATCGTTTCGAAAATGGTTGTGCCTGATCTTGCCCTGATCGATCCGCGGGTAACTGTTACCATGGGTCGTGATCTGACCTGCTTCACCGGTATGGATGCCCTGGTGCACGCAATCGAAGCCTATGTTTCGAATGCGTCGTCGCCGATAACCGATCTGCATGCTCTCGAAGCCATCAGACTTATTCAACAGAGTCTTCTGCAGGCAATTGAGTTTCCGCATAACCTTGAATTCCGCAGCCAGATGATGCTGGCCAGTCTTTATGCCGGCCTTGCCTTTTCGAATGCAAGCCTTGGCGCTGTGCATGCCCTGGCTCACAGTCTTGGTGGTTATGTCGATGCCCCGCACGGCGAAGCCAACGCCCTTCTGCTTGACCATGTGATTTATTGCAATTTCGCCGCGAATCCTGAAAAATTCAGACAGATTGGCCGGATTTTCGGTGCCAGCATTTCTGGCAACCCGTTTACTGACCGCGATTCTATCTGCAATGCAATTAACGAGTTCAAGAAAGCCGCAGGGATCGTCAGAACTTTATCAAGCTTCGGTGTAAATGCTTCTGACATCGAAGTTCTTGCCGGTAATGCCTTTAAAGATGCCTGTCTGGTGACTAACCCGAAAGAATTGAGTCTTGATGATCTGAAAGGTATCTATGAGCGAGCCCTCTGATAACGACAGAAACGATCTGCGTTCGAGAATCATCGGTCTGGGTGAGCGTTCTCACAAGAAAAGCTACTACCCTGAACTGATGAAAAAGCTCAAAGAGCTCGAGCGGTTTCGCGCCATTCTCGATCAGAGCAATGACTGCTTTTTCATGCTCAGTTTCCCCGAAGGACGACTCATCGAGTCTGGTATTACCGGGCGCGACATGTTTTTTCAACAAACCGAAGAAGGCATCGGTAAAAGCTTTATCGACCTGATTGTGCCAGCTCACCGTCGCCCGGTCGAAGACTTTTTCGCCGCCGCCGGTCGCTCGGAAAAAGACGAACTGACAGTCGAGGTCGATCTGGTCACCAGAAAAAGCGAAGAAATTCCCTTTGAAATCAAGCTGAAGAAGGTCAGTTTCGAAAACGAATTCTACTTTATTGCGGTTGCCCGCGATATTTCGTTTCGCCGTAAATCAGAAGAAAAGCTCATCGAAGCCCAGAAAATGGATTCGATCGGCAATCTGGCTGCGGGTATCGCCCATGATTTTAACAACATGCTCTGCGGCATTATGGGTTTTTCAACGCTGATGCTGCGCAAAGAAAAAGACCCGGAAAACATTCTGTTTCTGCAGAACATCATCACCTGCGGCAAAAAAGCCGGTGATCTTACCTCGAAGCTGCTCGCTTTCGGGAGACGGGGCAAAAAAGTCGTTGAACCGGTTTCTCTGAACGAAATCGTTACCAACGTTGTGGCTCTGATACGGGGAAGCATCGACAAGGCCGACGAAATACTGGTCAGAACTCTTCTCTTTTCAGAATTGTGGCAGATTGAGGCCGATCCGGCCCAGATTACTCAGGTGGCGATGAATCTTTGCGTCAACGCACGCGAGGCGATCAGTGGCCGCGGCACCATTACGGTTGCAACCAGAAATCTGCAGCGCCAGGATCTCAACATGGCTCAATACCCTGAACTTGCCGGTGAGAGATTTGTCGAACTCGTTGTTTCTGATACCGGGCACGGCATCGATGAAAAGCTCAAGACCAGAATTTTTGAACCATTTTTTACGACCAAGCAGGATGGAGAAAAAAAAGGCACCGGGCTTGGTCTGGCGATGGTTTATGGCATCGTGCGCAGCCATCGGGGCGCAATCGATCTGCAGTCTGAACCCGGCAAGGGTGCCACCTTTCGCATTATTTTCCCGGTGGCCGGTCAGGTCAGGGCCGAAGAAAAGCCTGAGCCGAAAGCGGTTCCCTGTTCAGGCGGCACAATTCTTGTTGTCGAAGACGAAAATTCGGTTCTGGTGATTCTCGACGAAATTCTGCGAAAACTTGGCTATCAGACTCTTCTGGCTGCCGATGGCCGGCGCGCGGTCGAAGTATTTAAAGAGAATTCGGCCGCTATCGACGGGGTAATCCTTGATATGCGCCTGCCGCTTCTGTCTGCTCGAGAAGTATTTCTTGAGATGCGAAGCATCAGGCCTGGCATTAAGGTGCTTCTGACAACCGGTTACGGCAACAACGTCGAGGCCCAGGAACTCGTCAGAATGGGCATAAATGGCATTCTGCTCAAACCATTCAATATGAAAGAGGTCGAGGCAATGGCTTACGATCTGGTAAAGAAGGCCTGACAGTTTAGCTCGGGTTTTCTACAGACCAAGCCATTTGACGGCAGCCTGAAATACCATGACCATGGCGATTGTGGCGACCAGAAAAGCCATTACGCCGGCAAAGGTTTTGAGAAAATCGATGAACGAGTCAATGCCGCGGTGCTCAACGGCGTAGAATTCAAAGTTCTCGTATGTGTTTCTGGCCCGGGCTATTTTTTCGGCCGGTATTTCAAAAAAACTGGCGCCGGTGATATCAGCAATTTTAGCTGCTGACGCGAGCATTTTGCAGCGGTCTTCGCTTTTTTCATCGTCGCTGAGAGCGAAAACTCTGCCCTGTTTATCGAGAGCGAGAATTCTGTAGGTCCACCATACGTGGCTTTTGTTACGGTTTTGTTGCCCGCTTACCGTTATCGCGGCAAGTTCGGAAAAGCTGCGGAACAGACTGACCCTTTTTATGAAGAAAAACTTGAAATGGTAAAAGAGGCGGCGGGTCGGCAGATCGAGAATGTAAAAGTTATCGGTGTGTTTTTTCAGGCTCCAGAAAAGCAGCGTGAATATGATACCGATGCTGAACATTGAAACCGAAAAACCGGTTCTTCCATCTTGAATCATTGCAATTATGCCGTTGAAGAGAACAAAACCCGCGCCGACCAGAAGCCAGAAAAACAGCTTTTCAAGCGGTGTCTGAATCTCAAGTTTTATCTGGGTGGGTTTTTCAGGCTCTTCACCAGACTGAATTTCTTTATCATTCATGGCCTTACCCGTCTCCTGACTTGTGTCTGAAAACCACAAAACTGTTCTGCCACCTGACGGCGGTTTCTGATATATTCATTCTATTAATCCGCTATTGCCGGTTTATTTGTCAACAGTTTTACAGGAAAGCAGAACCATATGGAAAACGGATCCGTTGCAGAAAAGAAAACCACCGGTAACCCCTGGCTCTTTGTGCCGTCGCTGTTCTTTCTCGAAGGCATACCTTATTTTATCGTCAGCACCATTTCGGTGACCATGTTCAAGCGCCTCGGCATTTCGAACGCCGAAATCGGCCTCTGGACAAGCCTGATCACCTGGCCCTGGATTCTCAAAATGCTCTGGGGCCCGCTGGTTGAATCGACCTCAACGAAACGTAAATGGATCGTCGGCACGCAGATCCTTGCTATTGTCGCCATGCTCTGCGTCTCGATGACGATTAACATGGAAAACTTTCTGACGCCGACGCTTGTGGTTCTGACGATTCTGGCGTTTCTTTCTGCCACCCATGATATTGCCGCCGACGGCTTTTATATTCTCGCTCTTTCGCCCGAAGACCAGGCCTATTTCGTCGGTATCCGCGGCACGGCGTATCGACTTGCCAACGTTTTCTGCAACGGCGGTCTGATTTATCTGGCGGGAACCTTTGAATCGGCGCCGGGCGCCCTGATCCCGATCGCGTGGCGCAACGTGCTGATCGTCGCGGCACTGGTCTACCTGTTTTTTATCGTTGTGGGTTATCTGGCAATGCCGAAGCCGCGCAAAGACGCTGATAAGCAGGAGTCGTTTCCATTTAAAGAAGCTTTTACCGAATACTTTTCGCAGGCGAAGCTGCCGATCGTGCTTGGTTTCATTCTGCTCTACCGCTTTGGCGAATCGATGGTCAGCAAAATGTCGAATCCATTTCTCATCGATACGGTCGAAAAGGGCGGGCTGGGTATGACCACTTCTGAAGTCGGCTTTGTGACCGGCGTTGTCGGGGTCGTGGCACTGACGCTGGGCGGCATTATCGGCGGCATGGTCATTTCGAAATACGGCATCAAGAAGTCATTGTGGCCGATGGTGCTGGCCATGAACGTGCCGAATCTGCTCTATATCTGGGCCGCAACCGTGCAGCCGGCCAAAATATGGGTCACTCTGATCGTCGGCTGCGACCAGTTTGGTTACGGCTTTGGCTTTGCGGCCTACATGGTTTATCTGATGTTCATCACCCAGGATTCGAAATACCCGACTGCGCATTACGCAATTTCGACCGGTCTTATGGCGCTTGGCGCAATGACTGCTGGTATTACCAGCGGTTATGTGCAGCAGAGCACCGGCTATGTCGGTTTCTTTATCGCAACCCTGGTGCTGGCAACCCCGGGAATCCTGCTTCTGCCGTTTCTGCCGCTCGAAAAAGAAGACCTGCACATCGCCCCGGTCGATATTGACTGAAACTGGCCTGATTGCTGGCAGAGTTTTGTTTTTCGGGAGAGTAGTTTTTATTTGCCGGTCTGCTGTTTGAGCTGGCGGATTTCGGTTTCGAGTTTTTCTTTTGCGGCGGTCATTTTGCGCAGGTCATCCTTGAGCTTGTCTATGAGCGCCTGCGACTGCAGGGTGCTGCTTTCGATCATCATTTTTTCCTGCTGCAGTCTTTCGACTTCGTCTTTCAGGCGGGTGTTTTCTGCTTTCAGATCAGGTTCTGAACCGGAGCCGGAAGCAGAGACTGATTCTTCGTTTTTCTGATCTTCAGAGGGCAATGGTTCTTTTCTTGCCTGCCAGGCGGTGGTGCTTTTCTTTTCTTCTTTTGGAGGGGCAGGAGCGTCGAGTTTTACGTTGATGATACTCGTCCAGCCGGTGCGGCCATCTTTCAGCTGTATCTTCAGCCACTTTTCGCCCTGGCGTTCGAGAACGGTGAATTCTTCGCCGGCTGTCGAAGAAAAGAGAAGTTTCGCTTTGCTGTCGGGCTTTTCTCTGACGTTACCTTCAGAATCAAGAAATCTGCCGGTCTGGGCGGCGTTAAGACCTGCGGTAAACATTAAAGCGGCAAAGGCCAGCGCCATGCAAGGTTTTCTC
>Ga0116157_10003261_pt1 | contig 15601 bp, 11 predicted proteins | sample AD_UKC048_MetaG_FD_89882 | JGI IMG/M metagenome (GOLD analysis project Ga0116157, IMG submission 89882) | Active sludge microbial communities of municipal wastewater-treating anaerobic digesters from USA - AD_UKC048_MetaG | ecosystem: Engineered > Bioreactor > Anaerobic > Digestate | place: USA...
CGTTGTGCACCGTGAAGGTGACGCGGCCGGAGCCGCCGGACACGGGTGGGTCGACGCGGACCTGCGGATTGAGCTGCAGGTCGGCCGGCGCCGGCTTGACGATCGTGAGCGACGTCCCCTCGGCGGCGGTCAGCTCGACCGGCCGTTGGTGGGCATCGGTCACCTGCAGCACCGAACCGAGTTCGCCCTCCGGCTGATCACGGTCGATCAGCACGGCCAGGTCGAAGGTGCCGTTCGCGCCCGGCGTGCAGATCACCGAATCGGCCCGCTCCGCGGTCACCGAACAGGTGGGTGTGCCGGCGAAGCGCAGCTGGCTGCTGCTGAAGGTGACCGGCTCCGGGGAGCCGTTGCTCTCCTCGGTCACCCTGACCGTGTGGATACCGCCGTCGGCGGTCAATGGGCCGTCGGCGCTCCCGACCAGCTTCACCGCGGACGTCACGGTGACCGGCACGGTGATCGACGGGCCGGACCAGCCGGTGATGGTCACCTCGCCGCCGGTGGATGCCCGGTCGGCGCTCAGCGTGATGGTGACCGCGGTCGATTCCCCGGGTCCGATCGGGTCGAGCTGGGCGCGGCAGCCGGAGGCGAGCGGATCGCACGTCCCGGCGCGCAGCAACCCGGCGCGAGCGCCGCGCAATCCGGGAGCAGTCGGGGTCTGGCTGAAGCCGGTGACGCTCACGCCGGACGGGAGCTGCACGGTGAGGGTCGGGGAGACGCTGGTGCCCTCGTTGTTCAGGACCGTGAGGTCGATACCGGCCGATGCACCGGCGGTGATCGACACACCGGCAGGACCCGAGACGGTCAGGTTCGGGTCGGTGGGGGGCACTGGAGTGGTTGGTTCGGAGGTCGTGGGTTCGGAGGTGGTGGGTTCGGAGGTGGTGGGTTCGGTGGTCGTCGGTTCGGTCGTCGCCGAGGTCGGCCCCGGGGACGTCGGCTCGGCCGTGGTCGGCACCTGCGTGGTCGGTGCCGGGTTGGTCCCTGCCGGGTTGGTCTCTGCCGGGTTGGTCACTGCCGAGGTGGACAGCGGTGAGGACCCGCCGGTGCCCTGATCGCCACCCCCACCCTGATTTCCGCCGGTGCCCGTGCCGGCCCCACCCTGATTTCCGCCCGCGCCCGAATCGGTCCCGGCGCCCGGGTTGCTGCCGGGACCGGCGTCGGACGCGCCGGCCGACGAGCCATTGGCCCCGCCGGCGGTGGTGTCGCCGCCCGGTGCGACCGAACCCGCCGGGCTACCGGTGCCGCCGGCGGAGTCCGACCCGGTCGGGCCGGCGGCGCCGTCGGCGCCGCCGGAGGTGGCCGGGGCGGCCACGGACGGCGGTTGATCGGCCACGGGTGTGGTGGTCGCCGGGGTCAAGCCGTTCACGATCAGCACGACCGCCGCGAGGACGGCGGCGGCCACCACCGCGCCGGCCGCGATCAGCCCGCCGACCCCGATGGTCGCGACCAGTCCGGTGGCCGCACCGCCGGCGCCCGCCGCTGCACCGGCGCCTGCGGCCCCCGCGCCCGCCGCGCCGGCCCCCGCGCCCGCCGCGCCGGCCCCTGCTCCGCCAGCGCCGGCACCAGCACCACCAGCCCCTGCACCACCGGTGGAGGACGCGGCCGCCGCGTTCGAATCGGCGGCGCTGGCCAATGCGCCAAGTCCCAGGGCGGCAGCACCCGCCGCCGCAGCGGCGGCCGCCGCTGCGATCCCGGCCGCACTGGCGCCTCCGGCCGCTCCGGCGCCGCCGGCCGCACCGGCCCCGGCGGCTCCCGCGCCACCGCCGCTGCCCGCCGAGCCCGCCGAGCCCGCCGAGCCGCCGGTCGCGCCACCGGCCAGCGCCCCCGGCACCGCCAGCGGTGCCACCGGTCCGAGGGTCGCCAGGTAGCCCGCGGCCGCCGCGCCGCCGATCAACAGCGGGGCGAGCAGGCCGCGCAGGTTGTGGTTGACCTCCTGCAGCTCCGCGGCCAGCGCGCGACAGCGGTCGCACGTCTTGAGGTGCGCGTCGACCTGCTGGGTCTCCCGCTTGGACAGGCCGCCGCGGGTCCAGGCGCCGAGCCGTTCCACCGTCGAGCGGCACTGCTCGGCCGCGGTCTCGGCCAGATGGGCCTGGAGATAGGCCTCGCGCAGGCCCTCCCGGGCCCGGAAGGCGAGCGAGGACACCGCCCCCGGGGCCATCCCGAGCAGCGCTCCGACCTGGGCGGGCGATTCGCCCTCGACCTGGGTGTGCCACAGCACGGCCTGCCAGCGTTCCGGCAGCTGGGCGAACGCGCTGGCGACCAGCCCGCTCTCCATCTTCATCAGCACCGGATCGTCACCGGGCACGGCCACGTCATGGGCGGTCATGTCGTCGGTGAACTGCAGCCGCTTGTCCTTGCGGGTGCGGTCGTAGGCGGTGTTGCGGATGGTGGTGAACAGGTAGGCGCGGAATGCGGTGTCGGGGCCCTTGCCGTCCAGCAGGTTGTCCAGCACGCGGGCGAAGGATTCGGAGACCAGGTCGTCGGCCTCGGCGGCGTTGCGGGCGAACTGGCGCGCCAGGTTGGTGGCCGGTCCCGAGTGCCGCCGGTACAGCTCGCCGAAGGCCTCGCGATCGCCGTTGCGGACCTGGGTGATCAGTTCGGGGTCGCTGACCACGTACTCGTCAGCTTCCTGCTCCGGCACGCGGGCACCCCTCCTTGATTTCCTCCAGGGGAGTGACAGGCCCGCGCCTGACCACACCGCGCCGTGGTCTCCCGTGCATTGTCACCCACGAAACGGCGATCCGTCACCGGCCCGGGCGGGAGAACCTCACGAATGGGCTAAGCGGGCCGGTCCCGTGGCCCCTCGGTGGACGGCCGGGCAACGCCTGGTGAAAAAAAGTCCGCAAAGTCGCGTGATCGTCACGGGATCCGCCCGTCTCATCCCCAGAAGCATGGCGGGACTGCATCCTCCGCCGTCTCGGCAGTAACCAAAAGTAACAAGCAGTGACAGTTAGTAACACCACGTAACAACACCGACGACGAGAGCAGAAATGGAGGGCGCGGGACGCATGGATCACACCCCTCGCGTCACCACCCTGACCAGCGCCGATCTCCGGGACCGCTGGTACGAGCAGTCCAGCGCGGCGGGCTGGGCGTTCGTGTCCGACTGGCACCATCCCGCGGTCGATGCGCTGTGCGAAGCCTGCCTGCTGGGTGAGAACGTCTGGGCGCCGGCCGAGCGGCTCGGCGCGGCCCGCGCGCACAAAGGCGTTTCCCTGGGCGAGACGTTGGCCGATCTGGATGGACTGGCTTGTGTGCTCCCCGACATCGGCGACGGGGTTGTTCGCCGTGCGGCGTCGTTGGGCTGGGCCGAACGGATGACGACTCCCCGCCATGCGGTCTTCGATCCGCTGACCGGCCTGGTGTCCGTCGACTACCTGCGGACGCGGCTGGGCGAGGTCTATCGCGCCGCCGAGGTGGCGGACACCAAGGTGTCGGCCACCCATGCGTTGGTGACGGTCCGGCTCAACCTGGCCGGGCGGATCGGGTGGGACCGGTTGACCCCGTTGATCCTGGCCGGCGACGCCATGCGGACCGTCTTCGACGGCGGTCAGACGCTGGCCCGGCTGGCCGACCACATGGCCGTCGTGCTGGCCGTCCGCGAACCGATGCTGGCCCGCCGCGCGCACCTGCTCACCGGGATGGTGCAGGAGCGGCTCGGTCGCGACCTGCCCCCCGGCGAATCCATTGCCCGGATCTGGATCGAGCGGCTCCCGGACACCGGCGCCGCGGCCATCGACCTGATCAGCGAACTGGCCCGGTAGCGGGCCCCACACTCCACGGCGGATCGAGGGGACGCCGTGGCTCGCTCGGTGGCGGCCGGTCAGGCCGCCGCCGGAAGTCCCGGGGAGGGTGATCGAGCGTCGGGGATGGGCGCTCGAGGCGGCGCGGTGACCGTCCTGCGCCCGGCCGAGTGATCGGCCGGTCGATGGTGGGACGGTCACCGCGTTCGCGGTGCTCGGCCCCCACTAGGCTGTCCGACCGTGGACGAACGCACCGGCATGCCCCGGGTCGGGATGGTCGGTGGCGGCCAGCTGGCCCGGATGACCCATCAGGCGGCCATTCCGCTCGGCCAGACCCTGCGGGTGCTCTCGATCTCGGCCGAGGAGAGCGCGGCCCTGGTCACGCCGGACGTGATGATCGGCCATCACACCGACCTGGATGCCCTGCGCCGGTTCGCGCAGGGGTGCGACGTCGTCACCTTCGATCACGAGCATGTGCCCGGTGAACACATCCGCACCCTGGTCGCCGAAGGCTTTGCCGTGCACCCGGGCGCGGACGCACTGCAATTCGCGCAGGACAAGGCGCTGATGCGCACCCGGTTGGCCGAACTCGGGGTGCCGGTCCCGGCCTTCGCGGTGATCGCGGCCGACGACCCGGCCCGTGACGACCGGATCGTGGCGTTCGGCGACGCGCACGGTTGGCCCTGCGTGGTCAAGACCGCGCGCGGCGGGTACGACGGCCGCGGGGTGTGGGTGGTGCGGTCGGCGACCGAGGCGCTCGAGCTGGACCTGCCGGACGGGGGCCAGCTGGTGCTGGAGGCCTTCGTGCCGATGCGCCGGGAGCTGGCCGCCGTGGTCGCCCGGTCGCCCTTCGGCCAGGCCGCGGCCTGGCCGGTGGTGCAGACCGTCCAGCAGGACGGGATCTGCGTCGAGGTGATCGCCCCCGCACCCGGACTGGACGGCGACGTCGCGTCGGCGGCCGGGCGGCTGGCCCTGCAGGTCGCCGGGGAGCTCGGCGTCGTCGGCATCCTGGCCGTCGAGCTGTTCGAGGTCGACCCCGGACCGGACGCGCCCGACGGGATCCTGGTCAACGAGTTGGCCATGCGCCCGCACAACTCCGGCCACTGGTCAATGGACGGGGCGGTGACCGGCCAGTTCGAGCAGCACCTGCGGGCCGTCCTGGACTACCCGCTGGGCCGCACCGACCTGCTCGCCCCGTTCACCGTGATGGGCAACGTGCTCGGTGGCCCGGCCGGCGGCCCCGGTGTGGGCATCGGCATGGACGAGCGCGTCCATCACCTGGCTGCCCGGTTCCCGCAGGTCAAGGTGCATCTGTACGGCAAGGCTTTCCGGCCCGGGCGCAAGCTCGGGCATGTCAATGTGCTCGGCTCGGATCTGGGTGAGCTGCGGCGCGTCGCCGCGCTGGCCGCGACCTGGCTCAGCGAAGGCGTGTGGGCCGACGGTTGGGACGCCCATGCCGCCGATCCCCGCGCAGCACGACCGCAGGAGGTGGCGGCGCGATGAGTGCACCGGTGGTCGGCCTGATCATGGGCTCGGATTCGGACTGGAAGGTGATGGCCGCGGCCGGCGAGCTGCTGGACGAGTTCGACGTCCCGTACGAGGTCGGCGTGTACTCGGCGCACCGGACCCCGCAGCGCATGCTGGACTACGCCGGCGCAGCCGCCGGGCGCGGACTGCGGGTGATCATCGCCGGCGCCGGCGGGGCGGCCCACCTGCCCGGCATGGTGGCCTCGGCGACCGTGCTCCCGGTGGTCGGGGTGCCGGTTCCGCTGGCCACCCTGGACGGGCTGGACTCGCTGCTCTCGATCGTGCAGATGCCGGCCGGCATCCCGGTGGCCACGGTCTCGATCGGCGGCGCCCGCAACGCCGGGCTGCTGGCGGTGCGGATCCTGGCCAGCGGGGCCGACCCGCGGGCCGACCGGTTGCGGACGTCCCTGGCCGGCTTTGCGGCCGGGCTGGAACAGATGGTGCTGACCAAGCACGACGGCCTGCGCGAGCGCACCGGCCACTGACCCGGAAACCTTGACTTATGGTCGGCAAATGCCGACCATACGAAAATGACCGACCGTACCGCGCCCGACTACGACCTGGCCGACGGCCTCGCCCTGGACTCGCCCGAGCAGTACAAGGCGCTGTTCGAGCCGACCCGCCGCGAGATCGTCAGCCTGCTGCTGGACCGCGCGGCCACCACCTCCGAGCTGGCCGAGCTGCTCGGCAAACCCAAGGGCACCATCGGCTCGCACCTGAAGAACCTGGAGCAGGCCGGGCTGGTCCGGGTGGTGCGCACCCGGCGGGTGCGCGCGCTGGAGGCCAAGTACTACGGGCGGACCGCGCGAGTGTTCTGGTTCGAGTCGGTGGACGGCGCCGCCGGCGAGGCGGCCCGCCAGCTGCGGCAGGCCGCGGACGAGGCGGCGAGGGTGGTCGACCCGCAGGAGCAGGTGATGACCGGGGCGGTGCGCTACGCCCGGATACCCGGCGCGCGGGCCCAGGAATGGACGGATCGGTTGCACCGGCTGCTCGACGAGTTCGATCGCGAGCCCCGTTCGGGCGAGCAGGCCTACGGGCTGGTGGTCGGCCTCTACCCGGCCGACGTGCCCCGGCTCGCGGTCGATCCCGCGGCCCCGGACGACAGCGGACATGACGGTGCCGCCACCCGGTGACGCGGCGGCCGCGCCCCGGGTGGCCGGGCCGGGCCCGTTTCGCCGGTTGCTGGTCGCGACCACCTCGGCCAACCTGGCCGACGGGCTGATGGTGGTCGCGGTGCCCTGGCTGGCCTCGGCGATCACCCGCGACCCGGTGTCGATCGCGCTGGTCACGGCGGCCACCCGGTTGCCCTGGCTGCTGTTCTCCCTGCCGGTCGGGGCGATCACCGACCGGTTCGATCGGCGGCGGCTGGTCGGTCTCGCGGCCACGGCGCGCGCGGTGCTGTTGCTGGGGTTCGCGCTGCTGCTGGTGGCCGTCGGTGCGCCCGCCGCGGATCCGGCGGCCGGCACGGATCCGGCGGCCGGCGCGGGGACCGGCACGGTGGCCGGCGGGGACCACGCCGGGGCCCTGCTGGCCGGGCTCGTCGTCCTGGCCCTGCTGGTCGGCCTGGCCGAGGTGGTCGGGGACAACAGTGCACAGACGCTGATCCCGTCCCTGGTTCCTGAGCAACGGTTGACCACCGCGAACGGGCGGCTGTGGGCGGCCGAGACCGTCGCCAACCAGTTCGTCGGCCCGCCCCTGGCCGGTCTGCTGATCGCGGTCGGCATCGCCCTGCCGTTCTTCGTCGGCGCCGGCGGGTTCGCCGTGGCCGCGGCCATGGTGTTCACCATCGCCGGCTCGTTCCGGCCACCCCGTTCGGACGGCCCGCCGACCCGGCTGTCGGCCGAGATCGCCGAGGGCGTCCGCTGGCTGATGGGTCACCGCCTGCTGCGCTCGCTGGCCATCTCGCTGGGCGTGCTCAATGCGGCCAGTGCCATGGGTGCGGCCGTGTTCGTGCTGTTCGGGCAGGAGGTGGCCGGGTTGGACGCCACCGGATTCGGCCTGCTGATGACGGGCTCGGCGGTCGGCGCCGTGCTCGGCGGGATCGCCGGCCCCCGGCTGATCCGGCGCTGGCCGCCCGGCACGGCGTTGGCGGCGGCGATCGTGGGCATGGGCGCCGGCGAGCTGCTGTTCGGGCTGCTGTCACAGTTCGCCGCGCTCTGGGCGGTCAGTCTGGTGACCGCCGTGTTCATCGTGGTCTGGAACGTGATCACGGTGTCGCTGCGTCAGTCGCTGATCCCGGATCGACTGCTCGGCCGGGTCAACTCGGTGTACCGGTTCTTCGGCTGGGGCACGATCGCGATCGGCACGCTGCTGGGCGGGCTGGTGGTCTGGGCGTTCGAGCCGGTCGTCGGCCGGGAATGGGCCGTGCGGCTGCCGTTCCTGCTGTGCGGGCTCAGCTACCTGCTGTTGCTCGCCTGGGCGTGGCCGCGGATCAACAACGAGCAGATCGCCCGAGCCCGGGCGCAGGCCGGTGAGGGGGGAGCAGCCGGAGCGGACGGGCCCCTGGCGAGATAAGTTACCCACGGGTAACATTTGCGGAGATTCTCCGACGCGGAAGGCTCTGGCGACCATGAGCACGGCAATCAGCACCGACCTGTTCACCTTGACCGAGGACCACCGGGCCGTCCGGGAGGCGATCCGCGATCTGGCCGAACACGAGATCGCTCCGCACGCGGCCGACGTCGACGAGCGGGAGCGGTACCCGATCGAGGCGCAGAAGGCGCTGGCCGCGGCCGGATTCCAGGCCGTGCACATCCCCGAGGAGTACGAGGGCGCCGGGGCCGACGCGGTGGCCACCGTCATCGTGATCGAGGAGGTGGCCCGGGTCTGCGGCTCGTCGTCGCTGATCCCGGCGGTCAACAAGCTCGGGTCGATGCCGCTGCTGCTGTCCGCATCCGAGGAACTCAAGCAGCAGGTGCTGCCGAGCATCGCCAGCGGCGAGGCGATGATCTCCTATGCGCTGTCCGAACGGGAGGCCGGTTCGGATGCCGCCGCCATGCGCACCCGGGCGGTCCGCGACGGCGACGACTGGGTGCTCAACGGCACGAAGTGCTGGATCACCAATGCCGGTGTGTCGAGCTGGTACACGGTGATGGCGGTGACCGATCCCGACAAGCGGGCCAAGGGGATCAGCGCGTTCGTCGTGCATGCGGACGACCCGGGATTCGTCGTCGGCAGCAAGGAGCGCAAGCTCGGCATCAAGGGCTCGCCCACCCGGGAGATCCATTTCGAGAACTGCCGGATCCCGGGTGACCGGATCGTCGGCGAGCCGGGCACCGGATTCGCCACCGCGATGGCCACTCTCGATCACACCCGGCCCACCATCGGTGCCCAGGCGATCGGCCTGGCCCAGGGCGCCCTGGACGTGGCCATCGGCTACATCAAGGAGCGTCGGCAGTTCGGCAGGCACCTGGCCGAGTTCCAGGGACTGCAGTTCATGGTCGCCGACATGGCGATGCAGATCGACGCGGCCCGCACGTTGGTCTACCAGGCGGCGGCGGCCGCCGAGCGGGGCGATGCGAACAAGACCTACCTGTCGGCCGCGGCCAAGTGCCTGGCCTCGGATGTGGCCATGAAGGTCACCGTCGACGCGGTGCAGCTGCTGGGCGGGGCCGGCTACACCCGGGACTTCCCGGTGGAGCGGATGATGCGCGACGCCAAGATCACCCAGATCTACGAGGGGACCAACCAGGTCCAGCGGTTGGTGATGGCCCGCGCCCTGTTGAAGTAGCGGGGGGTTGAAGTAGCGGGGGTTGAAGTAGCGGGGGTCGAAGCAACCGGGGTGACGGAGCGGGTCGCCTCAGCCGATCCGGGGCAGGCCGGGCAGGTCCAGGCCCAGGGTCGCGGTGGCCCGTTCGTCGCTGGCGATCCGGGCCGGGTCGACCGATCCGCCATCCACCTGGATCAGGGCGCCGCCGGCCGCCCAGGCGGCCAATGCGCCCGCGCACACCGCGTCGAGCAGGCTCGGTGGGGTGGTGGACAGCACGACTGCGCCGTCCGGCACCGCGGCCGTCTCGATCATGGCCAGCACCTGACCCACCGTCCACGATCCGGATGCGGTGACGACGGCCGGAGCATCGGCGGCCGGACCGGGACCCCGGGTGGCGAACCGGTCGGCCTGCGGCAGGATCGCGTCGGCCACGGTGCGACACGGCGCGATCAGCGCGCCGGTCTCCAGGCCGAACGGGTGCACCGAGGCCACGACCACCTCGTCGACGTCCAGATCCGCGGACGCGGGCTCGTCCGGGTCGACGAAGGCCGCCACCGGTTCGGTGGCGCCGGCCGCCGCATCGGCCGGGAGAACGTCGGTGACGACCAGCCCGGCCCACCAGCAGCCCAACAGCAGGGGCAGGCCCTGCCAGGAGCGGCGGACCCGCCAGAGCACCCCATCGCCGGGTTCGGCGCCCAGCTCGTCGACCAGGTAGCCGGCCGTCTTGGCCGCCCAGTTGGTCAACGAGGCGGTGGACAGTTCGGTGCGGCCCTGCCCGTACCAGACCAGACGCGGCCGGTGCGGGTCGCCGGAACCCATCGAGCCCAGGACCGCGGCGGTGACGCCGCCGGAGCGGGGGAGCGTCAGTTCACGCATGGCACCGACGCGGCCAGTGTGAAGGCAGCCGGCGCGGGCGCGACGGCCGGGGCCGCCGCCGCGGTGGCGAAGGCGGACGCCGCCCCGCGCAGTCCGGAGGGCACGGTCAGGTCGGTGCCGACCAGCACCAGCACGTGGTTGGCCTTGACCGCGGAATCGTTGACCAGCTTGCCGATCCCGCCGAAGGCCGACTGCACCTGCTGGGCGGCGGCCTCGTCACCGGAGTAGTGGAACTCGGTGGTCGTCTGCTCGTTGCCCTTGCGGGTGCCGGCGATCACCCCGAGCGCGCCGAGGGTGAAACCACCGTCGGTCACCAGTTCCGATGCGCGCGCGGTCACGCCGTCGGCGATCGTGCCGTCGTTGACGTCGACGGTGATGGACGCGGCGTCGACCGACGGCGGGGCCTGGGTCGACCCACCGCCCGAGCCATTGCTCGAGCCGCCGGCGATCGCCTGGAAGAAGGCCTTGATCTGGGCCGGGTCGGTGGCCAGGGCGTCCTTGTCGGTGGAGGACTCGGGGCCGGTGGTCGGCAGCGTCTGGAAGTCGATGTTGCCCGAGGACAGGTTGCTGATCTGCTCGGCGAAGGTGAGCACGTCGAAGCCCTTGTCGAAGACGACCGAGCGGTCGACCGCGCTGACCAGGTCGTTCAGCTTGGTCGGGCTGGTCAGGGTGCCCACCGACAGGATCTTGTCGGCGGCGCCGCGCAGGAAGGCCTGCTGCCGCTTCACCCGGTCCAGGTCGCCGGCCGGCAGGCCATGCCGCTGCCGGACGAAGGCCAACGCGGCGGTGCCCTGCACCTCCTGCTCGCCGGCCGGGAAGTTCGCGCCCGACCAGGGATCGTCGACAGCCGCGTTCAGGCACACCGGAATCCCGCCGATGGCGTTGGACAGCAGGTAGAAGCCGAGCAGGTTGACCTCGGCGTAGTGGTCGATCTTCATGCCGGTGAGCGCCTGGATCACCCGGATCAGCTGGGTCCGGCCCGCCTCGTTCGACTCCCGCTCGATCTGGGCCTTGTCGGTCACACCCTGACTGACCAGGTACTGCTCGGTGTAGGCCTTGGCCGTGGCGTAGAAGGAGTTGACCTTGTTCGGTTGGTAGGGCCCTTCCGAGCCGTTGGCGTACGGGCCGGTGATCTGGCTGGTCACCCGGCTACCGATCCAGGTATCGCGGGGGATCGAGACGGCGGTCGCCCGGCCACCGCCCTGCGGCACGTGCACCAGCATGATCGTGTCGGTGTTGATGCCGCCGCCGTCGTCCTCGGTCCCGACCTGGGCGAGTTCCTCGGCGGAGAGCGGGTTGCCGTCGGCGTCGGTCCGCGCGTCCGAGCCGACCAGCAGGAAGGTCAGGCCCTGCGCCGAGATGACGCCGGCGTCACCGGCGTTGCCGGCGGCGTCGGAGGTGCCGCTGACCGATTGCAGGGTGTCGGTGAAGGCGTAGGCCACTCCGGACCCGATCAGCACGATCGCGGCCGCCACCATCGCGATGATCCGGACGGCCAGCAGCCCGCGGCCGCGGCGCCGTCCGGGATCGCCTGGCCCGGACCCACCCGGCCCGGTCGGCGGCCGCGATCCGGGCGGGCCGCCGGGCGGCGGGACCGACCCGCGGAAGGCGGGGGGAACGTCGGCCGACATCGGCCGGTAGGACGAGGGGCCCGCGCCTGACGGGGCGGGCGGGGGATAGCTGGGCATCCGGCGGGTCGGCGGGTTCGGCGGGGGAGTCGACTGCGACCAGGCCTGCGCAGGTCCTGGCGGCGGCTGGTTCGGGGCGGGGCGGGCGGATGGGTACGGCCCGGGCGGCTGTTGGCGGTTCCCGCCGGGTACACCCTGGGGCGGGGACTGATCCCGCGACGTCGAACTAGGGCCGTACCGGCGCGCCGCCCGTTGCGGATCCGGTCGATCCGAGTTCGTCATGCCACTGCCCTTCGCGCCCTGCGTCGTTGTTCAGCCTGTGCCCGGCCGGGTGGCCGGCCGGCGATCCGGCGCTCGACCTGAGAACAAGGACGCCTCCGCCGCGCCGCGGTTGCCCGGGCCGGACGGTCGCCGTCCCGCCGCGCTCCCGCCCGGATCGTCGCCAGCGTAACCGCGACGGCTTGAAATCCCGGTGACCCCGGGTGACGACAACCCGCCGGATCGGGTGGCGACTGCATCCTGGCCCGAGCCCGGGCCGAGGTACGGCAGAATGCGTGCCCATGCGCATTCTCGTCACCGGCGGGGCCGGGTTCATCGGGTCGACCTTCACCCGGAACGTCCTGGCCGATCGCTATGCGGGGCTGGAAGGCGCCGACGTCATCGTGCTGGACAAGTTGACCTATGCCGGCAATCTGGCGAATCTGGCCGAGGTCGAGGACTCCGACCGCTACGAATTCGTTCAGGGTGACATCTGCGATCCCGACGTGGTTGGCAAGCTCGTCGCCGCGGTCGACGCGGTGGTCCATTTCGCCGCCGAGTCGCACGTGGACCGTTCGATCCTGGGGGGGGCCGATTTCGTCCTGACCAACGTGATGGGCACCCAGACGCTGCTGCAGGCGGCGCTGGAGACCAAGCTCACCAAGTTCGTGCACGTCTCCACCGACGAGGTGTACGGATCGATCGAGACCGGATCCTGGGACGAGAACGAGCCGCTGTTGCCCAACTCGCCGTACTCGGCATCCAAGGCCGGCTCGGACCTGCTGGCTCGGGCCTACGCCAAGACCCACCAGCTGCCGGTGACGATCACCCGCTGCTCGAACAACTACGGGCCGTACCAGTTCCCGGAGAAGGTCATCCCGCTGTTCGTCACCAACCTGATGGACGGGCAGAAGGTGCCGCTGTACGGCGAGGGCCGTAACGTGCGGGACTGGCTGCACGTGGACGACCACTGCCGCGGCATCGCGCTGGTGCTGGCCGGCGGGCGTCCGGGTGAGATCTACAACATCGGCGGCGGCACCGAGCTGACCAACGCCGAGCTGACCGCCAAGCTGGTGGCCGCCACCGGGCGGGACGAGCCGTTCATCGAGCGGATCGTCGACCCCCGAGGCGGCGGGCACGACCTGCGCTACTCGGTCGACCACGGCAAGATCAGTCGCGAGCTGGGCTACCAGCCGCAGGTGCCGTTCGATCAGGGACTGGCCGACACGATCGCCTGGTACCGGGACAACCGGGACTGGTGGGAGCCGCTCAAGGCCCGGTCGGCGATCGACCGCTGACGTGAGTGCTGCCTCTCGAATTCTGGTCACCGGCGCTTTCGGTCAACTCGGCACCGACGTGGTCGCCGCGGCGACCGCCGCCGGCGTCGCGGTCACGGCGCTGGGTTCGGGTGACCTGGACATCACCGACTCAATCGCGGTGCAGCGGATGCTGGCCGCCTTCGCCGATTCCGCACCGGAGCGGGCGGTGGTCATCAACGCGGCGGCCTACACCGCCGTGGACGACGCCGAAACCGACCGCGAGCGGGCGTTCGCGATCAACGCCGACGGGCCCGGCCAGCTGGCCGCCGCTGCCCACCGGCTCGGGCTGGGCCTGATCCATGTGTCCACCGACTACGTCTTTCCCGGAGACGCGAAGCGGCCCTACCGGACCGACGACCCGACCGGCCCGCGCAGCGTCTACGGCGCGTCCAAGCTGGCCGGGGAGCGCCGCGTCCTCGAGGCGCATCCCGAGGCCCACGTCGTGCGGACCGCCTGGGTGTGGGGGGCCGCCGGGAGCAACTTCGTCAAGACCATCGCCCGGTTGGCCGCCAGCCGGCCGACCCTGCGCGTCGTGGACGACCAGCGCGGTACCCCCACCTATACCGTCGACCTGGCCGCGGGCCTGCTCGAACTGGCTGTGACACCGGTCCCCGGTGGCCTTCTGCACGCCACCAACTCCGGGGAGACCACCTGGTTCGGCTTCGCCCGGGCGATCCTGGCCCAATTGGGTGAGGACCCCGATCGGGTACAGCCGACGACGACCGCCGAGTTCCCTCGTCCGGCACCCCGGCCGGCGTATTCGGTGCTCTCCGGGGCGGAATGGGTGGCCGCCGGCCTGGCCCCGTTGCGCCCCTGGTCGGAGGCGTTGGCCGCCGGCTTCGCGGCTTCGCCCGACGCGTTCCGGGCCGGTTGAGCGCATGGCCGGATCGATCTTGCGGGTCGGGCTGGACGGCACTCCGCTGTTGGGGCGGCGGACCGGGGTCGGTCGCTACACCGAGAATCTGATGAACGCCCTGGTGCGCCGCGACGACGTGCGGGCCAGCGCAGTGGCCTTCACCCTGCGCGGTGGCGGTGGCCTGCCCGATGCCGTGCCGGCCGGTGTCACTGCGCGGGCCATCCGGCTCCCGGCCCGGGTGCTCAACGCGGCCTGGTCACGGTCGGAGTTTCCCCCGATCAGCCTGCTCACCCGAGGACTGGACGTCTACCACGGCACCAACTTCGTGCTTCCGCCGACCGGCCGGGCCGGCGGGGTCATGATGATCCACGACATCGCCTACCTGACCATGCCGGACGTCGTCGACGACGCCAGCCAGGCGTTGCGCACCCTGGTGCCGCGCGGCCTGCGACGAGCGGCGGCCGTCGTGACGCCGTCGCAGACCACCGCGGACCGGGTCCGCGAGGCTTACGGCTCGATCGTGCCGGAAGTGGTGGTCACCCCGCTCGGCGTGGATCCGCTGTGGCTGGCCGCGGTGCCGCCCTCGACCGCCGACCGGGCACGCTTGGGCCTGCCGGCCGACTACCTGTTGTTCGTCGGGACGCGCGAGCCCCGCAAGGATCTGGCCACCCTTGTCGCGGCCTACGGCCGGTTGCGCGCGTCGTCCGGGTCGTCGGTGCCCGAGCTGTTGCTCGTCGGGCCGCCCGGATGGGGTCCCGACCTGGAACAGGCCCCAGGCGTGCGGCTGCATGACTACGCGCCGATCGAGGACCTGGCGCAGATCGTGGCCGGGGCCCGTGCGCTGGTGATGCCGTCACGGGACGAAGGCTTCGGGCTTCCGGCCCTGGAGGCGCTGGCCACCGGCACGGCGGTGATCGTCAGTGACATCCCGGCGCTGCGCGAGGTCACCGGCGACCAGGCGGTCGCGGTGTTCCCGGTCGGGGACGTCGAGGCCCTGACCGAGGCGCTTCGCGGCACCCTCACCGCGCCGACCGGACCGGACGGCGACGCCGATCGGGCGCGCCGCCGGAGCTACGCGGCCGGCTGGACCTGGGACCGGTGTGCCGAGCGCACGGTGCGGGCCTACCGGATCGCCGCCGGCTGACGGTCACCGGTCCAGGGCGGCCACCGTCAGCCTGATCCCCTCCTCGAGGCTGTGGGTCGGCTTCCAGCCCAGGACTTCCCGGGCCAGGCCGTTGTCCAGGGCCGAATGGCGCAGGTCGCCGGACCGGGCCGGGGCCGACCCGGGGATGTCCGGCCGGCCCACCACCTGGGCGACCAATGCGTGCAGGTCCCGATCACAGGTCGGCACGCCGGTGCCGATGTTGATCCGCAGCCCGTCACCGACCTCGCTCGCCGCCAGCACGAAAGCGGCCACCGCGTCCTCGACGAACACGTAGTCCCGGGTGTTGCCACCATCCCCGTACAACAATGTCGGCCGTCCCGCCCGCAGCGAGTCCACGAAGATCGCGATCACCCCGGCCTCGCCGCCGGGATCCTGCCGGGGGCCGTACACATTGGCGAAGGCGAGGTGGGTGCATTGCAGCCCGTGCAGTCGGGCGAAGGTGTTCAGATAGAGCTCGCCGGCGATCTTGGACACCGCATACGGCGACAGGGGATGCAGCGCGGCGGCTTCGGCTGTGGGCAGC
>Ga0116157_10003267_pt1 | contig 15590 bp, 13 predicted proteins | sample AD_UKC048_MetaG_FD_89882 | JGI IMG/M metagenome (GOLD analysis project Ga0116157, IMG submission 89882) | Active sludge microbial communities of municipal wastewater-treating anaerobic digesters from USA - AD_UKC048_MetaG | ecosystem: Engineered > Bioreactor > Anaerobic > Digestate | place: USA...
AAGAATCATTCGTCCCGCCGTAGCCTTTGGCGAAGGGGGACAACCAGTTCAGAAAAATAAGGGTAAGTAATCAAAATCATAATGGCAAGAGAAACAAGATAGTAAAAGAATCATTCGGCCTGACCTTCTTGTCCTGCGCATCTTTAGCGAAACAGGGGGCGAGAGGTGGTGGTTGGGGGCTATTAGTAGCGATAAATAAAAAAATAATAAATAAATAATAAAAATCTGTTCTATTTAATAATTTTACAAAAGTAAATTTATTTAATAGGATAAATAAAATCTTCTTTGAGAGATGTCAAAATTGACAACAATTGCTAGAGGATTAGAATGAATTAATATGATTAATAAAATTTTAAAAGTAGAAAAAAGAAACGGAGACATCGTTGATTTTAATTCTGAAAAAATCGTTAACGCAGTTTTTAAAGCTATTACCGCAACCAAAAAGGGGAATGGTGAAAAAACGAAGAAAATTTCAAATAAAGTGATTGATATTTTGAATAGAAGATTTCGCCAAGGAGAGATTCCGAACGTGGAGCAGATTCAAGACATTGTAGAAGAGGTTTTGATTTTAGAGGGGGAAGTTGAGCCAGCTAAGGCTTATATTCTTTATCGTGAACAAAGAAGAAAAATTAGAGAAGCTCAGTCAATCAGCGAGGCAGCAGTAGATAGGGTAGATGATTATTTAGAAAAAATGGATTGGGAAGTTCAAGAAAATTCCAATATGACTTTTTCTTTGCAAGGATTAAATCATTATGGAGTAAGTTATATTGTTAAGAAATATTGGTTGAACAAAGTTTATCCTAAAGAAGTGAGAGAGGCCAATGAGTCAGGGGATTTTCATTTGCATAATTTAGATACGCTAGCTTGTTATTGTGTGGGTTGGGATCTATATGACCTATTACTTCGCGGATTTGGCGGTGTAATGGGAAAAGTAGAATCAAGCCCACCCAAACATTTTAGATCTGCTTTGGGCCAAATTGTTAATTTTATGTATACATTGCAGGGTGAGGCAGCTGGGGCAGTTTCATTTTCTAATTTTGATACTCTTTTGGCTCCATTCATCAGATACGATAATCTTAGTTATGTTCAAGTAGAACAAGCCATCCAAGAATTTATGTATAATATGGCAGTGCCAACTAGGGTTGGATTTCAGTGCCCATTTACAAATATTACTTTAGATTTAAAACCATCTCCGGTTTTCGCAAATCAACCGGTTATAATTGCTGGAGTTCCACAAAAAGAAACTTATGGTGAATTTAGCGAAGAAATGAAAATGTTAGTTAAAGCTTTTTATACTACTATGATTAGGGGAGATAGAAGTGGCCGACCATTTTCTTTCCCAATTCCAACTATTAATATTACAAAAGATTTTCCATGGGACGATCCTTCTCTGGATTTATTATTTGAAGCTTCGGCAAAATATGGAATAAATTATTTTGCTAATTACATAAATTCGGAAATGAAACCGGAAGATGTTAGATCAATGTGTTGTCGTTTACGTCTTAATTTAGGTGAATTAAGTAATCGTGGTGGTGGCGGATTATTTGGTTCCGGTTCTTTAACTGGTAGTATTGGGGTAGTAACTATTAATTTACCTAGAATTGGTTATCTATCCAAAACCAAAAAAGAATTTTTAGACAGATTAGGTAAAATAATGGATATTGCTAAAGAAAGCTTAGAAATAAAAAGAAAAACCATTGAGGATTTTACTTCTAAGGGATTATATCCATATTCTAGGCATTATTTAGAAAGCGTTAAAAAAGCCAAAGGTCAATATTTTGCTAATCACTTTTCAACTATTGGTTTGTCGGGGATGAATGAGGCATTGCTTAATTTTATTGGCGAAGGGGTTGGATCTAAAAAAGGGAAAACTCTTGCTATAGAAATTATGGATTTTATGAGAGAAAAATTAGTAGGGTATCAAAATGAAACTGGGAGCATCTATAATTTAGAAGCCACACCCGCTGAATCAACTGCTTATCGTTTAGCTCAAAAAGATAGAAAATTATATCCAGATATAATTACAGCTGGAACAAAAAAAGTTCCTTATTATACCAATTCAACTCAATTGCCAGTTAATTTCACAGATGATATTTTTGAAGAACTAAAACTACAAGACGAGATTCAATGTAAATATACGGGTGGTACAGTTGAGCATATTTTTGTTGGAGAAGAAATTAGCGATATCGAAACGGTTAAAAGTTTGGTGAGAAAAGTTTTTGAGAAAAATCATTTGCCCTATATTACGGTTACGCCTACTTTTTCTATTTGTCCAACACATGGATATATTTCCGGCAAACACTTTACTTGTCCTAAGTGTACAATTGAACAACCTTGCGAAGTTTATTCTCGTGTTGTTGGCTATTTAAGGCCAGTTTCTCAATGGAACGAGGGTAAACAGCAAGAATTTAAAGAAAGAAAAGAATTTAAAGTTAAAGCCTCTTTAGCCAAAATTCAATCAAAATAATCAATTCACCCGGTTAAATATATCTATTTAATCGGGTAAACCCAGTTAATAATTTATTAATGTAAATTAAATAAAGGTCTGTTTGACTGGGAAAGCTCGGTTAAATAATTTATAACAAGTATTTAATCGTATACAAATTATGACTTCAAAATTTTTTTGCCACGATTGTGGAATAGAAATAAATATTAACGAAAATAATGAAATAATCAATGGGCAGTTATTAAAGTATAAAACAGAAGATGGAACCATTACTTCTATTTTTAAATGTAATGATTGCTATGCTAAAGATAAAAGTTTAAAAAATTATCAAGAAACCGAAGTTTATTCTCGCGTTGTTGGCTACTTAAGGCCAGTTTCTCAATGGAACGAGGGTAAGCAAGAAGAGTTTAAAGATCGAAAAGATTTCGATATCAAAGATATTTAGCTTTAAAATATAGATTCTCAAGTATTAAAAAAAGAGATTAACAAAGAAGATTCGTTGCCTGCCAATCGGTTTAGATGAAGCGGATTAATTGGCATAATTTTTAATTCATAATTCTTGATTTTATTTTTATGCCAATAATTGGCGGATTACAAAAAGTTACTCTAGTGGATTATCCCGGCAAAGTTGCTTGCACGGTTTTTTTATCTGGCTGTAATTTTAGGTGCCCATTTTGTTATTCTAAAGAATTAGTTTTACCTGAGAAAATTAAAGATCATCCTCGTCTTGAAGAGGACTATTTATTTTCTTTTTTAGAAGAAAGAAAAGATTTTTTAGATGGAGTAGTTTTGTGCGGAGGCGAGCCAACAATCAATTCGGATTTATTAGATTTTTGTAAAAAAATAAAAAAAATGGGTTTTTGTATAAAATTAGATACAAACGGCTCCAATCCAGAAATTCTTAAAGAGCTTATTAAAGAAAAATTGATTGATTATATCGCTATGGACATTAAAGCTCCCTTAGACCAAGCAAAATATAATTTGGCCAATGGTGCAGATATTTCTTTAGAAAAAATTAAAGAATCAATAGAGATTATAAAAAAATCAGGGATTGATTATGAATTTCGCTCCACCATAGTTAATAAAATTCACTCCAAAGAAGATATTCTTCAAATGGCAAGAGATATTGCTCCGGCAGATAAATATTTTCTTCAGCAATTTCGTGGCGAGAAGGGAACAATTGATCCAAACTTTTCCAACCTTAAACCATTTGAAGATAAAGAGTTGGAAGAAATAAAAAAACAAATCGAATCTTTATTTAAAGTATTCAAAATTCGCTAGTCCTTTTTTACTATTTGATATCCCGAAGCAGAGCAAAACACGCTTCGGGACCAATCCTGAACTGTGTTTTAGCGAAGCTAAAACTCTAGTTCAGGGCTTGATACTTAAACTATATGTTTCCTTTATACGATGAAAACAAAATAAGAGGCCGGATCCCATTTATAACCGCGCTTTTGGTTTTGACTAATATTTTTATTTTTTTTTATACCCTTGGAGACATAGAAAGAGTTTCCTCTATTTTTGGTTTTCATTCAGGCGATCTTTTTAATGGCCGATTTTTTACTATTTTTACAGCTATTTTTCTACACGCTAATTTTTGGCACTTATTGGGGAATATGTGGTTTTTATGGGTTTTTGGAGAAAACTTAGAATCAAAATTAGGTTCTCTCCGTTTTCTTTGTTTTTATTTTTTCTGTGGGCTTTGTGCCTCTCTTGTTTACGCGTTTATTGGCAGTGTAGATAGCTTGCCCGTAATTGGGGCTTCGGGTGCAATTTCTGGGCTTTTGGGTGGTTATTTAATTCTCTTCCCGGGCAATAAAATAAAATCAATTGTTCCAATTGTTTTCTTTTGGACGATTGTGAGGATACCAGCCGCTATTTTTATTATTCTTTGGTTCTTATATCAGTTTTTTTCGCTTGGCCTTGAAAATGTAACCATGATTGCTTATTCTGCGCATATTGCCGGTTTTTTAGCTGGTTTTATTTCTATCAAAAAATTTGCTTCCCGTAAAAAACTTTTTTAAATGGGAAAATCCGATATTTTTTTATCTTTGTGCTTAGCTTTTATTTTTGGGGTTTTCATTGCCTCTTTTTTAATATCCGCAAAAACAATTTCTCTTTTTATAATTTTTGGAATTGCGATTATTGGAATTTCTATAATTGGAATATTTTGGCAGAAAAAACACATAGTTTTTATTGGTTTTGTTTTAATTATTTTAAGCGTTGGAATTTATTCTTTCCAATCAACTCTTTTATTATTAAATGATGATCCTTTAATTAAATTAAACCAAAAACAAGTAGTGATGGTTGGGCGAATTATTAAAGAACCCCAAGAAAGTTATAAGAATTTAAAATTAATTGTAGCCGTTGAAAAAGTAATTTTAGAATCAGGCGAAGAGATTAGTTTAAAGGATAAAGAAATTGGCTGGGCAATAATTTTTGCGAATAATTTTAGCAATTATAAATATCAAGATTTAATTAAAGCCGAAGGTGTTATTTCTGTGCCTCAAAATTTAAATGGATTTGACTATCAAGGATATTTAGCTAAAGAGGGGATTGTTGTGACAATGGCTTATCCCAAAATCGAAATTATTAGTTCTAATGACAAATTAAGCTTATCTCAATTTTTTTATGCAAATATTTTAAATTTTAAATCCAAAATGCGGAATCAAATTCAAAATAATTTACCTCCTTTAGAATCAGCAGTAATTTCGGCTATGATTTTGGGAGATAGCGGGGGAATGTCAGATGAATTAAAACAAGAATTATCCAAATCTGGATTAAGCCACGCTATTGCTATTTCTGGAGCGCACATTGTTTTATTTTCTATGATAATGTTTGAGATTTTCTTATTTTTTGGTTTATGGAAAAAACAAGCGGCTCTAATTACAATTATTTTAATTATTATTTATGTTGGTTTGGTTGGGGGAATGGCCTCGGCTGTTCGTTCTGGTATTATGGGCTGTTTGTTAATGGCTTCTCAATTATTTGATAGATCAGCCCAAAATGAAAGGCTTTTGGGATTTGCTGGTTTCTTAATTCTTTTTCAAAATCCTTTGGCCTTAAAATACGATTTAGGTTTTCAATTGTCTTTTTTGGCAATCTTTGGTCTTATTTTTGTGGCACCTCATATAAATTATTGGTTATTGAAAAAAACAGGCAACAAATTTAAAATAATTATAGGGATTATTTCCGCCACTTTAGCAGCCCAAATCTTAACTTTACCAATTTTAGTTTTTAATTTTGGTTATGTTTCTACGATTGCTTTGATTAGTAATTTTTTAACTGCGCCCTTGATGCCAATATTAATGGGGCTAGGCATAGCTTTTCCGATCATTGGTATTATTTTTCCATTTTTAGGGCAGATAATCTCTTTTCCTCTTTTAATTTTAACAAAATATTTATTATGGGTAGTAGAAGTTTGTGCTAAAATGCCTTTTGCTACCATAAATTTTGAGATAGGCATTTTTACAATGGTTTTAATTTATTTAATGATTCTATTTTTTATTTTCAATCAAAAAAACAAATCAAAAGATTTTTTTTAAAATAGAATTTTTAAAAATTGGTTAGAAATTTGAAATTTTGATATTTAATATTAATTTAGGGTTTGGTCTTTTTGACATAATGTATTATAATAAAAATACTATGGAAACTAAGGCGTGGGTAATATCAATCAATATGGGATACGGACATCAAAGAACAGCTTATGCTTTGATGGATTTGGCGGTAGATCAAAAAATTATTAATGCAAATAATTACGAAGGTATTCCTAAAAAAGATAAAGCACTTTGGGAGGGTTCGCGAAAGTTTTATGAATTTATCTCAAGGTTTAAAAAAACTCCTATAATTGGAGAATGGATTTTTGATCTTTATGATAAAACTCAGAAAATTTTTGATTTTTATCCCAAAAGAGATTTATCAGCCGATAATTTTATTCAAAGAAATACATATGCTTTATTAGCAAAGGGGTGGGGCAGACATTTGATTAGAAAACTAAGTCCAGGAAGAAACGAAAAAGCTAAGCCAATTATTTCTACTTTTTTTATTCCTGCTTTTATGGCAGAGTATTTCAGATATCCTGGGGATATTTATTGTGTAGTTTGCGATGCTGATATTAGCCGTAGCTGGGCTCCGTTAATACCTCAGAAAACCAGGATAAAATATTTAGTTCCAAACGAAAGAACCAAACAACGCCTAATGCTTTACGGAGTTCCGAACGAAAATATTTTTTTAACTGGTTATCCTTTGCCCATGTCAACAATTGGTAATGAAAATATGTCTCTTTTAAAATATGATATTCGGAATCGTTTGGCCAATTTAGATCCTCAAAAAAAATATGAGAAAGATTACGCGTCTTTAATTAAGTTTAATTTTGGAGGATTACCTCTTAATTCAGACCATCCTTTAACTATAATGTTTGCTGTTGGTGGTGCTGGCGCGCAAAAAGAAATGGGGATTGAACTTTTAAGGCAATTTAAAAATAAAATTGCAGCCAGAGAAATGAAGATAATTTTAGTGGCTGGCACTAAAATGAAAATCAAACAATATTTTGATGAAGAAATCAAAAAACTACAGATGGAGAAATTTAAAAATATAGAAGTTTTATTTGCCCCAGAATTTAGAGATTATTTTGATGCTTTTAATCAGTCCTTAAGCAAGGCAGATATTCTTTGGACCAAACCATCAGAGCTTTCTTTTTATTCCGCCTTGGGGATTCCTATTATTATTGCCCCCACGATTGGTTCACAAGAAGATTTTAATAAAGAATGGCTTTTAGCGAAAGGATTTGGCGTTGAACAGAAAGATATAAAATATGCTTATCAATGGATTTTTGATTGGTTACGTGAAGGTTATTTTGCAGAAATGGCAGTAGAGGGTTTTGCCGAGGGAGAACAGTTGGGAGTTTTAAAGATTAAACAAATAATTTCTAATTAATGGAATATCTTTGGTTAATAGTTTCAATTTTGGGTTATTTTGCTTTTGCTTTGGCATCATTGGGAGATAAAATTATTTTAGGCCAATCGGCCAGGCCAAGAGCTTTTACTTTTTTTGTGGGAGTTTTAAATATTCTCGTGATTTTTTTAATTCCTTTTGTTGGTCTCCAAATTCCTTCAAATTATACAATGGTTTGGATAATTTTAGATGCCATTATTTATGTTTTTGGAATTTATGGAATGTTTAGTGCTTTAGAAAAATTTGATGTTTCTCGAGTTATCCCTGCTATTGGCGCAACTCAGCCAATTTTTATTTTTGCCTTAACTTGGTTATTCTGGGGGAAACAGCCATTTTCTTTTCAGCAAATTTTAGCTTTTTTACTTTTGCTTTTTGGCACGATCTTAGTAAGTTTAAATAGAAAGGGAGATCTATTTAACAAAGATAGTATCAAAATTTCCTTAGTTACGGCATTATTATTTTCTTTGGATTTTGTTTTTTCAAAATTTGTATATTTGGATATGCCTTCTACCACCCAGGGATTTTTACAAGGTTTTATCTGGATTAGAATTGCGAGCACAGCGGTTGCGATTTTATTTCTTTTTAACCCAGATTTTTACAAAGATGTTTTTTCAAAAAGAAAAAAGACCAAGCCCCAAACAGGTTTGCTTTTTATAATTTTTCAGGCAGTGGGTGGCACCGCCACAGTTTTACAAAGCATCGCAATTGCTTTAGCTCCTATTGCTTATTTAGCGATTATTAATGCTTTACGTGGCACGCAATATGTCTTTCTTTTTATTTTCACAGTTATTTGCACTATTTTTATGCCCCATGTTTTAAAAGAAGATATTTCCAAGGGTATAATTATTCAAAAGGTGGTTTCTATTTTAATTATTGGCCTAGGCCTAATCTTATTATTTTATTAATAAGAAGGATATTTTTTCACTTGATTCTTGGGGTTTTTAAGATATAATTAGAGTATGCATAAAATTATGAAATATATCTTATTTTTGTTATTTTTGGGCTTACTCGCCCTCATTATTTGGTTTTTTTGGGGTAGCCCCAAGAAGTCAGAAAAAATAACCTGGGGGGTTAATTTTTCTTTAAAACAAGCTATTTTTTTAGAATTAGACTCTAAAGAACTTTATTTATCTCTTTTGGATGATTTAAATTTTAAAAACGTTAAAATTTCTTTGCATTGGGACTTGATGCAACCCAAAGAAGATGAGTATGATTTTACTGAATTAGATTGGCAGGTAGCCGAAGCAGAGAAAAGAAATGTTAATTTAACCTTGGCGATTGGAATGAAAACTCCACGTTGGCCAGAATGTCATTTGCCACAATGGGCCATAAATTTAACTAAAGAGCAACAACAGCAGAAAATTTTAGAGTACTTAGAAGTTGTTGTTTTGAGGTATAAAAATTCTTCTGCACTTTATATGTGGCAGGTAGAAAATGAGCCATTTTTTAAATTTGGAGCTTGTCCTTGGTCTGATGAAAATTTTTTAAAAAAAGAAATTGCTTTAGTAAAACAGCTTGATCCTAATCATCCAATCTTGATTACCGACAGTGGAGAAATGTCCACCTGGAATAGAGCGGCTCAATTGGGAGATGCAATTGGATTTACAACTTATAGAACTGTTTGGCAAGATCAATTAAAGTTTTATTTTTGTTACGATCCTTGGATTTCACCAATGTATTATTACCGTCGAGCTCAATTTATAGAAAAAATTTATCATAAAAAAGCAATCGGGGTAGAATTGCAGGCCGAGCCCTGGTGTAAAGATTCAGTAATGCGAACGCCCATAGAAGAGCAGGAAAAAACCATGAGCTTAGCTCAGCTTAAAAAAGCAATTCAATTTGCCAAAGACACTAAAATAGATACTTATTATTTTTGGGGAGCGGAATGGTGGAGTTGGATGAAAACAAAACAAAACCATCCAGAGTATTGGAACGAAATAAAACAATTAATTTCTGAATAATTTATGTTAAGTATCATCATACCAACTTATAATGAGGAAAAAAGGTTGCCTAGTTTATTAAAAGTACTTACTTCTGAAAAACAAGAAGATGTGGAAATTATTATTGCTGATCGTCCTGGAGAAGATAGAACCAGAGAAATTGCCAAAAGTTATAATTGTAGAATAACCGACGGCGGGACTCCATCGGAAGGTAGAAATCTAGGAGCCAAAATAGCCAAAGGCGATATCCTTTTGTTTTTAGACGCAGATATAAAATTGCCCAAAAATTTTATTAAAAAATCTTTGGCTGATTTCAATGATAGATCTTTGGGTGTGGCTTCTTATCATTTATTTCCAATTAAAAATAATTTTTGGCTTAATTTTTTTACTCTAAATCTTTTTTATAATTCTCAGCAAACTTTATTGCGAAAAGTTTTTCCAATGGGCGCGATGGGAATAATGGTAAAGAAAGAAATATTTAATCAAGTTGGCGGTTTTGATCCAACCATTAAATTAGCAGAAGATATGTATTTTGTTGGTCAGGCTGCTAAATTAGGAAAATTTGATATTATCAAAGACGTTCCAATTTATATGCCCTCCAGAAGATTTGATAAAGATGGATATTTTAGAACAGCGGGTAAATATCTTTTGTGCGGACTTCATATGTTTTTTAAAGGGCCGGTGCGGAGTGGTAAAGTTTTTGATTATAAATTCAACCATTACGAAGAAAAAAAGAAATAATTAATTAAATTTAATTTTAAAGAATATGTCTATGTATCAATTGCCGGAATTAAATTTAAAACAATTACAATCTCCGGCAAATAAACCACAAAATTTTAATCTCATTACAGCTGCCATTATTCTAGTTGTAGGAATTTTTCTGGGTCTTATTTTTGGTTATTATTTTTATAAGGGCATGGGGGATGAATTAGTTAATAAAATCGCTTTTTCAAATAATTCAGATTCTACGCTTGAAGCTAAATATGAACCGCAAACAAGCCAAGAACAAAAAATTATTCAAGTTGTTAACGATGCCTCGCCTTCAGTGGTTAGTATTGTAATTACCAAAGAAGTGCCAGTTTATGGATATAAATATCCAAGCTCTGGCTCAGATATTTTTGATCCTTTTGGAATTCTTAGTAATCCACAAAGAATACAGATTGGTAAAGAAAAACAACAGGTTGGCGCTGGTTCAGGATTTATTGTTTCAGAAGATGGATTTATTTTAACAAACAAACACGTTGTTTCTGATGCTAAAGCCGAATATACCGTAATAGATAATAAACAAGAAGAATATTCTGCAAAAATTATTGCAACTGATCCAGTTCAGGATTTGGCGATAATAAAAATTGATGGCAAGGATAATTTTAAGCCAGCAAAATTGGGGAATTCAAGCAATATTCAAATAGGGCAAACTGCGATTGCGATTGGCAATGCCTTAGGAGAATTTCAAAACACTATTTCCGTGGGTGTTATTTCTGGATTGGGTAGAACAATTGTGGCTAGCGGAGGTATTGAGGGGGGTAGTGAAACATTAGAAGATATTATTCAAACAGATGCAGCTATCAATCCAGGTAATTCCGGTGGCCCACTTTTAAATTTAAATGGTGAGGTAATTGGAGTAAATACAGCCACTTCCGAATCTGGAGAAAGCATTAGTTTTGCTATTTCTATTGATAAAGCCAAAAGAGACATTGAGCAAGCTCGTTCTGTTGGCAAAATTTCTTATCCATATCTTGGAGTAAGATACACTATTATTAATGATAAAATACAAGAAGAAAAAGAATTATCAGTAAATTACGGAGCTTTAATTTTAAAAGGGACATCTGCAAATGAGCCAGCGATTGCCAAGGGTTCCCCAGCTGCTGCTGCAGGGTTAAAAGAAGGGGATATTATTTTAGAATTTGATAATCAAAAGGTTAATAAAAATAATACTTTGGCCAAAATTATTTCTAATTATAATCCCGGCCAAACAGTTGATTTAAAAGTATTAAGAAAAGAAGCTGAAATTACAATTAAAGTAACCTTAGGAGAATGGGATCAGTAAGCCAGAATATTGTATTTATATTTTAATATAATGAACGAAATTGAAGAAATAAAATCACGGTTAAATATCGTGGACGTTGTCCAGAGTTATTTAAAACTTGAAAAGGCAGGCATAAATTATCGTGCCTGTTGTCCTTTTCATTCAGAAAAAACGCCATCTTTTTTTGTTTCTCCAGCTCGTCAAATGTGGCATTGTTTTGGAGGATGTAATGAGGGAGGAGATATTTTTAAATTTGTAATGAAAATAGAAAATATAGAATTTATCGACGCTTTAAGAATTTTAGCTAATCGAGCAGGGGTTGAATTAAAATCACGCCAAGGAGATGCTTGGCAAAAAAACAAAAGCGAACGGCAGATTTTACTTAATCTTTGTGAAATAGGAACTAGATTTTTTGAAGCCTATTTGAAAAAGAGTGCAAAAGGCAAAGAAGCTAATGAGTATCTTTTAAAAAGGGGATTAACTCAAGAAACGATTGAAGCTTGGCGAATTGGTTATGCTCCAGAAGCTTGGTCTCATTTGTCTGATTTTTTAGTTAGTCGTGGCTATAAAAGAGAAGATATTGTTAAGTCTGGATTAGCGATATCCAAAGATCAAAATAAATTTTTTGATAGATTTAGAAGTCGAATTATTTTTCCTATTCGCGGATTTAATGGAGAAACAATCGGTTTCACGGGGCGTATTTTTGGCAATACAGACGAGAACGAAGCAAAATATTTAAATACTCCAAATACTTTGCTTTACGATAAAAGTCAGGCCTTGTTTGGTATTGATAAAGCCAAGCTAGAAATCAGAAAAAGCGATTTTTGTATTTTAGTTGAGGGAAATGTGGATTGTATTATGTCACATCAAGCTGGACTTAAAAATTGCATTGCTGTATCTGGCACCGCCTTGACTCCGCAACATTTAAGGATTATAAAAAGGTATTCACCAAACTTAGTTTTGGCTTTTGATATGGATGAGGCTGGCAATAAAGCAACCAAAAAAGGCGTAGCTTTAGCACAAAAAATGGAATTTAACACTAAGATCATTCCTTTAACTGACGAAAAAGATCCGGCCGATATTATTCTTCACGAGGGAGAATCTAAATGGAGAAAAATGATCGAAACAGCTAAGCCGGTAAATGAATTTTATTTTGAACTGGCCTTAAAAAATAAAGACGTTAATCTGTTAGAAGATAAAAAGAAAATTATTGCAGAATTATTACCAATTTTTAAGAAAATAGGAAATGCAGTTGAGCAGTCCTATTGGCTAAATAAGCTAGCAATCATGGTTAGGGTAGAAGAGCAGGATTTAAGAAAAGAAATGGAAAAAATAAAAGACGAAGAAGATAATTTTGAAGTAATGAACATTAGTCCAAAATTTAAAGAAGAAGTGCCAAAAACCAAACAAGATCTTTTAGAGGAACAGATTGTTTTATTTATCTTGTTAGATCGAGATAATATTTCTATGCTTTCTTCAGAAATAGTTAATAATTTTACCGGTTTATCCAAAGATATTTTGTTGAAAATAATAGAAAATCCTAAGATTAGTAACGATGAATTATTGGCACAATTAAAAGATTCTCCAGAAACGGTAAACCTTTTAAACTATTTGATTTTAAAATCAGAAGTTGAAGGCGAAATAGATGACTTGAAAATAGAGCTTGAAAAATGTGTAAGAGAGAGGCATAATCTAATCAATAAAAATAGCCGCCGAGATTTAGCTTTAAAAATAAAAGAATGCGAAGCTTCGGGCGACTTAGAAACTTTGCAAAAACTTCTTGAGCAATTTAATAGTTTAACAAAAAATAATAAAAAAGATAATGAAAACCAAACCCAAAAAAATATCAAAGACCTCGAGCTTATCTCGAGCGAAGGCGAGGGGCTTGTCGAAGAGACAGCCGAAGAAGTTAGTGAAAAAGAAGGCCAAGCCACAGGCGAAAACAAAGAAGCCAATCAAGAAGTCGTTGAAGCTCAAGGCCAAGATGAAAGCCAAGAAATCAACAATCAAGAAATCTAAGATCAAGAAACTATCTAAAAAAATAGCCAAGAAAAAAGATTCGGTTAAACTCAAAAGGAGTGTTTCTAAAAAGATAAAGAAAAAGAAACCACTTGTTTCGGTTGTTTCACCAGAACAATTAGATTCTATCTTAAAAAAGGGGAAATTGCGTGGTTTTATTACTTTTTCTGAAATATTATCTACTTTTCCTAATATTGAGGACAATATTTTTGAATTAGAAAATATGTTTGCCGAGTTTGAACAAGCTGGAATAGAATTAAAAGACTCAAAAGGATATTTAGATTATGGTGGTGAGAAAGCGCCTAAAAAGAAAGGACGCAAAAAGTCTTCTACTGGTAAAATTGATTCTGTTCAATCTTATCTCCGTGAAATTGGAAAAATTCATGCAATTAATGCGCGCGAAGAAAAAGAACTAGCCAGGAGAATAGAGGCCGGAGATTTAGATGCGAAAAGAAAATTAGCCGAAGCCAATCTTCGTTTAGTTGTTTCTATTGCCAAAAAATATATTGGCCGTTCTCCTAATCTAACTTTATTAGATTTAATTCAAGAAGGAAACTTGGGATTGTTTCGTGCAGTAGAAAAATTTGATTGGCGCAAGGGCTATAAGTTTTCTACTTATGCCACTTGGTGGATCAGACAAACAATTACTCGTGCTTTGGCAGATCAAGCCAGAACAATTAGAATCCCGGTTCATATGATTGAAACTTTAACTAAGTATACTCAAGCCAAAAGACGATTATTGCAGGATTTAGATCGTGAGCCCTTAGCCGAAGAGGTAGCAGCCGAAATGGGAATAGAAATTGAAAAAATTAGACATTTAGAAAAAATTTCTCAAAAAGCTGTTTCTTTGGAAACACCGGTGGGTGAGGATGAAAAGGATAGTGTTTTGGGAGAATTTATTAAAGATGAAAAAATAGAATCTCCAGCCACTCAAGCTGGCCGAAAGCTTTTGCGTGAACATTTAGACGAAATTTTTACCTATCTTAGCGAAAGAGAGCAAAAGATTTTATCAATGCGTTTTGGGATGGAAGATGGTGTGAGCCACACTTTGGAAGAGGTGGGGCAGGAGTTTGGCGTAACGAGAGAAAGAATTCGTCAGATCGAATCCAAAGCAATTGAAAAAATTCGTCAGCACACCAACGTCAAAAAATTAGAAGGATATTAATTATATGGATAAAATAATCATTAGAAATTTTAAAAAAGGAGATGAAAAAGATTTAATGCTTTTGTACAACTCTTTAGTTGAAGAAAAGGCAATGACTGTTGCTGTTAAAAAAGTATCTCTCAAGCAAGAAAGAGAGTATGTTTTAAAAAATATAAAAGATCAAAAGAAAAAACAAGTAGTTGATTTAGTTTTAGAAATAAACGGTAGAGTGGTTGGTGTTTCTGGTGTTGAGGTTGAAAGAAGATACATAACGAATCATGTTGGTAATTTTGGTATTTTACTTAAAAAAGAAGCAAGAGGAAAAGGACTTGGTTTTAAGTTAGCATCTTCTATAATATCTGAAGCCAAGAAAAAGTTAAAAATAAAGATTGTTACTTTGGGGGTTTCTCATAGAAATAAGATAGCTATTAAGCTTTATGAAAAATTAGGATTTAAATATGCAGGAACCATTAAGAAAGGGTTGAATTTTTTTGGAAGATACGATGACGACATATTGATGGTTAAATATCTTTAAGTTGCAAAAAAATTGAAAATGGGTATAATGCTATATATTAAGAGTTCTTAATAATATATTCCGGTGTGGCGCAATGGTAGCGCGGATGCCTGTAAAAATTGCAGCTTTCTCAAGTAATTGAGATCGAAAAACGAGGTGAATTGCGGGAAACCCTGACGATAAAAATCGAGGGCAATCCGCAGCCAAGCCCCGCGTCGAAGACCCTGAATTAATGAAGGGCTTGTCGAGGGGAAGGTTCAGAGACTATCCCGAAAGGGAGTACTCCTTTATTTTAAGGAGGAAGCGCCTCGCCCCTAACATTATTTTAATGAAGGGTGATGAGATAGTCCACTCCTTTTGGAAACATCAGGGCAAGTGTAAGCATTAGGTTGTAGGTTCGAATCCTACCACCGGAGCAGACAAGATTTTTATCGAGGGAGCGAGCTCCTAGGGTGTATGAAAAGTATCGAGAGACCGACTTCCTGTCGGTTTCTTTTTTTATTAAAGAGTGATACAATTGGCTTAATAATATCAAGCAATGGATTCAA
>Ga0116157_10003273_pt1 | contig 15577 bp, 4 predicted proteins | sample AD_UKC048_MetaG_FD_89882 | JGI IMG/M metagenome (GOLD analysis project Ga0116157, IMG submission 89882) | Active sludge microbial communities of municipal wastewater-treating anaerobic digesters from USA - AD_UKC048_MetaG | ecosystem: Engineered > Bioreactor > Anaerobic > Digestate | place: USA...
CGTATACTCCGTCGTTTCGGTTGGCGAAGCAATTACGGTACTACCTGTGGTATTGTTGAGTCCAGTTGCCGGCGTCCAGGAATAAGTACAAGAAGGGCAATTCTCCACCCGAATGGTAGCTGACTCACCGATCATAATGGTCGTTTTGTCGGCAGTTACCCGCACAGTATTCTCCAGGTTTAGCACGATCACGCGGGTGCTTAAGGTCGTAGAACAACCAAATTGGTTAGTCACCCGTACCTGCAGATTTGCACCATCTTGAGCACTTGCGATGGCAGATGGACCGGTCTGAACATTACTAATGAACAAATTAGCGGGCGACCAGAGGTAACTCAGCGTTTGAGTACGATCCGCATTGTTGACCAAAAGTGAAACTTCATCATTGGTTTCACAAGCGTTAACGGTAGCGGGCAAAGAAACCTTGAGCGGACGAGCGATTACCCTTACTGAATCAATTTCAGAGCAGCCCGCCCCATTGGTGATGCGTACATAATAGGTACGTGAAATGGTATCTGGCACAATGACAAATTGGTCACCTTGTCCAATAACTGGGGTAATGTTGCGGTTGTTTGACCATTCGAAAACCGCTCCACCATTCCCTCTTGCCATCAAGTTGTATGGATTTTGGGTACAAACCACCGTGTCTCTGCCTGCATCGGCATTGATTGGTGCAGCCGGGCTTACGACGACTTGCCGCACAATACTACATACCCCAAACTGGTCAGAAATAGTAACAGTATAAGTCGTAGGTACTGCTACGGTTGCCGTTGGTGTAGCCGACGTAGAATCGTTCAAGCCCGCCGCAGGCGACCAGCGGTAAACCAAAACAGGATTGCCATTTGGATTGATTGGCGTAGGCCGGTCTCCACAAGAGGTGATCATGCTTGGCGGCGCACCAGCAGGCAAATCAACTACATTGATAACCGCAGAGTCTAGCGGCGCACCAGCAAAAGGCCCTCCAGCACCTATGGTGCCGCCGCCGCCAGAGCCGCCTGTACCACCGGTACCACCACTGTTGCGCACGGAGTCAATTCGGGCCCGGATACACACATCATTGGTATCCGTAGCTACCGCATAAAACACATTTTTGCCCGGACCCACATTAACACTGATCCGGGGACCTGTACCAATTTGGTTCTTCAATCCAGCGTCACTGAACCAGGTAATCGAGGTTGGACGAGAAGTACTGGCCCGTAACGTTAGTCGACCCGGCTCACAGAGCGAGGTATCGGGTAAAGCAATGACCGTAATGGGTTGGCTGACCTGAACAACGATGGTTTTGGTCACATTACAGCCCGTAGCAGGATCAGTCACGGTAACGGTATACGTTGTAGTGGCCGAAACGGTAGCAACAGGATTGTATGGTTTGCTCAAATCAAGCCCAGTCGTAGGCGACCAATTGTACGTATAAGCGGGGTTACCATTCGGATTCAACTCAATGGATGTCCCCACGCAAACCTCTTGAGGCGATTTCAAATCGCCAGGTTTGAATTCATTGAGGGTCACTCTTGCGGTATCCCGTTTTGAACAAGTCCCCAAGGTCGCTTCTACAATGTACAAATTGAGCCCCAATACCGGAGTAACGGAAAGGCTACGGCCAGTACTCAGCACTTGCCCGTTGGCATCCAGCCAACGGATGGTCGCACCTTGTGCACCACGTACGGTCAAAAAGATAAAGCCTGGTTGACAAAGTGCGGTATCAGATGGAATGGCTTCCAAATCACCCAAATCCGTCACGTTGACCTGAATTTCTTTTTCCAACCGACAGCCACTTACTGGATCCGTCACGGTTACGCGATACGTAGTAGAAGTGGTAAGGGTTGCAATTGGGTTGTGTGGATTGCTCAGATTCAATCCAGCAGTAGGCGACCATTGGTATTGATACGCTGGATTTCCATCCGGGTTCAAGGCCAGTGGCTGACCCGCACAAACTGTTTGTGGTGAAGCCAAATCGCCGGGCTGGAAGTCGGCCCGTGTGACGCGGCTGGTATCTCGCTTGCTACAAGTACCTACTGTAGCTTCGGCAATGTATAGATTCAAACCGACATTTGGACTTGGCGAAATGTTGCGTCCGGTGCCGATTTGAGTGCCATTGGCATCCAACCACCGAACGTTGGCACCTTCTGCGCCAGTAACGCGCAAAGGCACTCCGCCCGCCTGACAAACTGTGGTATCAGAAGGTACGATTGCCAAGTTGCTCACATCGGTCACATTGACCCGAATTTCTTTTTCCAAACGACAACCACTGACGGGATCAGTAACCGTTACCGTATAGGTAGTGGAAGTATTAATGGTTGCAATTGGGTTGTGTGGATTGCTCAGATTCAATCCAGCAGTAGGCGACCATTGGTATTGATACGCTGGATTTCCATTGGGGTTCAAAGCCAAGGGTTGACCTCCACAAGCTGCCTGAGGTGAAGTCAAATCGCCAGGCCGGAAGTCATTGAGGGTTACGCTTGCGGTATCTCGCTTTGAACAAGTCCCCAAGGTCGCTTCTACAATGTACAAGTTAAGTCCCAATGCTGGGGTAACGGAAAGGTTACGGCCAGTACCCAACACCTGCCCATCGGCATTCAACCAACGGACAGTTGCACCTTGTGCTCCACGGATAGTCAAAAAGATGAAATCTGGTTGACAAAGTGATGTATCAGACGGGATGGCTTCCAAATCACCCAAATCCGTCACATTGACCTGTATTTCTGTTTCTAAACTACAGCCACTCACCGGATCCGTCACCGTTACCAGATAAGTAGTAGAAGTGGTAATGGTCGCAATCGGGTTGCTTGGGTTACTCAGGTTCAATCCAGTCGTCGGTGACCATTGGTACTGATAAGCTGGGTTTCCATTGGGATTCAACGGCAATGGTTGGCCCGCACAAACTGCTTGTGGTGAAGCCAAGTCACCAGGCTGGAAGTCGGCGCGGGTGACACGACTGGTATCCCTTTTGCGACAAGTACCCGCAGTAGCTTCGGCAATGTACAAATTCAAACCAATATTCGGGCTTGGCGAAATGCTGCGTCCTGTGCCAATTTGGGTACCATTGGCATCCAACCAGCGGATCGAAGCTCCACCTGCCCCAGTGATGCGCAAGTTCACCGCACCTGGTTGACACACCGTGGTATCTGTTGGTACAATGGCCAGATCACTCAGATCGATCACATTAACTTGAATTTCTTTTTCCAACCTACAGCCGCTAATCGAGTCGGTTACTGTCACTTTAAAGGTAGTAGAGGTCGTCAGCGTCGCAATGGGGTTACTGGGGTTGGTCAAATTCAAGCCCGTATTCGGCGACCATTGATACTGATAAGCTGGATTTCCATTGGGATTCAAAGCCAGTGGTTCGCCTGCACAAGCCGACTGTGGCGACGTCAAATCGCCGGGCTTAAAGTCTGCAACATTGACTTTTACGGTATCTCGTTCTGTACAGGTGCCATCGCTGGCCTCGACTACATAAAGGTTCACTCCAATAGCCGGGGTTACGGTAAGATTTGCTCCCGTACCAATTTGTTGGCCATTGGCATCCAGCCAACGGAAGTTAACATTGCTGCCATTGGCGCTTGCCCGTAGGGTAAGGTTACTGGGGCTACAAATCGTGGTATCATTGCTGGCTTTAAACCCATCGATCACATTTACATTCACCCTTACGGATCGTTCTTTGAAACAACCCGAGGCAGGATCGGTAATTGTTACCCTGAATTCGGTAGTTTGACTGATGGTGGCAATAGGATTGGCGGGGTTGCTCAAGTTCAAACCGGTAGTAGGCGACCATTGGTATTGATACACCCGATTGCCATTCGGATTCAGGGGGATGCTGCCATTTTTACACAAAGATAAAGGTGAGGCAATTGTACCCGGGTTAAAATCAACAAATCGGATCCTGACGCCCGTAATGGTATCTGTACATCCAAAAGCATTGCGGCCAATTACTTCATAGGTGGCATCGATCCCACTTGTAGCTGATATTGCGAGCCCTCCTTCTGCATTAAATGGAGGTTTATCACCCTGTGATCCAGCGATATACCAAATATATTCAGCGGCACCGAAAGCAAAGATTCTCAAGGTGGTACCTACGCAGGCACTGGTATCCATTGTAGATACACTAAGCGTAGGTTTAGGGCTGATTTGTACAACCACGGTATCCACAACCTGGCAAGAAATACCCCCGCTGGTTTTGGTTACTGTAACTCGATAAGTAGCTGGAGCTGTGCCCGTGAACGTTGGGTTGCGTACATTGGTAGCAGAGAGGCCAGTTGCTGGCGACCATTGATAGCTATACTCCGCATTGGCATTGGGCGCGAGTGGAGTAGCCACCCCGGCACAAACCTGCACCGTATCGGGTAAGCCGGAATCAAGCGCTCCCAAATTGATGATGACGGTAAGGGTATCTTCACATTCAAACTGGTTGCTGATGATCCCCGTAATTGTGTTTGCTCCTATTTCGGTTGGACGCAGCACGGGGTTAGCCGTATTGCCACCTGACACTACGTTAAATACTGGCGTCCAGTTGTAGGTAAGTTGCTGATTTTCGGCATTGTTGCGCACCTGGATTTGCACACTCTCGGCATCACATTGGTCTATGCGGTTGCCACCAGTCGGTGTAATCAGGGTAACATCTATCCCATTATCGGTTACACTGACACTATCCGTTTCAGTACAACCCAACTCATTTTCCGCCGTGACATAATAAACGGTGGTTCCAGGAGGAGGATTAACGGTCACCGAGGCATTTGAACTCAACAATTGCCCCTGACGGTTGGTCCAACGGAAGGTGGTGCCCTCGTTGCCACTCGCAGTCAAGGTTACGTCCTCCCCACAAGTAGTCAGGTTATTGGGCACTTTGAGGCCGATGGCGCTTCCAGTTGTAATTTCGATTTCCTTGGTCACCACTTTGCGACAAGACACCGCAAGTTGCAGGGTCAACGTAACGGAGTATTTGCCAGACTGCGCATATTTGTGTTCTGGATTTTCTTCTGTGGAGAAAGTTCCATCTCCAAAATTCCATAAGTAGCCAAAAGCATTGGTACTGGTGTTTTGGAAAACTACGGTATTTCCATCACATTGAACTTTTGGCGTGAAATCAAGATTGTGGTTGACATCCACAATGGCCACTTGTACCGAATCCTGTAAGCTACAACCGGCGGAGTTGCGCACAGTTACAAACACTTCTTTAAGGCCTGGCAAATCAGCCAGGACTGGATTGGCGGTATTGGTGCCTGATGCAAAAGCATTGGATGGCGTCCAGGTAAAGGTCAGTATTTGGCCCGGTCCCTGGGTTGTATTGATTTGTAGGGGTTCCCCTGTGCAAGCAATCAGTGAATCAGGAGCGCTAAACACAATCGGGGAGCCTACCAGGTTGACTTCCAATTTTTCTATACAACCATCTTCGTCGGTAGCCTCTATGATCAAGTTGCGTTGGGTGGCTACCGTGGCGGTAAATTGAGTACCAGTGGCCAATTGGTTGCCATTGGCATCCAACCAACGGAAAGTGACGGGCCGATTGGCGGAGGCAGTCAAAGTAGTTTGTGGCGTACAGACGGGTGTACCATCTGCTCCAGGGCCAGTCACCACCACCGCCATATTATTCGGCACTACCGCCATCATAGAATCGCGTACTGTACAGCTCGGGATTCCGGGTACGGCAATGTCGACCGTATACGCTGTGCTTTGTTGGGGTGAAAATATCGGATTGCCCACCGTGGGATCGTCCAACCCTGTTTCAGGCAACCAGGTATAGGTCAAATTTGGGTTATTGTTTCCAGGGAGCTGAAACGGTACACCTCGACAAATGATGACCGTGTCGGGAATTGCCACACCAGAAATCGGTGCCTTGACAATGCTTTGCGAAGCAGAATCGACACACCCCTGGGCAGTGCGGATGATCAAGGTAACCGTTACCCGCCCCGAATCAGTAAAACTGAAACTCGGCGACTCTTCCATCGAGGTACGGCCATCCGATAATTTCCAGGTACGACTAGCGATCTGTACACCTGGATTGTTCGAAACGTCTAAAAGTTTGATCGTAGACCCATTGAAGATACAACTGGTATAGTTAAAGGTAAAATCGACGTTGGCATCCAGTTTGCTGAGGCGAATGGTTTTTTGGATGGTGTCGTTACATTCGCCAAAGGCGATCAAGGTCAGGGTGTAAGTGCCTGTATCCGGCAGGTTAAACACCGGATTATTATCGGTGGAAACCTGAATTGGATTGTTGATGTCGCCAATGATCCATTTTACCGAACCGGCGTTTGTAGATGTGTTTTTTACACTAAAAGAACGTCCATCACAACTGCTGACCACAATCGGGTTGTTCCCTACCCCGGCATCGACGGTAAAATCCGCCTCTGGTCGAGGCAAAGCAATCACCGTGATGGTTTTGGAACAGGTACATGACTGTGCCGAATTCGCGGTGATGGTCAAATTGATGACCCCACTTTGAGTGACCGTATAGCGCGGATTTACGGCATTGGCATCGTCCATCAACCCCGCTGGTTCCCAACGGTAAGTATAAGCCGAAGTAGCTACACCCGTAGGATTGAGCGGAACGATCGATCCTATGCAGGCTCGAACCGTGTCAGGGATTCCTTCACATGGACCCTGGATACCAGCCGTACTAAAACTACGGGAAATGGTTTTTTCGCAGCCATTGGCGTTGATGACGGTCAGCATGATCGTTCCCGAAATATCCAATGGCAATCGCACCAGGGTATCGGCTCCGGTGGCGTTGATTACCCCACCATCTCCAAAGGTAATTTTCCATAAACGCTTGACGATTGCCGCCGTGGAATCAGTAGATAAGTCCTGCAATCGGAGAATAGATTCGGCTGCACAAGGCAAAATCTCGGTTTTAAAGTCGGCTTTGATGCCTGAAGTTCGAAGCCGGACTTGTCGGGAAAACGTATCCGCACAGGCAGTTCCTGGCTCTGCAATCAAGCTAACTTTGTATTCGTTAAAGGCGGGAAAAGTATACAGTGGATTGGCTTCAGTAGAAGATAAATTGGTACGCGGTGCATCAAAAAGCCACAAGTAGTTATTGGCACCAATGCTCTCATTGCGGAACTGTACTTTTAACGAGTCACACTGGCTTTCTGGCGCAAAAAAAGCAGCGACTACACTTTCGCAATTTTGTACATTGTACTGAAAATCTCGCCGCGTTGAAGAAATAAGGCTTTTGGTCGTGCGGTCGTATTCATCAACACAAATGCCAATTACAAACTGACCCAATAAACCAGGCCGAGCGGTCAGCAATCCAGACTGGGAGTTGATCCGGAGCGGTTCTCCACGTCCGAGCATGTTTTGCAGATTGTAAAGTGGCTTTAACCAAAGCAAAGTATCAAAGGGCGGAAAATTTGGTGGCTGCGGTTGAGGTTTGGCAAAGGTAGCACCCTGCATGGGTGTACACAAACGATAGACCAGAGAATCCCCGTCAACATCGATTGCTGAGTGATCAAAATCCAGCGGGCGGTTGTTGCAAATATAAATGTCTGGCCAACGCCGGAAAGTAGCACTATTGTTGCACCGACGCATGGCTGCCTCAGTCAGCCAAATATCATAGGTTGCTCCCGTTTCCAACGGATTGACGATGTTCAAAATGGTACGGTTGCGACAACAACGCTGGTAGACTATTTGATATCCACCCACCCGAAATGGCAGGCTTACCGTTGCCTTATAAGTCATGGTTTCTACGCAGACTTTGGTCGTTGCCTGAATACAAGCGTCGAGATTGTTGTCGAGAGGAGTAGCCGAGGTAGCGTTAATGCGTACATCTTGGAGCAATAACCCATTGCGGTCAAAAATCCCTACCGAGGCTACGCGGTCAAAAGGCTCGGTACTGGGAGCACAATCGCGATAAACACGGACGGTGATTTCATAGCGGTCGTTGCCCAGGCAGCGATATCCTACTTCACCCCCAACGATATGAGTCGCATAGCTCAAACTTGGTGCACAAAGCAGCAACAAAAGCAAACGCCACAAAGTGAACTGCTGCGCGAAGAAATGACGAATGGTGTAGTTGATGTTCATAAGGTATTTCATTGGGCGTGAGGATTACTTGGGTTGCTTGGTGTCCGTGATGATGCGATAGATCTGCACTTTTCGATCCAGCGATGGTTTGATGCCAAAAATTTCATTTTTGACATTGGCCAATGCAGTCGGGATGTCGGGGCCGGATTGATCTTCACCAACGGCATCCTTATCAAAAGTAAGATGACCAGAACTGATGTATTTTTTCATCACCCCATTTTCAAACTGCTTGAAATAGTTGATCACAGATTCCATCCGGCGGTAACCAAGTTTTTTATTGTAATCAGCATTGCCAAGTGGGCTGGCGAATCCGGCCATGTACACTTTGACATACATGCCTTTTTCCAAATCTTTGACGATTCCCGGCAACACCAACTCCAAGCTATCGTAGCCTCGCTTCACAGTGTTCTGGAAAAACGAGCGCATGATCTGGCCAGAGAAGCCCAAAAACTTTTCTTCTTGCTGGATGTAGGTATTGTACAGATTGAGGTAACTTTCAGAAGTAGTGATTTGGGGATTAGGCCCAGGTTTGGCGTTATCAAAAAACAGGTTGATCGCTAGTTTCACTTGAGCCAGAAATAAATCTACGGTTACATCGTAGCCGAATTGTTTGACCGTTTCATCATTCATGGGTACTTCCAGCGAATCAACACTAAACCCTAGTTTTGTGGCTTTAACCAAATAGGTTTTGCCCAGGTCTACCAGATAGTTGTACTCGTTGCCATTGGGGTCAGATTTTGTTTCCAAAAGGGTAAACTGACCCGAAGCATTTTTTTCGTAAATGGTAACGGTGCACCCATTGAGTGGCGTTTCTTGTACCGCCAAAAGGGTGAAGACATCGAGGCGCAGGTTCGGCAAAAATAAGTCAACGACCAGGGTCGTTTGTTCTTCCCCTAAATCAGCAGTAATCAGGGAGTCCTTTGTGATGAACCCCTTTTTTTGTGCCCGGATATAGTATTTTTTATGCCTTTCGATGATGGTCGCGTAGTAGTTGGTGTCTACCTCCGTTTTATTCAATATTTCTTTGCGGGTACCGTCAGGAGCTTCTTCAAAGATGCTTACTGTAGTTCCGTTTAAAGCAAGAGAATCTCTTAATTTAAAGGTATTGACTTCAAGGTTAACCAATTTAGGCACGCCCATTTTAAAAAGGTCATGGCAACAAGCCTCTTGTTCTTTGGCCAATAAAATGGAACCGATCCGGTTGGAAGAAAAAACCGCTGTATCTCCTTGGGGGTTCCGGACGTAGCCAATCTCATCATAAGAAGTATTGAGGCCAGCACCCAGATTGAATGGGGTAAACCAGCGATTATTGCTCAAACGGGTTCCATAAACGTCATAACCGCCAAAAGTTGGGCGGCCATCTGTACTGAAAAAGAACAAGGGTGGTCTGCCGGAAATTTCATGAAAAAATGGCGTAATGTCATTTCCTGGAGTATTGAGCTCTGCTACTGGTTCGGCGCTGGTTACGTTGCCATCAGCTTGAATAGGGCCCATCCAAATGTCTAATTTACCTTTGCCTCCGGTACGGTTAGATACAAAATACAAAACCGGTCGCCCTTGGGTGTTTTTACCTAAAGCAGGAGAGGTAGAAGTATATTGAGGAAGATTGATTCCCAGCTTAATGGGTGCCTTTTCTGGCATCGTCAAATCCCGATAATAAATGTCACAACGCAAATCAAAGGCATTGATTGGGTCACAATTGCAAAAATACACGCCCTTGTCATCCTGAGTAAACACCGAATACGCGGTATGTTTCCCAGGGGCATTGAATGAAGCCGGGAGTAACTCTTTTGGGGTACCCTGATAAGAACGCACTACCTTGTTGAACAGCGTATTCTTGTCTTTTGGTTCAGCAAACTCGTAAGCGGTATGGTACAAGGTGTCCTTGCGGAAAAAAGCGCCATAATCTGTATAGGGGCTGTTTGTTTTGTCTCCCAGGGTAACTGGTGGAGAGTAAGCAAGAGGACTGCGTACTTGTCCTGCCGTGTTGGCCAGGGTTTTGACTGCAAAATCGCAATCTGCAATCCCTTTTCTGGCCATCTGGGCAAATTCTGGTGCCGCCTGCGGGTTGGTTTGAAGGTATTCCTGATAAGAGGATAGCGCACTTTTGTATTCGCCCAGTTTGTGCAGCATTTCCGCCATGCGCAAGCGTGCCTCTGGATATTGGGCTTTATCCGGGCTGCCCAAAACCTTGACATAATTTTGAGCTGCAATTCGATAGGAATTGAACTGCCGCGCTGATTCAGCAATTTTAAAACGAATATCTGTGCGATTGGTATCGAACTTTAATGCATCCTGATAGGCGATGAAGGCAACATAAAAATCCTTTTGCGCATACGTACTGTCGGCAACCTTTAATACCTGCCTTATGGACTGACTGTAGCCTTGTTGGAGCAACGTGATAGCGAAAGTCAGCAGTAAGATAGTTTTTCTCATGGTAAATAATCTTTGGCTGATTGGAGTTAGATCATGCCTGTAAAGGCCTGAGCAGTTGATTAATCTAAATTAGTGGGCACACTTTATCCTTCTTGCTTGGCCGATAGGGCACAATCCGATAATGAACGAACAATTCAGGCCCCCCAACCCCTCCTTCAACATTGGTATTGAATTGTGAAAGGTTTACATCATAACTGAACCCTGCCCGAATGTTTTTGTAATGTGCCTCAATCGCCGGAAAAGTAGCGGCATCTCTGGTTAATGCATCAAAACGCCAGGTCAATCCCAGTTGCAGGGCAAACTCTTTACCAGGAGTGCGATTTAAGTAATAGCGCGCGCCCGCTCCAGCTAAATATTGCCGATAGGTTGTTTGGAATTGTCCAGCCACATTGGCCATGATGTCCCAACGATCACTGATTTGAAAATCTCCCAAAATATAAGGTGTAAGGCGAAGCGGAAGCTTGATGGCTCCCAGCGTAGTGTAAAATTGATTAGGGCGATTCAAATGAAAAAAACCGGCTCCAAAGTCTATTTTAGTGCGCTCACCAAAAGATTCAATGGTCTCCTCTTGTTCTTTTACCTGATACCGCACATTAAACCCCAAGCCAAAATCAGCATATCCTATGGTTTGTTTATTGTTGACTTCCCCGGTTGGGTTATTGGGATCAAAACTGCCATTGTTGGGATCGTATTGATTGTCAAAAGTTACTTGATCGGCAGTCCATTTTCGTTTACCTAAGCCCAATTGACCGCCTACTGATCCATAAAAACGCGCACCCATTTTTTTGGTATAAGCACCATTAAGGGTGTAATTACTCAAACGAAGGTCAGAAAACCCAGCCTGATCACGGTTATACCCCAAACCGAAAGCAAAAAAATGCGGTTTTTCTTCATTTTTACCAATTACCTTGAAATCCACCCCCCCCGTGAAGGTCTTGTAGCCTACAGGTACCTCGGTCCATTGGTTGCGGTACTGGCCCATAAAACGAACTTCTCCACGAAAAATGCCAGTCAAGGAAGGGTTGAGGTGTAACGGAGCCCCATAAAATTGCGAATAGTGGAGGTCTTGGGCAAACCCACTGAAGCCTGTACATAAAAATGCAGCCCAAACAAGGAATGTTCGGTTCCAGCACAGGAATTTGGCTTTGGGTAGATGGTCTCGGATCATTTGGTTAATTATTATAGTATGTTGCCGAAAAATAAGAATTCTTTTCCTTAGAGTCTGTTCCAGGGCTTGGTTAAATTTTGTACATGCCCTGAAAATCTTGAATTGGTCTTGTTACCAACACATTAGTTGAACTCTGTAGATAGTGAAATGATTTCTGAGGGGAGAAAAACTTTATGAAGGGACCGCCACAAGATAACAATTTTTTATCAATTGTGACAAATTAGCTGAGAAATACACCTAAAAAAAAGATGAATGAGAAAAAAAATAAAGTACTGCTTGGATAGTTCAGATAAAAGTTATTATCTTGCACCTAACTTTTGACAAAGTATCCTAATGCAAATGTTTCCGGTTGTGTGCCGGAGATCCCGTTATCCAAAATTTGTTACGTTCGTTTGACACACTCAAGTAGTGTGATCAAGCGCGTCAGTGCTCGGTTGCACTCGCTGAAGTAAAGATATTTTCTGATCTTACAAATGCGAGCAACGTGAAAAGGGCAATTGTGATTATTTTAGTTTTGGCAGGTTTCCTGCAGATGAATGCACAACAGATTATGTTCGTGAAAAAGGGAGCTCAAGGCAACGGTTCTTCTTGGAACCAAGCTTTTGGCGATCTTCAGCAAGCTTTGCAAACTGCAAAGCCAGGAACAGAAATCTGGGTAGCTGCTGGTGTTTATACACCAACACAAACGGCAAATCGAAATGTATCGTTTGTGATCAACAATGGTATCACCCTGTTAGGCGGTTTCGTAGGCAATGAAGCTTCGAAGCACCACCGCAACTGGGTTGCTAACCTCACCACCCTCTCAGGAAACATCGGTGATGTAAATTCCAATGATGACAATTCATTTAATGTTGTTTATACCCGCAATGTGTCACAAGTGATTGTTGATGGATTCATGGTTTGTAACGGTAGCGCAGTAAACTCTACTGAAAAAGAACATGAAGGACACCGCACCAGCACTGGAGCAGCCTGGTACAATGAAGCTTCTCAAGGTGCTCATTTCGTGCAGATCAAAAATTGCATCTTCCAAGACAACCGTTCTAATTACGCAGCTGGCATTTATAATCTCGCAGTAAATGGCGCAGCAAACAAATCTGAAATCATCGATTGCCAATTCATCCAAAACAATGCCCAAGTTGAGGGTGGTGCAATCATGAATGTAGGAAACGGCGGAGAGTGCAGCGTAAGAATCGAAAAATGTTATTTGATCAACAACTTCGCACTATACGGTGGTGCAATTTTCAACAGAGCCATCAACGGTGGTCACAATACCACCACCATCAGCGCAAATATCCTCAAAGACAACAAGGCTTACATTGATGGTGCCGATTTCTTTACCAATCGGGACAATACCAGCATCAACAAACCTTTGTTCACCAATAACGTATCTACCAATTCGCCCAATGCTTCAAATATTTTGGATGAGGTGAAACTTACGCCCAATACAATTTCAAGAATGAGAGCTTCTAGCCGTCACTAATTATTCGACAACCTGGAAGATCAAGAACTTAGACACCTAAACTAATCAATAGAGGGCCAGTACGATACAACGTCTGGCCCTCACCGTTTCCCTCGGGAACCATCTCTCGGCTTCGCTCGGCTAAAATGGCAAACGTTTCAAATCTACATTTCCTCCCGTCAAAATAATTCCTACCCGTTTTCCGGCAAAAACGTCTGGGTTTTTCAACACCGCTGCCAAAGGCACGACGCAAGAAGGTTCTACCACAATTTTCATGCGCTCCCATACCAATTTCATCGCTGCAATAATTTCAGCCTCACTCACCGTGAATACATCACTCAGGTGTGTTTTGATGATGCCAAAGGTTTTTTCAGATAAATTGGTCAAAAGCCCATCCGCAATGGAAGGTAATCCAAGATGTGGAGTACGCACGCCACTTTTAAACGACAAGTAGGCATCATTAACCTGTTCGGGTTCGGCACCATAAACGGCGGTTTGTGGAGAAAAATAATGCGTGCTTAATGCCGTTCCACTCATCAATCCACCTCCACCGATGGGCGCAATGATGGCATCCAAATCTGCAAGGTCTTCAATCAACTCCAGGGCAGCCGTGGCTTGGCCTGCGATGACATTGTAATCATCGTAGGGGTGGATAAAAGTAGCTCCCGTCTCGTCAAGAATTTTGGCTAGTGTTTCTTCACGGGCTGCCTGGGTAGCCGCACAAAAAACGATGTGTGCACCATAACCAGCCGTGGCTTCACGTTTTACACCAGGCGCATTTTCAGGCATGACAATATGTGCAGGAACTCCCAGGAGTTGAGCTATTTTGGCCACCGCTTGAGCATGATTGCCCGAGGAATGAGTCGCTAAACCTTTTTGGCGTGCCGCATCGGCCAACCGAAGTGCCGCATTACTCGCACCACGCATCTTAAAGGCGCCAATTTTTTGAAAATTCTCACATTTAAAAAATAGTTGCGCACCACTCATCACATTGATGCTTTGACTACTCAACACCGGCGTACGATGGATAAATGGTTGAATCAAAGTATGAGACTGACGAATATCCGCTGCACTCGGCAGTTGAACTAATGTTTGCATTTTGGAATTTTTTAGTTGCTAATATTGCTCAAATATCGCTGCTTTGCACATTTTTCATTAAACTTGTTGGTCAGATTTAATCAAAAACAATTTGTGTTTAAAATTATTTTCACTACTTTTGCTTTCTAGTCAAGTTTTTTCAAGTAATGGACAAATCTACAACGCAGAACAACGGCAATCCCCAACTCATCCACCTACAAGGCATGTACCAGGATTATTTTCTGGACTATGCCTCTTACGTGATTCTGGAGCGGGCTGTACCCCATATTGACGACGGGCTAAAACCCGTACAGCGGCGCATTTTGCACGCCATGAAAGAAACCGATGATGGACGCTACAACAAAGTGGCCAACGTCATTGGATTGACCATGCAGTATCACCCCCACGGAGATGCAGCCATTGGTGATGCACTGGTCAACATGGGGCAAAAAGACCTGATGATCGATACCCAGGGAAACTGGGGCGATGTGGCTACCGGGGCTGGGGCTGCCGCACCCCGCTACATCGAAGGGCGATTGACTAAATTCAGCCTGGAGGTGCTCTTTAACCCTCAAACTACCGAATGGCAAATGTCTTATGATGGGCGTAAGAGAGAGCCCGTCACGCTACCCGCAAAATTCCCCTTGCTGTTGGCTGCCGGTACCGACGGCATTGCGGTAGGTTTGTCGACCAAAATTATGCCCCACAACTTCATTGAGTTGATCAAGGCATCCATTGATATTCTGAAAGACAAAAAAGTTCAAATTTTCCCCGATTTTCAAACCGGGGCAATGGTAGATGTAAGTGACTACAATGGGGGAAAAAGAGGAGGAAGAATCAAAATTCGCGCCCTCATTGAAAAACTGGACAAAGACCTGCTAGCCATTAAGGAATTGCCATACGGAGTAACCACCGAATCGCTGATAGAAAGCATCATCAAAGCGAGTGAAAAGGGCAAAATCAAAATCAAAAAAGTAGTCGACCTCACCAGTAAAGACGTGGAGGTACAGGTCGAATTATTGCCGGGCACCTCCCCCGATGTGACCATTGATGCGCTTTATGCCTTTACCGATTGCGAAGTATCCATTTCGCCCAATGCCTGCGTGATCCATGAGGACAAGCCCCGGTTCATGACGGTGGAGGAAATTCTGGAGCACAATACCTTCCGCACCCGCGACCTGTTGCGCACAGAGTTGGAGATCAAACTCAGCGAGTTGTTGGAAAAATGGCACATGGCCAGTTTGGAAAAAATCTTCATCGAAAACCGCATTTACCACCAAATTGAAGAGTGCGAGAGTTGGGAAGAGGTGCTGACGACCATCGACCGGGAATTGCGCAAATACGTAGCGACTCCCATTGACACCCCTGCTCCAAATGACCAACGCTTGCGCCTCATGCGCGATATTGTAGAAGAGGAC
>Ga0116157_10003275_pt1 | contig 15570 bp, 16 predicted proteins | sample AD_UKC048_MetaG_FD_89882 | JGI IMG/M metagenome (GOLD analysis project Ga0116157, IMG submission 89882) | Active sludge microbial communities of municipal wastewater-treating anaerobic digesters from USA - AD_UKC048_MetaG | ecosystem: Engineered > Bioreactor > Anaerobic > Digestate | place: USA...
CAGCCTGGCCTCCCCGTCCATCTCGCTCTCGCGCCAGAGAAACGTTCCGTCCTCGAGAAGAGCGTAGATCTCGGCGTAGCCCGAGGCAACCATGGGCATGGCGTGCCAGAGCCCGGCCCGGCCCGAGTCGGGCATGTCGGGCAGATCAGGGAAGAACGACGCAACGATCAGGAACGCTCTCAACATCTTGACCCTCCAGATCGCTTTTAACTACTGGTCCTAACTTCATGCTTCGGCATCTGAGACGGCTCCCGTAAGACCCGACCACCGGGGAACCCTCCGCCCGCCGGGAGTATCGGCTCATCGGATCCCGGCTGCCATAGCCCGCGGGATGGACGGCCCCGTTTCCCCGCCCTATTCTGTACCCGGTTGGACGGTCCGGCATTCCGCAACGTCGGAGGATGAGGCCATGAAGACGCTTCCCCCGCTGCTCCTCCTGCTCCTGGCAGGTTCCGCCGCGGCCCAGTTCCCGCCGGGGCAACCTCTCTGCTCATACTGGTACCCCGACGAGATCCTGGCGTGGAATCCGGCAACCGATCCCGACGCCCCCTACAACGTTTCCTCGGTTCCGCTCGCGCCCAGGATTCCCTACGGGATCCAGGTGAATCCTCACGCGCGCCCGGGAGAGGCGCAGATCTCGACCCTCTGCGCCTGGTACGGCACCAGCAGCAATCCCTCGCAGGGCCGGGCGGACTTCGACGTCTTCGCGCCCAACTACTGGATGTACATCGACATCATGGTCTTCTGGGGCGGATCGGCCGGCGAGGGGCTCATCCTCGCCCCGGCCCCCTATGTGATAGACGCCGCCCACAGGAACGGCGTCCCCGTGTACGGAACCGTATTCTTCCCCCCGACAGCATACGGCGGGCAGATCGAATGGGTGTGGGACCTCGTCCAGAAGGACGGGAGCATCTTTCCCGTCGCCGACAAGCTGATCGAGGCCGCCGAGTACTACGGGTTCGACGGCTGGTTCATCAACCAGGAGACGGCAGGCGGGAATGCCGAACTCGCAGTCCTGGTGCGCGACTTCATGGACTACGTCCAGACGAACTCCGACATCGACGTCATGTGGTACGACGCGATGATCGAGAACGGGGCGATCGCCTGGCAGAACGCACTCAACGCGAACAACGACATGTTCTTCCACGACGGCGGGGTCATCTCCGACGAGTTCTTCATCAACTTCAACTGGAACCAGACCGGCCTGGTGAACTCCGGCACCCTGGCAGAGAGCTACGGCAGGAGCCGCTACGAACTCTTCGCCGGCGCCGACGTCGAGGCGAACGGGTACAACACCTCCGTGAACTGGTCCGTCCTGTTCCCCGAGGGGCAGGCCCACAGGACGTCCCTCGGCTTCTACAGGCCCGAGTGGTGCTTCAACTCCTCCTCAGGTCCGGCGGACTTCTACGAGAAGGAGAACAGGTTCTGGGTAGGCGCAAACCGCGATCCGTCCAACACCACCACCTCGCACCCGTGGAAGGGCATGGCCCACTACGTGCCCGACCGCTCGGTGATCGGTTCGTGCCCGTTCGTCACCAACTTCAGCACCGGGCAGGGAACCATCTACGCGATAGACGGCCTGGTGGAGAGAACCGGCGAGTGGAGCAACCTCTCCCTCCAGGACGTCCTGCCGACATGGCGGTGGATCTCCACGAGCGCGGGCACGCCGCTCTATCCCGACCTGGTCTGGGACGACGCCTACTACGGCGGGACGTGCCTCTCGGTGTCCGGCGACCTCGTGGCGGGCACCCCGTCGGACCTGATGCTGTTCGGCACCGATGTCGCAATCGGTTCCTCCACGTCATGCGCCATCGCCTTCAAGGCCAGCGCCGCCGGGCAGCCCAGCAGGATCCAGATCGCCCTCGACCTCGACGACACGTCGGGCGCGGGTGCCTTCATCGACGTGGGCAACTCCTACCAGGCGGGATGGAACCTGAAGACCGTCAGCCTCTCCGGCTACTCAGGCCATACGCTGGAAGCCCTCGGCCTGAGATTCGTGTCGCCCTCCTCGATCAGCGGCTTCGACGCGCGGATAGGCAGGATGGGCCTCCTCGACGGCCCCGCGGATCCCCCGGCTGCTCCTTCGGGCCTCTGGGTCGACGGGTTCTACCAGAGCGACGACGACCATGCCTCGGTGCGGCTGAGATGGACTCGCTCCTCCGACGAGGTCTACCAGTACAACGTCTACCGACTCGACGACAGCGGCTCCCGTACATTCCTCTGGGGCACCCCCGACAACGCGTGCTTCGTGCCGGAGCTCCTGAGGGAGGCCGGGGAGACGGCGACCACCCTGTTCGTCGAGGCCGTCGGCCCCGACTTCAGTGCAGCGGGCGCCGACTCGGTGGTAGTAACCTGGACGATCACGGGCATCGAGGGCTCGCCGCCGGTCGCACGCCCGACACTCGACCGCCCCGCCCCGAATCCGTCCTCGGCCCCCCTGGACCTGTCCTTCAGCCTGCCCGCGGCGGGATTAGCGAGGCTCGCCGTGTACGACCTGCAGGGCAGGCTGATCGAGGTGCTGCATGACGGGGATGCTTTGGCGGGAAGGAACGGGCTGCGCTGGGCCGCGGACGGGGTACCCGCGGGTATCTACTTCCTGAGGCTCGACTGCCCTTCGGGCGTGGTTACACGAAGTCTTGTCAGGCTCTAGCCCCGGTCTCCAGAGCAAGCCGTTTTCATTGGAGGGATCATGGCAGCTAGAAGAAGTCCCGTTGCGATCGTGCTGGGTATCATCCTGGCCGTCCTGGGCATCCTGGGGATAGCAGGCGGAGGGGGCGGGGCGGGACCCTTCTTCCCGCTCATCTTCGGGATCTTCCTCGTCTTCATGGGGTTGAGGTGGGAGCGGCGGAGATTGATCATCTTCGGCCACGTCTGCATCGCGACCGGTTGTTATTTGGTGGCCTGGGGCGTCTACCTGGCGCAGATCGTCGGATCGGCGCCGACATGGCTCCAGGTCATCACCCAGCCCCTCTTCTGGGGGCTCTTCTCCATCTTCGGCGGCATCTGCGCGACGTTCCACGGCTTCTGCAGCTGCATGCAGCACCGCTCCAGCGAAGGGGGCAAGACATCATGCCGGTCCTGACGTCTTCGATCCGTGCCGTACGCGCGGCAGGACCCCTTCTCTCGATCCTCACCGCTCTCTTCGTGTTCCAGAGTGCTGCAGCGGCATCCCCCGATCTCTCCAGGCGCGTCCGGGTCCCCGATTTCGAGAATGCTGTCACAGTCGTCGATTCCGGCCACGGATGGACCTACTCCTTCGATTACCCCGCGGCGGTCCCGGGGCTGGAGTTCATCTGGTACAGGGCGTACTCCGACATGGACGAACGAAGGGTCTCTTTCGCGGACGAGGCCGGCTCCGTGCTTCCCGAAGGCCGGCTGGAACAGTGGGAGTCGTGGATCATGGAGGGCGGGATGAGCCTGCTCTCCTCCCCCGACGGTATGGCTACGGCGATGTGCGAGTACTGGGTGTTCACAGGCGGTGCTCACGGGATGAACAACTCGATCCTCTACAGGTACTCGCTTTCAGGAGGTCCCGGATCTCAGGACTGGATCGAGATCGACTCGCGTGACCTCCTGGCCGATTCCGCCGAACTCGTCCGGTTCTCGGCCATCGTCTGCGACACCCTGAAGGTGAGGCTGGGTCCTGACCCCGACCGGGAATGGATCCTCAGGGGAGCCGGACCGTACTGGGAGAACTACTCGCTTCTCTACCCGGTGCCCGACTCGTCAGGCGCCCTGGCAGGCTTCACTGTACGCTTCGCGGAGTACGCCGTAGGCCCCTTCTGCTTCGGTCAGCAGGAGGTTTTCGTCCCGCTGGCCCTCCTGCGGCCCTGACGGAACCCAGACCGACCCGATCGTACAAGCATAGCGGTGCTGACGGGTTGTTACATGCCCTAGTCGATGAGATCTCTCATGCTGGACATGCATGAGTTCAGAACCTCTCCCGTCGAGGGATCCTGGACGAAGGCCACCAGGTCGAGTCCATCCCAATCCCAGGACGGATCGATGCGGTATTCGACGGGTATCTCGAAGGACTCAGGCATATCCCCGAACTCGATGATCTGCCCGTAAGGTGAGCAGAGGTTGTCGCGGAGCCCATATCTGTATGGCTGATCTCCGTAGGTGCCGCTTCCAGGAACGCCGGATTCGGTGATCATCACGTTGAGTCTGGCGTCGAGGTTCAACCCGGTCTCTGACTCGAGTGTGATCATGAGGGTACCCCGCTCTCGTCCGATCCGCTCGATGCCATGACCGATATGAACAGGCTGCAGGGGACTAGCATCCGATCGTCGTAGTGATCCTGAAGGGTTGTCAGAGGCCATGCATCAAGCAGCCCGTCGATCATCACGACCGGGAACCCGTCGATCGAGTAGGAACCCGAACGAGCCTTGTTGTCCGCGGGGCTGGAAACGTGGAAAGGATCATCCGACACGCGTGTGAAGTCATCGATTCCGTAGTGTACGGAAACGACTGCTACGTTGTCCGCATTCTGCTCCACGAAACGGCCGACAGTGACCTCACCGTCCGGGCAGGTGCTTCAACCATCCCAGACGAATTCCTCGACAAGTACGCATCTCTGTGCGGCCACAGCCAGTGATGACAGTGCCAGGATCGTCAGTAACGATTTCATTCACTATCCCAACCAGTTTGAGCAATGATCCACTTGGGTTGTACCGCAACATGCTCCCATCAGCAGTTGTCGGCTATACCCCAAGAAACCCCCCCGCAGGACTCCTGTCTGTTCCTGTCCCAGTATGGTACCCGCTTGCGAAGGCGTTACTGAGTCTATTGACGACCCCTAGATAAAAGGCTGCCGGAGTTTCATCGACAGCCTCATTGAAGTGGTACCCGGTTGCGCATGCTGTCCTGATGGCTGGCATTAGGTTGCCGATGCTTATCGAACAAACGTAGACACCCGGTGGCGCAGGCGTTCCTGATGGCTTGTGCTGGAGATTGACACTGTTCGACCACAAGCGATGTCAACGGATCAGATCGCAGTATCAGTTGTTGCGTAAAGTCCGGCACGGATACATAGTGCCACTAGGGTAGATGATTCTGTTGGAGGCTGGTGATTGGGAGTAGTCACAGCAGCTTTTCTGGCGATTGCTTTAAGTGAAGTATCCGGTCAACAGACTGACTCCACAGGTGCGGTCAGGGTGTTCATCTTGCGTGCTCCGGACTTTCTTCCAGCCATCGGTGCAACCCTCATGGCCATCGGTACACCAAATGGCGCGATGACTGGTTCAACTGGCGAAGCCCTTGTGAACAACTTGCCTGCTGATACGTGCCGTTTGATCGCGTGTCGTGTAGGCTTGGACGATGCGGATTTCAAGCTTCTTGTTCCGGCTGGAGGCGTTACCGACACCGTTGTCTTTCTGGAATGGCAGGTCGCCTGCATACGTCCGATTATTATGACTGATCCTGCGGATACTCTAGCTATACACGCTGCCGAATCACTTCTTAGCTTGCCACCACCACAAGACACGCTTTCGATAGACTCTTGGATTGTCTGCTCACTCGACTCGGCATCTGTAGTATCGGATGGAAGTACTCATCTGGAATCCAGTTTTGACTCCATTATGCACAGCGATAACTGGCTTACCAATAGAGGAATGCACGCTGGCCGACTTCTACATCTTCTCTCCTTGTCCCAGCCATCCGAAGAAGACAGTGCGAGCATCCTCGACAGCGATCATGCTCGCGATGCGAGTATTACCCTGGCCCCGTTCGCGGCTGGTCTGCCTGACACAGTTTGGTGGGATGGAGACCCACCCAAACATTGGTGGAATGGTGAGTTGGACATAGTCTGGTTCCAGGCGGGACCATCCGAAAGACGTCGAACATCCGTCGAATCCCAATACCGCGTGATGCGGGAAGAAGCCGCTGGGTTCGGAGAATGGTCGAGATGGTTCGACGGCGTCTACGATATCAACACTTACGGCCTGCTCGACAGCGTACTCGCAGTCCAGGTCAGGCTGCATTTGCACACTGATGATCCCATGTACACTCCGGTCATCTCAGAAGTCAGAATGATCAGGCGGTTCATCTAGCGATCATCTTCCGCCCGGTGCTAGAAGAAACCGAATGCCTGACATCCTGAAGTGAAAAGAAGGCCGCCGGAGAGTCTTCCGACGGCCTTCGTCCAGTATGGTACCCCGTCGCGGAGGCGTTCCTGAATCTACCGATGGCTCACGAATGAAAGAATGAGGCTGCCGGAGTTTCGTCCGACAGCCTTCATCCAAAGTGGTACCCCGTAATCAACTGTGTTTGAAAGGGAGACCCCCAAAAGCACTTTGAGTATGCATTTGTTTTAACAGCTACATTTCTCCATCATCTGGATTCGGGTCTTCACTCTTTGTAGACGATCTTGCTTCGGTCTTCTTTGAAGCACGTCTCTCGCCAAGACTATTCTTCTTAGGATTCAAAACACTGTTGAAGCCCTTCATTGTTTCCTGAATCTGCTGGAATTCACGTTGTGCTGAAAATAGCTCGTTTAAGTCAAACTGATTCTGATACTCGTACATTGGGAACAATGATCTCTGTGCTGACTGAAGTACTGCTTCCGCTGCCTCTGCAGCATAGCGATAACTACCAGTCAATTTAAGAACATTGATAAACTCAGGCATATAGCGATAAGGCTCCCACCAGACATTGGAATCGGCGTGTGCGGCAGTATCAGCTCGGATCTCCTCCATAGCATCTTCAGAAACTGCCACATCACAAAATGAGGATACCTTCTCGACAAATGTGTCAAGCTTGATTAGCCAAAACTGAACGTTCGCTTCATCATGCATTTCTTGGACTAGTTCTTGTCTTGGAGAAGTAGATGTTTCTTGCCAGTCCGATTTAAAGTCGTTCGACACGAAGATCATTGATTTACTGGTTGACTTAACCCTATCTAGTAGCTGATACCAAATGATTACGTCTCCATATCTGTTGAAACCAGTCTTGTTTGTGTCACAATAACCTGGAGGCACGCTGTGATTAAATCTCTGCTGAAAGTTATCTATGTGTCCTAATAGCTCTTGCATGGTGTAAGGTGCACCAACTCGTTCATTGAACAGCTTGCATATCTCCTTTGTCATTTTGTCATATTCGCGAATCATCAGAGAAGGTTTGATCTGCTGGTCATGCTTCTCTTTAACAGCCTCAAGCATATCGCAGAGATCACTAACTCTTTTCTGTTCTTTATCGTTAAGCCACTCCTGTAATTGGCCAGAGCTCTTCCTAACCAGTGAAAGTACTTGATCAAGGTAAATCTCGCTTTTATGTGACTGCTCCACTCTATTGCTTAAGAACTCTCGTGCTACCCAATTTGAAAGCCATATGCGATCCGAGACTTGCTTGATGGCGTTGACTATTGCAGAGCTAGCCTTGCTCTTCGATTTGCACGCATCAATTAGAACGTTGGTGTCGAAAGAGAACTCACTTACATCCCAGAGACGTTTGATTTCTCCATCTGAGAGAGCAAAGTATCCCGGAAATGATTTTTTCAATTTCTCCCCAATCCATTATTCCAGACCTCTGACGTTTGTTGAAAGACAATTCTTTCGTGGTTCACGCCTTTCCCGCATCAAACAGGTCACCCGGAATCTCAGCCGCCTCTTGTTCTTGAGATGCCCGCTTGAATGTATAGGTACCTTGACTAAGATCAGGGTATCGAGGGCGTTGAGTGCTGTTTAAGAGGCCTTCGATTGTGAGAATCTGGATCTTGGGGTATTCGCCGCTCTTGAAGTTCGGTGACTCATAGAATCCTGCTGTCAGCGCTTCCTTGACCATCTCTCTTGTAGGAGCGGCCAAGGTCACGAATAAGCCAATCTGTGCCTTTTCTCTTTCAACGCTATTCTTGAGGTCGGCAATCATGGCGCGGCCTACAGACTCGCCACCTTTCACAGAGACGATGATCTTCTTGGAAATACCCTTCTCATCCTGGAAGTAGATAATACCGTCGATTCCTCTATCAGCGCCTTTCTTCTTGTTCTGCCAAGGCTGAGCACCAACAAGGGAGCAAGCCCACCATTGGAATTGGTATTTATCCCTTAACGCTAGATTCCTAGCACCATCTAAATCCTTTGGGGTTCCATGTACTTCATAGACGATGCTTGGAAACGCATTCTGAAGACGCTTCTCGATTAGTGCAATAGCAAGATGCGTTACATCTATTCCGATCCACTGCCGACCGCGCTTTTGAGCAGCATGAACTGCTGTTCCACATCCACAGAAGGGATCAAGCACAACATCTCCAGGATCAGAAGATGCTTCGATGATTCGCTCAAGAAGTGCCAACGGTTTCTGCGTTGGATAGCCGAGTCTCTCTGGTGAAGCTGGCTGAAGACAAGGGATTCTCCAGACATTGTCTATCGTTCTGTCTTCTTTTGTCTGGTACATTAGCTTGCCCTGAGCATCTCTTGCGTTGATCATCTTTCCATCAACCTTTTTCCTGACAAGCTGTTGTACAGGCTTAACTCTCATCTCCTTAAGACCATGGAAAGTAAAGCCACTTTCCACATCTTTGACATAGAAGAGTAGAGTATCAGTTGCCTTAGGAAACAGCTTCTTGCGCTTATCGTGCATCTTGTTGTAGTAGTATCAATATACTTCGTTACGAAACCCACTCACGCCAAAAATGGAGTCCATCATGATTCGCAAATAGTGACTAGCAGTGGGATCGCAGTGCAGATAGAGACTACCTGTCTTCTTTAACTTCTTGTGAAGTTCAATTAGTCGAACTGACATGGAGACCAAGTAAGCCATCATGTCGTTTTCCCCTAAGAAGTGCCGCAAAGCCACAACCAATTCAGTTGTTTCCGTATTGCTTTGGTTTTGAAGCTGTCGTAGCTCCCTCTCTGATTGCTCTCCCCAATGCCAAGTGTCTTCGAAAGCTGCAATCTGGGCTTCAGATTTATGTCCAGATGGAGCAGAAAAGAGGAGATTGTAGACTTGATCCGAGTTGAACGGTGGATCGAGGTAGACAAGATCAACGGATTCATCGGGGATCTCATTACGCAGGACATCTAGGCAGTCACCGAAAAAGAGCTTGTTCACGGCGCTCCTTCACGAGTTTGCTTCAATTTAGCTCGATTCATCAGCGTGTCAATAAGCGTTACCTGGAGGCCTTGACACTCGTCTACGAATGTTTCATTCTATGAAAGACCCGAAGGTAATAGTGACCGAACAAGGAGTTGCAGAGATGACAAGGACCAGAAAAGACCGTGAATACAACAAAGTATTCGGTCCACATATCAGAAAAGTACGTCAGGAGAAGTTTCCTGATATGACTGTCTCTGATTTTGCCGACAGTGTCGGAATCACTGGTCCCTATCTGTCCAAAATCGAGAACAGCAAAGTCCCGCCACCTTCAGAACCGACAGTGAAAGCAATTGCCGAGAAACTAGGAGAGGATACTGATTCCCTTCTCCTGATGGCCGGCTATGTCGATCTAAGCCTGATAGGTGATCTTGGCAAGATCGACGAAAAGCAGATGGGTATCCTGAAGCTTATAAAGTTCATGAGGAGTGTTGCAGACGGTTCTTCTGCAAAATTTACAACGGAACAGATCATCGGCTACATGATGGGTCGTCAGATGGAGGAGAACAGAAAGCTCACGGCCAAGGAAATGATATCCGAACTGATATCTGCTCTTAGCTATGCGACTGATAACGATGATCAGTTCGCTGAGGAGCTTCAGCCCACAATTGACAGAGGATTGCGAGTTTTAGGCCCTGTTCTTGAACAAATGGAAGCTCAGAGAGCTGAGGCGGAGAAGAAGCATGAGTCGAAAGCCAAGCGTAGATAGCGAAGATCAGCTTCGCGAATTCATCGACAAGCTAGTTTCACTGGCTGGCGATGGGATTCTACACGGCTTTTACCACATGGACCTTGATGTCTCGATCACTTCAGGCGGAGACAGGGATGTTCAGATCAACGCAGGTAAGAAATACAAGTTCAGAGTCCGTGACGAGAACCTGGCAAGCAGAGTGAAGCTTGCACTGACCCCTGAGATTGGGGCAGGGAGTTCCGTACGGGACCATGAAGAGCGGAGATACCAGTGAGATTCTGGATAGTCGCTCTCTGGTGGTGTACCGTGACAAAGGACCAGTTCCTTCAGGAGACTCTTGAGTTCTGGCAGAAGAGGACCAAGCGAGTTCTCACACTCGAAGATGCCCGAGAGATCGCAGAGAACATGAACAGCTTCATGGATGCGCTTATTTCACGGCCATCCGATCCTGTTCCGGCAGGTTCTGCGGAGGTCCAGCGATGAAAGGCTTTCATCCCTGGAATGTCTCAGAAGAGGCAACTCGAACGCATCTCGAACTGTTCAGGAAAAGATACGCTTCTCTCTACCAAGTAAAGGATACCTTCCTACCTGAAACAGTAGTCGCTGCCTATCTCGCCAACATGCTTCCGGGAGAACCTATCTGGATGATCGTCGTTGGACCGGCTTCGAGCGGGAAGACTGCAACGCTAGACTTGATTCGAGGACTCGATTCCATCCATGAAGTCAGTGCATTAACTGAAGCTGCATTACTCTCAGGCACACCAACAAAGGAGAGAGGCGCGGAAGCTACAGGCGGACTTCTCTGTCAGATCGGGTCATTCGGTATCATCCTGTGCAAGGACTTCACGACGATTCTTTCATCAAATCGAGACAGTCTTTTAGCTATCGTGGCAGCTTTCAGGGAGATCCATGACGGGCACTATTCGAGAACCCTGGGAGTAGAGGGCGGGAGAACGTTTTCATGGAGCGGAAAAGTAGGGTTCATCGGCGCCGCTACTGAGGTAATCGATAGTAAACAGGATACACGCCAACAGATGGGCGAGCGCTTCATCATGCTCCGGCCTGAATCTGACATTGAGAATTCCTATCAGATCGCTAAGAGAGCGCTTCGGAGCAATGCGTCTGATGCTGAAGGCATAGAAGAACTCAAGAAGCTGACGGAAACCCTGACAAGGTTCTTCAAGATGCCCGATTCGTTACCCGATCTTCCCCAAGAAGTCGCTGACCATCTTGCTTCGCTCGCTTTAATCATTACCCGTGCTCGAAGCACAACGGAGAGGCACAACATCTCAAGGGAGATCGAAAACGTCCCCCAGGCTGAAGAACCGGCAAGGCTGTCTAAACAGCTCAGAATGATGTTCTTCGGCTACTTGACGATAGGATGCACAGATGAAGAGGCATTGGAGCGAGTGACTAAGCTAGCTCTCGATTCCATGCCTTTGAGCAGGAAGCGTCTTCTCTTGAAGCTGTACGAGTCAAACGGAACTCCTTTGACGCGAGATCTTGCTGAAGTACTCGGTGGCGCTTCAAAGACGGCGATCAGGCACCTTGAGGACCTGGTAGCTTACGGGCTTGTTCGCCGCATCGACATCGATTCCAACCGTGCCAGTTGGTCACTGACGGACATGGCAAGGGAGCATCTGGAAGCCGTACTTGCCCCGATAACTTCATTGGAAGCCATCCCCTTCAGCGATGATCAGCAAATGGAGAGTCGGACCGCTATACAGATAACCCCTTCCTCTATAAACCCTCCAAAGCTCATACCGGAATCACGGTCCGAGTGTCGGGAGAAGTCCAGACGGGCAAGGGCTGGTTAGAATGGTCGGATGGCTCACACCGGGAATCGATGGAACACCCGAACCAGTTCCTGCTTTCGACTCCATTTCGGAGAGCGATCTTTCCCCTTGGTTTCCTTCATCAGTGTCGAAAGGCGATTCCGTGCTGATGGCGACGTTGCCGAAACTGCGAAACAGGAACTGTTCATTGCCAGGTTCCGCATTCACTCGGAACATGGTTCGACCGCTACAGCGAAACGGTTCCGATGTCCTTTCGGGAAGCTCCGGCGAACCTTCGCGGCACAGGACACCGAACTATGGCGACACTGGTAATGAGCTATCAAATGATCCGGTGAGTAACGCCGTTTCGTCTAGTCGATGCGCGGCACACTTCGCCATACTGCGGGGGAACTGGTATCGCTACAGTGGCGTAACTTCCGCCGGGTGTATTCGCCCGATGACAATTCTTTACCTTCTTTGGGGTTCTGCGCTGTCAAATGACCTTGAATTTGGGCAAAGGAGCGACACGTCTTTGGCAATAGAGGCTTTCCGCACTGTCGGGTTTCCGCTGAAGGAGATGGTCAACCGTGACGAAACGTGACCAGGAGAGCAGGCGGCGCACTTCCGTCATGTACCTTCGGGTATCCTCGAAGGAACAGGAAGTCGGCGGATTCTCGATAGACGCTCAACGGCGCTTGATCGAGCAGTATGCTGAACAATGCGGAACCAAGGTACTACAGGTCTTCACCGATGTAGAGACAGCCAAACGCGCTGGAAGAACCCAATTCGGCCGGATGGTTGCGTTCCTTAAGGCAAACCCCACATGCCGGATCATCCTGGTTGAGAAGACCGACCGGCTTTACCGGAACATCTCCGACTGGGTTACACTGGACACAATCGAGGACCTTGAGATCCACATGGTCAAGGAAGGAACGATTCTATCCGCTGAATCCCGGTCCAGCGAGAAATTCATACACGGTATCAAGGTCCTGATGGCGAAGAACTACATCGACAACCTATCCGAAGAGAGCAAGAAGGGAATGCTTGAGAAGGCCAGACAGGGCATCTGGCCATCCTTTGCCCCTATCGGATACAGGAATGTACTGCGTTTAGACGGCAAGAAGGTCATAGAACCCGATCCGGTGCGCGCTCCCATTGTGCGGATGCTGTTCGAGAGGTATGCCGAAGGTGATTGTTCGCTGAAGGACCTTGTGAAGCTCTCACGGCAGGCTGGTCTATGCTTGTCCGGCAGGAAGCGCACATACGGCAAGGCGGCACTTCAGCGAGTTATCCGCAATCCCATCTACAAGGGTTCGATCCTTTGGGACGGACAGACCTTCGAGGGCATCCATACTCCCCTTGTGTCGCCCGAGCTATGGCAGCGTGTCCAGGACACCATAGACGGCAACAGAGCGCTCAAAGGCAGGCGGATGAAGCATGACTACCTGTTTGCCCGTCTTGTCACCTGCGGGCACTGTGGCGGTCTTATGACTGGACAGATGCACAAGGGCAATCTGTACTACCATTGCAGCGGGCATTACGGGAAGTGCCCGGAGCCCTATCTGAGGACCGAACGGCTTGAAGCTGCCTTCTCTGACATCCTGAAGGCCTTGGAAATCGATGAAGAGATTCTGGAATGGTCCAGGACCGGAATGCTCCTTCATCGCGAGGAACAGGCCCTGTATCGCGAGAATGAGGGCAAGCGCCTTCAGGCAGAGTATGACGCTATGAAGAAACGCTACGAAGCGGCCTATGAGGACAAGCTTGACGGAAAGGTCCCGGAATGGCTCTTCCGTGAGAAGTCGGAAGAGTATCAGCGGAAGATGGCCGATCTGATGGACGGGATACGGCGGATCGAGGCTGACGAACCGCTTGACTTAGACAAGATCGAAAAGTGTTTTGAACTTGCGCGAAGGGCCTCTACACGCTTCTCTGAGCTATCGGAACCCGACAAACGCAAACTGCTCCGTTCCGTAGTTTTGAACTGCTCCTGGATGGATGGAGAGCTTGCAGTACGATTCCGGCAACCCTTTGGCATACTTGCAGAAGCAGTGACGGTCTGGAATGAGAAAAAGGTCGCCGGCTTGTCTTCCAGCGACCTTTTTGCAATCTGGTACCCCCGACGGGACTCGAACACTCGCATCGAGTAGCCGGCTACAGCGACTTGCGGAAGCGCAGGATTGCGATCGAGCCGAGAACCGCGCCGATGGCGGCGAGGGCCGCGAACTGCGGCCAGAGGACGTCGAAGCTGACGGCCAACAGTAAGAGCGCGCTCCCCCTCAAGACAACAGCATGATCCAGGCCAGCTTGCGTACTCCACCTTTATGACGCGATCAGGCCATATATGTCACGAATACCTTGAATATGGCGCGCGAGGCTTGTTCCGGCTATTTCGAGGGGATATATATGGCACGAAGCAAATAGTATCGGCGCGATACTGTTCTATACGGCACGATTGATAGAGGTGGAATCCTGGGACGCGTATCGAGAGCCCGAATCGAAACAGAACTGGATCGGATTTCCAGACTTATCGCGACCCGGCCTGAGGGCACGAGCCGGGGGGAGGTCGGCGAGGCCTACTCGGAGGAGTTCTTAGAGGAGATTACAACTCGCACCCTGCAACGCCGGCTCGAGCAGTTAGTCATTCGTGGCAGCATCGTGGCCAGTGGCGATGGCTCTGGAACGAAGTATCTGCCTGCAGCCGATGATTCGGCTGATCGAGTCCCCGGGTACCCTCCCCTGTCCGCAGAAGCTACCAGGATTCGCCTCCTCGTTCGTCGACCAGTCTTGCAGAGGGCACCAGCCGGATACGACCGGAACTGGCTGTTCGCCTATAGGCCCGGAACGACCTGGTACCTGCCCAAGCGGACACGTGCACTGCTTCTTGAACAAGGTTCGTCTGTCGAAGAAAGCCGTCCGGCAGGGACCTTTGCACGGGACATGATGAGCCGTCTGCTGATCGATCTGTCATGGGCATCCAGCCGCTTGGAGGGAAACACATACACAAGGCTCGACACTCAGAACCTGCTCGAGTTCGGTCAGCGCGCGGAAGGCAGGGATGCGAGAGAGACGCAGATGATCCTGAACCACAAGGCGGCGATCGAGCTTCTGGTTTCCGAGTCGGAGATGATGGGTCTCAATAGATCAACGCTCCTGGGGATTCACGCAGCTCTTTCGGAGAATCTTCTCAATGACCCTGCGGATGAGGGCAGGCTTCGCGAACGCCCGGTCAGCATAACAGGAACGAGCTATATCCCGACAGCCATCCCTCAAGTCATCCAGGAGTGTTTCGATCACATCCTGGCCTGTGCGGGGCGCATCAATGATCCGTTCGAACAGGCGTTCTTTCTGATGGTGCAAATTCCATACCTCCAGCCGTTCACTGACGTCAACAAACGCACATCCAGACTGGCGGCCAACATACCGCTCATTCGCGAGAACCTGTGCCCGCTTTCATTTGTCGATGTACCGGAAGACGCATACACGGAGGGTACGCTCGCTGTCTACGAACAGAAACGTATCGAGCTTCTTCGGGATCTGTTCGTTTTTGCGTATGAACGCTCGAGTGCTCAGTACCGCATAACGAGGGAATCGCTGGGCCAACCCGATCCCGTCAGGCTGCGTTATCGGAACGAGCTGGCGGCTGTTGTGACACAGACGGTACGGTCAGGGGAACCACCTAGCGAGATCCTGCTCCGTGCCCGTGGGTCTGGCATAGGAATTCCTGAAGCTGATTCTGGTGCTTTCGCCCGGACGGCGCTGAGAGTGCTTCTTGGCCTGAATGAAGGCTCAGCGAGCCGATACGGTCTGCGACCGAGTGAGTTCACTGCATGGAGGGGTCTGCACGGCCCCGGCTCTGCCCCAACGGAGCCTGAACGATAGGGAATGCCGCTATCTGAAACCAGGAACTGACTGGTTCGGCTACAGCGACTTGCGGAAACGCAGGATGGCGATCGAGCCGAGAACCATGCCGATGGCGGCGAGGGCCGCGAACTGCGGCCAGAGGACGTCGAAGCC
>Ga0116157_10003277_pt1 | contig 15567 bp, 14 predicted proteins | sample AD_UKC048_MetaG_FD_89882 | JGI IMG/M metagenome (GOLD analysis project Ga0116157, IMG submission 89882) | Active sludge microbial communities of municipal wastewater-treating anaerobic digesters from USA - AD_UKC048_MetaG | ecosystem: Engineered > Bioreactor > Anaerobic > Digestate | place: USA...
ATAGTTATGATTGACAGCAGTAGGTTTTTGAATTTCTTGAATTAGTTGCCCGTTGACATTGATCAATTCAATACTATCCAACGTATTGTTGCTGCTAATGGTGATACGGTTGTCCTGTGTTGGGTTTGGATAAACAGCAATGGTGTTTGATAAATCAAAAGCAGTCGTATTCAGGAAATAGTTTGGCCAACGGTTTTCGGCCGCAACACCGCCCCAAATAGCAGTGGCTAAGATTGGGTTGTCAATGAATGGATTTCGGTTTCCTTGTCCGTAAGCATTGTTTAGATTTCCTAAGTAAGTATTCCTATTGTCTTCTACTTCAGAAACTGGATCTTCGGCGTTCCATTGTAAAAATAAATCAATCATATTGTTGTCATTGTCGACAGTGTTTCCGACGCCAACATATATTGGAAGGCATTGTTCACCATAGCGAAGATACATATACATCATCATGCGAGCGATATCACCTTTCCATTCATCGCCAGGATACCAATAAGCGCCTGAAACACTTGAATTTCCAGAACCTGCTGTAAATTTTCTACTTCCGCGGTCTGCATTGCGATCTACATCTGAAGCTCGGATATGGTGCGCGTCTGAACCAGGCCCATCATTTCCTAAGTCTGGACTTCCTAAAGATTTGGCAAACGTATGTTCACGATTCCATTGGCATGCACCGGTTCCGTCTTCAAATTTGTTGCGTTTTCTGTGGTCTTTGTGATCTGTTACATCTGTCGGACATAAGGTATTGCTGAAGCCGTAAACAAGAAATACATTGTCGGTGTCGGTTGGGTCAACATCAATAATTTTGATGGCATTTTCTACTTGTTGGTAGGTTAATAGATTTTGGTGCGAGGTAATAATTTTGTTGCTTAAATCATTTTTTAAAGCAATGCCTATTTGATTGAAATCGAAACCATCATAGTATGGTGACGCAGGATTTCCATTTTGTGCAAATCCAAAACAGGTTTGAAATATTAAAAGAAAAGCAAATATATTTTTCATAGTATGATTTTGAACTTGCAAAACTAATTTGTTTCCTTCAAAATAGCTAATAATTAACTTTTGAAAAATGTGTAAAAAAAATGCCCTCCGATAGGGAAGACATTTAGCAATTTGAGTAAAATATATTTTAGTTGACGATTACTTTTTTGGTAATCGATGAGCCTTCTGAAGTCATTTTTAAGAAATAGAATCCTGAATTTAAATTGTCGATTTTATAGTTATTGTCTTCAGATAAAGGGTTTTTGATTTCTTGAATAATTTGTCCGTTAATTGAAATCAATTGGATATTATCTAAAGCAATTTGGCTTGTGATATTAATCGTATTGTTGTTTGTTGGATTGGGAAAGACACTAACATTCTTTAAAATTTCGAAGTTGTCAACACCAAGTGGAGCACCCCAAATTCTGGTTACATAAGTATTGTTATCAATGAAAGGGTTTCTATTTTTTTGACGGGCATTGGTTCCGATAGCATTATTTCTTGCAATTTCTCTTGCGCTAACTGGGTCTAAAGCGTTCCATGTAAGCAGAATATTTAGAAAAGGTTGTGCAAAAACTTGATCACTAGTGCCATTAAACATAACATAAGAATAGCCTGCTACTAAATCTTCGTAACGTGTTGCGAAGTATAAAAGACAACGGGCAATATCACCTTTAAATTCATCTATAGGTTCGAAAACGGTACCAGTATAACCAGCAGAATAGCCAGAATTTAAGTTAGAACCTCGTTTACTTCCGTTGGTTGATGTCCAATTGGCTACATTCACTTTTCCGAAAGGCAAGTCGCCACGTTGTCCGTTGACATGTTTGTCAGAAGGTAAAACAAAATGTGCATCAGAGTACATTGGCGTAGCTGCAGCAAAAACAGATTGTGGAATTAAGTGTTCTCTATTGTAACGTTCGCATTCGTTGTTACCTAAAGTTCCGTCGTCTTGACCTGTTCCATAGCTGAATTCACATTCTGGACCTGTCGGATTTTCGGTGTATACATCCAACATGGTTCCATTATTTTCGTAAAATGAATCAACGTCAGAAGTTAGATATGTCATGTACAAACCTGAATAACCGCGGTCAGTACTCACTTTAATGATATTAAACAACTGTGTTTTTAAGGCATAACCATTTGCGCTTGCTGTATTGTAATATCCAGCTGGAGGTTGAGAAAAACCTAAAGCAACTGTTAATAGCAATAATATAGTATAGAATTTTTTCATGTAGATTTTGGTGTTAATTCGTTTTTCTTTCTAGCAATGCCATATAAAAACCATCGAACCCTGATTCTGATGCTAGTATTTTTGAATCTTTGGTAAAGGTAAAAGTTTTACCAGTTTCGGTCGTTAAAAAATGCTTAATTTGTTCTTGGTTTTCCGAAGGCAATACCGAGCAGGTTGCATAAACTAACTTGCCGCCTGGTTTTACAATTTTAGCATAGCTTTCTAAAACTTCTGCTTGCACTTTTCTGATATTGTCGATGAACTCGGGTTGTAATTTCCATTTGGCATCGGGGTTTCTTTTTAAGACTCCAAGTCCGCTACAAGGCGCATCAATTAGCACGCGATCTGCTTTTTCGTGTAATTTTTTAATCACTTTTGTCGAATCGATGATGCGGTATTCGATATTGAAAGCGCCGTTTCTTTTGGCGCGTAATTTTAATTGTTTGAGTTTACTTTCATACAAATCCATGGCGATTAATTGGCCTTTGTTTTCCATCAACGAAGCGATGTGTAATGTTTTTCCTCCAGCACCAGCGCAGGTATCTACGACTCTCATACCAGGTTTAACATCTAAAAAGGCGGCTACCAATTGTGAGTTTGCATCTTGCACTTCAAAGTAACCTTCTTTAAAAGCATCGGTCAAGAATACGTTCGCTCTTTCTTTTAGAACCAAAGCATCGGGTTGGTCTTTTAAGAATTCGGTTTCTATGTTTAAGTCCATCAAGATGGCTCTCAATTTTTCTTTAGTCGTTTTAAGTGTATTCACTCTTAAAATAACTTTAGCAGGTTGGTTTTGTGCGGCAATTTCTTTAGTCCATACTTTTTCGCCTAGTTCTTTCACGCCTATAGCATCCATCCAATCTGGGATTGATTCACGGAAGGTTCTTATTTTTGATAATTCGTCAAAACGACCTTTTATTTTACGTTCAGGTGTGCCTTCTAATTGTCTCCAATCTGGAATTGGGTAACCTCTTAAAACAGCCCATACGGCGAACATTCTCCATAAATTATCACGATCGTAAGGTTCTTTGACTTCTGCGATTTCTGCATACAATCGTTTCCAACGGACAATTTCATAGATGGTTTCGGCTACAAATTTTCGGTCGGAACTGCCCCAACGTTTGTCTTTCTTTAGGGCTCTTGCGACTACTTTATCAGCGTATTCTCCTTCATTAAAAATCGCATTCAAAGAATCGATTGTAGTGTAAACTAAATTTCGGTGTAATCTCATTTTTGGTAATTGAGGTGCAAAGGTACTGTTTAAAGCTGAGTTAGCAACGGCCTTTATTTAATGCGAGTCAGGCATATTTTTTCTGGCGGATGCAGTACCATCGGGAATTTTTCAATTTTTACTGAACTACTGTCTAGTCCGAATCCGTTTTCTTCAGATAAACTGAATTTTTTGATTATAAAATAAGTATTCATAATCACTTTCTCATGCCAACGCAAATCGCTGTCGTTGGATAGGAATTTTTCGGATAACACGAATTTGAAATCGCCAAGAATGTTGTTTTTGTTTAAAGATTCGTAACGACTGGTTACGTCGACTTCTCCGTTTTTAACCATGTCGGTCAATACTTCTTTAAACATTAAATTGATTTTGGTTGGTTCTCTAAAACCCAAATTAAAATCAATTCTAAACAAATCGTCTTTGATGACTTCGGTTACTTTATATTCTGAACGATAAGGTTCACTGAGGATATTGACGTGAACAAACCAATAAATATCAGCTCTTTTCGGTCTTTTTTGCAAGATGGAATACATTACTTTTTCTTCGATTTCATCTGTTCTTCCGGAATTTGTCATGTAAACCAAGTGTGTGGCGTATTTTGGAATCGATAAATCGACACTAAGTTCAGCAAGTACTTTTTTATAATTTTCAATTTTAACGAATTTGGTGTAAGTCTTACTAATTTGTTTGGCCATATACCAAGTGGTCATAATTGAAATTAAGGCTATGGCTATGAATAACGTTACATAACCTCCATCGGCAAATTTGGTAATATTGGCAACAAAGAAACTGAATTCAATTAGTAAATAAATGGAAATTAATGGGACGAGAATGTACCATTTTACCCGTTTCATGATCAGGTAAAAATTCAGCAAAATGGTCGTCATAATCATACACAAGATAATAGCCAAACCATAGGCATGTTCCATATTGCTTGATTCTTCGAAGTGGATGACAATTCCAATACATCCTAATAGTAACAACCAGTTGATGGAAGGAATATACAATTGACCTTTCAATTCAGTAGGGTATTTAATTTTTACTTTTGGCCAAAAGTTTAATCGCATCGCCTCATTAATCAAAGTGAATGAACCACTAATTAATGCTTGGGAAGCAATAACTGCTGCTAAGGTTGCGACAACGATTCCGATAGGTTGAAACCAACTGGCCATTGATAAGTAAAAAGGATTTGCATTGGAACCTCCCAAACTTCTTAGTGTTTCGCCTTCATGTTTGATAAGAAAAGCAGCTTGTCCGAAGTAATTGAGTACAAGGGTTGTTTTTACAAAAATCCAACTGATCCGAATGTTTTTTCTACCGCAGTGTCCCATGTCGGAATAGAGTGCTTCTGCTCCTGTAGTACAAAGAAATACAAATCCTAATATGAAAAAGCCTTCAGGATTGATGCCATTATCAGCCATTAAAATTTTATAAGCATAATACGGATTGATGGCTTTTAATACCTCGTAATTTCCTATGATTTGTATCGTTCCTACAACCCCCAACATTAAAAACCACAGTAGCATAATCGGGGCAAAAAATTTCCCTACGAGTTTGGTTCCGAATTGTTGAATGGTAAATAAAATGACTAGAATTGCAATGACTATGGGAATGGTATTTATTTCAGGGTAAAAAGTACGTATCCCTTCAACGGCTGATGATACAGAGATTGGAGGTGTGATAATTCCGTCTGCCAATAAAGCACTACCACCAATAATAGCGGGTATGATGAGCCATTTTATTTTGGTTCGTTTGACCAAGGCGTATAAGGCAAAAATCCCACCTTCGCCATTGTTGTCTGCACTTAAGGTGATAAGCACATATTTGATAGTAGTTTGTAAGGTTAACGTCCAGAAGACTAAGGAAATTCCGCCCAATACCAAATCTTTATTGATAGCAAAATCAAGACCTAGAATGGCTTTCATTACATATAAAGGAGAAGTTCCGATATCGCCATATATAATTCCCAAAGAAATTAGTAATCCACCAAGAGATAGTTTACTGTGTAGGCCATGATGTTGAGAGCTCATAAAAAACAATTAAAAAAAGAGGACAAATTTACTATTATAAATATATATTAATTAAAAATCACCATTTATTTTTATTAATCAGTATTAGTTTAAATTATCACAAAATAAAAAAACACCGCAAAAGCAGTGTTTCTTATTGATTTTATTCTAATTAATTATCGTCTATTGCCTCTGTCATTAGAAGCTCTTTCTCCACGAGAAGCATTATTTTCTCTGGCATTGTTACTTCTCGTTTCACCTCTGTTTCCGGTTGTTGCAACCTTTTCACGGCTTCGGCCTTGATTATAATTTGAAGGTGATTTGGTGCCAGAATTTGTTTGCTCGTATCTAGTTGTGTTTTCCGTTCTGGTTTTTTGTCCAGCGTTGTCTCTATTTGTAGCACCATTGTTGGTTCTGGTTCCAGCATTTGAGTCGTTTCTTGTACTTTGTTTGATAGGATCGTTATACCTTCCGTTGGTTCTGGTTCCAGTATTTGATTCATTTCTTGTACTTTGTTTGATAGGATCATTATACCTTCCGTTGTTTCTAGTATTGGTATAGGCAACATCATTTCGGGTACCGACATTTTTTATAGTTCTAGTACGGTCTAATTCGTAGCGGTTTTTCACACTATTGTTTCTGTATGCAAAAGCGCGTGTTGGATAATTTCTTTCACAATAATTGGCTCTAATGAGTTGGTGCATCACAACGGCTCTGGTACATTTTCTAGTATTTACATAACTGTAATGATGATTAAAATTGATATGAATACTAACATTGTTACGATATCTAAAAACTGGGTATGGATTCCAAGCATAATAGTAGGTTGGGTAATAGTTCCAATACCAAGCTGAGCAGTAAGGTCTGTAACGTGGTGTCCAGAAAGTAGTATAAATAATTGGAGTTGAAACATATACTGGTTCATAAATATAATTTTGACCATACATATATACATCTCCAACAACTTGCACTTGCACTTGATTGTTGCGATCTCTCTCAACTTCAATGGTGGCGACATCTTGGAAAGTATCACGACCTAAAACGGCTTGAACAATAATTAAATGGGTGTTTTCTTCTACTGATTCGATGACTCTTAAGTAATCAACTTGATTGTCATCGTTCAAATCTAAATTCGAAATTTGAATTTTTGGGTCATTCAATTGTCTTTCGAAATCATCTAAATTTTTAGCATCACCAAAAATGGAGGCAATGGCTCTCAAATCTAAATTATCACTAATTTCTGAACTGGTAGCATTAACAGTAGTTCGATCTTGAGCCAAAATAGGTGAAGCAAAAAGGAAAGCAAAGCAAGCGGATATCATAATTTTAGTTTTCATAACGCAACATTTAGAGATTAATATTAGCTTTCGAAATAATCTTTAAAACGACTAGGATTATTTTGATTTTGCGTTTTCCAATTACTGTGCCAGTAAATTTTGTTAGTGTTTGTTTGTAAAAAAATCCCTTTAAATACGGGCGATTAGATGCTGTGTTAAAGGGATATTAATTTTTTAGTTTCGCATTTTCTCTCGATATTGTTTCAATAATTTTCTATTAAAACCTTCTTCTGCTTTTTTGAGTTTGATGATTTTAATTGGTGGAATCACACCTTTCAAATTGACAATAAATTTTTTTCGCAATTGATACAATTCGTCTTCAATACTTTCCATTTGATTTAAAAAAGCATTGGCTTCTTTGTCATTCATTTTGTTTATTTCGCCGCCATCCAAACGGTCCATATAAGAGCGTAATTTTTCTTGACGCAATTCTTTTTGCTTGTCTTCGTAGGCATTATAAAGTGGCCAAAATTTAGTGGCTTCTTCAGAGGTCAGATTTAATTCTTCAGTGATGTAAGCCACTTTAAGTGCTTTGACACGTTCTTTCTTTTCTCGCATCAAACCTTGGGCAAAAGAAAAAGAAGTAATCAGTAAAAGAGATAAGAGTAAGGTTTTAGGCGTTTTCATGATGTTTTGTATTTATGAGATTGTTAATCAACAATATATTCTTCCATATTACAGTTGGTTGTCAAAATATCTTCGAGTTCTTGGTCTTCAATTTTTAAATCGATTTTAATTTTCTGAATGTCTTCTTCATTGAGCAATTCAACAATATCATCATTGGAAAGATTTGTTTGATTGCTGAGATACATTTCTAAAGTGTCTTTGTCAATTTCGGTTGAAGAAGTAAACATTAAATTGAGTAACGGAATGCTTAAAGCCATAATAAAAAGAGCCGCCGCAGCAAAGAACCAAGTTTTTCTTTTTGCAAATAATGAAATTGTTGGTTTTTCATTTTCTTGCAATCGTTGGTCGATTTTACTTTGAAAATCATCAAAATATGCATCTGGGACTTTAAATCCAGTTCCTATTTTGGGGTCATTATCAAGTTTAAATGTTTTCATGGTCGTTGGACAAATTTAATGGAATTAAGTTTAATTGGATGTCATGTAATTTTCGATTTTCTTCACGGCATGGTGGTAAGAAGCCTTTAAAGCACCAACCGAAGTGCCTAGAATTTCCGACATATCTTCGTATTTTATTTCTTCGTAATAGCGCATCTTAAAAACCAACTGCTGTTTCTGTGGCAAAAGATGAATCGCTTTTTGTAGTTTAATTTGAATTTCATTGCCATCAAAATACGTGTCTGCTCTTAAATTTTCAACTATCCTGGTTTGCATAGCTTCACTAGTAGTTCCATTGCGTTTCGCTTTTTTATTGATGAATGTGATTGCTTCATTAGTGGCAATGCGATACATCCAAGAAAATAACTTGCTTTCGCCTTTGAAATTTTTTAAATGTTGAAAGACTTTCACAAAAGTATTTTGCAACACATCATCAGTATCATCGTGGTTTAATACAATATTGCGAATGTGTGAATACAAGGGTCTTTGGTAATCGGACAACAGTTTTTGAAACGCCGTGTTTTGCGTTTTTGGATCCAATAAAAGAGCTATGAATTCCTGTTCTTCCAATTCAATTTTTTTTAATTGGAACTAATTTTATCCAAATGGTTTAACACCACTAAAAAATTATGGCGTTTTATTTTCTACAGCATTAGAAGTGGATGTTGTTGTAGTTTGATTAACAGGAGTTTGTGTCGGTTGTATAGGTTTTGGTGCTACAACTGTTTTCAATTTTATCGGAACATATATTTCAGTAACCCATTGTGATGGATTGGCCACTTGAAGCATGTTTTTATTGTAAATTTCAATATGCGCGCCTTCTGTATTTTCACTCAAATTATTTTTCTTAAGATACTCAAGCGTTTTGTTCCAAGCTTCTTGTGTGTGTGAATAATCACCAGTTAAAGTGGTTTTAACGGCCTGAAAAGGATAAAGCAATCCAGAGGAAACATCGCTGCCTTCACTAGTAAAAATTTCTTCTTTAATCGGAATGCAAACAGAGAACTTACAGATGCCATTGGCTTTATCGTAGGTATGATAAATCACAAATGGTTTTCCATACATGGTCAAATGATTTTTGGTAAAAAAGCGAATCATCTGTGGAATCATAATCCGCAAGTTGTATGGAATTTTACTGATTTTACTAGTAATAGTCTGCTTCAAATAAAAGGTTCCAGTTTTCTTAACGATACCGTCAATTTTTATTTTGTAGGTGTTGATTTCGTATACTAAAGTTTTATCCAAATTGGCCAAACTTTTTTCTTGAATACTACTCAAAGCTGCTGAGGCGCCACCTTTGAAAAGTGAGTTTATTTTGAATCTAAAACTCATGGTTCCTTTAGCACGCCAAGTTATTTTTGTTCCGCCAACGGTATCTTTGAATGTCCAATAAGATTCAGATTCAGTACCATTTAAATTCATTTTTTGTTTGATGAAATCACTGTCTTTTAACGACGTAGTTTTAATGTCGCCATCACCATCGCTACTTTTCCATGAACAAGATCCGCCATTGCCAACGGTGTTTTTAGTATAGTAAAATTGGGTGTTCGCATCTTCTTTTTTCCAAGAAACAAAAGTCTCCCAATTTCTATAATCATTCACATAATTAAAAAGTGTTGCCTTGGGCGATTTAATGATGGCAGTTGTTTTTACATCAAAATCACCTTTGAGTGTAGCAATATAAACCGTCGATGCAAAAGCTGCCAACAGCAATAGTAGAAAAAGATATTTTAAAATTCTCATGGTTTGTAGGTTGGTAACTTGGTAAAGTTAGAAATTTTATTCGATAGATTAACCATTCCGTTTGGAGTAATCAAATACGATATTGGCAAACACATCAATTTTGAAAAGTTTTTCAATTTTAATTTTTAGCGGCAATATTTTTTGATACTACCAATGGCAGGTTCATATCCCAAATCTCTAGCGATAATAAAGTCAGTGCAAGCAGATTCTTTTTGCCCTGCTTTAATTTTAGTGCTTCCTCTTTGAAAATAAGCCCTGTTCAGTTTTTCGTTAATGGCTAAAGCAGCATCGTAATCAGCAATTGCTCCCACAAAATTACCTAGTTTAGTTCTCAATTCTGCCCTGTGTAAGAATGTAAAATAGTATGTTGGATCAATCTGTATGGCTGTTGAAAAGTCTTCCATAGCTCCCAGAGAATCGCCCATTTTATTTTTTGCATTTCCTCTTATTGAATAGGCAGCTGCATGATTGGGCTGAATTTTAATAGATTCATTACAATCCTGAATGGCGCCTAGTTGGTCTTCTAAACGTAATTTTACCGAAGCTCTATTATTGTATGCTTCATAATCATTGTGATTTAATTTCAGCGCCATCGAGTTATCTCTTAAAGCCTTTTTATATTGATCTGTATTAAATTCAATTCGGGCTCTATTGTAATAGGCATATGCATTTAAACTATCGATACTGATAGCTTTTGAAAAATCGGCTATAGCACCTTGATTATCATTTTGAATTTCTTTGATATTGCCTCGATTGTTATAAGCATTTGCATTGCTAGAATCCTTGGCAATGGCCATGTTGAAACTATTTAATGCTGCTGTATAATCCTTTAGTTTGGCTTGTGCCTTTCCTTGTTCAGAATACTCATTACTCGTTTGCGAATAAACAGCCCAATGAAATATGAATGCAAAAATTAGAAGTAGTTTTTTTATATTCATATAAAATTTATTTACAAATTATCCATCGAATGATATAAGCTGTTATTACAAGTCAAACAAATCTAACAAAACAATGCGATATTCAAAATTCCGAGCGCGTTTTCTTTATCTTTGAATTCTTAATTTTCAAAAACCAACATAAAATCTTTTATAATGAAATTATTAAAATTTGCGTGTGTTTCCATCACGATTTGCTTTTCATTCATCGGAAATGCGCAACAGAAAAACTCAAAAGAAGATGCTTTTGATTATGTAGTAGAACAATTTGCCGACATCCGAGTCTTGCGTTACCAAATTACCGGTTGGGATAACCTAACACTAAAAGAAAAAGAACTCGTTTACTACCTGACACAAGCTGGAAATTGTGGGCGCGATATTATGTGGGATCAACATTATAAGTATAACCTCAAAATCCGAAAAGCGCTCGAAAATATCTACACGACTTACAAAGGTGATAAAACCAAAACCGATTGGAAGAACTTCGAAATTTATCTCAAACGCGTGTGGTTTTCTAACGGAATTCACCATCATTATGCTAGCGATAAAATAAAACCCGCTTTTTCAAAGGAATATTTTAATGGTTTGCTCAAAGCAACAAAGACCAATCTTGATTCCAATATTGTGGATATTCTTTTTAATGATGCTGATGCCAAAAAAGTCAACTTAGATGAATCAAAAGGGTTGTTGGCTGGTTCTGCGATTAATTTTTATGACAAAGGTATTGAAGTAAAAGAAGTCGAAGATTTCTATGCAAAAATGAAAAGTCCAGACACAACAAAACCCTATTCCTACGGATTGAATTCTAAATTAGTTCGAAATACCAAAGGGCAACTAGAAGAAAGAGTATGGAAAAGTGGCGGAATGTATGGTGCTGCCATCGATAAAATTGTGTTTTGGTTAGAAAAAGCCAAAGGTGTTGCTGAAAATGTAAAACAAGCCGATGCACTAGCGTTATTAATAGATTATTACAAAACTGGAGATTTAAAAACTTGGGACGATTACAACATTGCCTGGCTTCAAGCTACCGAAGGCAACATCGATTATATTAATGGTTTTATTGAAGTATATAACGATCCGTTAGGGTATCGCGGTTCGTATGAAGGTGTCGTCCAAATCAAAGATTTCGACATGTCGGCCAAAATGGAAGTCGTTTCTAAAAATGCCCAATGGTTCGAAGACAATTCGCCTTTGCAACCTGAACATAAAAAGAAAAATGTAGTAGGTGTTTCTTATAAAACGGTAGTGGTTGCTGGCGAATCGGGCGATTCATCACCAAGCACACCTATCGGAGTCAACCTTCCAAATGCCGATTGGATTCGTGCTGAATATGGCTCGAAATCAGTTTCTCTAGGAAATATTATAGAAGCTTACGCAAAATCGGGTGGTGCTGGAAAATTGGTTGAATTTGCCAATGATGCCGAAGAAATTGCTTTGGCTCAAAAATACGGTGAAATAGGAGATAAGCTGCATACGGCTTTGCATGAAGTAGTCGGACATGCATCGGGTCAAATCAATGTTGGAGTTGGAACGCCTAAAGAAACCTTGAAAAGTTATGCTTCAACATTAGAAGAAGGTCGTGCTGATTTGGTTGGTTTGTATTATTTATACAATCCTAAATTGCAAGAATTAGGTTTGGTGGATGATTGGAAAAAACTCGGAATGGAATCTTATGACAGTTACATCAGAAATGGTTTGATGACACAATTGGTTCGCTTAGAATTAGGTGCCAATATCGAAGAAGCACACATGAGAAACCGCCAATGGGTAAGCGCTTGGGTTTTTGAAAAAGGGCAAAAAGACAATGTCATCGAGAAATTAACCCGAAACGGAAAAACTTATTTCAACATCACCAATTACGAAAAACTGCATGAATTATTCGGCGCGTTATTGCGTGAAGTGCAACGCATCAAATCGGAAGGCGACTTTAATGCTGGGAAAAATCTGGTAGAGAATTATGGCGTTAAAGTCGATCAGAAAATACACGCTGAAGTACTTGAAAGAAACAAACAATTTACCAATGCACCCTACAACGGTTTTGTAAATCCAGTTTTGGTTCCACAAACAGATGCCAAAGGGAAAATTACTGATGTCATGGTAACACAACCCAAATCATTTGCTGAACAAATGTTGCAATATGCTAAAGATTATAGTTTTCTTCCTTTAGAAAATTAATAGGCGAATAAAAGACAATTTAGTTAGGAATTATTAAAGCCACGAATGCACGAATTTTTAAAATGAATTCGTGCATTCGTGGCTTTATTGTTAAGGAATCTGATTTATTTATCTAACGTTTCATTGTCAATTTAATCACAAAAAGAACCAAGATAAAAACAGCAAAAGCAATCAAAACTTTATAATTCCCTTTATAGAATTTTTGATGCACTTGAATATCTTTCCGATACGAGAAGATCATGACAATAACAAAAGCGATAAAGAAAAGCAGAGCAAAAATGAGTTGTCCGGTAGAAAACATGGTGATAATATTTTTGCCAAATTTAAGCAATTGTAACCAAAAGTTATTATTTTGCATGACCAATTAATTCCTAAATAATTATGCAAAAACAACTGCTAGCCGTCAAAGAATTTCATACAGCTTTTGCCATCGGACACAGTGAAACGCCTAGAGCTGATTTGGGTGAAATTAAGAATACACTTCGTTTTAATTTGATGAAAGAAGAAAATGAAGAATACTTAGAAGCGGTTCAGAATAATGATTTGATAGAAATCGCCGATGCTTTGGGCGACATGCTTTACATTTTATGCGGCACCATCATCGAACATGGATTGCAGCACAAAATCGAGGAAGTTTTTGATGAAATCCAACGCAGCAATATGAGCAAACTAGGTGAAGACGGAAACCCAATTTATAGAGAAGATGGGAAAGTGATGAAAGGCCCGAATTATTTCAAACCCGATTTTTCGAAAATACTTAAATAATTGATAATTGATAATTATCAATTAAACTTTCACCGTCCACCCAAAAGTATCTTCCGCTAGTTTATATTGAATGTTTGTCAGTTTATCTTTCAATTCTAAAGCAATAGAATGGTCTTGTTTTGGCAATTCGTAATACACATCGTCATACGAAAATCCTGCAATCGGATTTACAACAGCTGCTGTTCCGCCACCAAAAACTTCTTTCAAACTTCCGTTTTTAGCGGCTTCGACCAATTCTGAAACCAAAACCGAACGTTCTTCTACTTGAATACCATCGCGTTTGGCGATATCAATCAAACTTTTTCTTGTAACACCATCTAAAATTCTTTCGCTAGTCGGCGCAGTATATAACGTATCGTTGATTCTAAAGAAAACATTCATCGTTCCGGCTTCTTCCAATTTGGTATGCGTTGCATCATCAGTCCAAATGATTTGTTGGAACCCTTTTTCATTCGCAAGTTTCGTTGGATAAAATTGCGCAGAATAATTTCCGGCAGCTTTAGCAGCTCCGATTCCACCATTGGCGGCACGACTGTAATGGTCTGCTATCAAAACTTTAACTTCACCAGAATAATAAGATTTTGCAGGTGAAAGAATAATCATAAAACGGTATTGTGTCGAAGGTGCAGCAATAACACCACTACCAATTGCAATCATAAAAGGGCGAATGTATAAGGTATTTCCTAAGCCTTTTTTTACCCAATTGCGTTCTAAGTCAATCAATTGATGCAAGCCGCTCATGAATATGTCTGATGGAATTTCAGGCATGGCCATACGAACAGCAGATTTGTTCAATCGATTCAAATTCTGATCTGGGCGAAACAACCAAACTTCATCTTGCTCTGTTTTGTAGGCTTTCATTCCTTCAAAAATAGCTTGTCCGTAATGAAATACTTTCGCTGAAGGATCAATTAAAAAAGGTTCGTAAGGTTTGATTTGAGGTTGTTGCCATTTTCCTTCTCTAAAATCACAAACAAACATATGGTCGGTAAAAACACTTCCGAAAGAAAGGTTTTCAAAATCAACACTATTAATTTTTGAAGCAGAAACCGTTACGATATCGATTTCGTGAGTAGTATTTGAACTCATTTATGGATTGTTTTGGAATGAAAGGAAAATGTAAATAACTGGTAATGAACGTGTAAAAATGCGTATTTGATAAAACTGAATTTTCATTTTTAATTCAGGCTAAAATAATAAAATTCACTCGTTTTATTGATTGAAAATCAAATAATTTCCGAATTTTTCTTTTTTCTGAAAAGCAAACCTTAATTTATTGCTGATATGATAATTGGATTCAAAAAAGGATGTGATTTTTTTCTGTTTGAATAAATAACTGCCTATTTTTGTTTCTCAATAACAAAATTTAAATCGATAAAATGAAAAGAAGTATAGTTTTCCTTAGTTTATTAACGTTGGGTTGGAGTTGTCAGAACAAAGCAAAAGTTGAACAGCCTAAAGAAAAATACGCTTCTTTTGGAGCCAAAATTTCTAAAGACGGCACCATTTCTAAAGAAGAATTGTTTGCTAAGTATGCGGCTTTGAATGAAGGTGATACGGTCGATGTTAAATTCACTTCAAAAATCAATGACGTTTGTGAGAAAAAAGGCTGTTGGATGAATGTTGATTTGGTCAATGATGAAAAGGTTTTTGTCAAATTTAAGGATTACGGTTTTTTCATGCCTTTGAATGCTAAAGACGAAGAAGTTATCGTAAATGGAAAAGCATTTATTAGCGTTGAAAGTGTGGATGAATTAAAGCATTACGCCAAAGATGCTGGAAAATCGCAAGCGGCTATAGATAGTATCCAAACACCTGTAACGACCTATGCTTTCATTGCCGATGGCGTTTTAATTAAGGAATAATGAAAAAATTATTCGCATTACTTGTTTTAGTTGTCCTTTCGAACTGCGCCAAAAAGCAAGAAAAACCAACAGAAGAAAGTTGTTCTTCGGATGTTGAAAATACCAAGAGCAGCAAGTTTAAAATGTATGAAATGTCGGAAATGTCAGCTTTGATGGAGCAAATGTATGTCGACAACCAACGTTTGAAACAACGCATTCTTAAAGGCGATACCATCGGATCATTTCCAA
>Ga0116157_10003286_pt1 | contig 15544 bp, 9 predicted proteins | sample AD_UKC048_MetaG_FD_89882 | JGI IMG/M metagenome (GOLD analysis project Ga0116157, IMG submission 89882) | Active sludge microbial communities of municipal wastewater-treating anaerobic digesters from USA - AD_UKC048_MetaG | ecosystem: Engineered > Bioreactor > Anaerobic > Digestate | place: USA...
AGGTAAATAAATAAGAGGAATGTATAGCCATGTCCAATACAAAACGTGGCTCATTCCAGCAAATACCACAGTCAAAATCAGCAAGCTGATGAGCAGCTGAAGCGATGTAGACAAAAGTGCTACAACAGACAAAATCTCAGTAGGAAAAATAATTTTTTTAACATAATTTGGGTTAGACAATACCAGTTCTGGCGCTCTGGTTATGCATTCTGAAAAAAATTGGTGCAATATCAAACCTGAAAATATCATTACCGCGAAGCTTGCCAAACTATCCTGCACAGGACCAAGGCTCCACTTTGCCTGCAACACTGCACCAAAAAAGTAGGCATAAATACCCAACATAATAAGTGGCGATAAAACCAGCCAAAAACGCCCCAGTAGCGACCCGGTAAACCGATTCGCAAGATCGCGTTTTACCAATGCCATAATTAAACTTCGTTGCCGCCACAAGAGCGGGAGAGATGATATCAATATATGCTTCAAATCACTTATGCCGCATCAGAATAGGGAGGAAAGAGCGAGAGTTCGCCGCCACGTTAAGGCTGGCGATTCTAGCCCATTAAACTATTAAACTACAGTTAAAAAGGTTTGTGGCGATGAACCTACGGGCATAAAAAAACCCACTGCAGGGGGGTGCAGCGGGTTTTTATTAAATCACCAATTGGATTACAGGATTCATCCTCTTGGCTAATACGGCGAAGTCTCCCTTTCATTACCAAGCCACACCACGCTTCTACGAGTGCTCTTGTCCTTACAATGCCATTATTGTGTATTTTTGCGGCGGCCTCTAGTGGCTAAGTTCGCTATTGTTTGTAGGATATGTCTCACACGCACGCTTAAATCTCGAACATGTGATTCAAGTCGCCAAGGGGTGATGCGGAGTTTATAATCGCCGCCATCTTATAGTTCACTGTAATTACCCTTTTACTGGAATCACTATGGCCGCCAAAAAGAAAGCCGCTGACTTTGAACAGTCGCTCAACGCGCTTGAAGCCCTCGTTAACAAAATGGAACAAGGCGATTTAACGCTGGAAGAATCGCTACAGGCTTTTTCGACCGGCATTCAACTGACGCGCGAATGCCAAACCCGTTTGGCCGAAGCCGAGCAGCAAGTCACCTTACTGTTAGAGCAACAGGGCGAAATCACTTTAACTGCGTTTGATGCGAGCGATGATGAATGACGCTAGTACCCGATTTTATGGCATCAGGCTTCACAGATATGCCCTTCAAGGACTTTGTGCGCGCCAGCCGCGAGCGTGTAGATAGCGCCTTAACTCACTACCTGCCTCTCGACCAAGATCCAACCCAATTGCGCGAGGCTATGCGCTATAGCCTGTTCAACGGCGGCAAGCGTGTACGCCCTACCCTCGCCTACGCCAGTGCTTTGGCTATTAGTAGCGATGCATTAACCACTCACGGCGAGCTATTGAACCGAGTTGCCTGCGCGATAGAAAGCCTTCACTCCTACAGTTTGGTACACGATGATTTGCCCGCTATGGACAACGATGATTTGCGTCGCGGCAAACCCACCTGCCATATCGCTTTTAATCACGCCACCGCAATTCTCGCAGGTGATGCACTACAAACGTTTGCGTTTGAATTATTAAGCGAAGCAGACATTGTTGATGCGAAAACTCAACTCGCTCTTATCTCCCGGCTCGCTAAAGCCTCAGGCGTGCAGGGCATGGTGTTAGGGCAGGCGATTGATTTGGCCGCCGTGGATAAAAACATCGACCTCGCGCAATTAGAAAATATGCATCGCCACAAAACTGGTGCATTGATTCGCGCCAGCGTGAGTATGGGTGCAACGGCTATGGGTGCGAGTGAAGAACAAATAAAAGCACTCGATAATTACGCGGCAGCCATCGGCCTCGCTTTCCAAGTGCAAGATGATATTTTGGATGTAATTGCCGATACCGAAACCTTAGGCAAACAACAAGGCGCGGATATTGCGCGCAACAAGCCGACTTATGTTGCACTCTTAGGATTGGAAGGAGCGCGCACAAAAGCGCACGAATTGCATCAGCAAGCACTTGCGGCACTCAATGAATTTGGTGCGAGTGCAGATTATTTGCGCGCACTCTCGGCTTATATTATTGAGCGTGGGAATTAGTCATGCGTATTCCCAGAATTTTTACATCGCAAGCACTCGCCGCCAACAGCAACTTGGTTTTAGCCGAAGCGCAATCCCATTACCTAAGCAAAGTTCTTCGCATGCAAGCCGGGCGCGAGTTGATTTTATTTAATGGCGAAGGCGGTGAGTACAGCGCGGAAATTTCTGCGGTGCATAAAAAACATGTGGATGTCAGCGTAAAAGAATTATCCGCAGACAATCGTCAATCGCATTTGCAATTGGAATTGGCGATTGGTGTGTCACGCGGTGAGCGCATGGATTGGGTGTTACAAAAAGCGACTGAGCTAGGCGTAACAAAAATCACTCCGCTAATGACTGAGCGCACCGAAGTTAAACTGGGTGGCGAGCGCGCGGATAAAAAAATAGAGCACTGGCAGCAAATTCTGATTAGCGCCTGCGAGCAGTGCCAGCGCAATATCTTGCCGGAATTATCTGAACCCAAATATTTTTCGGATTGGATTGGCGAGTGCAATGCAGACTTGAAATTTGTATTGCATCACCGCGATAACCAAGGTTTACCCGAAAATAAAACCACACAAAGTGTCGCGCTGTTAATTGGCCCAGAAGGCGGTTTGGATGACAACGAAATTGCGCAGGCAATTGCACATCACTTCTCCCCTTTAACCTTGGGGCCACGAGTACTGCGCACTGAGACGGCACCGGTCGCAGCGATTAGTTTGGTGCAGTATTTGTGGGGGGATTTTTAACAGCAAATCCCCCCGGCTACGCCGCCCCACTTTTTCAAAGTGGGTGTCACTCCCTCCCTTTGAAAAAGGGAGGGCTGGGGACGACTGTATGGATACAGGAGGTAAAGTAACGCAGGAGCAGTTACCGAGGGATTTTTTTGGGGAAAGTTAACGCAGATTTTTCTTACAGAATCAACTCTTCAAAAATAAGCGTGCCTCTGGACTGCACGTAATACAGATAAAAAGGCCGAGACAATCCCGGTGTACATGTACCCGACGTAGCTGCTCTTTCGCGATAAGTGACGACTACCTTCACACCATCTTCACCGGCTTCTTCTGCGCGAATCGAATTAAATTCCAAGCGCTGTTTACATGAATCTTGCTCACCCAAATCAAGCAGAACAACTTGACCATCTACAAAATTTTGCGTCGCCAAATTAAAATTTACATAGGCATCGCTGATATCATAAAAATCATTTTCGTTGCGCATGATCTGCAGGCGCTTATCTTCATGTGCGATAAAAGTCGAAGTATCTGTACCCTGCGTAATAACCTGCATCGCTACTGATACCGCGCTTGAACTTGAACTGCTCGAGCTAGGATTATAAGAAGTGGTTCGCTCGCCGCCACAGCCCTGTAAAATTAGCGCAGCCAATAAAACAAAAGCGCCAAATTTAGCGTGAGACGAAAACATGAAATTAATCATTTGCGTGTAAATATTCCAAGAAGGTTTGTTCCATAGCCGTGATGTCTGGAATAAGCGTGTACTCACCTGCCCAAGACACATGCATTAAATCATAACGACGATTTTCTGCATCTTCGCGCTCGCTAATTTCATCTTCACTGACGCGCGCCAAGCGCGGCAAGCCTTGGGTGAGAATAGCAATAAAAGGCAAATCATTATGCAACCCCGTCGTGTTCAATACCGCAAAACGTGCACGGGCATGACTGCTTGGAGTAGGCTCACCATTGAGCGCTTCCAACGATAATAAAGGCACCGTCAGTTCGCGCCACTGAAAATTACCCAAATACCACAAGGGTGCATTTTCTATGGGCTGCACGGGAGATGATGGAATAATTTCCGCCACTGTCACGTTGGGCAACAGAATACTCTGAGCCTGCAACGGAATTAGCAGGCTAGCCACTTCTTGAATTTTTTTCTGTTCGATTCGCTTGGGTGCTCTCATGCGAGGCGCTCCTGATTTTTGTACAGTTATTTTTTAACGTCTAACAGCCTGTTTAGTGCTTTTTAATGTTGCCAAGGCATCGGCCAATTCTGGCGGTGTACCAATAAAGCTCACCGTACCGGCGGCAATGGCCGCCTCTGGCATTGAAGCGATAGTACTCTGTTCAGGCGATTGCACCCAGACCTTCCCGCCCTGCTGTTTTATCAAGCGGCTGCTTGCCGCGCCATCATCACCCATGCCAGAAAAAATAATAATGCCGCTACGTTGGCGATATACCCGCGCCACATTCGCGGTTACTTGATCAATGGAGGGTGAGTAACAACCGCCCCAGGGATTTTTACTAACGACCAAGGTGCCATTGTCATGAATATTCACACTACAATCGGCGGTAACCAAGGTAATCGTGTTATCGCACAGCACCGAACCCTGCTTGGCAATACTGACCGGATAACGCCCAGCACTGCTCATCATTTTCACCAAAGTTTCTGCTTGGCCGCTATCTATGTGTTGCACATAAACAAAAGCCACCTTGAGCTCCGGTGGCAGTTGCTTCAAAAAATCTTTTACTGCGGCTGGCCCACCGGTTGAAGCCGCTAAAACCCAAACTTCACTTGCACCACCACCTGCTTGCAGGTTGATATCGCCACTTAAACGCTCCAACCGCTGCAACATTCGGCGCACCCAATCATTGTACTCAGGGCTACCTTGGGTAAGCTCGGTGGTGTCATTAACGATGACCGGTAATTGGGTCTGCTCTAGCAAATCATCGAGCAGAGCAACGAGTGCCGCCTTTTGCTCGCTGTCCTCTTCGCCATCGTCCGGCTCACTCACATCCACCACCCAAGCATCCACAGGCTGGGCGAGGCTGGGCAGTGGCGCGTTGATTTTTAACACATAGGCGAAACCAATCTTATGACCCGCCTGCACTACCATGTTGCCAAGATATTGTTGTTTGAGTGGCGAATCCACCAATATCCCGATGCTTAGTCCTGACACTTTTTTGGCTCCCGAGCCACCGCTATTTGATTAACTCTTTAATGTTGGATAGCAACAAGTCTTCTTGATAAGGCTTGCCCATGTATTTGTTCACACCCAGCTCGAAGGCGTGATCACGGTGTTTTTCGCCGGTGCGCGAGGTGATCATAATGATCGGAATATCGCGTAGACGAGAGCTGGTGCGAATATTTTTAGCGACCTCGAAGCCGTCCATACGCGGCATTTCGATATCCAGCAACATGACATCCGGAATGTGATCCTGCAGTAATTGCAGCGCTTCCACACCGTCTTTCGCGGTGATAACGCGGAAACCTTCGCGCTCCAGGAAGCGGCCAGTCACCTTGCGTACCGTCACCGAATCGTCCACCACCATGACCGTTTTTTCGGCTTCTTCGGCCACAGGTGTACTGACATGGGCTGGATCTAACAAAATCGCATGGCTCAAGCCTAAGGCAAGCTGTTCCCGGATAAGTGCGTGCAGATCCAAAATGACCACCACACTACCATCACCGGTTACTGTGGCGCCCGATACGCCACGCACTGCACTGAATTGCGCGCCGAGGGTTTTTACCACGATTTCACGGGAACCCAAGAGACGATCCACTTGCAAGGCCACAGTATTTTCGGTGCTGCGTACCAGAATTACCGGTAATGGCAGGGATTGGCCATCCAATTTCGGGGTGGCATCGCTATCCAACATGGTACCGAGGTAGCGCACTAAATAGTTGTCGCCCGCGTAGTCAAAACGCGCTTCCGGATCTTGATAATAATGTTCCAACTCGAAGGGGCTAACACGCACAATACCTTCGATGGTGTTGAGCGGAATCGCATAGAGATCGTCGCCAATCTGAACCATCAAGGCGCGGTTAACCGATACGGTAAACGGTAAGCGAATAGTAAATTCTGTGCCTTCACCCCAGCGTGAATCGATAAACATGGCGCCGCCGAGCTGTTTGATCTCGGAGTGCACAACGTCCATGCCCACGCCGCGGCCGGAAATTTGCGTTACCTTGTCGGCGGTACTGAAACCGGCATGCAAAATAAACTGCATTAAATCCTGATCGCTAAGCGGCGCATCTTCAGCCATTAAACCGCGTTCAATGGCTTTTTCGCGCACGCGTTGCAGGTTAATACCGCGACCATCGTCCGCGAGGCGCAGCATTACATCGCCACCTTCACGGCCAAGACTGAGAATGATTCGGCCAGTGGCTGGCTTGCCCGCTGCGGCGCGGTCATCCGGCATTTCTATACCGTGGTCAACCGCGTTACGAAGCATGTGTTCCAGCGGCGCGACCATACGTTCCAATACCGTACGATCCAATTCACCTTCCACATTATCCAACTCGAAATCTACTTCTTTACCGAGTTCCGTTGCAGCTTGGCGAACGATACGGCGCAAACGCGGAACGAGGCGCGAGAAAGGCACCATGCGCGAACGCATTAAACCTTCTTGCAAGTCGGTATTAATACGCGACTGTTGCAGCAAGAGAGTTTCGGTATCGCGGGTTTTATCCGCGAGGGTGTATTTCAAATCCATCAAATCCGATGCAGATTCGATTAGCGAACGCGACAGCTGTTGCAATTGCGAGTAACGGTCCATCTCTAAGGGATCGAACTGTTCGTGCTGCATCATTTGTTCTTGGCGGAACAAGACTTGCGCTTCGGTTTCGATATCCAAGCGACGCAGCTGTTCTTGCAAGCGGTGAATGGTGGCATCCATCTCTTCGATAGAACCGCCCAAGTCACTGACTTGCTGTTCCATACGGCCACGGCTGATAGACGTTTCACCGGCAAGGTTTACCAACTCTTCCAGCAGCTCAGCGGAAACTTTTACCACTTCTTGCGGGCCAGCACGGCGCGCGGCCAAATGCTGTACTTGCGCAGGGCCAGAGGAGCCTTGGCGTGTGCCGCCAAACTCGGCACCAGGAATTTTTGGTAATGGTGCAGCGGGTGGTTTGGGTTTCGGCGCAAAGGTCAACACATTGGGTTTTTGGCTGGCACTGCCGGCAGATCGATCGTTGTCGATAACCAAGCTAGGTCTGCTGGCTTCAAAACTCGATGCTGGCTCAGCAACATAGTCATCAACTGCTTCAAATTCTTGCTCACTAACCGAAGCTTGTGGCGCAATGATCGCGGCATCATCCAAAGATTCGAGCTCCATTTCAGGCTCTAACTCGGTGTGTGGCTCAGGCACATCAACTATTTCGCCATTCAATCTGGCTTGAACAAGGCCTACACCGCTGTGCAATTGATCCTGATAGGCATTGAGTTGTTTAAAGAAGTTTTGATCGAGCTCGGCATCGGCATCCATCTCGATCAGCATGGTTTCATAGTCGTGCGATTGATCGCCCAAATCGACTAAGCCCGCCAAACGCGCGCCACCTTTAAATGTGTGCAAGCAGCGTTTTAACTCTTCCACGCACTCGGTGTTGTTCCAATCTTCTTGCCAATCGTGTAGCGCGCGCTCCATATCTTCGAGCAGCTCGGTGGCTTCTTCGACAAAAATTTCAACAATTTCTGGATCGTAATCTTCATCGTCTTCGGCGTTAAATACCTGACGCGGTGGTGCAACAGGAGCTTGAACAACTGGCTTGGGGGCAACCGCTTGTGGGACAACGACGGGGGCTTCAACAATTGGCACATCAACAATGTGTTCTGCAACAGATTCAGCAATCTCGCTTTCATCGGATGCGCTTTCTGTATCTAGCTGAGTTTCTTCAAGGTCATTTTCAACAAGCTCGCCCAACTCAAGGGTTTCATTTTCTTCTGGTAACGCAAGCGTAATTTCTTCAGCGTCATCAGCGTCCAATATTTCAGTTAGAGGTAGTGCTGGAATAATTTCTTCGCCAGCCATTTCATCCAGCAAAAGCTCATCGCCAAGATCACTAACATCTGCAGTGGACAAGGTAATTTCTTCATTGTCAGACTCAGAGATTTCATCCAACTCTAACGCACTAAACGCTTGGCTTTCTTCAGTTACATCAGCAGCAATGCGCTCGACTAAGGCTGTATCTGCCAAGAGATAATCGGCAGCGCTGAGAGCATCAGCCTCCTCTAACTCCAATGTTTCTGAACTTCCATCTTCGGCAATTTCTTGGTAGTCCACCTCTTCAATTAACGGGAGGCTCGCTTCAGTATCGACGTCGACTTGCTCATCAAGTGATGGCAAAGCATCGAAGTCTGCACTGGCCAATTGTTCGTCAATTTCAGAATCAGAATCTTCGCTCGGATAGGTTTGCGCCTCTGCAATTAAATCATCCAGCCCTTGCAAAATAGATTCGGGCGCACTCACCAAATTTTGGCCTGCGGCAATTGCATCCACCATATCCAAGAGAGCGATATGCGCAGAATTTAAATCGCGGCAGAGTGAATCGGAGCAGACCAAACGCTGCGCAATAATGTGGATATAAACCTGCTCAATTTTTTCACCCAAATTTGCCATAAGTGGCAAGTAGGCGTGATGTGCACCACGATTTAAATTGCGCAACTCATCCAACACAGGTTGCAATACCGAAACGTGTTCAGGTGCAGATTGCCATTGCGCAATAATTTTGTCGGCATCCAGTAGCAGATTCATTTCTTCTGCCATAAAAATGGAGAGCAATTCTGGGTCTACCGGACGCTTGCCGTTTTCATCTAATTCTTGTTGACGCACCAGTGGTGCAACATGAATTTCACGTAGCTCAGCTACGCGCGCAGTGAATTGATGCAAACGCGGAATATCGACATCTTCACCATCTTGAATTTGGGCGAGTGCCATTTGGGTATAACTCACCGCATCGCGCAGCAATTGCAAAATATCGTCGTTGATAACGACATGATACGAACGCAGTTCTTTAACAAATTTTTCCAACGGAGCAGCAAGTTCAGCGATAGGCGTAATTTCCGCCATATGTGCACTGCCCTTAAGCGTGTGCAACGCGCGTTGAACACTATCACTGGGCGATTCATAGACCGGCGCTTCAGCTTCCATGTGCGCTATGAAATCTTGCAAGGTTTGCAAATGCGTTAAGGCTTCAGCACCAAAAATATCCCAGAGTTGTGCGTCTGGATCATCGACCGGTTCATCCACTAAATAATTATCTTGCAACAAGTAATCGTGACTCGTTGCAGTGGCTGTTTCAGTTTCGACGGGGGCGGCTAATGCATGTTCAACTGTTGACTCATCTGTGACGGCATCAATCACCACTGGAGTTTCAAGTTCAACCTCTTCAATCAGATCGATTTCATCTTGCTCTGTCTCAGCAGCTAAAATTTGTTCGTTCGGCACAAGCGCTGCGGTATCTCCACTCAGCAATTCCTCTGGCACTATACCTTTCGCTAAAGACTCCGCTTGCCCACGATAATGTTCACTGAGTTCTGGATGTGGGTTCGGTTGCTTGTGGCTAAAAGCTTCTACCATAGCAGGCAAAATCGAACGCACTTTTTCGATAATGGCTATATGGGGTTCGCTTGGCTGAATCGTTTTATCGAGTACACGATTCAGCATATTTTCAATCGACCATGACAGCTCGCCAATATCATTGGCGCCCACCATTCTGCCGCTACCTTTTAAGGTATGAAATGCGCGGCGGAATTCGGTCAGCGAATTTTCATCTTCAAAGTTTTTAGCCCAGCGCGGGAAATATTCCGCAATAGCTTCTAGAACCTCACCCGCTTCTTCGACAAAAATTTCGATAATTTCATCGTCAATATAATTTTCGTCGTCATCTTCTGCAATTGCAGCTTGGTCAGCTGCGACAAGTTGAGCAATTGCTTCTGCCTCAACGTGCTCGCTAACTTGCTCGGCAACATCATCCGCTGGTTCAGATACATCAATTAATTCAACAATATCTGCTACTGAATTTTCAACGTCGCTGTCGGTTGTCTCAGTGACTGTTGCTGCGAGATCGCTAGCCGTTTTTGCAGCAGCATTGAGCGCAACCCCAATAGACCCCATTAACGCCGAGGAAACTGAAATGGTCGTTTCAGGAGAAGGATAATGATTGCCAATAGAAGGTGCATTGCTACGCAATAAGCTTTTTGGTTCAGGCTGTGGTGCTACGGTTTGTACATCGGGTTCAGGGGAAACCACAGCGCGAGCTTCTGGCTGCAGCGCTGATTCATAGGCTGCAGCCAAACTTGCTTCGTCGGCTTCTGCCGCTTCATGTGTCGTGTGAATTTCTGGTTCTGGCAAACTTAATCGCGCCGCATCTATATCAGCGGGGCTTAGCTCGGTACGCGACACTTTTGCGACTGCGTAACCTAGAGTCGCTACGCTTTCCTCTGCTACCGTGAGCAACAAATCATTTTCTTCTTTGGTACTGCCGCCACTTAACCGCTCTAAATAATATTCGACGCTGGTAATTGCATCCGCCAAGGTATCCAACGATGACCACTGCGGCGTAATTTCTTGCGCAAGCAATTGTTCTTCAATGTAACGCGCGCAAGCACCTAAAATTCGCGCAGCGCGCGGCAGCGGCATAATATCCAAACCACCACGAATTTCGCGCAGAGTTTCTGGCACATTTTGCAAATGCACACGATCCCATTGTGAGGCGATGTATTCGATAATGGCGTCTTTTGCATGTTCTAAACCATTGCGCGATTCGCGTAGCACTGATTCTTTGGCGCGCGTGAGTGTAATATCCGCTTCATTAGCTGGAGCATCATTATTGACGTTGGTAGATTGCTGTTGCGCTAAGCTATCCAGAGCATCTTCAATTTCAATCACTTTACTTGCGATTGACATCAATTGTTCTTGCGATAAATGACTATCGGAATTAGCCACCATTTCCAGCGCAGCGCCTTGCTCCAACACTTGCTTACGCAAATCGCCAAGACCCAGTACCGCCATGGTATCGCCAATGCGTTTTACGACAGGTAAGGCCTCGTTTAATACGCTTTGCGAATCACCACCGGACAAACACACATCAAGCGCATGCTTAATAATATCCAATTCGGTTTTAAGCGCTTCCACCACTGAACGCATAGCTTCAGGGTCTGGTGTAGACAGCATATTAGATGAGTCATCACCCGTTTCTTTGCCTTCGATGAGAGCTTCATCTAAATGATAGGTTTCGTAAATGCGTTGCAAATGTGAGTTGGGGGTAAACCCAGGCGCATGTTTACCGGCGCGCGCAACGTAATACAATAAATTTTTAATTAACTCATCGTTGGTGTACGAGTTGAGCGCTTTGGTGCCGTGCACGGCGAGAATTTTTATTTCTTTATCGAGCTGACGCAGCAAATTTTTAATCGCCACGCTCATTTCAATAGCATCAATTTCTAAGGCTTCTGCCAATGCCAAACAAATATCCCACAACGCATGCCGCGCAGTACCATGAGTGAGTTTATGCAAACGAGTAAACGCTTTTTGCAAGTAGGCAAGATTTTCATCTGTATTTACATTGCGAATATAACCAGCAGCAGCGTATTGATACATTTGACGCAACTTGAGCGCCATGGCTTGAAATTGAACATTGTCTTGCGCTGCAGGTGAACGCGCGCCAGTGACTTTTTTTGCAGGTGCTAAATTGGGTACAAATAATTTAGTGTCGGTCAGTAAGCTTTCACCGCGCACAGCACGTAAATCATTCAACAGCGGTAGAACAATCAGCGGATTATCTTTGCGTGTCGCTTTAACTTGATCGAGATAGACAGGGAATTGCAGAATCGCGCGCATGAGCACTTCTTGGGCTTCAGCGGTATTGGAAACCGAGCCTTGAATCATGGCTTGCGTGAGTTTTTCCATTTCTTCGGCGAGCATGGCTGCGCCAAAAAACTCCACCATTTGCAAGCTGCCGTGCACTTGGTGAATATGCGTTAAACAAAAACGAATGCGTACCGCATCTTTTGGATTTTCAACATAGGCTTCAAGAGCTTGGCGCGCTTCTTTTAAGGTTTCGCCAATTTCATGAATTAGCCAATCCAGCGCGGCAAAATTACGATTATCTGCCATGTGGTGCTTTCCTCTTTGTTATTCTCGCACAGCGCTTTTAGCGGCGGTGTTTGCGTATGTTATTCGTGTACGTAGACTTGTACTTCATCGACAGCGATACGTTGCATTTTGGGATGTTCCCACTCGGTTACTTCACCCAAGCCTGTGACTAAAATGCCGCCCGGTTTTAGGTGTTCAGTAAGCGCGTTTAAAATGTCACGACGCAGCCAGCGACGGAAATACACCAATAAGTTTTGACAAAAGATCACATCGACTTTTACACCGGGCAAATTATTGTGGTTAATCATATTGGCCTGTGTAAAACAAACTCGCTCACGCAAACGGCTCACAATTTCATAATTGCCATCAGTCGTTTGCTTGGTATAACGTTTAAATTCTTCGGCTTTCACACTTTCAATTTTACGCTTGGCGTAGCGGCCTTTGCGCGCCGTGGCCAAGGCCGAAACACTCAAATCAAACGCGGTAATTCCGTAATAGGGATTAAGCGCCGCCAATTCAAAACAGTCATTAATGACCATGGATAATGAATAAGCTTCTTCGCCCGTAGCGCAGCCGACACTCCATACATCAAAACTTTGTGCGAGTGATTGATTATTGATTTTGTGCTGTAAATAGCGGCGCACATATTCCAACGACGGGCGATGACGAAAGAAGCTGGTTTCTTTAACGGCGATACGATCAATGATAACCGTCCACTCCAGCATGCCAGATGCGCCGTTAGTAACTTGTTGGTAGTAACGATCGTAGTCGTCATAACCCAGCTCGCGCATGCGCGAGGAGATTTGCGACTCCAAGAGTGCTTTGTGTTGCGGAACTAATTGCATACCCGTGCGCTCCTCAAGCAATTTGCACCACTGCGCAAATTGCGGAAGAGTCATCGTCGGTAATGTGCGTAGTGACCAACCCATAACAAATACCTAATCAGCGCCTACACAATCTCTAAACCACAGCCGAATGGCACGCGCTAATGTGTGATTAAGCTTTTGCTTGGTGTGGATAGATGTCGTCATCCAGCAAACTGGCGTCTAACTCCAAATCCACATCGGACGATAAATCGTAGCTGGTAGAAGATGCGCCATGCGGTGCCAAAGCGTGGCTTTGACTTTCGCTCATAACATCTTCTTCCGGCAGTTTGAAACCCGCTACCGATTCACGCAAATCGAGCGCCATTTCTGCGAGGTTACCAATCGACTGGGCGGTAGCAGAAGTACCGGCCGAGGTTTGAGTGGTAATCTCTTGAATAACGTTCATCGTGTTGGAAATGTGACCCGCTGATGAGGCTTGTTGACGCGCAGCGTTCGAAATGTTTTGGATCAATTCCGCCAAGCTGCTTGATACGTTTTCAATTTCTTCCAGTGCCACACCCGCATCCTGTGCGAGGCGTGCACCGCGTACCACTTCAGAGGTGGTTTGTTCCATCGAAATTACCGCTTCGTTGGTATCGTTCTGAATGGTTTTTACCAGCGCTTCAATCTGCTTGGTTGCTGCTGCGGAACGTTCCGCAAGGCGTTGAACTTCGTCCGCTACCACCGCGAACCCGCGGCCTGCGTCACCGGCCATCGATGCCTGAATTGCCGCGTTAAGTGCGAGGATGTTGGTCTGGTCCGCAATGTCGTTAATCAAGCTTACGATATCACCAATCTCTTGTGACGATTCACCGAGGCGCTTAATACGCTTAGAAGTATCTTGAATCTGTTCACGAATGGTATCCATCCCGTGAATGGTGTTCTGTACCACTTTAGCGCCGTTACCAGCGATAGATACCGCGCGCTCCGCTACCGCTGCCGATTCGGCAGCGTTCGCAGATACTTGGTCAATCGTCACGGCCATTTCATTTACCGCCGCCGATGCACCGGCAATTTCTTGCGCTTGGTGTTCAGAAGCTTCGGCAAGGTGAAGTGCAGTTTGCTGGGTTTCCTGCGCAGCAGCAGATACGTTTACCGCCGTTTCGTTAATTCGCGCTACCAGAATACGCAGCTGGTCGATGGTGAAGTTAATAGAGTCAGCAATCGCACCAGTGAAGTCCTCGGTTACTGTTGCCGTAGTAGTCAAGTCACCGTCCGCGAGGTCCGCCAGTTCGTCGAGAAGACGCAAAATCGCAGTTTGGTTACGCTCATTGGTTTCAGCTGTGTTAACCAAGCGTTGACGCGTAGCGGTGTAAGTGTTGAAACCCAAGTAGAACAAACAGAGAAAGAACACGACAGCCAAACCAATCGACATTTTACTGTTGATAAAACGTGAATTAGACAGACCATTAATATTGTCCGTGATATCCACTAGGGATTGCAGCAACTGGGGAGATTCGTTCAAGAGCGAGTCACTTGCTTGACGTGCGCGGAACAGAGTTGATGAACCCTCAAACATCTCTTGTATCGATTTGTTCACGCCCTCATAAAGTTTGGTAATTTTATCCAAGCTGACCCGCGCATTTGCATCATTTACGCGCGAGATGCGCATCATGGAGTCACCCTCTTTCATACCGCGCAACATACGACCATAAACGTTGGCGTCAGTATTAAACTGGTCAGCGGCCGTTGCCGCATCCGCGTCGCCGCGAAGCATCTTATCCACGTTACGACCGATACGCTCGGCAATCCAAGATTGCAATTGCGCATCCGATACCTGATCCGCAGGGGCTTTGGTATCCAGCAGAATTTCTACGATATTACGGTGCTCACTTTGCAAGCTGGGCAGGTTGGCGTTCAGAGTTTTACCTACGCCATTGAGCGTTACGATCAAGTCTTTGTTTTTAACAATGTCTTGTGCGTTGTTTTTGGCGCGACCCCAGATGGCGGCATAGGCGTCAAATTGCGCTTTCAGTTGATTTGCCGTACGCGGGTCGCCCGAGCGCAACTCGTTCCATGATGCCTCCATTCTGGAGGTCACGTTCGCCAATTCACCAAAGGCTTTTTCACTGCCCGAAGTAGCATCGCGCGACAGAGACGTGAGTCGGTAAGCTTGCGCACGCAATTCCGCAACCTGTTGCAGGCTTTGCTGGTCTTTACCACCATCGCTCCAAACTATATAGCCCGTCGCGAAAAAGGCGATAAGCGACAAAGCCCCTATGACCACCGCATAAAACACATTGGGGCTTGTTTTATAGGCTCCAACAAGACTTTTTGAATCTGCTTTCATCTAAGTACTCCTAACCGACTCTACGTTTTAATTTTTATCCAAGGGGGTGAACTTCGGAACTCACTTGAAACTGGGCTACAGCCGCATTAACTTTTGGCGGCATTGATAAAGCGCGGATCTTCCGCTAACAAAGCAGGCCGAAACAGTGACCACTGCTGCCCGCCCGAGGGATAACTCCCCGTCACGAACGGCAATATGTTTTCTGCTACGGCTCCTGCCTGCTCGTTGTATTCATCCATGGGAAAGTGTTGCATACCAAAAACTTGATCAACCATAAGCCCTGAATAGAGGGTTTCGGTTTCCAGAATGAGCACGCGGCGCTGCTTGCGGCCACCGACCAAACGGTCACCAAAGTAGGCAGCGAGATCAAATAAGGGCAAGAGACGGCCCCGCACGTTGGCGACACCTTTTACCCAAGGCTGTACCCCGGGCAAGTGAGTGTAGGCAGGAACTTCAAGCATCTCCG
>Ga0116157_10003291_pt1 | contig 15536 bp, 10 predicted proteins | sample AD_UKC048_MetaG_FD_89882 | JGI IMG/M metagenome (GOLD analysis project Ga0116157, IMG submission 89882) | Active sludge microbial communities of municipal wastewater-treating anaerobic digesters from USA - AD_UKC048_MetaG | ecosystem: Engineered > Bioreactor > Anaerobic > Digestate | place: USA...
CGATGAACTGAGCACTGCCGAAAAAGCCGAAATCAACGCTTTTAAAAGCATGTTCTCAAAAGAAAAGGTAAAGGCTCGATTGACATACGATAAGCGGGCTTCGGTGCATGTGCGCCGAGCCAGTTTTATCGGCAGCACCGATCGCTGGGAGTTTCTTACCGATGAAAACGGATCTGTACGCTGGCTGTGTTTCGACATTTCAGAAATTGACTGGAATTACAGCACACAGGTTGACATCAATAAAGTATATGCCCAAGCATGGCACTTGCTCACCAAAACCGGTTTCGATTATGAATTGAACGCTGAAGAAATAGCCGAGAACGACCGCATCAATAAGAAGTATCAGGTGAGCACGGTTGAGAGGGATTTGATACAGCGATATTTTAAGCATGGAGATGTCTCTGATGCAAAGTTTTTTACTCCGACCGAAATATTGGAGTATCTCTCTTTAAAATCAAATGTAAAGATGTCGGCAGAAAGGATTGGTAGGGAAATGAAGTTTTTGGGATTTGAACGAATGGCCAGATTTATCAATGGAAATAATCGCTATGGCTATTATTGCGTAGAAATAAATAAAGAAAAAGTTTAGTTTCATACTTTCATAATATCTCTAAAAACCTTGAAAACAAAAGAGAATAACTATGAAAGTATAATTATTTTAAGCCTTCATGTTCTATCATAGTTTCATAAAAAGACAAAAAAATGATAGCATGAAGGCTTCTCTTTTAAAATCACATTCACTTATAAATCACAGTATTAGCAATGAATTCGAGCTTTTCGTGAAAGAGTGTAAGCGGAAAAATGAAAAGTGAAAAATATTGTGAATTTGAAAAACTATGATTTTGTAATCATTATATTAACTTTACGCATCGAATAATTATACGATTACTATGAACCACGCGGAACTTGAGAAGACTTTGTGGGCTGCTGCCGATAAACTGAGAAACAATATGGACGCTGCAGAATATAAGCATGTGGTGCTGGGCTTGATATTCTTAAAATACATTTCCGATGCGTTTGATGATATTGTTCCTGCTTTCGTTGAAGAAATTGGCAGCGATTGGGAGAATAAAACCGGTGCCGTAAAAGACATTTGCCTTTCGGAAAGGGTGTTTTATGTACCGCCATCAGCACGTTGGAGTTACCTCCAGGGGAGGGCAAAGCTTACCACAATTGGAAAGGATATTGACGATGCCATGGATTCCATCGAGAAAGACAATGCCTCGTTAAAAGCCGTATTGCCGAAAGATTATGGAAGGCCGGGGCTTGACAAACAACGCCTCGGGGAATTAATCGATCTTATCGGGACTATTTCGTTAAACAGTAATGGCAAAAGCAAAGGCAAAGACATTCTCGGCTTTGTTTTTGAATATTTTTTAGGTCAGTTTGCTGATGCCGAAGGCAAAAAAGGAGGACAATTCTATACCCCTTCGTGTATTGTAAAACTTTTGGTCGAAGTACAGGCACCCGAAGCCGAAAAGCGGGTTTACGACGGCTGCTGCGGAAGCGGCGGAATGTTTGTGCAAAGCGAAAAGTTTATCGAGTTGCACGAACACCGGAAAGGCAAAATTTCGATTTTCGGGCAGGAAAGTAACCCCACTACCTTGAAACTGGCCAAAATGAATCTGGCTATAAGGGGAATTGAAGCTACAATCGAATTGGGCGATACACTGATGAATGATAAATTCCCCGATATCAAAGTTGATTACATATTGGCGAATCCTCCGTTCAACGTAAGCGACTACAGTATTAATCCGGCTGAAACGCATAAATGGATGTATGGCATTCCACCATCGGGTAACGCAAACTTTGCATGGTTGCAGCATTTTTTAAGCAAACTCGCTCCCAATGGAACAGCCGGTATCGTATTGGCAAACGGTAGTATGAGCAGCGAAACCTCTACCGAAGGCCAGATCCGCCGCGAAATGATTGAAAACGATAAAATTGACTGCATGGTATCACTACCATCGCAATTGTTTTACAATACCCAAATACCGGCCTGTCTGTGGTTTTTAGCTCGAAACAAAACCAACAGCAAATTCCGTAATCGTGCACATCAAATACTTTTTATTGATGCCCGCGACACGGGAAGCATGATTAGCCGCAAACAAAAAGAACTTACCGACTCCGATATTCATCACATTGCTGAAACTTACCACTACTGGCGTAGTCTTGAATGGGAACAAACCTACAAGGACGTTCCTGGCTTTTGTAAATCGGCGGGTATTGACGAAATTCGTAAGAATAACTACATTCTAACTCCGGGGCGTTACATCGAATTTAAAGCCAACGAGGATGATGGTCCCGAATTTTTGGAGAAAATGGGAAAACTCACAGCCACCTTGCGCGAACAAATGGAAAAATCGCAGGCATTAGATAAGGAAATACGAGACAGTCTTTCGAAAATAGGGTTCAACATTTAATAAACATCTTTCGTTATGAAATTGGAGATTGCTTCCCATAAAGAATATGTAGAATGCTTGGGCGAAATCAAGGAGAAGATTCGCAGAAGCCAGTTGAAAGCTGCAGTAAGGCTCAATACAGAGTTTTTTAACCTATATTGGGATTTGGGTAGGATGATTGTTGAAAAGCAAAATTCTTCGAAATGGGGCGATGGCTTAATTAAACAATTAAGCAACGATTTACAGGCAGAATTTACCGGTGTTCAGGGCTTTTCTTTGTCGAACCTGAAGTATGTTAGGAAGTGGTATTTGTTTTATAATCAACAAGATACAATGAGCCAACAACTTGTTGGCCAATTACATTCCGAAAAAAGCCAACAGGCTGTTGGCCAATTAATACCTGAACAATTGGCTTATGTTCCATGGGGACATCATATGCATACTATTACCAAAGTGAAGCCAGCGATGAACTACAGTGCATCATGTCTTCAATTGAACAAATCAAGAAGCAATTAAGCGAAAAAAGAGAAGACAATGAGTGAGTGGAAAACATATCGGCTGGGGGATTTAATTGAAATAAATAAAAATTCAATTAACAGTAACTATGAATTTGATGAAATAGAATATATAGATACATCGTCAGTTACCGAAAACAGATTTTCCAAACTACAGAAGCTGAAATTGAAGGATGCACCAAGCAGGGCTAAAAGAATTGTAAATGAAAATGATATTGTATATTCGACTGTAAGGCCAATTCTAAGACATTATGGAATTGCAAAGAATGTCAAACCAAACACTGTCGCTTCTACAGGTTTCGCAGTAATTTGTGCTAAAAACATAAATCAAGATTTTCTCTACTATTATTTGACAACAGATGAAATTGTTTTATTTTTGAATAGTGTTGCAGAAGCATCAACAACAACATTCCCAGCATTTAATGCGAATTTATTTGAAAACATTGACGTTTATATCCCTATTTGTATTGAAGAACAAAAGGAAATCGCTTCTATTCTCACCTCTCTCGACAACAAAATCGAACTCAACCTGCAGATGAACAAAACCCTCGAAACCATGGCGCAAGCTATTTTTAAAGAATGGTTCGTTGATTTCAACTTTCCCGGCTTCGATGGGCAGTTGGTGGATGGGTTGCCGAAGGGGTGGAGAGTAACTGAATTGGGTGAAGTCTCAACACTAATCGCAGGCGGAGATAAACCCAATGAATTCTCTGATTATTCAAATGGAAAAAATACTATTCCGATTTATTCTAATGGGATTTCTGATGAAGGTTTATATGGATTTACTAATGAGCCAAGAATTCTTGATGAAAGTGTAACCGTATCTGCAAGAGGAACAATTGGTTTTGTCTGTCTAAGATTAAAACCATACTTGCCAATTGTAAGGTTAATTTCAGTCATACCAAAAAGTGAGTTCTTGACTGCTAAGTACTTATATTTTGAGTTGCTAAATAAAAATATAACAGGAACAGGTACAACTCAACAACAATTAACAGTCCCTGATTTTAGAAGATTTAATATTCTAATTCCAGACATCGAAACGATAAATGAATTCTCTTCGATTGTGAATGATTTTTATAAGAAAATTGAAGATAATAAACGACAAATTCAATCATTAACTCAAACACGAGATACCTTATTACCCAAGTTGATGAAAGGGGAAATTAAACTATGAAAATTCTGCTAGCCCAAATCAAAACATGGTTTCTAACATTGCTTAATGCAATTTCAATTAAAACTCTACAGTTTACGAAAAGAGTCAATGTAAAGATTGAAAAGTTACTAGAAACTAAAAAAGATGACTCTTTTGAATCTTTAACACCTACGCTGGATTGTGACCAAAACAACACCTATAGGGATGCATTGTTATGGGCATTAAAAAATGATGACATTAAAAATATTGCAGTTACGGGGGCTTATGGTTCAGGCAAAAGCAGTGTGATTAAAAAATTTCGAAAAGAACATCCGGAATATAAATATGCACATGTTTCATTAGCTTGTTTTAACAATGAAACACCTGATATTCAGTTGGTAGAAATGAGTATTCTACAACAACTTTCTTATTATGTAAAATATAAATCGGTGCCTGATTCCCGTATTACTAGAATTAAGAAGAACTCAAAATTGAAAATCAGTTTTTGGGCGTTTTTATGTTTTACGTTTTTGTTAAGTCTATTTATAATCATTTTTATTCATAATCCTTTTAGGAATGAGATTCTTGAAATTTTCAAGAAATGGAAGTTACTAGATATTTGCTGGCATGAACTAAAAATTCTAACCTACATTTATGCAGCTTCATTTACACTTTGGCTGATAAGTAAGTTGATACGGAATTTTAGCAGTTTGAAAATAGGCAAGTTTACTTTGCAAGGAAATGCAATCGAATTGGCTAAAACAGTTGAACCCTCAATTCTAAATAAACATCTTGACGAAATACTGTACTATTTTGAGGTCAATAAATTTGATGTAGTTATTGTTGAGGATTTAGATCGGTTCACATGCAATGCTAATAATCAAAATATTTTCGCTAAGTTAAGGGAAATAAACCAGCTCATAAATAACTCTCAGCAAGTTCAACATAAAGTTGTATTTCTTTACGCCGTAAAAGATGATTTATTCAGTAATCTTCACAAGGACAGAACAAAATTCTTTGATTTTGTAATTCCTATTGTTCCGGTAATTAATGTTTCAAATTCCGGAGATTTACTTCTTAAACGGATAACAAAGAACGAAAATAAGATTAGTCAGGAGTTCGAAAATTTAATTCTTGATGTTTCCTTGTACATTGATGATATGCGCCTTGTAAATAATATATTCAATGAATATGCAATTTATAGTAAGGTGCTTAGCAACAATCCAGATAAATTAAGAATTTTTGCAATGATTGTTTATAAAAACCTGATGCCGGATGATTTTGCATTGTTGCATAGTAACCAGGGGGCTGTTTACAAACTTTTTTCCAATGTAAAAGAATTAACCAAGAAAGCTATTGAAGAGGAAGAATTAAAACTTAGTACCCTAAAAGAAAAAATCAATTTATCTGAAAAGTCTGTTTTAAAAGATATAAACGAACTTAGAATGATTTATTTATTTAAAATAATTGAATTATACCCGGAGGGAAAAGATTTAATAATTAATGATAGCGCGGTTTCTATTGTTGAAGCAAAGGAAGATCAATGGTTCAGTCAATTAATTTCAAATAATTTTAAAGTTAGAATTTATAATCCTAATACATACCGGGTAACCGCTGTTAATGAAATTGATTTCTCTGAAATTGAAAAAAATGTTGACACACAATCGTATGTTGAACGTGAAAAAATAATTAAAAACAAAGAAAGGAAGGAACTAATTTCTATTAAAAAGGAAAAACTATCAATTGAGGAAAGAATAAAGGAACTGGAAATAGGTTCAATCGAGAAATTAAATTTGGCATCCAATGACGCATATTTCAAGGAAATTCAATCCCAACCCGCTTTGATTTATATGATTCGTAATGGATATATTAATGAAGATTACCACCGTTTTATATCATTTATTTATGAAGGAAGGTTGAGCCTGCCTGACCATGAGTTTCTATCTACAATCAAAATGGGTATATCAAAACCATTCGACTACAAATTGGAAAAGATTGAAAATGTTTACAAACAATTAAAAAATGTTTTTGATAAGGATGTGATTTTGAATATAACCCTATTTGATTATTTATTGAAGACAGGCAATAAATATCAAGTTGAAATAAAAAGAATTTTTGATCAAAGAGGATATAATTACATAAAATATTTTGATTTTGTAGAGTGCTATCTCAAAGAGGGTGCTTATAAAAAGGAGTTTCTGGAAGCAGTTTGTTCAAATTGGAATGACTTGTGGTTTATTGCAACCCATGTAGTTGAGTTACCAGAGGAAAAATTACGTTTTATTGCATATAATTTAATTGAAAACATTAATCCTGATGTATTGAAACTGATTTGTGAAGATGGACTGTTCCCAAGCTATATTGAGAATTTACCCGAACTGTTGGATTACTCTTTAAAACTCAATCTAAACACAAAAGTTACCAATATTATAAAAGAATTAGATTTAAAATTTAATACATTACAGAAATCAGAAAATGAAGAATTAATTGATTTTATTTACAAAGGAAAATATTATGAGATAAATGAGTACATGATAAGGTACTTTGTATTGCACTATTCAAAAAACAACATAAATGAAGAAATAAGTACAATCTACCCAAGTTATACAAACATTTTTAACATGGAAGATGATTCATTATTTCGTCATATTTGCAATAATCTAAGTCTCTATATAAAAGAGGTTTACTTAAAACAATGTAACTGGATTGAAGATGAAGATCATATTTATTACTTCTTAGGTTCTGAATCAATTTTAGAAATTGATGAAAAAATCGCCATTGTGGATAAAATGCTCAATGTTATTTCTGATTTATCAGAAATTGACGGTATTGAATTAAAAGAAAAAGTCATTGAAAAAAATAAATGTGCCCCGACCTGGAACAATATTTTCAATTATTACTCGGAAAAATTAAAATTTGATAATATACTTCTAAAATTCTTAATAATTGAAGAGAACTATCTTCCATTATCGAAAATCCGTTGCAATTACGGTGAAAAGTATGATAAAAAATTTGTACAGGAGTTTAGTTTAGCTCTTCTCCATGAAAATAACCTTTCATTTGATTCATACAGCTATTTAATAAAAGCTTTAATTTTTAGATATCGAGAGTTTGATTTTCAACCTTTAAGTGAAAATAAAATTGTTCAACTCATTAAAAACGAGATTATTAAACCCTCTGAAAATACATTTATAGGGCTAATTCCATTCCAAAAATGTTTTATTGAATTAGCAACTAGAGATAAAAGAAGCTTTTTAAGGAATTATAGTAGTTATAAAATTGATTCAGAAGGGCAAAAGATTTTGTTGTCTTCATCTAAATTTACTGAGGAACAAAAAAGCCGTATTATTAAGAAAATAGATATTAAGGCTTTGAATAATATTCCTCTTGGAAACATAATTATAAAAGTTGTTTATAATGAAAATATTGAACTTGATTTGAAAGAATTAAATCAATTACTTAAGTACAGTGATAAAAATGAATACAGAATTCTGCTAGTAACATCGTATTTGCAAAGTAATAATAATAGTAGTGATGAAATTTCAAGCCTAATGCAATCATTGGGCGGTAAATACTATGAATTATCTAAGCTTAGATGCAAACCAACTTTTAATAATATTGATTATAACCTTAGATTGCTGGAAACATTAAAGAAGGTTAAGTACATAAGAAGATTTGAAAAGGAAAAAAATCAAATCAGGTCAATAAACAGATATGTATAGGCTATTAGATGAGTTGATAAATTTGAATAATTGAGTATAAAATGAAAAATCCCATTACCGAAAACGACATAGAATAAATTGAATTATTATGGAAGATAAACTGTTTACATTAGCCTTTTTGCCTCCTCGTGCAGAAATAGAAACCACTGCTGTCCTCCGAAAAATGGCAATTGCTCACCGGTATCTCGCCGAACTAAAAGGCATGGCAGCCACTATCCCAAACGAAACGATTCTTATTAATACATTGGTATTACAAGAAGCGAAAGATAGTTCGGCTATCGAAAATATAATTACTACCCATGATGAGTTATACAAAGCACAATTGTTTGGCAATTTTTACAAAAATGCCTCAGCAAAAGAGGTAAGCCGTTATGCGGATGCTATGAAACAAGGGTTTCAACTAACACGAAAACAAAAAATTCTATCTAACGCACATATTCTTCAAATTCAGAAAATTCTCGAACAAAATGATGCCGGATACAGAAAGTTGCCGGGAACCAAACTATTAAATGAAGCAACCGGTGAAACAGTATATATACCTCCCCAAAATTTCGACGCTATTCAAAACTTAATGGAAAACCTTGTAGATTATATTAATAATGATGAGTTGTCGGATGTTGATCCTTTGGTAAAAATGGCAATTATTCATTATCAATTTGAAAGTATTCACCCTTTCTACGACGGCAATGGTCGCACTGGCAGGATTATTAATATCCTTTACTTAGTACTTAAAGATTTGCTTAATTTACCCATATTATATTTGAGCAGGTATATCATCAGAAATAAAAGCAGTTATTATCGTTTATTACAAGAAGTGAGAGATAATAATAATTGGGAAGGATGGATTCTGTATATTCTTGACGGAGTAGAGCAAATGGCGAAAGAAACCATAATCACCATTTCAAAAATGAGAGATTTAATGAAATTTTATAAACATACCATACGCAGAGAATTGCCTAAAATTTATAGTCAGGATTTGTTAAACAACCTTTTTCGTCATCCATACACAAAAATTGATTTTCTAATGAATGAATTACAGGTAAGCCGGTTGACTGCTACAAAATATTTAGATCAACTGGTGCAGTTGGAATTATTAGAAAAACAAAAAATATGGAAGACAAATTATTACATTAACCCCTCTCTTTTTCAATTATTTATGTATCATGACGTAGAAAAAGAACCTTCTTTACGAATAACAACTGTTAACCCGGATCATGAGAACAAATAATAGAATTTTGCACATGACTCCTTTCTCATGCATAGTTAACTCGATTTATTTATACATGATAATTTTCTCATGTATAGAAAAGACCTAAAATTAAACTTATGAATCCCATCACGGAAAACGACATTGAACAATTAGCCATTCAATATTTGGAGGAATTGGGCTATGGCTATGTGGCCGGCCCCGACATTTCGCCGGATGGTGAAAACCCAGAACGGCAATATGGAGAAGTAGTATTGCTTGACAGGCTTCGCCAGGCTATATGGCAACTAAACCCCGAAATTGGAGAAGATGCCCGCGAAGATGCAATAAAAAAGCTAATACGAGTTGACAGTCCCAATGCGGTGTTGAGCAATGAAGTATTTCACCGCTACATAACCGAGGGAATTGAAATAGAACAACGCACTGCTACAGGAATCAGGGGTAACAAAGTGAATGTAATTGATTTTGAAAATCCTGAAAACAATGAATTTTTGGTGGTAAACCAGTTTACCATTATCGAAAACAACCAGAATAAACGACCCGACCTGATATTGTTTGTAAATGGATTGCCACTGGTTGTTATCGAGCTTAAGAATGCAGCCGATGAATTGGCTACGGTGAAAACCGCATTCAAACAACTGCAAACCTACAAACAGGCTATCCCTTCGTTGTTCCGCTACAATTGCCTGATGATTGCCAGCGATGCCTGGGATGCAAGCTATGGCACCATAACTTCCGATTGGAGTCGCTTCTCGGCGTGGAAAACAAAGGATGGTAAAACCACTGCCGACAATTTGCAGCCGCAAATGGAAATAATGTTTCGGGGAATGTTAAACAAAGTGGTTTTACTCGACCTGATAAGGCATTTTACGGTGTTCGAAAAAAGCAAGGATAAAATACTCAAAAAGGTTGCAGCCTATCACCAATACTACGCGGTAAACAAAGCGGTGGCAACAACAAAGAAAGCAGCGTCCGAATCGGGCGATCGCAGGGCTGGTGTTATCTGGCATACGCAGGGTAGCGGCAAAAGCCTGAGCATGGTGTTCTATACCGGAAAGTTGGTGCTTGCACTCGAAAATCCAACCATTGTAGTAATAACCGACCGAAACGATCTGGACGATCAATTATTCGATACATTTGGGAACTGCCAGCAGCTACTCCGGCAGGAGCCTCGACAGGCCTCCGACCGAAAAAATCTGAGAACCTTGCTTAGTGTAGCTTCAGGAGGCATTGTTTTTACAACCATTCAAAAGTTCATGCCTTTAGATGGGGAACTGAACGAGAATTCGGTAAATGAACCAGGAGTGCAGTACATTGGTGCCGATATCAAACCACTGAGTCTTCGTAAAAACATTGTTGTGTTGGCTGATGAAGCCCACAGGAGCCAGTACGATTTTATCGACGGCTATGCCAAGTACATGAGAGATGCTTTGCCAAACGCTTCGTTTATCGGTTTCACGGGAACACCTATCGAAACCACCGATCGGAACACACAAGCGGTTTTTGGCAACTACATTGACATTTACGATATTCAGCAGGCAGTCGAAGATCATTCTACCGTGCCGGTGTTTTACGAAAGCCGTCTTGCCAAGGTAAACTTCAACGAGGACGAAAAAGCGTTTATAGACCAACAGTTTGAGGAAGTTACCGAAGGAGAAGAACTTACACAGCGTCAGCAACTCCGTGCAAAATGGACCCGATTGGAAGCCATTGTGGGCAACCCGAACCGTATAAGAAAGATTGCCGAAGATTTGATTTATCATTTCGAACAACGCAGCTCGGTTCTCGAAGGAAAAGCCATGATTGTGTGTATGAGCCGGCGTATCTGTGTCGTAATGTACGATGCCATCATAAAATTGCGCCCCGATTGGCATAGCGACGACGACGATAAGGGTATGATAAAAGTTGTGATGACCGGTTCATCATCAGATGATTTACATTTGCAACCACATATCCGAAATAAAGAACGCCGCAAATCCATTGGCGACCGACTGAAGAATCCGGCTGACAGCCTGAAAATTGCCATTGTGCGCGACATGTGGCTTACCGGTTTCGATGCTCCCTGCCTGCATACATTGTACGTTGACAAGCCGATGCGCGGTCATTCGCTGATGCAGGCCATTGCGCGGGTGAACAGGGTTTTTACCGAAGATAAAAACGGCGGTCTCGTGGTCGATTATCTTGGCATAGCTCAGGAACTGAAAGAGGCTTTGGCTGTTTACACGGCAAACGGTGGAGAAGGTAATCCCACACTCGATCAGGAAGTGGCTGTGGCTAAAATGTTGGAATACTACGAAGCCATTGAATATCAGCTACGCCATTTCGATTGGAAAAAATTCTACGGTTTGTCTGCCGAGGAAAAGTTGCGTTTTATTCCAGTAATTGTTGACTATATTTTTAGTCAGGAAAACGGGGAGCAAACTTTCGTTGAAAACACAAAAAACCTGCTGAAAGTGTTTGCCATTTCGGTACCCCACGAAAAAGCACTGGCAATTCGCGATTATGTGGCATTGTTTCAGGCGGTAAAGGCGAGAATTGTTAAAATCAGCGACCGAAACGAGGTAGGTAAAACCGACGAAGAAATTGAAACAGCTATTCGCCAGATTATTTGCGAAGCCATTACTGCCGATAAAGTTATCGATGTATTTGATGCTGCAGGATTAAAGAAACCAAACATTGAGATACTCGATGAAAGATTTCTGCAGGAATTGATGAATATGCCGCACCGGAACTTGGCTGTAGAACTGCTGAAAAGGCTGTTGAAAGACGAAATAAAACAAAGGTTGAGAATCAACCTGGTCGAAAGCCGTAAGTTTTCCGAAATGCTCGAAGAAGCCATCAGGCGCTATCATAATGGAATGATTGACACAGTGGAATTTCTCGAAAAAGTGCTGATCCCGCTGGCAAAAGAAATAAAAGAATCAGATCGCCGGGGCGAAAAACTGGGGCTGGACTTCAGGGAATATGCTTTTTACACAGCACTTGAGGTAAACAACAGTGCGGTGTCAATTCTGGGTGACGAAACCCTGAGGCATATTGCCCGCGAATTGCTCGAAAGCGTTCGGAGTAATACCACGATAGACTGGACAATAAAGGAATCTGTTCAGGCTACCCTACGTCGGCATGTACGCCGTATTTTGAAGAAATATGGCTACCCGCCCGATTTACAGGAAAAAGCAATCGAAACGGTATTATCGCAGGCAAAGTTGCTGGCTGAGGATTTGGTGGGGTAGGAATTATTTCATTTTAACCATAACACCATTTACAAAGTAATTGTCAGAGTTTTTAAGTTTAATATTATAAACTAAATTTGTTTTAGTTGATGTATTTACATCAACAACTTTACATTGAATTAAATTATTAAAATCTGACGAATAAACGTAAATAAAGTCACCTTCTCTAATTTCCTGAACTTGTTTAAATCCATCATCGGTAAATATCGGGTGATTTTGTGTTGCAGTTAATGTATTATAGAATAAAGGAATTTGTGTTGAACTAGATGCAGTGAATAAGTTTGAGTTTTCGTATGTCAAAGTTATTAAATCAAAATTATTATTCTTATGAATTATTAAGTCATCAACAATGTCAGAAGTGAATTTTTTCTGAGTAAAATCATAAACTTTTATAACATCACCTTTTTGTATTTCTTCGATTTGCCTACAGTTATCATCTACAAGCATAACAAGTGATTCTGCAGGAAAGCAATAATCATTTGAGTGAACATTATCAATTTCGGAGGAACGAAGAATTTTCCATTCATTTTGTACTTTTATCAAAACATAATTCGTTAACCTTTGAGAGTTAATCTGAATTTTACCATCCACAGAAACTTTAAAATCTGACCAAAATTCAATATAAGCTATATTACCATAAATAACAATATCTTTATCATCAATAGACCAAATTTTATTTAGTATTCCGTAGTTTCCAAGCGCCATTTCATCCTCCATTCCCGATAGTAGCTCTTCAATGTCAGAGTAATTTTGGTTATAATCAAGATCCCCTCCATCGATTGTAAAATCATCTTGACCATAGTTTAAGACAATGCTTGTCCCCTTGTAATCAATCGAATAATACTTTAAGATGGACTGTTTATCTAATGTTTTCGGAAATGTTGTCCAGGATTTAGCAATACCTTGTACTAAGGATTTGATTGCATCCGTGTCTGTGTTTTGTCCAAAGCAAAAGATAGCAAACAACACAAAAATTAGCGTCGAAATTGATTTTCTCATAGTAGATAGTATTTTATATTAAGTTGTAAAAATATAAAAAATTGAAAATCAAAATAGTATAATGCATTAAATTTAGCACATTAATTAGTGTAGGGTAACTAAAGACTCAATTTTTATGGAACGAAATTGCATCATTTCTGTTATCTTTGATATTCGGAAATGGCTTATTAATAATAATCTTGTTCTTTTGATGAAATGCGAATAATCAGCTGGAATTGCCAGGGTGCTTTTCGGAATAAAACGGAACCTGTGTTGCAGTGTAAACCTGATATACTTGTGATTCAGGAATGCGAAAATGCAGAGAAAATTGTTTTTCCTGATACCCAACCAACGGATGTTTATTGGTATAGTGATGGCGGAAAGAAAGGCATTGGTTTGTTCTCGTTTTCGGACTATCGTTTTACGTTGAAGAACGAATTTGAATCAAAATTCAGATATATTATTCCGGTAGAAGTGTCTAGTTCTGGCCAAAGTTTTACCCTGATGGCCGTATGGGCTATGAATAATAAAGAAAATCGACTGGCACGGTACATTGGGCAGGTGTGGTTAGCCATACAGCATTATGAACACTTGTTAGAGGAAAGTGTGATTCTGATTGGCGATTTAAACAGTAATAAAATATGGGATTATAAAGACAGGGTTGGAAATCATTCAGATGTGGTGAAAAAGCTGGAAACATTCAATATCTGTAGTTTGTATCATTTACTTTATAATCAGCCACAAGGCGGAGAAAAGCATCCAACATTATTCATGAACAGGAAGATTGAGAGGCCTTATCATGTTGATTATTGCTTCGCATCATCAGATTTTATTGAAAAAGTAAATTCTTTTCAAATAGGTAGTTTTACGGAATGGTCGAAATATAGCGACCATTGCCCGCTCATCATTGATTTTAAATTATAGATAAATGTTCGAAAACTTTATTTCAGGAAATGTTTATTTGTACTGCCTTCCATATCATCCCATGAAGAAGGAAGCCTCTGCATTCAAATATCTTTCGATACGGAAGAAAAATAAATATTGGAAGTTTTCGCAAGGGGATCTTGTTCTTTTACTTTTCCGAAAAAGCAGGGAAGTGCTTCCGGGGATTATAGGATTTTGCAAGGTTGCGGGTGAAATATTACTTACAAGGGATATTGATAAAGAAGAAAGGGAATATTGCTATAACCGATCTTTTTTACAATTACCGGTTGCAGGTATTCACTGTTTTGATAATCAAAATTTAATTGATGAAGAAGTGTTGAACGCATTACATATTATGAATAGATATGGAAAATACCGGCTGTTTGAGGAATGCAGTATGGTGCAAATTCCTAGCAATATTATTACTGTTTTGAGTGATTACAGCAGGTTTTGGCACATTTGGAGAATGTCTCAGAATGATGGGAATATAAAAGGATTTAAACGTCTATTTATTCATCTGCAAAACGAAAACATAGTATTTAAAAAGTACTTTTCAATGATTCGCGGAGTTACCCGATGTGAAACTTGTGGCATTGAACACAAGGCTTCTGAAAAATATACCTTGCCTTTTTTTGAATTGCATGATACAGCAAAACATGAATTTGGGAAATACAAGGAGCCTGACTACCAGAAATATATTCCTCTTTGTGGCAATTGCCATAAGAAAGAACACGAAAAAATAGTACTGGAAGAGGTCTCAAAATCACAAACGAACTATTGTGAAAGAGATACCAATCATTTCATAACCGGTTGGAATGTTAAATATTTTGAAAATAAAATTAAATAATTGTTTTAAGCATGAATTTGCTTCACCACCTCACCCCCTCCAAATACTCCTCGCCAATCCCATAAATCGAGAAGATTTCCTTCTTCAGCCGCACCAGATTTACCACGTCTTCGAGGTTGTATTTGAGAACGTGTTGCTTTTTGTAGGGGTTGTTCCAGTCTTCGGCAAGTTTGAAGATGTTTGATTTGTACTGGCGTTGCGAGCGGTTGATTTCGAACATCTCTTCGAAGGATGCGAGTTTATATGAGTCCATCCCGGGCATGATGTCACGGAATACTTTTAGCAGGTTCACGCAGCGGTAGTTGTTACGGATGTCGAGACCGGTGTTCTTCTCGAGCATCCCGATATCGGGACCGTAAAAGTAAATGTAGCCATCAACCGGTGCCAGCATGCGTTGGATGTTGTACATATTCAGGTTTTCATCATAGAGCTGGTTGTAGTTGGTCACGGAGTAGGCATATCCTACCAGGAAGATCTGCTGGTTAAAAAACCATTCGAGGTCGATGTAGAGGTCGGTTTTGTTCATGTCAGATGTCAGATGTCAAATGTCAAAAGTTAGATTGTTGTGCGAAAAAG
>Ga0116157_10003292_pt1 | contig 15535 bp, 15 predicted proteins | sample AD_UKC048_MetaG_FD_89882 | JGI IMG/M metagenome (GOLD analysis project Ga0116157, IMG submission 89882) | Active sludge microbial communities of municipal wastewater-treating anaerobic digesters from USA - AD_UKC048_MetaG | ecosystem: Engineered > Bioreactor > Anaerobic > Digestate | place: USA...
CATCGAGGTGCGGCGCCGTCTCGATCCGCAATGGCGCCTCGATTACACAATCGTCTGCTCGACCCACAACCACTCGACACCTGATCTCATGGGCCTGTGGGGGCCGCATCCGCTCAAGACCGGCGTCGACCCGCAGTATCGCGCCCAAGTCCTGACGGCCACGACCCAGGCCTTGGGCCAGGCCATCCAAGCCCTCACACCCGCATGCGTCGCCTCTCACCAAATCCAAATGCCCACCGACGGCCTCGTCCGCGACTCGCGCAAACCGATCGTCTTTGACGCCGACCTGCGCGTCATGCACTTCACCTCGCCCGAGGGGGGCGGCACGCTCGGCACTCTTGTGGCCTGGGGCAATCACCCCGAAACGGTCTGGTCGAGAAACACGGAGATCACGTCCGACTTCTGCGGCTACGTGCGTGAGGCCCTCGAAAAGGGCGTTACGATCGACGGCCAGACGCACGCGGCGGGATTGGGCGGCGTCCATGTCTATCTCACCGCCGCCCTCGGCGGGCTCATGACCACATCCCCGTCCGTGACCGTCCGCGACCCGTACCTCGACCAGGAGTTCGAGAAACCGTCCCACGACAAGGCGCGCGCCCTAGGCCACCAACTCGCGTCGCGCCTCTTGCCCGTGTTGCGCACCCCCAACCAGGGCGCAACCAACCACGCCCCCATCGGCGTCTGCGCCCGCACCATCGAACTGCCAATCGACAACGCCATCTTCCTCCTGGCGCCTGTCCTGGGCATCCTCGACCGCGGGCATGTCCGATGGAGAACGATGCGCACTGAAGTGGCCCTGGTCACGGTTGGCGATGCCAGCATCGCGTGCCTGCCGGGCGAAGTGTATCCGGAGATCGTCAACGGCGGCATCGAGCGCGCCCCAGGCGCCGACTTTGGGATCGACCCGGTCGAGGTGCCCCCAATCCGCGCCCTCATGCCGGGCAAGGTCAAGTTCGTGTTCGGCCTCGCCAACGACGAAATCGGCTACATCATCCCCAAGAGCCAGTGGGACCGCAAACCCCCTTACCTCTACGACTCGGACCGGCCCGTTTACGGCGAAATCAACTCCCTGGGCCCCGAAACCGCTCCCCGGTTGCACGCGGCCTTCCGCGCGCTGTGTGAAACGTCCGAGTCGCGCTAACCCGCATAGTTCGTACACCCCTACGGTGAATTGGATGCATTGGATTGGACCGACGACATTGCCGAGATGGTCAATGCAGCCGCTCAGAATGATCTTCCCATCTCGGACCACTCACAATAATGTCGGTCTTGCCGGCTCAATAATGACAGGATAAACCGACAAATCGGTCGCTTTATCCGAACCGCAGCCCCTGGCCGCGCAGAGCCGGTCTTGCCTCCTTAACCGTTGCGCCATAACCAGCTATATCCTTGACGGGTCAAGCGCAGAATGCTCTATTGCTCCCGTGAATCCCGTCAAAGTGAACGTTCACAAGGCGTTCCGGATAAACCGACAAAGTTGACGTTTATTAACACTGTTCGGCATGACATGACGCTGCCTCTTCTCATTGTCGCCGGCTGGTCGGTTTGCCTGTTTCTCGCAAGCCTGACCGTCGTGGGCGCGTTTGGTTTTTACGCCGGGAGCTTCTACTGGTTCACCATCCCGTTCATCGCTGCTTCAGGCATGTGCACTGCTACCGCGATCGTGGGCTTGTGCTGGCGCGCTCGTCGGAGAGTTGTGTTTTGGGTTGCCGCCCCTTGGCACGCACTCCTCATCCTCCCGTTTGCGTTCGCAATGGCGCAGTGGCCAGGAGGAGACGATGGCCCGGGCATGGCTTGGATGCTCCTCATCGGTGGGGGCTCGGTTGTCGCATTTGTGTTGGCGCTGGGGCTCATGGTAGGCGTGTGGCTGGTGAGGAGACGAAGCGGGAATGCCGAACCAGACGCTCCACCCAACAGCCGGCCGCCGTCTCAATTCCCATCGTCATCGGAGATTCAGACGCCCGATTCGCTGCGGACGTCTTCCTCTGGCGGCTGTGGGTGAGCTCACCTCGGCATGAGAGCACTCCTTCCGGTCATTCTGCTTACGGTAGCCATGGGCTGCTCGATCAAGCCAGCTTCGGTTCACCCGCTCGACGGCAAGTCCGTCGTGTTGGAGGGCCGCTGGAACGCTTTGGCCAAGGAGCAAGGGCAGATTATCTGCGCCACCGAGCCGAAGATTGTGGATGTTATCGATGTTGACCACTTGGGGACACCCAAGCACGAGCAACTTGTGCGGGTGACTGCCGTCCTGCACTGGCGCGGAATGGACCCACAGGAGCGGCAGCGCCTCGCAGCGCAGCTCGTCCAGTTGTTTCCAGACGGTTATATTATCCACTGGCCAGAGGCGCGGTGGGAGCCAGTGAAGTAACATGGGAGAGCCGAACCAAAAGGATTGAGCCAATGACGAGGAGCGCGATCACATTCACGCAGGATTCGGAGTCCGCTGGCGCGCTCCCCGTCATGGCTCATCCTCATCGTTAGCCAGCACGCGTTCTGACCATGATCACGCTCGGTTACCTCTTGTTCTGTCTGGGGTGTCTGACCGCCTTGGCTGGCGACATTGGGTTCCTGGTCATGGCCCGCAGGAGTGGACCCGCGTCCTTTTGGAGTTGCCTGCTGCTGCCGCCGGTATCGCTGATCTTCTTTGTTCTGAACCTGAAGGCGACCTGGAAGCCTGTGGGCATTTCACTGGTCGGGCTCGTGATGGCGGGTCTTGGTTGTCGGATCGTCGGAATGGACTCTTTCGACTGGGGTGATTGACATCGAGATGAGGTCGAACCAAACGCCGCAGCCCAAACCGGGAACGTATTATTCGGCCGAGGATTTCGAGTGGAGTCCCCCGTGGCCGTTCAATCCACATCCAGACCTTGAGGCCGTCGAGATTGCGCCGGGCATATTCGTCTTTGACGACACGGGGATTCCCGACACGCCGGAGCAGGCCGCTGCCCGAGAGTGACATGAGGAGGCTGCCGCGCTCGCTCGGGCCATTGCCGTCGCCCCGGTGTTGGGAGCAGCGGCACGACAGCAGGCGGAAGAGGCGGCACGCAAGTGCGAGGCCGATTGGCACCGCGCGACCGTTTCTGCGCTCATGGGGGTCTGCCCGGCAATCCCGCGCCGACGACTCAGAAGACCTCGGTCGTTCTCGGCGGGGTAACGCCGCCCGTGCCCGTCATCATCCCACTGGAGAAAGCGCCCACGACTCCGGAGCGGGCGGGTACAGACGATTCCGGCCGAGCAGGCGTTGGCGCAGGCCCGGCGGGCACTCGGCCGATGAGATGCGAATCCCAACAGCCGCCCGCCCTCGCCGTCACGAGCGTCGGCGAGAGTCGAAGCGCCCGGTTGGCCTTGAGGCGGACGGGCGTCCGAACCATGCGGCGGGGATGCGGCCAGCAGGATCACCGTCTCGGTGCAAATCTGTGTTCCGCCCTGAATCGGTGTGGGGACTGTCTAAGCACTCAATCGGTGAGGGTCTCCACACAGATTCAGGGCGGAACACAGATGGAGAGGGAGAGAGGCGGTGTGTCGCCCCCCCCGGGGGGGTGGTGTGTCCTGGCGATTGAGTCCTTTGCGTTCTTTATGGTTGGTTCCGCCTCGGTCACGGTCGAACACACGAATGGCAGAGACGGGCTCTGGCGGCTCCGTGGTGCGGGTTCGGCGAACCAGACGGTCGAGGCAACGGCGACCCGATCACTCGCTGGGAGAGCCGGGCCTGGTGACTGCCGTGGTGTCTGGGGTCGGCTGTGGGTCACCCGTGGCGTTCGCAGTCGGGCCACGAAGACTGTGCTGCTCTGTGGCCTCTAGTGTTCGGCGGAGGGTGAGAATTCCCGGCAGCGGGCGGATTCCCGAGAGGCCGCCCGACGGCCGATTGACGACCCGGAGTTGTCCATCGGCATCCGCCAACCCCATGATGCTGCTGCCGCCTCCGTCCATGTTGATCGCATTCCAGCAGCCGAGGCCTTGCATCACGCCGCCCAATTCGTTGAGCGTCATCCCCTCGCTGTACTTCGCCTGCCGCCCGTCAACAACGACCAGCCACAGAACCGTCCCGGTGCGGTCCGTGCCGATGGCCGTGCGCGGATGCTGCGGCCCGCCCGCCGCCGCAACAACAGCACCTTCCCTCACAACGGGCTGAAAGCCGCACATCCCTTCGCCCACCGTCTCGCCCCGCGGAACGTCGTCCAACACAACACGGCCTTCCTTGTCGAACCAGACCGACGCGCCGCCAGGCAGGGCCGGACTCCGGACGGCGCCGCCGGCCGCCGCCAATCCGTGGATGTCGACCCGTTGTCCTTCGAACCAGAACCGATTCCTCTTGCCGGCGGCGTCGGGAAAACTGTCCCACGGATTGGTATTGACGAACGCCAGGACCGACCGGTCGCGCGCGAGCTTGAGCGGATGGGTGAGAGCCGCCTCGGCTGGGCCGTCGCCGTCCGGATCGGGCGCCAGGACAACCGCCGGCCGCACTCTCCCCTTCCCCAGGTCCGCCCGCAGGATGTGCACCCGGTTCGGGCGTGGCTCAGTGAGCACCTCGAGTCGATACTCCAATCCGAACGCGTCGAGTCCGCGCCCTTCGTCGGAGACCGCGCAGCAGGCCGCCGCGAGGAGGATCGCCGCAACGCCACCCACTCTCGACACCTCGATGCCAATCATGCTCTACGATTACGACGACGATGACGAGAATGCCAGGGCGAAGAATGCGAGACGCGCCGCTGCGAGTTGGCGACCCCATCGCCGGTCTGGACACCGTGGCTGGTCGGCTGATAGAATCCCATGCGAATCATGTGTGCTGACGCAACAATCCTCGGACTTCCTATGAAGCGTATTTCCATGCTCTGGGCGGCGGCCCTGATGGCCGGCGCGCTCTCCTGGTCTCCGTGCATCGCTGCCGAATCAGCCTTCAACGGCATCGAAGTGAATCTGGGCAACCTGTTCCGCATGTCGGACGCCAAAACGCGTTCGATTTCGCCGGAGAACTTCACCGGCGAAAAGGGAAAGGCCGGCATGGCGACCGAGGGCACCGGCAAGAACGCCTCGCGCGATCTCGGCCAGGGCTGGAAAGTCTCGCCTTCGGTCCGCATTCCCGCGCGGAGCACCTTCACGATGGCGGACATCGCGGGGCCTGGGGCCATTCAACAGATTTGGATGACACCGGCGCCGCTGGACAAGACCCGGTGGTACATCCTGCGATTCTACTGGGATGACGAGAAGGAACCGTCGATCGAGTGTCCGATGAGCGACTTCTTCGCGTGCGGCTGGGGGAAGTACGCCCAGATCAATTCCCTGGCCGTGTGCGTGAACCCGGGGAGCGCCTTCAATTGCTACTGGACGATGCCATTCCGCAAGCGGGCGCGCATCACGATGGAGAATCTCGACGACAAGGACATGGTGCTCTACTACCAGGTCAATTACGCGCTCGGGGCTGTGCCGGAGGATTCCGCTTACCTGCATGCCCAGTTCCGCCGCGAGGACCCGCTCAAACAGAAGGGGCTCTTCACCATCATCGATGGCATCAAGGGCAAGGGCCAATACGTGGGCACCTACATGGCCTGGGAGGTGCACAGCCCGGGCTGGTGGGGCGAAGGCGAGATCAAGTTCTACATGGACGGCGACACGCAGTGGCCGACGATCTGCGGGACCGGCACGGAGGATTACTTTTGCGGGTCGTACAATTTCGACACCAAGGACGACGGGGGGAAGGCGCGTTACACCGTGTTCTCGACGCCGTACTCGGGCCTGGCCCAGGTGCTGCCGCCCGATCAAATCTATCAACCGGGCCAGCGCTTCGGCCTCTACCGATGGCACATCACCGACCCCATCCGGTTCGAGCAGGATTTGCGGGTCACGATCCAGTCCCTCGGCTGGCAGGAAGGCGGCCGGTACTTGCAGACCGAAGACGATGTCGCCGCGGTCGCTTTCTGGTACCAGGCCGAGCCCCACGCACCGTTTCCGCCTCTGCCCCCCCGCGAGCGACTCGAACCGAAGTGAGCTGCGTCCGCACCCCGAATTTGGTGTCGCCAAATTTGCTTGCGGCAACGCGGGCGGACTTCGCACTCTTGCGGCGCGTCTGACTATGACAGCAAAGCGCCAGCCGCAGGAACGATCGCCTCAGACCCGTGTTCGTCGACCCCAGACACGGGCCGGGACGCAGTCTATCCGTCCACCCGAGCGTCCCCGGGGCGTCCGACCCCGCGCGGGCGAGATGGCGAAGCCCCCGGCGCCCGTTCCGGAGGTGTCTGTGCCTCGGGACGAAGAGGCGCTGGCCGAGCGGCCCGCGGACCGTTCGGGGTACGACAGCGACACGGCGATCAAGCTCTACTTGCGCGAGATCGGACAGGTCAAGCTCCTGACACCGCAGGAGGAGATTGAACTGGCGGCGCGCATCAAGCAGGGAGACAAGAGGGCGCGCGAGCACATGATCAAGGCCAACCTGCGCCTGGTCGTCAAGATCGCCCACGACTACGACGGGCTCGGCCTGCCCCTTCTCGATTTGATCAACGAGGGCAACATCGGACTGATGAAGGCCGTCGAGCGCTTCGACCCCGCCAAGGGCGGCAAACTGTCCACCTACGCCGCCTGGTGGATCAAGCAGTCCATCAAACGCGCCCTCGCCAACCAGTCCAAAACCATCCGCCTCCCCGTCCACCTCGTGGACAAGATTTCCCGCATGCGGCGGATCGCGATGAAGCTGCACGAGGTGTACGGGCGCGAGCCGACCGATGAGGAACTGGGCGAGGAGTTGGGCGTTCCCTCGTCACGGGTGGCCCAACTGCGAAGCGCGTCGGTCCGGCCCGCCTCGCTCGACGCCCCCATTGGCGACGAGGACTCAAACACCTACGCCGAAGTCGTCGAGGACGAGCGCGCCGAAGATCCGTACGAGCGGCTCGAGGAAAAGACGGTGAACATCATGGTCGACGATTTCGTGCAGCGGCTGGACCAACGCGAGCAGACGATCCTGCGCTACCGGTTCGGACTCGACGGCAGCAGCGAGAAAACACTCGAAGAAGTGGGCGCCAAGTTCGGCGTCACTCGAGAACGCATCCGCCAAATCCAGAACATCGCCCTCGCCAAGCTGCGCCGCATGATCCAGAAGCTCGAGGGAAAGAAACGTTGACCGGATGACACGTCTGCGATGAATCCTCCACAAAACCGCTCGCTGGCCGAACTCGAGCAGGCCATTCGCAATGTTCCGGATTTCCCCAAACCGGGCATCCAGTTCAAAGACATCACACCCTTGCTGGGCAACGCACGCCTGTTCGCCGCCGCCGTCGATGGGCTGATCGCGGGCCACCCGCCCGGCTCCATCCGCGCCGTCGCGGGCATCGACGCCCGCGGTTTCCTCTTCGCCTCCGCTGCCGCCCTGAAACTGGGCGCCGGCTGCGTCCCCATCCGCAAGCGCGGCAAGCTCCCCTACCGCACGCTCGAAGAGAGCTACGACCTGGAATACGGGTCCAACACCATCGCCATTCACGCCGATGCCGTCCCCAAAGGGAGCCGGGTCCTGCTGATCGACGACCTGCTCGCCACGGGCGGAACCGCGCGGGCGGCGGCCAGCCTGCTGCAGCGCCTGGGCGCCGAGGTCGTCGAGATCGTGTTCCTGATCGAACTGACTGCACTCGGAGGCCGCGCCAAACTCGAAGGCTACCCCGTGCGCTCCCTCATCCGGTTCTAAAGAGCTGGATGTCAACAAACTTCCCGATTCACCCGCCCTCGCCCGGGCCGCCCCGCGTCGAGCACACCACGTTCCGCGTCCGCCCCTACGACCTGGCCGCGACGCTCAATTCCGGACAAGCCTTCCGCTGGCGTCCGGCGGGCGCGGGCTTCGAGGGCGTGGTGGGCCGGCGTTGGACACGCCTCGATCCGTGGGCGGAGGGAATCCGCGCAGAGACGCCCGCGCCCGTCCCGGACTGGGACTGGCTCGCAACCTACCTCCAGGTCGGCGAGCGCCTCGACACCGTGCTGGCAGGCTTCCCGAATGACCCGATCCTCGCCGACGCCGTGCGGCATTTCCCCGGCCTGCGCCTCTTGCGCCAGAACCCGTGGGAATGCCTCGCCTCCTTCATCCTCTCCGCCACGAAACAGATCGTGCAGATTCGCCAGATGATCGGACTGCTCTGCGCCCGTTACGGTGAGCCGGTGCCGGTCCCTCCAGGACATGCCCCCGAGTTCGCATTCCCCACAGCCGAGCGCCTGGCGCAATGCACCGAGGCCGAGCTCCGCGCCTGCAAGCTCGGATTCCGCGCGCCCTCGCTCCGGGCCACCGCCCAACGCGTCGCCGCAGGCCGCCCGGATTTGACGACGCTTGCATGCCTCGGGCTCGAAGCGGCCCGCGAGGCCCTCATGGCTCTGCCCGGAGTCGGACGCAAGATCGCGGAGTGCGTGCTGCTCTTCGCGTACGGATTCCCGCAGGCCTTCCCCATCGATGTGTGGATCGAGAGAGCGCTGCGGCGGCTCTACTTCCCGCGACGCCGCGTCACGCCGTCCGGGCTCCGACGCTTCGCCGGCACGCACTTCGGGCCGTGCGCGGGCTACGCCCAACAATACCTGTTTCATTACATCCGAACCGTCGACCGACAGCGTTTACCGTAAGCCATGAACACCTCCATCGAGGTCCTCTTCACACCCGCCGAGTTCGCCGCCCTCGCACAGCGCGACTTGAGCGAGACGGCGTGCATCGTATTTGATGTCCTGCGCGCCACCAGTTCGATGGTCACCGCGCTGGCCCACGGGGCCCAAGCCGTCGTGCCGGTCGCCACAATCCCGGACGCCCTGGCGTGGAGGGGACGCGACCCGGATGTCCTCCTGGCAGGCGAACGCAACGGCCTGAGAATCCGGGCCGTCCTCACCGGCGGAGTCGAGTTCGATCTGGGCAACTCGCCGCGCGAGTTCGGGCCGGAGCGGGTGCGGGGACGCACGATCGTGATGACCACGACGAACGGCACGCGCGCCTTGGAGGCGTGCCGCCCGGCTGCGCACGTGTGGGTGGGAGCATTCCTCAACCTCACTGCCGTTGTCGAAGCCCTGCGCCGCGTCCAGCCGCGCCACCTGCTGGTGGTGTGCAGCGGGACGATCGAGCAGGCCGCTTTTGAGGACGCGCTGGCCGCCGGCGCGCTGTGCGAGGCCGTCTGGGAACTCTACAGGGAAGGCGAAGTGGCCGATTCCGTGCAACTCGCTCTCGAAGCCTGGCGCAGGCACGCCAATGACCTCGCCGCCGGATTGGGCTCGGGCCGCAATGGACGCCGCCTGCTGGCTCGACCCGAATTGCGCGATGACGTCAGCTTCTGCGCCATGCGCGATCGCTACGCCTTCGCCCCCACGCTCGATGCCAACGCCATCGTGCGCTGGCTCAAGTGAAACCGCACGCGGTCCAGACGCGTGCGCATTCAACTGCTGAATGTCAACGCCTGCACGACCCTCCCGTCTTTTCGCTTTGAACTTTTGCCCCGCCCATTAGTCTGGATGCATCATGGCTCATGAACCGGAGAACCCGCTGGACGCATTGTGGACCGAGCACAGCCGGGTTTTTCACGACTTCGACGATCTGACGCTGGCGCGGTGGATGGCGCAAACCCTGGGGCAACTCCAGGGACGCGGCTGGCGGCTGTCCCACCCTCTTGTGGCGGCGTACCGACTCGCGGCGCATGTGGGACACGACCGGCAGATTTGGCTCAAACGGCTGGTGATGTCTCCCGCCACCTATCCCGACGCGCCCTGTTGCCGCGCGCCACTCGTGCCGATGCTGAGCCGTGACGTCCTCGAATCCGGCCTGGTCTGCCTGCACTGCAACAGCACGGCCGTGCCGTTCGACGACCTCCCCGAGGACCTGCGGCCCCTGATCCGCGGCTGGGCCGAGGAATACGCGCCCGTCCATGCCGTCGCGCATTGGGACGACGAAGAGCGAAAGCGCGCGGGGGATTACGATGCGGCGCTCGATGACGCCGCGGCCAAGGCGGAGACATTGCTGGCATTCGCCGGCCACCAACTGGTCCCCAAACTGCTCGAAGTCTATCCCGCAGTCGCCTGGGAGGATCAGGACGAGTGCCTCGACGTCCGCGCCGAGGATGTGAAACTGTAGCATTGCGCGTTGTCGTTGCCATCACGGGCGCCTCGGGCGCGGTCTACGCCCAGCGGCTCTTGGACTGCCTGGACGTCCGCCAGCATCAGGTGCATCTGCTCCTCAGCCGCTACGCCGCCGAAGTCGTCGCCGAGGAGTTGCCCGATGGCCTGCGCATCGCCCAAGGGGTGCTCTCTCACGCGCTCGATGACATGAACGCCCCCTTCGCCAGCGGGTCGAACGCCCCCGACGCCATGGTCGTCATTCCATGCAGCATGGGCACCCTCGGGCGCATCGCGCATGGACTCAGCGGCGATCTGCTGCTGCGGACGGCCGATGTGGTGCTCAAAGAACGCCGCAAGCTCATCCTCGTCCCCCGCGAAACGCCCCTGAACCTCGTCCAAATCAAGAACCTCGAACTGCTGGCCTTGGCCGGCGCCATCCTCCTGCCCGCAAACCCGTCGTTCTACAACCGGCCCAAGACCGCCCGGGACGTGGCCGACACAGTGGTCGCGCGCGTGCTCGATCACCTGGGCATTGCCCACCAACTCGTCGCACGTTGGCGCGAGGAAGCGGATTAGCGCCGATAGCAGCCACGTGCGGGGCCGGGGCGTGCGGGCGGCGTATCAAGCCCGAATGGCCCACGGAACACACGAAAGACACGAAAGGCGAACAATGAAAGACCTCATTTGCAAAGCTGAAAGCTACCGGATCATCGGAGCTTGTTTCGAGGTGTACAAGGAAAAGGGATGTGGGTTCCTGGAAGCAGTTTATCAGGAATGCCTGGAATTGGAGTTCCGGATGCAGGGGGTGTTGTTCGTCCCGCAAAAGCCGCTGGCGCTGGCCTACAAGGGCCAACCGCTCAAACAGCGATACACCGCCGACTTTATCTGCTACGACAAGATCATTGTGGAGTTGAAAGCTGTCTCGGCGCTGGCGGATGAGCACCGGGCGCAGGTGCTGAATTATCTTCACGCCACCGGCTTCAAGCTCGGCCTGCTCGTCAACTTCGGACATCACCCAAAAGTCGAATACGAACGAATGGTACTGTGAGAATGGCCCACGAAACACACCAAACACACGAAATGGGAGAGGAACAGGACTGGTTTTTGTCAAAGAGGGCGGCTGAATCGTGGCGGTGCTTCATCCAGTTCCCTTTCCTTTTCGTGTATTTCGTGTGTTTCGTGGGCAATCAATTTGATCCTATGTCAAACGGGACAATCAAACCCTGGGATCAAATACGAGGCTCCCATTGAGCCGCGAAATACTCGAAGCCGGCGCTGCGGCGGACAAACACTCTTCCATCCTTTTCGTGTGTTTGGTGTGTTTCGTGGGCAATCCTCCTGAACACTGATGCTCAAAGCAGGTGTCTGCCCCGGTGATTCCGCAATTGCCCTCGGCGGGCCTGCGGATTAGAGTCTTGCGCATGACATCAACTTTTCGCAGTTCACGCCGCGCCTTTCTGCGGCGGGTGGGCGCAGCCGGATTGGCCGCGCCGTTCGTTGCCCGTTATTCCTGGTCCGCTTCCCCCAACGAAGTGCTGCAGCACGCCAGCTTCGGCGCCAGCGGCATGGCGGCCGCCGACCTCGATTCCATCACGCGTCATCCCAAGGTCCGATTGGTCGCGGTGGCCGACGTCGATCTGCCCCGCGCGGATGGGCTCAAGGCGAAGTTCCCGGAACTCAAGGTCTATCAGGATTGGCGCAAGCTCCTGGACGAGGTCAAGGGCCTGGATTCGGTCAACGTCTCGACGCCCGATCACATGCACGCGCCCATCGGCATGTCGGCGATGCAGTTGGGCAAGCACATGTACGGCGAGAAGCCGTTGACCCACGACGTCTACGAGGCGCGGCAACTCACCCTCTTCGCCCGACAACAGAAACTGGTCACCCAGATGGGCATCCAGATTCATTCAGCCTCCGAGTATCGCCTGGCGGTGCGGCTGATCCAGGACCTCGCCATCGGCAAGGTCCGCGAGGTCCACACCTGGAGCGGCAAGAAGTGGGGCGACATGACCCCACGCCCCGACCGCACCGACCCCGTGCCGGCGGGATTCGACTGGAATCTGTGGCTGGGCGTGGCGGCGTCGCGTCCGTTCATCGGAGACGGCTATTATCATCCGGGCAACTGGCGCAAACGCCTGGACTTCGGCACGGGCACTTTCGGTGACATGGGATGCCACATCTACGATCCGGTGTTCAAGGCGCTCGCGCTGACCGCGCCGCTCTCGGTGCGTTCGGAGGGACCCGCCCCCAACGCGTGGAACTGGTCGGTCGACGCCGTGATTCACTACGTGTTTCCCAGCACCCCGTTCAGCGAAGGCAGCACGGTCAAAGTGACCTGGTACGACGGCGACCAAAGGCCGCCCAAGGAGGTGCAGGCCCTGATCGGCCAGCAACCCGTGCCGGATCAGGGGTCGATCTTCATCGGCACCAAAGGCGTGTTGTTGCTGCCGCACATCGGGCCGCCCCAGCTCCTGCCCGAGAAACAATTCGAAGATTACCCGGTCCCCCGGGTGTCCGGCGCCAACCACTGGCATGAATGGGTCGAGGCCTGCCTGGGCAACGGCACCCCTTCGGCGAACTTCGACTACTCCGGACCGCTCACCGAGGCGGTCTTGCTGGGCGGCGTCGCCACGCACTTCCCGCAGACCACACTCGAATGGGATGCGGCCAACGTGACGTTCAAGAACGTGGCCGAGGCCAACAAGTTCGTGCGGCGCCAGTACCGCGCCGGTTGGGAAGTCAAGGGCCTGTCGTGAGCGCCGAGAGCCATGCGGGGTTGAATCAACTGATCGACGCCGCCATCGGCCATCTCGAAGACCTGCAAGCCCATGGCGTCCGGTTCGTCCCGGTCCATGCCAACACATGGGCCGCCCTGAACCAATCCCGCTCGCGCCCGCCCGCACCGTCGCGGCGGGCGCCTCTGTCATCCGCGGCCATGCGCCGCTCCGTTCCAACCCCAACCCCAACTCCGGCCCCGGCCCCAGCCCCGGCCTCGAGCCCGCCCGCGGACCAGGCTGGTCCCGGGCCAAATCGTCCCGACCGCCCCATGCGCTCGCCCGCTGACAAGGAAACCGCTCTCGAGGCGTTGCGCGCCCGCGTCCTCCCATGCCGGAAGTGCGAGCATCTGGCCAGCAGCCGGCGCACGGTGGTGTTCGGAACGGGCAGCGCCCGCGCGGAACTGATGTTTGTGGGCGAGGCGCCTGGAGCGGACGAAGATGCGCAGGGCATTCCGTTTGTGGGCAAGGCCGGCCAGTTGCTCACCCGCATCATCCAGACGATGGGCCTGTCGCGCGAGACGGTCTACATTGGGAACATTCTGAAATGCCGTCCGGACACCCCCGGCCAGAGCAGCGGGAATCGCAAGCCGACGCCAATCGAGATGGGCACCTGCCTGCCGCACTTGCTGGCGCAAATCGACATCATCCAGCCGAAGGTGCTGGTGGCACTGGGAGGCACTGCCGTCGAGGGCTTGATGGGCAAGATGGAGGGTATCACGAAGCTGCGCGGCCACTGGCTCGAGTTTCACGGCATTCCCCTGATGCCCACTTATCACCCAGCCTACCTCCTGCGCAACCAGGCCCTGGCCGAAAAACGCAAGGTCTGGGAGGACATGCTCGAGGTGATGGCGCGTCTGGGCCTCCCGATCAGCCAGAAACAACGCAACTTCTTCCTGCGTGGGACTTGACTTGATCACGCCACCTCGAGCCCGGATATTTCATAAGGCCTCTCAGAGTTTCATGTCCGGGCTGTGGCAGTCCTCTTGCGAAGTCTGAGTGCCCTGTGCACCATCGGGGTGCAAAATATGCGGGCTAAATCCACAGACTCCCCATGAACACAATTTACCTTTCAATCCTCGGGCTCGGGCTCGCCTTGTGCGCCGGTCTGACATCTTCAGGCGCGATGGCCGCCGAGATCAATCCGCCCATCGGGCCGCATGTGAACCTCGGACCGGACGACTTCGCCCAGGCCGTCAGCTTCACCGCACAAGACCGGGTTGTGCTGACCTCGTACTTCTACTGGTACGATGTCTACAGCGGCGCCCACATCGTGAATGTCGACGGCAGCGACGCCCTGACCGATCATCCGCCCACGCTAACCGGCTTCTCCTACAAATCCAGTTCCTGGCATCGGCAGCAGTTGCTCGACATGATGGCCGCCGGAATCGACGTGCTGCTGCCGGTCTACTGGGGCGAACCGTCTCAACGCGTGGCTGGCAAACCCGTTCTCGATCAACCGTGGAGCTTTGCCGGCCTGCCCCCCCTGGTCGCCGCCCTCGAAACACTGTGCGCCGAGGGCAAACAACCGCCCCGCGTCGGCCTCTTCTACGACACCTCGACGCTCGAACACAACGCGGCCGGGCGCCGCATCGACCTCACAACCGATTACGGACGCCAGTGGTTCTACGAGAGCATCCGCGATTTCTTCTCGCTCATCCCCCCCCGGCATTGGGCGATGATCGACGATCGCCCCGTGGTCTTCCTCTACGCCGCCGGCTTTGCCGCAGCCCACGACCAGACCTGCATCGACTTCGTCGCGGAGTCCTTTCCGCGCGACTTCGGCGGGCGGCGCCCGTACATCGTTCGCGAAATCTCCTGGAATGTCCGGGCGGACAACACCTACGCCTGGGGCGGGGCGATTTCGCTCAAGAACCCGGGCGTGGCCGCCCTCGGCCCCGGCTACGACCACTCCGCCGTTCCGGGCCGCGAACCGCTCGTCATTCCGCGCGAAGACGGCGCCTTCTTCGAACGCAACTGGACACGTTTCCTCCGCAACCCCGCGCCGCTGGTCCATGTCGAAACATGGAACGAATATCACGAGGGCACGGACATCGCCGCCTCGAAGGAGTACGGACGCCAATACATCGATCTCAATCGCAAGTTCGCCGACATGTTCAAGGCGGGCATCAAACCGCCCCGCCCCCGCGGCCCGTACTCGGACGTTGGGTCCGTGACCACAAGTCTCGCGGCCACCAACGCGTCCCAAGGCCTGATCCAGTTCGACCATGCCGATGGCGTCACGCGCCCCGCGACCGCGGGAGGTCACGAGTGCCGGGAAACCGTGTCCACGGCGCATCAGGGCAAGTACATCTACTTCCAAATCCACGACTCCTTCAAGTGGGCCGACTCGATGCTGGTGGATGTCGACGTCGAGTATTTCGACGCCGCCACGGGCTCTTTCCGCATCGAATACGACGGCCCGGATCCCAACGCCCCGTTCAATGGCGCCTACACGGCAAGCAAAACGAGCGTCACCCTCAACAACACGGGACAATGGAAGAAGGCCAGGTTCCGCCTCCTCGAATCCCGCTTCCTCAATTCGCAGAACGGCGGAGCGGACTTCCGCATCGCCGTCCAGGCGCCCGCCCTCACGGTGCGACGGGTGACCGTCACCCGGCTCGGCCTTCCAGCCGAAGCGGGCCAGACGCTGCGCGGATGGCAGGAGGACTTCAGCAGCCCCCTGGGCGAGTGGTCGACCGCGG
>Ga0116157_10003295_pt1 | contig 15529 bp, 10 predicted proteins | sample AD_UKC048_MetaG_FD_89882 | JGI IMG/M metagenome (GOLD analysis project Ga0116157, IMG submission 89882) | Active sludge microbial communities of municipal wastewater-treating anaerobic digesters from USA - AD_UKC048_MetaG | ecosystem: Engineered > Bioreactor > Anaerobic > Digestate | place: USA...
AGCATCTCAGCTTTCGACAAAACCCCTATCGCGGAACTCCTTACCGAAATTCATTCAAATCAAAACGTCAAAGAACAACCTACACTATTTGATTAAAAAATTAACGCACCACTACTAAAGTTAAATTAGAGAAATTATGGTCCCGCTACAACTACAGTCATTTTTTCTGGTTGAAGCATTGATGAAGCAATAGTTTTAAGTCTATTTTCATCAGCCTGATGAATTGCATGAATGCTATCTTCAACAAACGTATAATCAAGACCTGCCTCCAGCAAACTTCTGAATACTGCCGACGAAGCAAATGCCCCATCGAACATAGCCAGTTTATCGCCCAGCATGGTTTTCTTTACGAGGTTAAGTTCTTCGTCAGAAATTGGCATTTCACTTAATGATTTCAGCTCGAAATTTATTTCGTTGAGAGCCTCTTGCCACATATTTCCTGCAACCTCCGCAGAAATACTGAAAAGAGCCTTGCCTTCGCTAAGCTGCACTGATGAACCAATACCATAGGTCAACCCTTTGTCTTCCCTGATGTTTTTCATCAATCGCGATCCAAAATATCCGCCAAGCAGTGTATTCAATACCTTAAGCATATGGTAATCGGCAAAACTGTCATAGTCGATGAGACAAGCCATTCGAATGGCAGCTTGTGTTGCAGAAGGTTTTTGAATATATTCGAATTTGTCACGGGAACTTTTAATACTATATTCTGGTTTTGCAATTTGTGAGATTTCGTCTATGCAAAATGGGTACAATGCTTCATTCAGCATATTTAATAAATCTTCGCTAGTATCACCGGCTACCACAATACAGCAATTCCCTGTTGAATAATGCAATCGGTGGAACTCCATCATTTGGGTGCGGGTTACATTGAACACATCGTTAGGTTCAATTTCAGCTCCCAGTGGATGTTCAAGTCCGTATATTTTAGAAAATATCCGTTTTTCTGCCAGAAATTTCACTTTTTCAAACTCTATTTTTAATTTCTGAAAACTGTTCTGGTTGAAAACATCGAGTTCGTTTTGTGGAAACGTGGGTTTGAAAATAAAATCGGTAATTGCAGGTAGCACCTTGGCTGCCGATGCTATATCTATGTAAAAACCCATCCCTGCTTTGTTGCGGTTGAACGACAGTTCCGAAAATACTGCATGATAGTCGAGAATGTCTGCAATTCCGGATGCCGAATAGTTCTCGGAACCTTCACGCAGCAACGATAGACAATGCTGCGGGACAAGTTTATCGTTTTGATACATGGAACCTGCATCAAAAAGAAAATCAATTCTCACAACATTCATGGTATTGCCGCCAATGTGATATACTGGAATGCCGCAGGGCAGGGTTCTTGCCGTTGCACGATTCAACACCCTTGCATCGAAATTATATATCGGAGCTCCTTCTATACGGAAATTACTCATGTCAGTGTGTTTTATTGTAATACAACGTACTGCAGTTTTGTTTTGAAAAAAGCGCGGCTGCAACTTCCATCACTTGCTTTCGGGTTACGCTGCGGTAATTTTCTTCTTCAGCATTAATCATAGCCGCATTACCAAGCAATTCAAAATATGCGAGATCGATAGCCTTATTCAGCACCCCGGCCCATTCAAGTTTTCGTGCTGCAATGCAGCGGTTTTTTACCTTTTCGAGTTCCCTGTCGGTAAAGCTACCTGATATTATCATTTGTAATTGCTCATCAATAGCAGCTTCGCATTCATTGTAAGTTTTACCCGGAAGAGGTTTGCCTGATATTAAAAACAGTCCGGGGTCGATACTTCCCATGATATACGCATCAATTTCAGAAAAAAGTTTATAATCTTTAATGAGTCTTTCGAAAAACCACGAAGATCTGCCATTCGACAAGATATCACTTATTAAATCGGTTGCATAATAATCGCGATGAAGTCGTTTTACCATATGATAGGCTCTGTATAGTGCATTTTGTGGAACATCGCGCTCTAGATTGATTATACGTGGCTCTGTTTGCAACGGTTCTATTGGCAATTTTCTGGCAGCAGTCGGTCTTGCAGGTAAGGTGCCAAACCATTTTTCGATGAGTTTTCGGGTGCCCTTGGGTTCAAAATTGCCCGCTACCACAAGTATTGCATTATTTGGAGCATAATGCGCAAAAAAGAATTCTTTTACATCTTCCAGTACAGCATTACGGATGTGTTCCGGTTTCTCTCCGATTGTGTTCCATCGGTATGGGTGCACACAATACGCAAGGGGGCGCAAATGCAACATCACATCTCCATAAGGTTGGTTCAGGTAACGCTGGTTAAATTCTTCTACCACTACATTACGCTGAACTTCGAGGCTTTTTTCGGAGAATGCCAGTTCAAGCATACGGTCTGATTCAATCCATAAACCGGCTTCAAGGTTTACGGATGGAAGGCTGACGTAATAGTTCGTAATGTCGTTGTTTGTAAAAGCATTGTTTTCACCACCGGCTTTCTGCACGATGCGGTCATATTCAGGTACATTGACAGAGCCACCAAACATCAGGTGTTCAAACAGGTGGGCAAAGCCAGTTCTTTCAGGATTTTCGTCACGAGCTCCCACATCATACATTACATTAACCACCACCATTGGTGTTGTTAAATCTTGGTGAAGGATCACCTTTAGTCCGTTGGAAAGGCTGTATTTTTCGAAATTTATCATTGCATGAATATATGAAGCAAAGATAAAAAAACAATACTCCCTGATTGAAACACCTGAAAAATAGTTCTTAATTATTTCGGACTTCTATATAGAAATGAAAATATCAGAAACGATTTTGAAAATGTTGAGCGAAAAAAAACAACCGCAAGTTTTTTGCGGTTGCAGTTTTCGTTGTTCACTGTATTAATTAATATTTTATCAGTTTCAATGTTTTTGCTTCGAAATATCCTCTCACAGCAATATTGTCATCAACCATCAGTATTGCATCGAAATCAACACCGTCGTCAGCTTCTTTGCAGGATCTCTCATACAGTTTATTGAAGAAGTTATCAATGTCATCTTTTCCCATTTTCATCTGCCCGAAACCGGTAAAGTTTTTTACTTCTATTTCTTTTACTTCGGTATAGGCAACGGTTGGTTTATTCAGGAAATAAATGTCCTTTTTGCCGCATTTTTTCTTATAGTCTTTCGAAATCACAGTACAAGCAGTGTTTTCAGCCAGAGTACCCTGTTTAAATTTAATCAATTCAATCTTATTTGGACTGTGAATAATCACTCCATCAAAAGCAGCCTGCTTTCCCTTAGTTTCTTTTTTTATTGACTTGTCAACGGCAACAAGCACTTCTTTAATGCCAGACGGATCCATACCGGCTGCAGCTTCATCTTTATTACTGTTCGATACCTTAGTTTTCCCCACTACAGTATAAGCACTGGAGGGAATTGTTTTTACAAACAGGAGTTTCCCGTTGTATATCGTGGTTGCCTGACCGACCTGAGCATGAACGGCAACACAAATAATACTGAAAACAATAAACAGACTAAAAAATTTTTTCATAGGTAAATGCTTAATATGTTTTGGGTTCTGTTACTATTAAAAATTGACTGTCAAAAACTCAAGAACCCATAATTGCTCTCAACAGTCAGGTCAAATGTACTTAATAAAATTCTTAACAGCATGATTAATTAATACTTCTTTGTTTTTAATCGCGATGATTGCGAATTATCCCAATATTATAATGTAACAATAATTACTGAAAAAATTTAAAAATATGTTGAATGTATAAAAATATGTTTTGTAAATAATTTTAATTAGCAGGTGCTTGGTAATAATGTTAAACGTAATTGATTTGCGGAATAGCTGGCCGGAAATTTTGTTTTTTAGATACGAAATAAAGTACGTTTCAAGTAATATGCTTATTAACTTCATATCATACCGTTTGAGCATATTTCAGCATAATTGATTCTTGCATACTCATATTAAATTCCCTGTTTTTATTATTTTTGCATTCTTAAAAATTTGTGATGATATGACAACTATTGCCAGCAAGTACAACCCGGCCGAGATTGAGGACAAATGGTATCAATATTGGATGGAGCAGGGTTTTTTCCACTCCGAACCTGATGGGCGCGAACCTTATGTCAACGTGATTCCCCCACCCAATGTTACCGGAGTGCTGCACATGGGTCATATGCTCAACAATACCATTCAGGATATATTGGTTCGGCGTGCGCGACAATTGGGTAAAAACTCAGTATGGATACCTGGTACCGACCATGCTTCGATTGCTACCGAAGCGAAAGTGGTTGCAAAACTAAAAAGCGAAGGTCTTTCGAAAAACGACCTGAGTCGTGATGAGTTCCTGAAACATGCGTGGGAATGGAAAGAAAAACATGGCGGTATTATTCTTGAACAGTTGAAAAAGCTGGGCGCTTCATGCGATTGGGACAGGACTTGCTTTACCATGGATGAGGCTCGTTCCGAAAGTGTACTGCGTGTGTTTGTCGATCTCTACAACAAAGGGCTGATTTACAGAGGTGTGCGGATGGTAAACTGGGACCCTTCAGCGCAGACAGCAGTGTCGGACGAAGAAGTTATTTACACCGATGAGCAAAGTAAATTATATTATGTTCGTTATCCCATTGAGGGCAGCAGCGATTTTATTATGGTTGCAACCACCCGTCCCGAAACGATTTTGGGAGATACGGCGGTTTGCGTGAACCCTGCTGATCCTCGCTATAAGCACTTACATGGAAAACACGTGATTGTCCCTATGGTTAATCGAATAGTACCTGTGATTTCGGACAGTTATGTAGATATGGAATTCGGAACCGGATGTCTGAAAATTACGCCTGCCCACGATATGAACGACTACGAGATTGGTCGTAAGCACAGGCTCGAAAGCATCGACATTTTCAACCCGGATGGAACTTTATCGGAAGCTGCCGGATTGTTTGTTGGTCACGATCGTTTTGAAGCGCGAAAGATGGCAGAGGATCTCCTTCAACAGCTTGGTGCATTGCATAAAGTTGAAGACTACAATAATAAGATTGGTCGCTCTGAACGAACCGGTTCGGTGATTGAACCCAAAATTTCGACACAGTGGTTCCTGAGTATGGAAAAACTCGCTCAACCGGCGTTAAAAGCTGTGATGAACGACGACATAAGGGTGTACCCACCCAAGTTTAAAAACCTGTACCGTCATTGGATGGAAAATGTCCGCGATTGGTGCATCAGTCGCCAGCTTTGGTGGGGGCATCGTATTCCTGCATGGTATCTGCCCGGGGGTAACGAATATATAGTGGCTCTTAACGAAACCGAAGCCCTGAAAGCTGCCCGGGAGAAATCGGGCAATACTTCTTTGCAACTTAGCGACCTACGGCAGGACGAGGATGTGCTTGATACATGGTTCAGCTCTTGGCTATGGCCAATTTCGGTATTCGACGGAATACGTTATCCCGATAACCCAGATATACGGTATTACTATCCTACAAACGATTTGATTACTGCTCCGGAAATTCTGTTTTTCTGGGTTGCCCGAATGATTATTGCTGGTTATGAATATCGCAACGAGAAGCCATTTAAAAATGTTTACCTCACAGGTATTGTTCGCGATGGCCTCGGACGAAAGATGTCGAAATCGCTGGGAAATTCACCCGACCCACTTGAGCTGATAGAAAAATACAGTGCGGATGGGGTAAGGGTAGGGATGTTGCTTTGCTCTGCTGCCGGTAACGACTTGCTTTTCGATATAAAGAAAGACGAAAAAACCGGCGAGGAAAACTATCCTTTGCCCGAACAGGGAAGAAATTTTGCCAATAAAATATGGAATGCCTTCAGATTGGTGAAGTCGTGGAGCGTTGACGAAAACGAACCCCAACCCGATGCCGCAAAGGCAGCCGGAGAATGGTTCACCCACCGCTTTGCGCAGGAACTGGAACAACTGAATCAACAATTTGATTCTTTTCGTCTTTCCGAAGCTCTGATGACGGTGTACAAACTGTTTTGGGATGACTTCTCGGCATGGTATCTTGAATTGGTAAAACCGGCTTATGGAAAAGGAATTGATAAAGACACTTATAATTCTACCATAGCACATTTCGAAAATATGCTTAAACTACTCCATCCGTTTATGCCTTTTATCACTGAAGAAATCTGGCAGCAATTAGGAAGTCGAAAACAAGGCGAAAGCATTATGATAGAAATGTGGCCCAACACATCCGAGTTTAGTCTACAACTTGTTGACCAATTTGATTATGCCCGGGAACTGGTGACAGCCATACGCAATATCAGACAAAGCAAAAATATTCCCCAGCGTGAACAACTCAGGCTTATCCGTAACGAAAGCAATGCATTAACAAAACAAATGATTCCGGTGGTAGAAAAGCTTGCCGGGTTGTCCGAAATCAAAGAGAATGGGGTTAAACCCGAAGGAACTGCAACAATTCTGGTGAAGAACGATGAGTTTTATCTGGAGTTGGGAAACATGATTAATAAAGACGAAGAACTTGCCAAGCTGAAAGCCGAACTCGAATACACGGAAGGTTTTCTCAATTCTGTACTGCGCAAATTGCATAACGAAAAATTTGTAAGTGGGGCTCCCGAAGCAGTGGTTGCCGCAGAACGCAAGAAGCAGGCAGATGCTGAAGCTAAAATAGCTATACTGAAAGGACAAATTGATAGTCTGAACTAATGGTTTAATTTCGATAATTTTTAGTAAATTGCATATGTTAAAATGCAATGAATTTGCTTGTATTATTTAATATTTTCAGACAATGCTCAAAAAGATAATATTACACTTGCTGTGGCTATCGATTGTATTGATGCCGTTGTCGTTGTTTTCTCAAAACCTGAGTAGGGATGAAGTCCGCAATCTTGCCATATTGTTTTACAAGGAAATTAACAAACAATGCAATGATTCTTTAATTTCGGATGAGTTGTTTATTCGTACGGGAAATAGCGAAAACATCGCAATTTTCTGTTTTCAATCGGGTGGCTTTGTTGCACTTTCGATGTATAAGGGTGTTGCCCCGATAATTGCCTATTCAGGAGAAGGTTTCCATGACCTGAATACAATTCCTGAAAATGCTTTATTATGGTATAGTAGCTGCTCGAAAGAAATAGATGCGATGAGGATTTCATGTCCAAATAGTTCGAAACATATGAATGAATGGACACAATTAATGAGTGGAACGCTCAAGCATAGTTCCGTAAAATCGACCAATCTCCTTACGACTGAGTGGGGGCAGGGCTGTTATTACAATACCCAGTGCCCAGCCGATGTCAATGGCCCCTGCGGGCATACGGTTACCGGATGTGTGGCTACTTCGATGGCAATGATAATGAAACACTGGAATTATCCGGAACATGGGTTTGGAGCAAATTCGTATCAGACAAATTATTACGGGGTGCTCTCAGCTGATTTCGAAAACACTACATATCAATGGAATGAAATGCCTGATATTCTCATCGAAGAAAACGTGGCTTTGTCAACGCTGATGTACCAGTGTGGGGTTGCGGTTAACATGCAGTACACGGCAACCAGTTCGGGAGCTGCTCCGGGACCATCGAATTTTACTGCGCATTTCGGGTATTCACCCAATGCACATGTCGTTTATCGGTCAGACTACAGCGATGAGGAATGGGTTGCATTAATGAAATGGGAAATTGATAACAACCGCCCGGTTCAATATGTTGGTGACTCAGATGTGTTTCCCGATGGCCATGCCTGGGTATGCGACGGATACGATGAAAACGATTATTTGCATTTTAACTGGGGATGGGACAATCTGGGTGGCTTTTACGAGCCCGGAACAGGAATATTCCCACTGAATCAGTATGCAACTATCGGAATTATGCCCGCTGCTCAATGCGATATAGCGGTTACTGAGTTGTTGGCACCCTATTCGCAAACATTCACTGAACCTGCTTATATCACGGTGAAGATCGAGAACTTTAGCTTAGAACCGATTTCAGATATCCCGGTTTCTTATACCGTAAACAACGGAATTCCTGTAGCAGAGATAGTTGAACAAGTCATTGAGCCTATGTCGTCGGTGCTCTATACCTTTTATACGCCATGCGATTTCAGTCAGGAACAGGGAAGCATATATAATGTGAGCGTGTTCAGTTCACTTGCCTGCGATGCATATCTTTACAATGATACACTACATAGCGGCATCGAAAGTGTTATGTGTGCGGAAACACCCTATGTGATGGGCTTTACTGCCGATGAGAGTTCAGCAGGCTGGCATTCCGAAGATGCGAACAACGATGGCAATACCTGGCAGATCCCAGCATATAATCCCGCGATTGAAAATGATTACGCATTTTACCAGTGTAATGGTGTTCAGGCCGATGATTGGCTTTTTACAAAATGCCTGATACTCGGTGTGAATAAAATGTATCGCCTTAGCTTCGATTATAAAGCAACCGGTATGTACTGGCCTCAGAATCTTGAAGTACGGCTTGGTACGGCGCAATCGAATGAAGATATGTATCTAGTACTTGATTCAATTGTAGGTTTTAATAATTCACAGCCGGAAACTTGTGTAGTATATTTTACAGCAGATGAGCACCCGCATCATTACATTGGTTTTCATTCTTTCAGCGAACCCGATATGCTTGCAATGACGATTGATAATATTGTTGTTGAAGAAATGGCTGAACCCGATGTTGCCGTAGTGGATATAATATCACCTGCAGAATCCTGCAATATGAGCACTGAACCGGTAACTGTAAAAATCAGGAACCTGAGTTCTGCCACGCTTAGCCAGCTCCCCTTGTCGTACATTTTGAACAACGGAGCGGTGGTGCAAAATATAGTTGACGTAAGTTTATTGCCGGGAGAAACCTATACCTATACTTTTGAGGAACCCGTTGATATGTCGGCTTATGGTGCATTTAATCTGAAAGTATATTCTTCCTATGCAACAGACCTGAATCATGCTAATGATACATTGATTCGTGATTATCAAAATATTGAGGCGGGAGAGATACCTTATATTAATGGGTTTGATGATGAGGAAAGCCTTGAGGGATATGTAATTGAAAATACGAATAACGATAACCGGTATTGGCAGTATTATCCATCAGCAGGGCATCAGAATCTTGGTTGTATGCGTTACGAATACAGCGATTTTAATGCTGCTGACGATTGGTTCTTTACACGCTGCCTTTTTCTGGAGCCCGAATATATTTATACTCTTTCATTTTACCAAAAAGTTGAATCAAGTCAGTGGCACGAGAGTATGGAAGTGTATTTCGGACAAAATCCAACCTCCGCTTTTATGAATTCCATTTTACTCAATTTACCAGATCTATCTAATGAATTATGGCAGGATGAACACACTGATTTTAGTGTTCCTGAAGAAGGGTTTTATTATATCGGATTCCATTGTAATAGTGGGGCGCAAATGTTCAACCTTTACATCGACGACATTCAGGTTGATGGTGAAATAAATCATGCAAATACATGGGAAAGCATCTCCATATCTGTTTTTCCTAACCCTGCAAGCGAGCGTGTTTATATTAGGATTCCCGAAATTGCAGAATACAATATAAGTATTTATGATGTTCAGGGCAGGGTCGTTTTAAAGAATCAAGGATACTCCGAGATCATCAATGTTGATACGGAGAACCTGAATTCCGGAATTTATATGATAGAAATACGAACAAACCGGCAAGTTTATAATTCAAAACTTGTAGTGCGTTAAAGTCAGCGCTCAGTGACTGAGGAATCTAGTGATTTTTACCCTGGTTACCTTCATCCATCTTCATCAGTCCCATAATTTGTTTCATTGTATGCTGCATACCTTCGCTACTGCCATCGAGGAAGATAATATTCCCCTTACCGTACTCGGCAAAGTTTTTAATAGCCTCTGTCCACATACTGAATAATATCACATTGGTATCGAGGTTTGCCTGTTTCATTTGCTCCGCTGCCTCACTCATACCTTTTGCCACTTCCTGACGGAATAATGCGACGCCTTGTCCGCGCAATTGCGCAGCCTGCATTTCGGCTTGAGCAGAAATTTTTATAGCATTCCCTTCGGCTTCAGCGGCTTTGGTTTTGGTAATCAATAATGCCTGTCCTTCGTTTTCGGCAGCGGCTTTCAGGTTGTTGCTGGCAACAACTTTGCTCATACTTTCCATAATGGCAGCATCAAAAGTGATATCGTTTATCTGAAGGTCCAGAAGATGATAGCCCCAGTCTTCGAGTACATGGTCCACTTCCAGTTTTACGCTGTCGACAATTTCCTTGCGAAGGGCAAGTATCTCAGCTTGCTTTTTAGTAGCTACATAGGAACGGATATTCCCCTCGATGGTGCGGATTAGCGCTTGCATCAGGTCTTTATCGGAATAAAACTTAAAAGCAACCTTCACGATTGTTTCCTCATTTTCGTTCTGAACAGCATAGAGCAGCATACTTTTAAAATATACATTGGCCTGATCTTGTGTAACAGCCTGAAATTCCAGTTCAACTGAGCGGTTCTGAATACTGATACGACGGGCTATTTTTTCGATAACAGGAATTTTGAAATTCAGTCCGGGTCGCATAATGCGCCTGTATTTGCCAAATAGCGTGATTACAGCAATTGTTCCCTGACTAACTGTTTTTAGTCCTGAAAACAGAATGATGAGGATAAGTATTATCCACCAGATGTTTTGTAAAATTACTTCGTAATCCATGGTTTTATTAGTTTAAATTATTCAACAAATATATAGTTTTTGGAGCTTATTCTCGATTTTTTCAAAATATTATTGCATGATGCAGAAATAAAAAAAATAGAATTTCGAATCTGAAATAAATCTGATTTTATTGTAGTTTTATATCCAAAATGAAAATGCTATGAAGAAGAACAGGCTTCCATATTATATCTTATTCGGATTAAGTGTAATGCTGTATTTGAATACGATCCCCAACAGGTACGCCCTCGACGACAAAATGATCATTTTTAAAAATAACTATACGCAGAAAGGTTTTGCAGGAATCGGCGACATACTTACAAAAGACGCCATGGCCGGTATGTTTGGCGATAATAATCAAGCTGTTGCAGGCGGAAGATATCGCCCGCTTTCTATGATAAGCTTTGCTGTTGAGCAGGAGATTTTTGGTGGAAATCCGCATGTGAGCCATTTTTTTAATTTGCTTTTTTATGCCTTGTCGGTTATAGTGCTGTATAGGTTGTTATTGCGTTTATGTAAGGATAATAATAAAACCAAATGGTATTTCAGTATAGCATTTATTGCATCTCTGCTGTTTGCTGTGCACCCGTTGCATACCGATGCGGTAGCAAACATTAAAGGACGCGATGAAATTTTTTGCTTCTTGTTTGTATTGCTTTCCTGGGATTCGATATTGAAGTACACCGATACAAAAAGCAAAGGGCATATCGCAATATCTTTTATTTGGTTTTTACTGGCTGTTTTCAGTAAGGAAACAGCAATCACTTTTTTATTTATTATTCCTGTAAGTATGTATTTTTTCAGGAAACCAAACAGGAAGCAATATTTGACATCGTTTTTTTCAATTGCGGGAGCAAGCATTATTTACTTAATTACCCGCTTTGCTGTACTGGGTAATACACTGGGAAACGAAGTGGGTGAGCTGATGAACAATCCGTTTCTCGAAGCCACGACAGGAGAGAAGTACGCAACAATATTTATGACACTTGGTATCTATCTGAAGCTGCTCGTTTTTCCCCACCCGCTTACCTGGGATTATTATCCCTATCACATTCCCTTGATTGAATGGTCCGACTGGCGGGCAATTTTGCCGCTGTTGTTGTATGTGGCGTTGGGTGTTGTTGCTATAGTTGGTACATTGCGTAAATCGCCCTATGCATTTGCAGTCTGGGTTTATCTTGCTACACTTTCAATAACATCGAACTTGTTTTTTACAGTGGGTGCTTTCATGAGCGAGCGATTTTTATACATGTCTCTCTTAGGTTTCTGCCTTGCGATTGCGTATTTTGTAAATACAAGGATGGTAAAAACAAAGCTCTTGCAGCGAGTTGCAATTGGTACGTTGTTGCTTATCTGTCTTGCATTTTCCGGAAAAACCATAATAAGAAATTTTGACTGGAAAGATAACCTTACTCTATTTGGCCATGATGTTGCTGTTTCGGTAAATAGCGCCAAAGGCAACAGTTCGTATGCCAGCGAATTGTATAGCTTGGCTGAAACACAGACGGATACAGCGGAGCGCAATAAGATACTGAAATCAGCAATGCCTTATTTCAGAAAAGCAATTGAAGTATACCCATCCTACACAGAACCATTAATTCGCCTTGGGAATTGCTATTACATAATGTATGGCGATTATAAAACGATGTTTGATTATTACCTTAAAGCATTGCGGGCCGATCCAAACAATACCGACGTGTGGGGAAATGCCATCGGCGTTCTGCAGAACAATGTTACTGATCCAAAATTTGAGATTGCCTTTTGGACAGAAGTTAGCAAAGTAGCACCCAACCGGTTTGAGTCGTTCTGGTATATGGGAGAGCAATACCGACTGGCAGAGAATCGTCCCGATTCCGCAGTAATATATCTCGAAAAAGCAAACTCTATGAATCCGGGTAATTTCGATATACTGAAATCGCTTGGAATTGTATATGGCTCACTGAACAGATTTAATCTTGCCCGTGAAACGCTTCTCAAAGCTGTTTCTATCAACCCGAACGATGCAGAATGTCACCGCTATATTGGTGTTTCCTACGGTATTGAGGAAAACGACAGCCTGGCACTTATGCATTTCGAAAAAGCATATAAACTCAATCCAAACGATGTTCAAAACCAGAATAACTTGCTGATAGCAAGAAAGCGACTGGGATTGTAAAGAGTTAATAAATTACGGATTACTAAAATGGTAAATCATCACCCTCTTCGGGTTCAAGGTTTTTTATGGCTTCCGGTTGATCGTATGCAGTCGGAGTAACAGTGCCGTTTGCAGCACCGATACTTTCGGCTTTCCATGCTTTGGCGTCGGTGAACCACTTATTGTTATACTCACGGCTTTCGAGGTCGAAATACACCTTTATTTGTTCCCCAACCGACATCTTACTAAGTTCAACCCGATCGCCCCAGGCTGTGAAACATACCGATTTCGGAAATTCATCTGTGGTTTCAATAACAAATAATTGTTTTTTCCATGTACCGTTTTTCCCTTCACCCGTCTGTACTGGTAGTATATGGGTGATTTTTCCTGTAATATCCATATTGTATAATTTTCTGTTTGTAAAAATAATATTTTAGATGGTCGTACAAAAATCTTAAATAAATTTTAATTTTACTTGTAAAAAATTTCAACAACTATGGGTACTTATCAAAAAATATTTCATTACCAGCGTTTGATACTGATAGTTTTTTATGTACTATTCTGCTGCATGAGCATTTATCCTATCATTCTGATACTTCAAAAAATGGGTGTTTCCAATATGGCAGTGCTGATATTGATACCTTTTCTTTTTGTTGTTATTTGTACCATTGCCGGAGCTTATCTGTATGTTATTTCTCATATCCCCCTTAAACTCGTTGACGCTTTCGATGATATACGCAATAAAATTGCTTCGGAAGAAATTCATACGGTTGAGCAGTTTGCTACCCACGTGAACCGGTTTACTGTGAGTTTCTTCAGTTTTATGTTTTTCGATGTGCATCATTCTGTTTTTATAATTGGTGATAAGCGAAATATCTATGTGTCGGATAAATTAGCTGGAGAAGATCTGCAAAATGTTGATGATTTATGGCAGTATGCTGCTCAAAACGAAAACATTCGTTACGAAGGTACTCAAAAAATACAGGGAATAAATGAGCATCGGGTAGTGGTGCCAATATGGTTTGGGAAAGAATTTCTCGGGTTAATGCTATTATATATCGAACAGAAGCCTGGAAAATTCTTTACCGGTATGATCCGCGATTATGAAGAATTATTCATCGATGACCAATTGCTTCATATAGTAAATTTGAATAAACACAAATAAACCGGTTGATATTGCATTATCATTTGCCATGCAAAATGTTTGTTACCGATTACGACGGAACTCTTGCAAGTACCTCCGGCTTTGTTTCATTGGCGAACATTGATGCATTGGAGCGACTCGGAGAAAAAGGTATCGTAAGAGTAATTGCAACAGGTCGTTCGTTGTTTTCGTTGTTTCAGGTAATCGATTTTACATTTCCGGTCGATTATGTGATTTTTTCCTCAGGACTTGGAATAATCAATTTGAAAACCAAAAAAATTCGAAGTAAATCGACGCTTGAAAAAAGCGACACGAAATTAATAATGAAATGGTTATCGCAGAACGGGTATAATTTCATGCTTCACAAAGCCCCGCCGGATAATCATCGGTTTTATGCTTATACTGCAGAATACGAACATGATGATTTCCAAAGGAGACTTGCGCATTACATGAGACTTGATGTGAAACTTCTAGTTGACCCACCTGAATTGGCATCACAATTTGTCGTTATCTGTAATGATGACGAAGGTCATTTTCAACATATTCAAAGTGCTTTTAACAATTTTAAAGTAATCAGGACTACTTCGCCTTTCGACGGAATAAGTTTGTGGGTCGAAATCTTTCCTTACGATGTTTCAAAAGCTCATGGTATTACCGAGATTTGTAATGAGCTGTCAATTGAAAGTAAGAATGTTCACGTAGTGGGTAATGATTTCAACGATAGCGATATGCTGGAATGGTCGGTAAATTCTTTTGTTGTGGAAAATGGATCGGAAGCATTGAAACAAATATATACTGTTATACCATCAAATACCGATAATGGAATCGCTTTCCTTATAAATAATCTTCTCGCAAATACAGTGTAAATAATCCTAAATAAATCGCCTGATTTTTTTTTGTAAAATTGTTAGCAACTTTTATATATTTTTGCGTCTAATTCTAAGAATACTTATATATTTGTATTCTAATTACAAGTGTTTGTCAGTTGATTAAAAATGTAGGTTTTGCACATCGTAGTCAGAATTATTTGCGATTTATGACCCTAATTTATGCGATTATTTAGAATGAAAATAATAATAAAATGAAAAATACTGTACTCATTCTCATTACTGCAATGTGCATCGTAATGCACTCAACAGCTGTAGCACAGCTGCAATCGGTATTGTCGGATGCACCAATAGCCTGCTATTTTGAGCAGGATGCTTACAATTCTTTTCCCGATGGTGATGATGCTCCTTCTCCAAATATTGAAAGTCATATTTCCGGTCAAATTAATCGCGACAAGGGCGACATGAAAAATTATTCTCCTGATTTTGAACCGGAGCTTACTTCTTTTCTGGCTTCCAGCGGCTGTTCTGGCTTTTCGGTGACGGCTACCGGGGGTACAACAATTTGTTCTGGCAGCTCTGCCCAACTCGACGTTTCCGTGCCTTCCGCATTGAATTATTCCTATACGAGTACCTATAATTACTCAGGAACCGACTGTGACCAGTCGTATGCAATCACTTATTTCAATTGCGGGCAAACGAATTCAGTCATTACTAATATTGAATATACAATTAGTGGACTCCCAGGTTGCAGCAGCGGATGGTACAGTGCTGATGTTTATTTTGATGGTGGTCTTGCTGAT
>Ga0116157_10003298_pt1 | contig 15510 bp, 12 predicted proteins | sample AD_UKC048_MetaG_FD_89882 | JGI IMG/M metagenome (GOLD analysis project Ga0116157, IMG submission 89882) | Active sludge microbial communities of municipal wastewater-treating anaerobic digesters from USA - AD_UKC048_MetaG | ecosystem: Engineered > Bioreactor > Anaerobic > Digestate | place: USA...
CCGAAGTGCTGCGCCTGCGCATCGCTTTCGTGCCCGCAATAGCTTGCCACTGCAGCCCAGGTGAACTGGAACGGCAGCAAGGCCAGCAGAGCAATGGCGAACCAACGACGCATGGGAAATAGTGTAGCAGCTACAGGGTTTGGGTTGAGCGAGTGGATTCATTCCAGTGCGGCACCTTACTGCATTTCGGCACGCACGCGAGGGACTTGAGCGCTCCTGGCCACCGCATAATCAAGTGGGCGGTCTACGGGAAGAAGTCTGCCGTGAGCCATCATTCCGAGCGGGATTGAGCGCTGAAGATTCCTTGTCGCGCTGCATTGGCGTCTCTGAACGAGAGCTCGCAAGGCCCAAGGATTCGGCGTCCTGAGCGATGCTGTCGTACGGCGCTGCGGGTAAGTGCTGACGATTCCTTGGGAAGAGCCCGCTACCGGCCTCGTTCGTGCTAGTCGACCTCGTGCAGTTAATACAAACATTAGCTCGACGCGATGGTCGCCAGCTCTTTCGGATGTCAGCTTTCGAAGCGACTGAACTTCGGCAATGGGTCGGTAGTACCAGTTCAAGCCATGCTGAACCAGTCGCCGGCACCGCGAACCGCGTCTCGAGTGGCCTACGGTAGCTGCACCTCAAAGAGCGGCCATTCGTGGCAGCGCCAGTCGCAGGACCCAACGGCCGCTCAGTGTCAGTCAGCGTGAGTACGCCCACGGGCGCCCACGGACAGCAACCGCTGCAATGCTGCCACTCAGCGTGAGTTCCAATACGCCTGTGGCAGCTCAAGTCCCTTCGAAGCGGACCGAGCTACCCACCATCCCGCGCGCCCCGGCCTCGAACCTCAATACAAGTCCCAATTGGGCTTCTGCTTCTCCAGCAGACACCGCACCATATTGGAATAAAAGAGCTGCACCATACTGTCGACCTGATCATCGTTGGCCCCATTGGGAAAGTTCATGAACTCGTTGAGGAAGGGCTCCACCCAGGCGTTCTTGCCGGGCACGTTGAGGACCCGAACACCCGCCTCAAAATAAGGCATCACCTTCATGGCCCGAACGATCTTGCTGTCCTTGGGCTGGTGGGTGAAAGATCGAAAAGAGCCATCCTGTCGATCCTTCAGATACTGCGCCAGGGCGATCCCACTGCCCGCTTTTTCTATGACAACGCTCGGACAACTGCAAAACTGGCGCAGCCGCTTGATCCAACCCAGCGTCTTCACTTTCAAGGTTTCGTAGTCCCAACGCCCGCGCTCGGCCGTCAGCACCCACAGACGCCCCTGGTCGACCCAAGCCACTGTGATCGCCGTGAAGTCCGCGTTGCTCGACGTCGACAGCGCGCTGTCGATGCTGATGAAGAGATCACCCTGCTTGTCGAAAGGCGGGACCGCATCCACCAGTTCAAAGTACTTGCGCTTGAAGATCTGCCCATCCGGCGTGCGCGGCGACTGCTGGTACTGCGCCGCAAAGTTGAATGGCCCGATGTCGTTGCGCAACGTTTTCAGGGTCTCCAAACTCTCGTGCATTGGCTGCAACGCCTCACCGACCCTGCGACGGTAAGTCTGACCGTCACGCAGCGCGATCACCTCATCGCGCACTGCAATCGCCGGAAATGACAGCTTGTGAAAATCCCCCGACGCCTCGATGAAACCTGTCAAGTCATTGACGTGCAGACGCTGCATCACCACGATCAGCCCGCTGCGCAACTTGTCGTCGCGCCGACTCAGCAGCGTGCCGCGGTACCACTCGTTGACTGCCTGCAGCGCCTTGTCCGACATCGCATCCTCGGCACGGATGGGGTCATCGATGATCACCAGGTCAGCACCCCGACCCGTGATCGACCCATGCACCGACAAAGCCGTCCGGTAGCCCCCTTGGTCGGTGACCACATCGTTCTCCGTCACCTTCACCAGCCGCACTTGCGGGAACAGCATCCGATACCAGTCAGACTCCACCACGCGCTTGAATTCCCGCGCGATCGTCCGTGCCAGCTCGTCCGAGTAGCTGACGCAAAAGATCTTGAGCGACGGATCCAGCGTCAACAAGAAGGCTGGCCACACCACCGACACCAGAAATGTCTTCAGGTGGCGCGGCGGCAGGTTGATGATCAACCGCGGTAGGCGCCCGGCATAGCTCTCGTCCAGCGCATGCACGATGGCCTTGATGTGCCAGTTCGACTCAAACACCTTGTTCGGATACACCGTTGCAAACGCCTGCTGGACGAACACATCCAAATCTTTCTTCACCAGCGCAAAGTACGCCTGCTCCTGTGGTCTCAGCTTCATGGGGTACCCCCTTTTCGACTCTGGGTGGACACGTAGTCGGCCAGGATCTGTTCGTAGTTGTCGGGCAACAGTGCCTCGGGCGTGGACTGGTCTACTGCACCGCTGCGGCGCAGGATGTCCAACAGCGCCAGAACCGCCTTGGGCTCGCCCTGCAGGGCTGCACCCACCAGGCGCTTGACCATCGCCTGCAGGCGAGTGACCGACTTGCGCCGGCCCCCTTCGTTGACCACGACCTTCTGGTTCAGCTCCTGCTCCAGCAGCGTCAAGAAGTTCTTCGATCCCTTGGGCCGCCCCTGCGGGTTGCCCGAGGTGCCCTTCTTGAACCGACCGCTGGGGGGAGGGCGTCGGTAGCCGATGTCATAGGTCATGGGACACCTCCGCATCGCAGTGCGCCGGCGTGGCTGCCAGCCGCTCGGCCCGGACCTGCTCCCAGGTCTGCCCGGTCGCGACCAGCACCGCCTGCTGGCCAGACACCCGCTGCCAGCGAAGAATGCCGACGTCGACGTACTGTGGGTCCAGCTCCATGGCCCGTGCCCGGCGCCCGGTGCGCTCGGCGGCCACCAGCACCGTGCCGCTGCCGGCGAACGGATCCAGGATCAGGCCCTGCCGGTGGCTGCAATCCTGGATGGCGTCGGCGATCATCGCCACCGGCTTGACGGTGGGGTGCAGGGCCAGCAACTCGCGCCCGCGTCCCGAGTTGATGCCTGGGTACTCCCAGACATTGGTGCGGTAGCGGCCGTGCTGGCCGAGCTCGAAGTTGTTGATGTGCGGCTCCGAGCCGTTCTTGAACACGAACACCAGTTCATGCTGGCTGCGGTAGAACGAGCCCATCCCCCCGTTGTCCTTGACCCAGACACACAGCTGCTTCGCAGCGCCAAAGACCGGTGCCGTGGCCTGAAGCAACTCCGCCTGGTGCCGCCAGTCCATGAAGACGTACAGAACGCCACCTGGCACCGTGAACGCGCGCAGGTGAGCGCACGCATGGCCCAAGAAGCTCACGAACGCCTGAGGGCTCATCTCGCCCGAGGCCATGGCGAACTCCTTGTGCTTGACCTTGCCCAGGCCCCCCACGTGCCCGACGATCTTCACGTTGTAGGGCGGGTCGGTGATCACCATCTGGGCCATCTCGCCGTCCAGCAAACGCGAGTAGGAGGCTTCCGCCAAGGCATCTCCACAAAGAATCCGATGGCCGCCCAGCGCCCAGAGGTCCCCGAGGCGGCAAACCACCTGCACCGGCACGTCCTGGGGCTGCAGTTCCACGTCTGCAGCGGGTGGCTCGATCAACAGGTCGATCTCGACGGTGTCGAAGGCAGTCAGCTCGATCTCGAAGTCGTCGGCGATCAGCAGCTGGATCTCGTCGCGCAGCAGGCCCATGTCCCAGCTGGACAGCAGGGCCAGCTTGTTGTCGGTCAGGACATAGGCCCGTTTGGCGGCCTTGGAGAGACCCGTGATGACGCGGGTGGGCACCGTTGCGAGATTGAGGCTCTGGGCAACCTGCCAGCGTGCTTCGCCCGCCAGAATGACGCCGTTCTCATCGACCAGGATGGGATTGGTGACGCCGAAATAGTCGATGCTCTGTTTGAGCTTGAAGAGCTGCTTGGGGCTGTGACGGCGCGGGTTGTTGGCCCAGGGCTTGAGGGCCGAGGGCGGCTGGTCAACGATGCCGCTGATGACGGGCTTGGGATGGGCAGGTCTGAGCTTCAAGGCATTCTCCAAAAGTTGCATGGAGACCCGCGCTGCATAAGGTGCCGCTTGCCCGTCTCAACGCCGCTTCAAAAGCGTGCATGAGTCGGCCAGCCGACACCCTATGCACTCCATTGACGCGGGTCTTGAACGATCAGCATAGGTTGCCGAAATCCACCTAGCTAGCAGTTGCAACTACGCGTTGAAGGTGCCCGCAAAGATTTGGGCTTGCGGCGTTAGCACATGGGGAACCACCTAGCCAGCGAGAAAGCACCCTGGCTCGGTGACAAGTCGAGGCTGCCGAGTGGGGAGGTGCAGGTGAGGCGGAGCAGGCGGTCGATAGCACAGTGGCATCCACCTGGCGAGGGCTTGCGATGCAGAGGCAGCGGCTGGAGGTGGCGCTTTCCTAGCGTGCGCCGAACCACCTAGCAAGGGACTGGCGCGAACTTCGAGCCAGGGCGGTTTGGTGGTCGCGCAGTGCGAAAGAGTGCGGCGATTCGCTGAAAGCCAGAGCTGAATTCCCTGATGCGGGTAGACGAATTCCCTGTTCGTTAACTGGGCCGTGAGACGGGGTGGTGGGTTTTGCCTGGCACGACCGAGTCAAAGTGGGCCGGCTGGGTCTTTCCGCGGTAAGGAAGTCCCTGTTGTTTTCCCTGTTGCAGGGAATTCAGGCTACTTTTGAGACGGGTTCGCTGTTGACTGCGCCCACCGCCAACATTTCAAAGCCACCGCAGCGCGGTGGCTTTTTCTTTGGAGAAGCCCGCGCGGCGCGGGTCTCCGGGCGGTGCAGCTTTCTCTATAGGCTGCGAGCGGCACCATCAGTGCGCCTTCCAGCCCGGCTTTCTCAGTCCCGAAGATTGCGTTCCGCACTGTTGACGGGTGGCATCACTGCCGACACCAGTAGCCTGCTGCCAGAAGCGGGAAGAGGGCCTTTCGGCCCCCGGTGTTTCCAGTCTGTCGAGGCTACGCGTCGAACCCCAGCACCCGCCGCTGCTCGGCCCAATCGAGTGGCAGCGGAGATGCGGCCAGCAGCTTGCGCACCCCCAGCCCGGGCGGCTGCGCCCCCGCCGCGATCCGCTCGATGAGATCCGGCGCCATGAAGGCCAGGTACACGATCTGCGTCACATCCGAGCCCGCCATGTTCACGTCCCGGGCCAACTTACCGATGCTCCCGCAGGCGCCCGTGCGCAGCATCTCGAACCAGCGCCTGGCCTTCGCCAGCAAGGCCATCAGCTTCGCATCCGGCTGACCCGATCCCGGATCGATTCGCCCCGGGATCACCAACCGCATCCCCAGCCCACAGCGCTTCAACTGCGCCGGCACCTTCAACGCATGGGTGCGCTCCGCCGCATCGTTGTCGAGTGCCCCCAGCTTGATCTCGATGTCGATTGCATCATCCCTGACGACGACTCGTTCGAGCAGTGCCTTCAGCAGCCTCACCCGATCCACCTGAGCACCTTCCAGTCGTGCAGCCAGATCTTCCGCAACGACTCTGCGCTCCTGCACCCGACTTGCCGTGGCTTCCGGCAGAAGATCCATGACGCGATGCTCAGCGTGCGACCGAGATCGCTTTTCTGCCCGACGTGAAGGTGCCTTGCGACCTGTGCCGCGGCGCGCTTCAATCCGGTAATTCTGGGCCGTCGCCTGGCGCACGGTCGCTCGCCGTGCGGCACCGGTCTTCAGTGATCGAAGATCATCTCGACACGGGAACCTTCGGCGAGCGCCACCGTGCTGATGCGGTCCGCACTGCGACGCAGCAGGAAGCCGGCGAGGCGACGAACGCCGTCCAGCGTATCAACGATCTCGTCGGCGCTGGGCCGCTGTTCCGGGAATTGCAGCCCGATCCCCAGGTAATCAACCGCAGCCGCGACGCTGAACTCGTCGAACGACAGGCTCACCGTGATGTCTCCGCGCGGCTCGCCATGCTCGATCACGGTCTCGATCAGTTGATCCAGCGCGTACTCGGCCCGATGCATCACATCGCGCCGGGCACCCCAGCGCTCTCCCTGCAGCTCGATGAAGTGCTTCAGCGCGTGGACCCGGTCGCCCTTGGTCGGCAACCGCAGCGTGGCGTGCTGCCGCACGCCGATCCGGAACGCCGCATTCAGGCACAGCCCCAGCAGCATGCCGCAGACGAGTGGGCTGCCGACCACCGGTCCCAGCCAGTCCGGAACGTGGCGGGCCAGGTCGGGAAACACTTCCGCACTCAGACCAGCCCCGAACGCCAGGCCGATCACGAGCGTCTTGCGTGCGTCGAGCATGCGTGAGGCGATCATCTGGATGCCACTGCTCATGATGAAGCATGCGGAGAACGCCAGCACAGCGCCGCTGACCGGCTTGGGCACCTGAATCAGCAAAACCGAGGCGGTCGGAATGAAGGCCATCGCGATCAGCAGCAGGCCCGTCGGCCACGCTACGCTGCGGCTGGCCACGCCGGTGGCCAGCACCAGTCCGGCATTGCTGGAACCCGGGTTGGCGCCGACGACCGAGCCCAGCCCACCGCCCAGGAAGGTGGTCAGTCCGTCTCCCAACACGCCGCGGCGGGCCGACTTCATCTCGAGCCGCACCCACGTGGCGTCGTTGACTCGCTGAGCCAGCGCGATCGTTCCCATCGTCTTGACGGCCGAGGCCAGCGCGGCGAGCGCGAACGGGATCATCAAGCGCGGATCGAAGGCCCAGCCCAGGTGGCTCAGGTCGGGTGCTGCGATGAGCGGTAAGCGGGCCACATGGGCGAAGGCATCGACAGAGACGAGGCCGCCGGCTGCGGCTGCGGCGTAGCCGAGCACGACTCCGATCAGCGGTCCCGCCAGCTTGCCCCATGCCCCGCCCCAAACCTGCAGCGCGACCATCAGCCCGAGCGTCAGCGCGGCGATCCAGCCATGCATCAGGCTGGGCGGAGTTCCGAATCCGATGCCAAACATGTCGCGCACGCCTAGTACAGCGATGGTGGTGCCGACAAGGAAGATCACGAGGCCCGCGATTTCCGGCGGGAAGAACGGTCGCAGGCGATGCAGTGCGCGAGATAGGGCCATCTCCACCGCGCCCGCAAACATCAGCATGCCTGCCAGCAGCGGTAGGCCACCCAGTTGCACCGCAGCCAGGGCGGGTCCGACATAGACCGCCGAGGCCACGATCGGCACCAGATATCCGCTGCTGACCGGCACCCTGCGGCAGGCCTGCAGCAGGGTGCCCAGCCCGCACATGATCATCACCATGCTGATCGCGCCGTTGCGGGTGTCCTCGGTGACGCCCGCAGCCTCCAGTACGACCAGCGCGACAACGAAGTTGGTCGCGAGCAGCCCTATGTGTTGTACGGCGGCGACTGCGACGGTGGTCCATGGCGGTTGATCTTCGACCCCGAAGATGGTGTCGGCCGGCAGCGGCCCGGGTCTTTTCATAGGCATGGACGGAGTATGGTGCGACGCCGGTAAGCGGCGCAGATGCCTCAAGCGTCAGTGTCGAAGGTGCTCGCAAAGCCTTGAACTGGTGGCTGCAGCACATGGGGAACTTCCGAGCCAGTGAGGTGGGTCGCTGTCGAAATTCGGACAGGGGCTGCCCGACATCACAGCGGTTGCGTCCGAGCCAGCGAGAAAGGCGGGGTGCGGCGCGCAGGTCAAGAAAGTACGGCGGCGACTCGCTGAAAGCGGGTCTTGAATTCCCTGACACCGGTGAATGAATCCCCGTTCGTGAAGCGAGCTGTGAGAGGGGACCTGCGGGATTGCCTGGGAAGAGGGCGCCGAAGTGGCACGGCTGGGTTCGCCCGCGGCACGGAAGTCCCTGTATTTTTCTTTGGAGAAGCCCGCGCGGCGCGGGTCTCCGGGCGGTGCAGCTTTCTCTGTCGGCTGTGCAGGCCATCATCAGCGCGACTTTCAGATCGGCTTACTCAGTCCCGAAGATTGCGTTCTGCACTGTTGACCGGTGGGCCGTACGGCAGCCACTTGCTGCGCGCATTCCCGGCAGCTAAAGCCGTGCCATGCCCCCCAAGGGCACGGCGGACACCACCAGCACTCGCAGCGGCTTGGTATACGACGGGCTGTGGGCGCGCAGCGTGGCCAGCAGTGCCGACGCGGCGGCAGGGGCCGGCTCGCGCAGCATCATCAGTGTGGCCCGGCGCGGTCTGAAGACCTCGGCCGGGCCCAACGGCCCTTCGCGCCACCAGCCGCAATCCCAGGGGTCGCTTGTCTGAGCGCTGTACCCAGCCACTTGCTCACGCCACAGAATCTGCAAGCGCCACCGCAGGCCGAGCCAACGGCCCAGGCGCGCCAGATCCTGGCTACCGTCCAGCACGCAGGCTGCGCCGTCCAGCCCGGCATGCGGTGCGATGCTGGCTGCACGCAGTGGCTCTGCCAGCGTCGGCACGGAACCGCCCTCGCACCATGCCCGCAGCATCGCGATCAGCGCAGCGTCAGCCGGCCCGCGGGCGTCGGGCGCGCGCATCAGTGCATCGTCGAAGCGGCGGGGCAAGTGCATGGCAAGGTGACTCTTCTTATGCCCATTGCAGCACAGCGCGACAGCCTGTTGATCTGAACGCTGCGCGTGCTGGTGGTGTCCGCGGTGCCCGTGGTGGGCATGGCACGGCTTTAGCTGCCTGACTGTGGCGGGCCATTGCCCGAGTGCGGGCCTGCATGCTTGAACTCGTCCGTGATCCAGATTCAACCGCGTTGTGCCAGCTACGAGTCGAGATGTCGAACTCGCCGCATTGAAGTCCGGCCACTCGATCTCTGTCGCACTGAAAGGCTGCTGTCGGCGTTCGTGGCGAGCTGACAGTGCCGGCCAAGAGTGGCCGCAGGATGCCGCTGTCTGGCCGTTCGCTTCACGCTGCTTCCCATGATTTTCGAGCCGGTTGCCGCGGCCGGGGCGATCAGCTGAAGCCATTCTCGAGCAGACCAGGGATTCGGCCCGTGCAACTGATCTGGTCGAAATTCCACTTTCCTGAGCCTATGCAATCAGATGGCCGGCGAGCAAGCTCCTGTCTGCGTCGGGGCACCTTCGATCTCCCGACGGGAAGCAGCCAAAGATGTCCCAGACTCAACGCGTCATTCCCATCCTGCCCGACACAGCCGCGGCAGCTGCGAGCCCCGCCATGCGGATTCAACCCCGCGCCGTCCGTGGCAACTTTGCCCGCTGGCGTTGGGCACTGGTCTGGATCACGCAGGGCTTCTTCTTTGGCATGCCCTGGTTGGACTGGAACGGGCGTCAGGCGGTGCTGTTCGACCTGGAGGGCAGGCGCTTCTACTTCTTCGATGCGGTTCTGTTACCGCAAGACCTGATCCTGCTGACCGGTGTGCTGGTCTTCAGTGCGCTGCTGCTGTTCGCCGTGACAGCCTTGCTCGGGCGCATCTGGTGTGGTTTTGCGTGTCCCCAGACCGTCTACACCGAGATCCTGCTCTGGATCGAGCATCACATCGAAGGTGACCGCCTGACCCGGCTGAGGCTGGATGCAGCGCCCTGGAACAGGGAGAAGCTGTTGCGACGGGGTGGCAAACACCTTGCCTGGGCTGGGGCGGCACTGCTGACCGGCTTCACACTTGTCGGCTGGTTCACGCCGGTGCGCGATCTTGCTGCCGCCGTGCCAAGCCTGGCCTTCGGTCCCTGGGAGCTCTTCTGGATGCTCTTCTACGGCGCCGCCACCTATTTGCTGGCGGGCCTGCTGCGCGAGAAGGTCTGTCAGCACGCCTGCCCCTATGGCCGCTTCCAGGGCTCGATGCTCGACCCCGCCACCCGCGTGGTGGCCTACGACGATCTGCGCGGTGAGCCGCGTGGTGCGCGCGCGCGCGGCGTTGCCGCCCATGCATGCGGGCAAGGTGACTGCGTGGACTGCACGATGTGCGTGCAGGTCTGCCCGGTCGGCATCGACATCCGCCAAGGCCTGCAACTGGCCTGCATCAGCTGCGGGCTGTGCATCGATGCCTGCAACGAGGTGATGGACAAGATGCGGGCGCCGCGGGGTCTGATCCGCTTCCAGGCCTTGGCGAGGACCGTCAAGACGGTGCCTTGGTGGCGGCCACGCGTCATCGTCTATGCCGCAAGCCTGCTGCTGGTGGGAAGCTCCGTTGTCTGGGCCTGGGCGGCGCGGCCGGAGTTGCGTCTGAACGTCGTGCGCGACCGTGGCGTGCTGTCCCGACAGGTGGATGACGGTGCCATCGAGAACGTCTACCGGCTGCAGCTGATGAACGCCAGCCTGCGAGCGCGGCATCTCGCGGTGAGCGCATTCATCGACGGTGGCGAGGCGGTGCCCTTGCAGGTGAGCCAGGCGCGCAGCTTGGTCATCGAACCCGCAGGCACAACGACGGCCGCGCTCACTCTGCATATGGACGAGCTCACGGCACAGCGACAAGGCCCGGGCCGCGTGGTCCCGATCCGCATCGAAGTGCGCGACGCCGACGGCGGCGGTGCGGTCCACGCGGCATCGGCTTCCACTTTCATGCTCCACTGACCCGGCACGCTGCGCTCAGCGCAGGGCCTGACAGGCCAGCTCGCCCAGCCGGCGCAGCGCGGGATCGATGCGATCGTCACCCGGGTGACCGGCATTCAGCCGGAGGTGGTGAGCGAATCGGCGATCGGCAGAGAACAGGACTCCCGGCGCGGTGCTGATGCCTAGCGACAGGGCTTGCTGGTGCAGCGTCAAGGCATGCACGGCAGGGGGCAGTTCCAGCCAGAGGAAATAGCCCCCTGCGGGCCGGGTGACGCGCGTGCCCGAGGGAAAGTGCCGCTCGATCAGGCGACGCACGCGCTGCTGCTCCAGGGCGAGCGTCGACCTCAGCTGCCGCAGATGCCGGTCGAAGCCGCCCTGGGCCAGGTAGTCGGCGATCGCCAGTTGCGGCGGTAGCGCGGTCGCCAGCGAGCTCATCATCTTCAGGCGCTGAACCGTGCGGGCGTAGCGGCCAGCCGCCGCCCAGCCGACCCGGTAGCCGGGTGCGAGGCACTTCGAGAACGATGAGCAATGCAGCACCAGGCCCTGCACGTCAAACGCCTTGGCAGGTGGCGGGCGACGAAGCTCTGCATGCAGTTCGCCGTAGACGTCGTCCTCGATCAGGGGCACGCCATGCCGTGCCAGCAGCGTCACCAGCGCCTGCTTGCGCGCTACCGGCATCAGGGCCCCCAGCGGGTTCTGGAAGTTGGGCATGAACCAGCAAGCCTTCACCGGCTGGCGGGCGAGCAACTCGGCCAGGGCAGCCAGGTCAACCCCATCGGTCGGATCGGTGGCCACCTCCACGGCCCGCAGGTTCAGCCGCTCAAGTGCCTGCAGCGCAGCGTAGAAAGTGGGTGACTCGACCACCACCAGGTCGCCCGGCGAGGTGACGGCCTGCAGGCACAGGTTGAGCGCCTCCATCGCACCGTTGGTGACCACCAGTTCCTGCTCGGCCAGGGCCACGCCCTGAAGCGCATAGCGCCGCCGAAGGGCCTGCCGCAAGCTCTCGTCCCCCGCTGTCAGCGCGCTGGTGATCGACTGCGGCTTGACGCGGCGCATCGCCCGCGCTCCGCTGCGTGCGAGGGCATCGAACGGAAACAGGTGGGCGGCGGGAAAGGCCGACCCAAGTGGCACCACGGCCGGGTCGCGGGTGGACTCCAGCAGGTCGAAGGCCAGTTCGCTGACGACCACGTCCGTTGCTTCCGGTTTCGGCACGGCCGGCAGCGGCAGTGCCCGCGGCGCGCGGCGCTGGTTGCGTACGAAATAGCCCGAGCGTGGCCGCGCCTCAATGAGCCCCTGCAGCTCCAGCAGGCCGTAAGCCTGGAACACGGTCGACGGACTCACACCACGGCTTTGACAGGTGTCCCTGACCGAAGGTAGACGTTCACCTGGCTTCAACAAGCCTTCCCTGATCAACTGCGTGACGTCGTGGGCCAGTTGCTCATAGCGGCTGGTGCTGAGGCCTGGCATCTGGTCTGAGTTTGAGGAAGTATCTTCAGATCTTACAGATCAGTTTGAAAGAAGCGATGGACGGGAACCGAAACTGCCAGCGAGGCTTGTCGTCGAACTAAGGCTTGCGTTCCGCACTGCTGACCGGTGGGCCGGACAGCCGACTTCGACTGCTTCCAGCCGGAAGTGAGAAGGGGCCCCGCAGGTCGCCTTGCTGTTAACGACTGCATCGATCTGACCCACATGTCGGGAAGGGACTGGAGGCTGCCAGTCAGTCTCGGCGGCCGCTGGACGGGACGAGCGTGCGACCATTCCCGCGTGAACGGCCCATTCACCCCCCGCCGCGCGGTCTGCGTGTGCTGCCTGCGCCCGCAGCTGACCTGCCTGTGCGCGCTCGCGCGGCCGACAGCCCATCGCACCGAGGTGCTGGTGCTGCAGCATCCGCAGGAACAGCGCCAGGCGAAGAACAGCGTGGCGATGCTGCGCTTGTCTCTGGCGCATTGCGAAGTGGTCGTCGGTGAGCGCTTCGCGCCTGAGGTACTGGCTGCACTGCTGCAGCGCCCCGGACGGGACACGCGGCTGCTCTATCCCGACGTGCCAGCCGCGCCCGCGCCGTCGGCCCCGGGGACGACTGCAGGCGCGCCCCTGCGTCTGGTGGTCATCGACGCGACGTGGCGCAAGAGCCTGCGGATGCTTCTGGAGCACCCGGCCCTGGCTGCACTGCCGCGGCTGTCGCTGGTCGCACCCGAGCCGACCTGCTACCGCGCGATCCGCGCGGCGCGGCGAGCCGACCAGGTCTCGACGCTCGAAGCCACCGTGCAGGCGCTGGCGATGCTGGAGGGGCCGTCCTTCGATGCTGCGCCGCTGCTCGACGCCTTCGGCTGCTTCGTCGCTGGCGAGGCGGCCCGACAGCCGCCTCGGGCGTCCTCGGGCCAGGCCTAGTCAGCCACCCGATGGCCGGGGGAATGTCATTGCCCGGACGACGCCGACAGCAGCCAGTCAAGCCGCCGAGGACGGAACATCTGCTCGCTTGAAGCGATGACTTCAACATGCCGACCGCAAAGTGGCCGGCAAGTGGCCAGTGAAGCACGGCCTCAACGTTGCGCCTAGGGTGCCTGCCTGTCCGCTGCAGTGATTGGTCGGGCGCAATCACGCTCAGGACCGCTTGCGCAATGTCTTGCAGGCACCGATGCCCAGGCAGATGAGCGCCGGCCAGACGGTGACCGCAAACAGCAATCCGGGACCGATCGGGTTGGGATTGGGGTCGGGCCAAAGACCGATGGCGGCCAAGAAGATGATGAGCAACAAAGGCCCCCAGCCGAACACGACGAAAGCCACGCCCACCTTGCTCCAGCGGCTGGATAGAAATCCCTTCATGCGATGCGCTCTCCTTGGCGCTTGACCGTGGGGAAGGCAGCACCGTTCGGACTCCTCCACGGATCTGTCCAACCTCGTTCGTTCGCCGAGCGTGCCGTCTCGGCGAAGACAAGCAATGGGCCGGCATCTGACGACCCCATCGACTGGAATCGATCTGAAGCGCATGTCAGATCGAGCGAAGGGTTGGGCGTCATTTCCACAGCCGCCACCATTGACGCTTGGCCGCAAGATCTGTCAGTTGCTCGAATGGTGTGTCGTCAACCTCTGGATTGCACTCGTCATGGAGAAATCCAGTGATGTCCTTCGCGAGGATGAGTGGAATGTCCATGTGAAAGTGACCTTCAAAATCCTCGCTGTCTCCGGGTTCGACCGTGGCGAGCAGTTCATGAAAGCGCGCCGGCACGGCTCCGGCATGAGAAATGTTCTCGACATCTCGGTCGCCTTCATGTTGGACATGCCAAACCCGATGACCGTCGTGCCAGAGTTCCGTCGAGGCGAAGTTGACGTGCTCTTCGACAGCACAGACCACCGCCCGACATCCCACCGAGAGCGCTGCCATGGTCCGGGCACGTGATATTCGATGGTCGCAGGGTGTTGCAGCAACCAGGAACCAGCCGCCCGGGAGCGGGTGGCTGCTTACCCCGCGGAATGGGTAGTCGCAGTCTCTCCCCGTTCGCGACAAGGAAAGCCGTTGAAGCGCTTCTTCGACTGAAAGCGCTTCGACTGCAACCCATGCCAGCGAGATTCCCAAGATGAAACTTCGTGACGCCTCAAATTCGAGTCAAGCGGGCGACGGCGTTCTGCCGTTGGCGCGCTGCTTGAACGAGCGGTCAGGCCTCACTTGGTGGACCGCTCTGCTTGCTGAAGCCTGCGCTCCAGTTCGGGCTCGCTTTCGCGTGCGAGCTGCACCAGCTTGGGTGCAGACGAGCGGAGCGTCTGCTGGTGCTTTGCTTGGAAGACCCGGAAGGCCGAAGTCTTGACCATGGCGAGGACCAGAGTGAGTTCTTCCTCCGAGTAAACCTCCATGTAGGAAGCAATCTTGGCCTCGGCATAGGCTCGGGAAGCAATCTGGTCGCTGAGCCAACTCTCGACGATTGCCTTGTGCTTGCGCAGCATGGGATCTTGTGCACCCATGGCTGATGCGACAAGCTGAATTGCGGTTGTGGCGTCAGCAGCGACGAGGAACTTGTGGAGCTCCTGCGCTGCCCTGCGATGGGCATCTTGGGCGAAGGCGGTCGGCAGCATCGCCGCCCAGGCGACAGCGATGAAAACGGCTTTTGGGAGATGGAGGTTCATGTGAGACCCAGGGACGACTTGATTCAGCGTGCAGTGCTGTACAACGCTGGGGTTGCGGCTGCACCAGGCCCGGACAGCACACCCCGGGATATTGACTGACCCAGCGAACCCGACGATGGGCTGTTGTTTCATGCAGCATCGAGTTCGTGTGAATTCTGACGTCCATCGGCACGAGCCCGCCAGCCACGCCGCCGGTGCAACGGTGGGTCTTCGACCCACCCGCGAGGGCTGTCTTGTACGTCAACGTGCGGCCAAGGCCAGACACCTGCACGCGCAACTGCATGCCTGTCATGGAGGCTCCGTTCGCACAGTCGGCCAGGGCATGCATAACCCGCTGCACGTCGTGGGCTCTATAGATTCCGGCCTCGACGGTCGATATGCACCCATGGACCGACTTCTCTTTCCAGAGTCAGCCGTGGCACCGCAAGCACGTGTGCTGCGCATGTCCGAGCTGCTGGGTGCCCTGAGCCGTGCGCTGGACATCACCGAAGGTCAGCCGCCGGGCCACTGCGTGCGCAGCTGCTGGATAGGTATGCGCATCGGCCAGGTGCTGGGCCTGCCCGGACTGGCGTTGTGGGAGCTGTACTACACGCTGCTGCTGAAGGACCTGGGCTGCAGCAGCAATGCCGCGCGCATCTGTGAGCTCTATCTCACGGACGACCGCCGCTTCAAGCAGGACTTCAAGACGGTGGGTGACAACCTGCCGCAGATGCTGCACTTCGTCTTCACGCACACCGGCTTGAAGGCGGGCCTGGCGCAGAGGCTGGGTGCGGTGCTCAACATCATGCGCAATGGCCCCGAGATTGCCACCGAGCTGATCCAGACACGCTGCACGCGCGGCGCCGACATTGCACGCCAGCTGCGGTTCCCGACCGCGGTGTGTGATGGCATTGCCGGGTTGGACGAACACTGGAACGGTCAGGGCAAGCCACAAGGCCTGCGTGGCAAGCAGATCCCGCTGTACTCGCGAATCGCGCTGTTGGCCCAGGTGGTTGACGTGTTCCACTCCACTGGCGGCCCGCAG
>Ga0116157_10003301_pt1 | contig 15505 bp, 18 predicted proteins | sample AD_UKC048_MetaG_FD_89882 | JGI IMG/M metagenome (GOLD analysis project Ga0116157, IMG submission 89882) | Active sludge microbial communities of municipal wastewater-treating anaerobic digesters from USA - AD_UKC048_MetaG | ecosystem: Engineered > Bioreactor > Anaerobic > Digestate | place: USA...
ACTCTCCCAAACCAAATAAAAATACCTGCTCCTACAAGCAGAGAAATTAAAATTAAAAAGATGTTTCTTTTCCAAAATACCATAATGTTTCTTTTTTTATGTTAAAAACATTATAACAAGAGGAGTATTAAATTTCAAATTACAAATTACCAATGACAAATCAAATCAAAATCCAAAAATAATATTATTTGGCATTTGAGCTTTGAGCTTGATTGAAAATTGTCCCGATTTTAATTTATTGAAATCGAGGATCCTCGATTCTGATAAATCAGAATCGGGAAAAATTAGGATTTTGACATTTAAATTATTATTGCCTTGCCTATAAATTATCTGACATAAAAGCTAAGATGTCTGGGCCAACTTCTTCCCACTCATATTGATGCCCTGGTACATTCATTGCTTCTGGAAAAGAAATTGGGTTCCCTATTATTTTGGCATAACTCATTATAAAAGGCGCCTTTATTAAAGACCAAACCAAAGCAGGGATATTGCCCTGAGAAAGTGTATCATTCCCATTATTGTTTAAATATAAAATATTTGCCTGATTTTTTTTCTCAGCCCAAAAAGGAGAGCCAAATTCAATTGCAAAAATACTATTTTCGCAACAATTTATTTTTTTTATCGTGGTTTCTGTAAAGGCAGCGCCATTAGAAAGACCGGCGATAATTATTTTCTTATCTTGGTTAAATAAAGAAAACTCTGTTAGTTGATTTGCTAAATATTTTGATTCTTTAGAAAAATTGAACATAGCTTCTTTAAGATAAGCCGCTTTTCCTAAAAGGCTATCCTCTGTTCTATAATAAGGAACAACAGCTACTTTGTATCCTAAATCTTCTGCTCCTTTTTTAATCCCCTCTATTAATGGTTTAAAATCCCAAGCTCGTTCTGGATTCACAAAACCAAAACCACCTGAATTAAAAATAATGATTAGGTTATTTTCTTTTGAAGCTTCTTTTAAATTTGCTTCAAAAAAATTATTATTTTTTTGCCAAAAAAATAAATCAAACCAAATAAAAGAAGCTATCAAAATAGAAGCTATAATAAAGAGCGTTATTTTGAGCCATTTTTTCATATCTCTCCGTATTGTATTTTTAATATCTTATATTCTTTTCTAATTTCCGGAATATTAATTATGTCTCCTACTTTTTTACCAATTAAAGCCATGCCCACTGGAGATTCATTACTTATCTTACCCTCAAAAGGATTGGCCTCAATTGTTCCAACGATTTTATATTCTGTTTCCTCGGTTTCTCCGTTTTTACAAATAACTTGAGCCCCAAGCTGAACTTTATCCCTCTCTTGCTTTCCAGGGCTTTGTATTATTTTATGATTTTTTAAGATATTTTCCAATTCCTCTGCTCGAGAATTAAGATCTTCAAAATTTGCCTCAAATAAATAAAAATCTGGATTGGGATCTCCCCCCTCTAAAAAGCTTGGAATGCCCCCGGCAGTCTCCTCTTGCAAAGCAGTTTTAATCACTTGATATTCTTTTTCTATTTCCTTTAATTTATTTTTTGTAAGATAGTATATATTGCTCATAGCTGTATATTATTTTTTTTATTCATTTAAGCAAAACCCCCTCTTGGTAGAGGGGGTTTAAAAAATTTAGTTTAGATTATTATAACCACCCTCTATAAAATATTAAACACGAAGCACAAAACAAACAAAATGATTGCTTTGTTCCAGTTTTTCGTTATATATAATTTTTTGAGATTTATTTGAGGCATATTCTTTTTACGCATTAATTCTATCTCAATATCTAAATTTGTCAACCATATAAGGTTAAAGCACTATATTTTCGTTAAAATAAATTTCAGAGAAAAAATTGACCAAATGCCTTTTTTTCTTTAGAATAAACGAAATGACTAAATTACTTAAAAACATCATTTTAATACTATTTCTATTGATGGCCATTTCTACTGGTTATTATTTTTATGATGGAATTTATAATTCTCAACCAGGGATTAAGGTAGAAAAAACCTTTATTGTTAACCCGGGTGAAAATGCCAAAAGCATTGCTTTTAGATTAAATGAGGAAAAGATACTAACTGATCCATACCCTTTTTTGGCTTATCTTTTTATAACTAATAATTATAAAGATCTAAAAATTGGGCAATATTTAATTGACTCAAAAATGACTGGCAAACAAATTGCTGAAATTTTAACTAATGGAAAAACTCAAGAAATAAAATTAACCATTATTGAAGGTTGGGATTTAACAGAAATAAGCCAATATCTACAAAACCAAGGGTTTGGATCAAAAAATTATTTCTATTCAATTGCTGGCACGCCAGCAAAAATTAATCCACCTTCTGAAACTTTTTCTGCTTCTTATGCTGATAAATTTATCTTTTTAAAAGATAAGCCTAATAATGCCAGCTTAGAGGGATATATTTTTCCAGACACTTATTACGTAAAAACCGGAGAAAAAATAGAAAATATTATCTATAAAGCTTTGATTAATTTTGATAATAAGCTCACAGATAAAATGAGAGCCGATATTGTTTCTCAAAATAAAAGTATTTACGAAATAATAACTATGGCTTCTATTATTGAAAAAGAAGTCAAAACATTAGAGGACAAAAAAATCGTTTCTGGGATACTCTGGAACCGATTAGAGATAGGACAGCCCTTGCAGGCCGATGCTACTGTTCTTTACGCCCTACAAATGCAAAGCGCTGAAAAAGTTTATAAAAAATATACCGAAATTGACTCTCCTTATAATACCTATAAATACAATGGCTTACCCTTTGGCCCAATTAGTAGCCCGGGGATAGATAGTATTATTGCGGCCATTTATCCAACAGAAACAAATTATTGGTATTATCTTTCTAAGCCAGACGGCGCTACGGTTTTTAGTAAAAATCTAACCGAACACAATATTGCTAAGGCAAAATACCTTAAATAATCTCGATCTCTAATCTTGTTTTTAATGTCTTATATTGTTAGAGTAGTTTGCGCTGCTTAATAGCATTTTGTTTTTCAATTTCAGAGAAAATTTTAACCTTCCCAAACACTCCGTCAAAACCAGGCTGAATGTTTACCTTCCCTATTCTAGAACGATAAATCCCTTCCACAACTTGAGAATCGGCTATTTTTTTTAATTCTTCAATCGGTGTTTCTAATAAAACATCGAATTCAGAAAAATGCTCAATTATTTTTTCATATTCAGCTTTTACTTTTTTTGAAACGACTCCCACACCAAAAGCTTCGCCAATAATCTCTTTTAAAGGCACAATATTTTTAAATGGAATTGCGTTTTCTGGTACAAAACCCTCGTCTTGATCTGCTAATTTTTGGACCCGATTTAAAACTCCGATAACTAAACGTTTACCACAAACAGGACAAAGCTCTCTATATTCAAAAGATTCTTTTGGATTTAATGAAATATTACAAAGCCGATCGCCATCATTATAATATTTTCCCTCTTGTGGATAAAATTCTATGGTATTTAAAAATTCTTTTGGATTTTTTTCTTTTATGGCTTTAAGAATAGAATAATAATCTAATTTTGTATCAAAAACATTGGCTTCGCGACCTATCTTTTCTACACTATGAGCATCACTATTACTTAAAATTGCCACTCGCCTACCATTTGGAATTCTCCAAATCATAGACGGATCAGCTGATAATCCACTCTCGATTGCGTAAATATGTTTTGCATAATCATCAAAACATTCTTCGATTGAATCAAACCCAGATTTAGATCCAAAAATACTAAACCAAGGAGTAAGGCAATGCGCTGGAACAAATAAACAGTCCTGAGAAACTTCTAAAGTTATTTTTAATAATTCTATAACATCTAACCCAAGAATGGGACGACCATCAGAACGGATATTGCCTATATTACCTAAGCGATTATTAAATTCTTTTACTTTTTCGAGTGAAGGTAAAAAAATTACAATATGTATTTTTCTAACTTTTCCTTTTTTTGTATAAATACAACTTATTTCTGTTGTTAAAATAAACCTTGTTTCGGTTTTAGAATCTTTTAATTTAAAAAGTCCTGGCTCGGCAGGCTCTAATTTTTGTTCTAAGTTTTTAAACCAAACTGGATGCGTAAAATCCCCACAGGTGATGACCCTTACTCCTTTAATTTTTGCCCATTTGTCTATATTTTCTAAATCTGTATTTTTTCCAGTAGCACGAGAATACATTGAGTGCAGATGAAAATCAGCAATAAATTTCATATTTATAAGTCAAATTCATTTAGCCGAATAAATTTTAAATACTAAATAATCTTCTCTGGCTCGATTTTTTATTTTAATCCCAACTTGTTGACCCTTTTTAGCTTTTTTAATTTTTTGGCCATCAATTTCCATAGAAACAATTTTTTGCTTAAAATCAGTTTCTTTTCCTCCCTTTATTCTAATCTCATCCCCAATAGACAAAACATCCGAAAGTTTAACAACCGCCACCTTAATATTATTATAATAATGCGTTATTTTGCCAACTTTTTTTCCATCGCCCGCCATAGCCCGTAGGGCGGAGGCGGGTTTCTTTGTTTTGACAACTTTTACCTTAACTAATTTCTTAACCGGTTTTTTGATTATTTTTTTATTTTTTATCATATTGATAATATATAAATTTATAAAAATCAAAACTATTTAGAAGAATTAATCTTTTTCAAATGTTTTGTGCTTTTATTTTTAATTTCATCCATAACTTCAATCATTTTTTTAACTAAAACCTTGGGATCAGTTTCAAAAATTATATTTTTTTCTTGTCGAGAATAAATTCTTTTTGTTATATTTCTAATCTCATCCGCCACTCCACCCGTTCTTTCCAAAACGCCTGTAGGTTTTTTAGTTTCAATTGCTGTCGTAAATTCGTGTAAAGTTCCCATACGACCACAAATAATAATAACCGCATCGGCTGACTTAGTCATTATAACATCTCGGCCTGTATAATCTGCGCCAGTATAAATCATAACATCAAAAACATCTACCGGAAGACAATAACTTTTAATATGCGCTAATTCTGATTCAGCTGGAGAAAAACCAACATTAAATCCTCCTGCTTCTTTACATCCCAAAGCAGCAAAATAAGGAACTCCTGTGGTTGCGCCCGTAATTAAGGTATGGCCAGATTTAGCAATTTCCTTTCCTAATTCAAAACTTAATTTTTCAATTTCATTACAACAATGCTTAGTATTGGCAGCGCCCGAAACAACGATATTATATTTTGATTTTTTGGGAACAGCAGGACAATTTTTTTTCATATATTTTTATAATTTTTAATATTTTAATTTATTTTTTTAGCTACCACAAAAAAATTATTATACGGCTTTTCTCCTACACTTATTTCTCCTTTACGGATAATTTTAAAACCAACATTTTCAACTAAAGCAATAAGTTCTGTAAGATTAAAAGAGTGGAAATAAGTATCTTTTACTCCATACCATGGTAATAAAATATCCCCTCTTTCTAAATACAACTCCCAAAACCAGGTTAAAAAATTAAACTTTCTTTTTTTGCTCTTTTCTTTTAAATCCCAAACTGTTAAGATTAGATAGCCATTAGTGCTTAAAACTCTTCGAATTTCTTTTAAAAACTCTAGGCGCAACTCGGCTGAAGGAATATGATGCAGAACGGCAACACTATAAACCTTATCAAAAAAATCGGAATCGTAGGGAATATTGAAAGCATCGGCAACTTCAAAACTGGCCTCTGGATAATTTTTTTTAGCGATTTCTACTAATTTTTGACATGAATCAATTCCCCAATATTCTGCTCCGCAATTAATAAATTTATTGTAAAATCGCCCATTTCCGCAACCCAAATCTAAAACCCGATCATTTGGATTTAAATAATTTTCAAAAAGAAAATCCATCTCTCTCCAATTTTTTTCTCTCACTTCCGAATATTTTTCTGCCACAGAATTATAATCGGTCGCGGTCTTATTTAAAATAGATTTTACTAAATTTTGATCCATTATGAAAAATAATTTTGAATCAATAATAAAAGAAATTATTAAAACAAAAGCTAAAACTTCTGATGATTTATCAACGGCAAAAAGAAAAATCGCTAAGCTTAAAAAAATACCCTGCCCTAGCAATATTGCCTTGCTTCAATCCTATCATAAATTGGTCAAACAAAAAAGTATTAAACCAGATAAAAATATAGAAATACTTTTAAGGACTAGACCTATTAGATCTTTGTCTGGGGTGGTAAATGTTTCTGTTTTAACTAAGCCCCATACCTGTCCGGGAAATTGTTTGTATTGCCCAAAAGAGACAGGAATTCCTAGAAGTTATTTATCTGGCGAACCTGCTGTAGAAAGAGCCAAACGTCTAAAATTTGACCCCTATATCCAGATGCAAAAACGATTAGAGGTTTTGGATCTTTCTGGGCATCCCACAGATAAAGTAGAGGTCCGAGTTATTGGGGCAACTTGGTCTTATTATCCAAAAAAATACCAAATTTGGTTTTGTAAAAAATGCTTTGATGCTTGTAATGATACGCCTAATGAAAAAAATGATAAAAAGCTTTCTGCAAACGAATTGTGGAAAAAATTAGCTCTCGCTCAAAAGAAAAACGAAAAAGCAAAATATAGAATTGTGGCCCTTTCATTTGAAACACGCCCTGATTTTATTACCTTGGAAGAAGTTCAACAAATGAAAAAATTAGGAGCTACCAAAATAGAATTGGGGGTACAATCTATTTATGAAGATATTTTGAAAAAAAACTTAAGAAACCACCAAATAAAAGAAACAATTGAAGCGACTAAAATTTTAAAAAATGCTGGCTTTAAGGTATCTTACCAAGTAATGTTAAATCTTTATGGTTCAAATCCTGAAAAAGATTTAGAAATGTTTAAAGAATTATTTAATAATCCAAACTTTAAACCAGATTGCCTAAAAATCTATCCCTGCGCTTTAGTTAAAGAAGCAAATCTTTATAAAAAATACTTACAAAAAAAATACAGGCCTTATTCAAAAAAAGTTTTAATTGAATTAATTAAAAGCATTAAAAAAATAGTGCCACGTTATGTGAGAATAGAAAGGATAATTAGAGATATCCCCTCTCCCTTAATTGTTACGGGCGGTTCAAAAATTTCTAATTTACGCCAAATGATTGAAGCTGATATGCAAAAAGAAAATTGGCATTGTGAATGTATAAGGTGCAGAGAAATACAAGCAAACAATAAAAAACCAGTTCGTCTATTTCGTGAAGATTACGAGGCCTCCGAAGGAAAAGAAATTCTTTTAACTTTTGAAGATAGTGATAGAAAAAAGCTTTATAGCTTGCTTCGCTTGAGAATACCCTTTTTTCTCCCAACCATAAAAAATGTTTTAAATAAATGTGCCATAGTTAGAGAATTGCATACTTATGGACAAGCTGTAGAAATATCTGAAAAAAATAAAAATGTTCAGCACAAGGGATTGGGTAAAAAATTATTAGCTGAAGCTGAAAAAATTGCCAAAAAAGAATTTGGATTCAAAAAAATAGCCATAATCTCTGGTATAGGAGTTCGAGATTATTATAAAAAACTCGGATATAAACTAAAGGAGGATTATATGGTCAAAAAGCTATAATCGCTGAAATTAATTTTCAATTTCTAAACAATTTTCAATGTTTTAATTAACTAATAGAACGTAAAAACTTACTTATTAGAAATTTAAATCCTGCTCACACGGATTAATCCACTACAAGGAATAATTTCAATTCCTTTTTTTTCTAATTCATCTAAAAATAAATTCATACCCAAAGAGTCAGAAGAAATATGGCCAGCGATAACCACATTTAAATGTGATGCTTCGGCTTCTTTTCTGTTTTCTTCACTCATATGCATAGCCACAGTGGTGCCAACACCTGCCTGAGCCATTTTTTCATATAATTTTGGAGACCCACCTGTACCACCCGAAATTTCTATTAAAACAGTTTTTCCACAACGATTATCTGGATTGCCTACAAAAATCTTAGGCCCTGCTCCAACTTTAGTTGCTTCTTTATATTCTGGAATTGATTTTAATAATTCTATTAAATCCTCTACTCTTTCTGGATTTTCTTTTTCAACTAAATCTTTTAAAAATTTAGCAGCCAAATTATCAGCTGAAGTATGGGTATTAATAAGGTTAATTTTCAATAATTTGGTAGCGTCAATAACTTTTTGATGATTTCCTGGACTTGTGCCACGAGCCACTTCGCTCATTCTAGGAAAAGTTAACGCTTCGGCAATATTAATCGGTACCCCGTAGTAGCTTAAAATATCGCTTTGATATTCTATAACATCGCTCAACCCGCTAGCCAAGGCCTTACCCAAAGGATGGTGTCCAATAACTAAGTCAATATCTTTGAGTTCTCGGCTTAAAAGTAATTCGGCCGTATCAATATCTATCCCAACCATAACTTTCTTAATTTCTTTATCTTCGGCAATATTATGAATCCCAGAATCAAGATATGGATTAGTGAGAGTTTCTAGATTAAACTCTGCTTTTATTTTTTCACTTAAAGTTTCGTATTTTTTCTTTTTTCTATCCAAAAACTTTTGCACTCCTTCCCTTCCCCTAAAATCAGCGGCTATACCCATTTGAGTGCTTAAATCAAATATTTCTTTTATTTTCATAGTTTTAATTTTATAATTTATTATTTTTAAATCTTAGCACAAATTAATACTTTGGCAATTATTAAAAAGCTACCCATTAAGGGTAGCTAGTTATTGAATTAAAGATATTTTTATTTCTTATAATTTCTTAAAAGAATAACCGCTTTATTATTAGAAACCTCTAAAATACCTCCACTCGATGAAAAACTTTGATCTCCTTCTTTGGTTTTTATTTTCACCTGTCCAACAGAAAGAGCTGTAACTAAAAAAGTATGTTTTGGCAAAACCGTAATTACGCCATTGGGCGTGGGTAAACTAATTAAATCCGCCTCGCCCTCAAACATTATTTTTTCTGGTGTCAAAATTTTTAATTCCATAAATTAATTTTGCACTTCTTTAATGCTTCCTTTCATATAAAACTCATCTTCTGTTTTGTGGTCTAATTCTCCAGAAACAATTTTTTCAAAACCTTCAATGGTTTCTTCTAAAGTAACATATTTGCCCGAAATGCCACTAAAAATTTCGGCTACAAAAAACGGCTGTGATAAATATTTTTGGATTTTTCTTGCACGACCAACAACAACCTTGTCTTCGTCTGCCAACTCCTCTACTCCCAAAATAGCAATAATATCTTGAAGCTCCTTATATCTTTGTAATATTTTTTTAACTTTCATAGCTACTTCGTAGTGCTTTTCTCCTACAATCCTTGGGTTTAATAAAGAAGAAGTTGATTCCAATGGATCAACCGCTGGATAAATTCCCAACGAAGCAATCGCACGGGATAAAACTAAAGAAGAATCTAGGTGCGAAAAAGTTGTTACAATAGCTGGATCGGTTAAATCGTCGGCTGGAACATAAATCGCTTGCACCGAAGTAATTGATCCATCGTTTGTAGAAGTAATTCTTTCTTGCAATAATCCTACTTCCGAAGAAAGAGTGGGCTGATAACCTGTTTGTGATGGAATCCTACCTAATAAAGCAGATACCTCTGAACCGGCCAAAACAAACCTAAACATATTATCCATAAAAAGCAAAACATCTTTCTTTTCTTTATCTCTAAAATGTTCGGCAATAGTTAAGGCTGTGAAAGGAATTCTCAAACGAACTCCTGGAGATTCGTTCATTTGCCCAAAAACCAAACAAGTACTTTTTAAAGTATTAGATTCTTTCATTTCTCTATAAATATCATTTCCTTCTCTAGATCGTTCTCCAATACCAGCAAAAATAGAATAGCCCTGGTGCTCTCTAGCAATATTAGTAATTAATTCTTGAATCAAAACGGTTTTACCTACTCCAGCTCCACCAAATAATCCTACTTTTCCTCCTTTGGGCAAGGGGCATAATAAATCAATTGCCTTAATCCCAGTTTCTAAAATCTCTATTTCGTCTTTTTGATTTTTTAATTCTGGTCCTTTTTTGTGAATTGGATTTTTATAATCAGATTTAATTTCTCCCTGATTGTCTATTGTCTCTCCTAAAACATTTAAAATTCTGCCTAAAGCATCTTTTCCAACTGGCACTTTAATAGGCGCTCCTGTATCTTCTACTTCATCTCCCCTTTTAAGCCCTTCGGTAGAACCCATAGCTAAACATTTTACTCTTCCATCTCCAAGCTCTTGTTCTACTTCTAAAATTAATTCTTTGCCTTTTACTTTTAAGGCATTATAAAGCGAAGGAACAGCGCCCTCTTCAAATTCTACATCCACGACTGGACCGATTACTTGAATTATTTTTGACATATATATTTTGGAATAATGATTTTTATTATTGTTTTATAATTCTAAGAATTTTAATAATTAATACTTGCTACTTTATACTTACTAATTCTCTATTACTCCATGGCCTCTTTGGCTGATGAAATTTCACAAACCTCAGAAGTAATTTGTTCTTGCCGTGCTTTATTATAAATTAAACGTAAGTCTCCTAATAATGCTCTCGCATTATCTGAAGCGTTTCTCATGGCCATCATTCTAGCAGAATGTTCGGAAGTGTTGGCAGATAAAATAAACTGATAAACTAAATAATCTATAAAAACTGGGATAACATTATCAACAATCTGTTCTGGGGACGGCTCTAATAAATAATCATTGCCGTTTTTTTTGTTTGATTCCTCTCCTTTTTTCAAAAAATTCTGAACTGTTTCTAAAGTTAAAGGAAATAATTGAACTCTTGAAGGTTTTTGAATAAAAGAAGAAAAAAAGTGTGTATAAAATAAATATATCTTTTGATATTTATCTTTTAAAAATGCTTGGGTTAAAAAGGCGGCAATCTCATTTGTATCGGTAAATCTCCAATAATCCCCTACACCAGAAAAGCTGTATAAAATTTTCTCGTTTTTAAAGTGTCCGATTGATTTTTTACCAATAGGCATTATTTCTACCTCACCTTCTGATTTTATTTTTGGCAATTCTTTTTCTACAAACTTAAAAACATTCGAATTAAAAGATCCACAAAATCCACGATCTGAAGCAACCACACAAACCAATATTTTTTTTACTTCTCGTTCGTTCAAAAAAACAGATTTCTGTTCACGCAAGGTTGATTCCATTCTTTTTAAAATACCTGCCATTTCTTGCGCAAACGGCTTTGATTCAGAAAACCTTTTTTGGGTTTTTTTCATTTTCAAAGCCGCGAAAGTCTCCAAAGCACTCGTTATCTCGGAAATATTCTTAACTGAACTTATTTTACTTTTAATTTCCCTGAGATCCATATTTATTTTTAATTTGGCTTACTATTTCTAATATCTTCTTCTGTGTTTCTTCATTAAAATCTTCCTTTTCTCTAATTTCTTTTAAAATTTCGGGCTTGTTAACTTCTATCTCTTTCAAAAGATCTTTTTCAAAATCTTTAATTTTATCCAAAGGAATTGACTGTAAATCTCCATTAACCCCAGCAAAAACAACAACTGCCTCTTTTTCAAATGGATAAGGCGCTAAATCGTTTTGCCTTAAAATCTCTCTAATCCTTTTTCCTTTTTCTATAATGTTTTTAGTTTGAGCATCTAATTCTTCCGTAAACTCAGAAAACCTTTCTAATTCCTGAAATTGGGCTAAATCAAGCTTTAAACGGCCAGCTACTTTTTTCATAGCTTTTAATTGAGCATCCGAACCAACCCTAGAAACAGAAGTGCCCACATCAATTGCTGGTTTTTGTTCTTTCTTGAACATTGTGGAATTTAAAAATATCTGCCCATCTGTAATACTAATTACATTAGTTGGAATATAGCCGGAAATATCACCCGCTTGAGTTTCAATAATTGGCAAGGCTGTAAGAGATCCTCCGCCATTTTCATCAGATAAACGAGCAGCCCTTTCTAACAATCTAGAGTGTAAGTAAAAAACATCTCCTGGATAAGCTTCTCTACCTGGTGGACGTCTTAGAATTAAAGAAATTTCTCTCCAAGCCCAGGCCTGCTTAGTTAAGTCATCAAAAACAACTAAAGCGTCTCGTTTGCTATCTCTAAAATATTCTCCCATAGTTACACCTGCAAATGGAGCTAAATAAATAAAACTAGCAGGATCATCTGGAAAAGCGCAAACAATAGTGGTGTATTCCATGGCTCCGGCTTTTTCTAAAGTAGAAATCAATCTTCTAATTTTGCTTTTTTTCTGTCCACAAGCCACATAAATACAATATGGCCTATTTTTTTCATCTTTTTGATTGATAATCGTATCTATAGCAACCGCGGTTTTACCCAAACCCCTGTCTCCAATAATTAATTCTCTCTGGCCACGACCAATTGGAATTAAAGCATCAACTATTTTTATACCAGTATGCATAGGTGTGCCAATTCTTTTTCTATCAATTACTCCTGGACCTTTCCTCTCCAAAGGTAAATGTTCAACGGCCTTGATTTCTCCTTTTCCATCAATTGGATTTCCCATGGGATCAACTACCCTTCCCAAGAACCCTTCACCAACTGGTAAAGAAAAAACCTTTTTCGTTCTTTTGGCAACAGAACCTTCTTTGATATTTTTATCAGAACCTAAAATTACTGCTCCTACTTCGTATTCCTCCAAATTTAAAACCAAACCTAAAACATTAGCTTCTTCAAACTCAATTAATTCAAAATTTTCTACGTTTTTAAGCCCAGCGAGTTTAACTACTCCATCTTTAATTTCCACAACTTCTCCAATTTCTTCGGCTTCTGAATTAAGTTCAAGTCCCTCTAATTGTTTTTTAAATTGTTCGATTATGTCCATATAATTATTTCCCTGTTAATTACTATTTAAAATTAAGAATTTAAACCTTGTCTAAATTCTATTTAACAGGTTACGTTTTAGTCCTGTTAAAATATCTTTTAAAGAGGCTTTGATAAGAACGTCTTTTGTTTTTAAACGAAAGCCTGCTAAAAGCTCGCTATTTAAAGAAAAATCTATTTCTTTATCTTCTCCTAAAATAGCTTTTATCTTCTTTTCAATTTCTTTTTTACTAATACTGTCAATTTCTCTTGCTAATATCAATCTAGCTTTTTTCTCTCGCGAATAAATACTAATAAATTTTTTAATAATGGCTGGGATTATTTCTTTTCTTTTAACCAAAGTTTTTTTTAAATTATCGAAAATTTCCTCGTTTTTAGAAGGATTTTCCACTACTGCGTTATAAAGCGCCCTTGCCCAAAGAAAAACTTCTTTCTCTTTTTTCATATTATATCTTGTTTAAAAATTCTTCGGTTATTTTTTTATTTTTACTATCATCAATATTTTCTTTTAACAACTTTTCGGTTAAAGAAAAGGTATTCTCTACGATTTGTTTTTTTATTTTTTCTTTTTCTCTTTCTTTCAAAGCTTCGGCCTCTTTTTCTGCTTTAGCTAAAACAGTGGCTCGCTCTTGTTCTGATTTTTCCATAGCCAAAGAAACCCGTTTTTTAGCTTCTTCTTCGGCTGCAAAAATTATTTCTCTTTTTTGGGTTTCGTTTTCTGCTTCCATTTTTTTCTTTATTTCTGAAAGTTTTTGAAGTTTTTCTTCGGCTTCAAACGATTTATTAACCCCTTCTTCTATTTTTTCCCTTCTTTTTTTAACAGTTTCTAAAAAAGGTTTGTAAATAAATGTTTTTAAAACAAAAAATAAAATAGAGAAATTAATTAATTGTCCTATAAAAATTTTCCAGTCGATTTCTATCCCTTCCATAATTTATTTCTTAAATAAATAATATAATCAAAGCGACTACCAAAGCATAAATAGCTACTGCTTCTGCAAAAGCCATAGCCAAAATCATACTTGTTTGAACTTTTGAAGCTGCTTCTGGGTTTCTACCAATAGCCTCTGAACCTTTTGATCCAATCATACCAATACCGATTGCAGGAGCAATTGAACCTAAACCGATTGTAATAGCAGCTGCTAATTTTACCATTGATTCATCCATATTTTTTATTTTCCTCCCTCATTAAAATGAGTTTGGTATTAAATTAATTTATTTATTATTTTTACTCTGTTAAATATTTTAACTGAGCAATTCTTTCTTAATCTTTTAAATACTTTATTTTTGATGTTTGCCAGAAAAATTATCCTGACCGACCTTTTTTTCCAAAAATGGTATAACCAATTTATAGATATCTAAAATTGTAATCACTATTCCCAACAAAATCGATGCTATCAAGCAAAAAGGAAAACTATTTAACTTCTTATCAAGAAAAACTCCAATTAACAAGCAAATAACTAAAGGAAAAGCAATTAAAAATCCTAATTCGGTTCCTAAAATCAAAGCCTGACCCATATTCTTTTTAGTGTTCTGTGGCTGCGGTAATAAAGACATAAAATACAGTAATTAATGATGAAAAAACTAAGGCCTGGATTAATCCAACAAAAATTTCTAATCCTAAAAACGGCAAGGGGGCAATAAAAGGCACTAGCGATCCAACAATTATTAATAAAATTTCGCCAGCAAAAAGATTTCCGAAAAGACGCATACCCAAGGATAATGTTTTGGTAAGTTCACCGATTGCTTCTAAGATTCCAACAAAAAACATAATCGGGCTTGAAAAATTAATAAATTTTTTGAGATATTCCTTGCCTTTTAATTTTTTAATTGCAGAAATATGAATATAAATCATAGAAAAAAGAGCAATCGCTAAAGTAAAATGCAAATCAGAGCTTGGAGATCTAAGAATAGAAAAAACCCCGACTCCGGGGATTATTTCAATAAGATTGCAAGCTAAAATGAAAAGGAACAAAGTAGCTGATAATGGAAAGATTTCTTCTGTTTTTTCCCTGTTGCCAGTCATGTTATCAAAAACCTGGAAGACAGATTCTAAAATCCATTCAAAAAAGTTCTGGATTTTGCCTGGTATTAGGTCTAATTTTTTCATCCCAAAGAAAAATAACCCCATTAAGAGAATGGCACAAAAAATACTTAATAAAAAAGTATTGGTAAAATGTATTCCTAAAAAACTAAAAATCTCGTGGCCAAATAGTGTTGGGGTCTCCATAAATATCTTTTATATTTTATCAAACATTTTTATCCTATATAAAAGAACGCTTAAAGTCAAGAAGAGATAATTTCCCCATATTTTGCCAAGACTAAGAAGGACAATCAATTTTTAATTCTAATATTAGTCATTTCCTCTCTTACGATTTGGCGGTCATCCCAGGGCTCTTTACGTCCATCTTCAAAACAAATCCAAGGTTCGCAACCCTTGCCCGTAATTATTACCACATCACCCTCTTTAGCTAATAATAAGGCTTCGTGAATAGCTTCTCGACGATCAAATATTTTTTTAAGCTTATTTTTATTTTTTACTCCTACGCTCACTTCGTCCATAATTTTTTGCGGATTTTCGTCATAAGGATCTTCATTGGTTATAATAACCAAGTCCGCATATTGATCAGCAATTCCGCCTAAAACCGGTCGCTTCCATTTATCTCTCCCTCCCCCACAAGCTCCTAAAACTGCAATTAATTTTCCTTTTTCTGGTTTTACAAATTCATAAACCTTTTCTAAGGCAGCTGGAATAAAAGC
>Ga0116157_10003302_pt1 | contig 15504 bp, 30 predicted proteins | sample AD_UKC048_MetaG_FD_89882 | JGI IMG/M metagenome (GOLD analysis project Ga0116157, IMG submission 89882) | Active sludge microbial communities of municipal wastewater-treating anaerobic digesters from USA - AD_UKC048_MetaG | ecosystem: Engineered > Bioreactor > Anaerobic > Digestate | place: USA...
ACAGTTAAACAAGTTGAGTTAAAGTGCTGGAACGGGAAACATCCTTATGAAAGTAATCATATTGTGAAAAAAATTCCTGTAGGTACGACTTTGAAAATTGTCATGGTTTCTCGTTTTGGGGATTGTGGATTAACTGACGATCTAGCTGCAGAGATGGGCTATCATTTACGTGTAAATTTTGACGATGCTTGTATTACAAACATAAGAAGGATACCATGAATGTTCTTGACCAAGTACAATCGACAAAGAACAAAATTTTAAAATATAAAAATTGTCCAACAACAGACAATAGTGTTGAATGCAGTAAGTGTAAAAGGTTTAAAGTTGGTGGAAAAAGGTGGTACCATTGTAATGGTACAGATTCTAACAAAAAACGATTAAGTACACGTCAAACATCATTTCTTAAACAATTATTTTCTACATAAACAAAGTTATGAAAAACAATAAAAAAATTTATGCTGTCGAACTTCAAGTACCTGAAGGTGCTTGTGATGATGATGTCAAAGATTACTTGGGAACAGCAATTAAGACTGAATGTGGTTGCCGTAATCCTGAAGAAGATCCAATGTACAACCTTAATCGAAATTCAGTAAAAATAATGAGTTTTGTTAAACGAGGGAGAATTGCATGCTTGCCTACATTTCAACAATGGTTTGATGATAATAGGTCAAAATTAGTAGATGCATCACCTCAAGATGCAGCATTGATAATGTACGATGACTTGATAACAATTCTTAAAAACGATATATGAATTAACAATTGCAAACTTTTTTCTTAATGCAGGAGGTGTTTGTGTTTTTAAAACTTTTAATTATCTTATTGTCTATTATTGTCACTTTACAATCTCAAAATCTTTATGATGAAAGCAATCTTGAAGATTCTCTGAAAAAATCTTTAGACGTAAACAACGAAATACTTTTAAAGTTCGAATTACAAACATTAAAAAAAATGACAACTTCTGCTGACTCTTTAGAAAAAATAGATATTATAAATAGAGACGAACAAAACAAAAACAGAATTATCGATCTAAGAGACTCAGTTTATCAAAGTTATAAATCTCTTAAAAAAAAATATCCTATATCGATGTGTTTTATTGAAGATGAAAAGTATTTAACAAGATTAAAAGAGAGATATAGAGTTATTGGCATAAGTCAAGTTTTATTTGGTTGTCTCACAACTACTTTTACATTTATTGATGCAAATTCTACTGAGAAGTTAAAACTTAAAGGCACAGAATATAAAATTGAGCATCAATGGACAAAAACTCACACAAATATGTTGCTATTGTCTTTATCAAATATTTTTTCAGGAATAATTCTAAGTAGACTTTCACATTAAACATGTTTAATTCAAAACTATATAAAGCTCATTTTTTTGAAGTTTTAAAACTTGTTTTATCGTCAAATCCACATTTGAATGATATTTCTATTGCTTGGAATATGTTTGCAAGACAAGTCAGAAATACTAAAATTACTTCATTTTTAAATAGTTTTGTCATTTCACATAATAATGCAGAAACAGGTAGTATTATTATGTCTCTTGACGATTACAGAATTTGTACTTATAATAATGTATTTGTTAATAACAATGGAACATGGGTTTTTAGAGCTTCTTTTATTGATCCAAATCTTGATTCTGTTTTTATAAACGTTCCTGTTATTTCTAGTGTTGTCATGGACAAAAATTCTGACGTTACTTGGGTGCCTGCTTCACCTGTAGTGCCACTAAGAGGTATGGCTAATGGTGGTGAATTTACAGTATTCACAGCATCAGAATTATTAGGATACTCTGGTTATTCAGGTCACACAGGCTATACTGGTTATGTTGGCTCTAATACTAACACTTACATTGAACTTACTAATGCAGAAGTTATAGCATTAAGAAATCCACCACAACAAAAATGTGAAAAACAAGAAGAAAAAGACTGTCCTAAAAATTCAAAAATAATTTGGTTAAAAAAACAACAGGAAAAAAGTGATGTGTCTTAAAGTCGATAAACAAAAAACAGCAAAACATAGTCTTATTAAGACAAATAAAAAAATGAGGTTTTGGAAAAAATTTGAACTTACAAGAGAAATAGGGACATTACTTACACCTTATACCTGCTGTACAGTGAAACGTAGTTTAGATTATATAAAACCTAAAAGTTTTTCTCCACAATTTTCTTGCGAATATTTTGGCACTGTTATGATCGAAGGCGGTTGTATACATGCTTATTGTAAAAAGCAAGAAAGAATTGCAAGTTCAAAGTATATAGTTATACCAATTATAGTAGAGTCTGACGATGTTATTGCTTTTGGACAAAATTTAGATGTTTGTTTTTTTAAATACAAAATTTCAAACAAGACTTGGGAACATATAGAAAAGCTAAGAACGAAATTTTTTTTTAATATAGAGAATCATATGAGCAACAAACGAGTTTGTACGTGGTAGGCGAGACTGATTCATGACAAAATCTAAAGTGATACATTATGGGTATGAAAACACATATCCTGAGAGTAATGAACCAAGTGACTGGGGAACATCATGTGGTCTTACTTCTTTTGAAAATTATACCCAGGACAAAACTCAAGTAACATGCAAACGTTGTTTAAAAGCAATGAGAAAAAATTTAAATGATTACGGGAAACAACTTCTAACATTTCTTCGTTCTGATCCAGCTTATGCTTCGAGACTTGATAATGAAGGTAGTGCAAATTGGTGAAATAATTCACAAGCTTTATCATACTTCAAGCTCAATAATATAAAATCTTCTAATTAAAAAATGTCCACATAAAGGAGAGAAATTATGGAGCTTAGTGAACTTATTCGTTGCAAGCATTTTGACTCAGAAACACATCACAAATTACTTGAATTTGCACGAGGAAACAATTTTGTCGAAGATCTTCTTGACTATGTAATCGAGCTTGAAAGTCAAATTGATCCCGATTTTAGTAAGTTTGTAAGCAAAATTGATGAATTGAAAACACAAATAGCAAATAAAGATAAAGAGCTTGCTTATTTCCATGGGCAAATTGAAGCAAGTTCGAAAAGTCTTGAAGAGTTTATTGAGAAAACAAAGAAAGAGCAAAATCGTTATCCAAGTTTTGATGAAGCTTGGTCCGAGTCAGAAAATAGATTTTTGAAGATTGAGAATAAAACATGTTGATTTTATCACATTTTATTGGCGATTATCTTTTGCAAAATGATTGGATGGCATTAAACAAGAAAAAGAATTCTCTTATTTGTTTAGTACATGTACTATTTTACATGATCCCTTTTTTATTTTGTCATATTTCATGGCTTGCTTTTGTTTTAATTGCTATTCAACATTTCGTACAAGATAGAACAAATTTTGTATTGTGGTTGATGAAAATAAAAGGTAGTGAAAAATTTGCTACAGGCCCTTGTGCACCTTGGTCTATTATTCTTACTGATAATCTGCTACATATTATATGGATTTTAACAATGACGACTTTTTTATGAGTGATAGAGAAGAAGAGTTCAAAAAAACTGTAGAAGCATTGTTTCCTAATGACATTATAATAGACGATAAACGTTACCAAAGGCATGCAAATATGCTTATGGTAGGTGCACATTGTATTGATTATGCTGTTGTTGATAGACACGGTACTTTTGACTGGACACAAACTCTTATTAGAACTCAAAAAGATACTGCTCGAGAATGCATTGATGCTGCTTGGAGTCAACTCAAGAAAGTAATTGAAGATGACACAAAAAAACGTCTTACAAAAAAGTTATTACAAAGACTTACTTCTGAAGAAATTGGTTGGATTAAAGACTATTTAAAAGAAATTGGTTGGATTAAAGACACTTTAGAAAAATAATTGGCATTTAAAAAAAATCTAACGATATGTGTTTATTATGAAAATAACTGCAAAAACACATCCGTCAATCGTTAAAATTGCCAAATATGCATATCCTGACTATAATGGAAGAAAGTTTTTCTTACAGTATGTTTCTGAAATTGATACAGGAGACAATGCAAACTGGTCAGGTGGAAGTAAAACATACTATAAATTTGTCCGTCTTGATAACGGGAATATGCTTAATGTTCCTGATTTTGCACCCTGGAAAAGACCTGAAAACGAAATAGTAGAAATACCTGAAGGTGCTGTTTGCGTAACACATGCTTTTTTTCTTGGTTCTGATTGTGGTCTAACTGTTTATTTCCCAAAACAATATGAAACTTTAGGAATTCCACATGTCAAATAAATTAAGTCTAAAAATCAGAAAATTTCTTGTAAAGTATGCAAAATTACAACCTGGAACTACAAAATACACATCACCTGATGCTTATCAACTTGAAGCTGCAGCAACTGAGCTTGAAAAAACAAATACTATTTCAACATTCCCTTGGTCTGAATGGGGTAGTGGTGGTTATGGACCTTACACCTCAAAACGGGGAAGAAAACAACATGATGACATCCTCGACGCTTTAAAAGAAATCATGTCAAACCCTACTTTCATTGTCAAAGGTCAAAATCCTGAGACTGAGCATTTCAAAGTCTTTTCTAAATTGTGAAAAATATTTGGTAACTTCTTAAAATATAAACGATATTCTTATTATGAAACGAAAACGCCGTTGGATAAAAGAATATCGTTGTGCTTTATTTGCTACTAATATTTTGGAACGCGTTGTTTTCTGCAAACAACCATACCAAGATAAAAAGTGCAGAGGTTGTCCTCATAGAGGTAATGAAGACCTTTTAAATAATCAGCATACTGATTCTGGTGAAGATTCAAAATCTTAAAGGAGTATATGATGGCAAAAATGCAGCTATCTAGTGATGGAGCACGAGTAGATCTTCTTATTGAAAGAGACGCAGGAAATCCCATTATGATTTTAATGGGTGGCAAAGATAAAGCAACAATTCGCCAGAACTGGCAAGCATTACAAGCTCTTACAAACGAAGCACTAGAAGAAATCGAAAACTTAAACCTTCCTGAAAGAAAGAAGTAATATGTTAATCGATACAGAGAAATTACGTGCTGTAGTAACAGCTAACCGTTTTGCTCATAAAAACGATGCTGATGCACTTGTTTCTATTGAACGCTTTGAAAATGCTCTCATTCTTATACAGAAAGTTGCTGAAAAACTTGGTTTAGTTGAATCAGAATCTGTACCTGCTAAAGAAACTCCAATACTTTCTCGTGAAGAAATCAAAAAAGCTCGCTTGTTTACAAGTGGAGTGTCTGCAAAAAAATCTTCATTTTAATGATCATTTTATCTGTGCGCGATATAAATTTAGTTCTGTAGATGCTAGTTTAACAACCTACTTGAGGAGTTACTATGAGTGAAGTCACAAACTCTCTGCCAGATCAGGCAGAAAAAGGAGCAGATGAAATGGCTAAAAACACAGCCGCAGTAAAGCCTGAAGTCAAAGAGGCTGAAGTGAAAAAGTCTGGAGTCAAGAAGGCTGAAGTCAAAAAAACAGAGAAAAAAACTGTAGCAAAACCTGAAGTCAAAAAGACTGAAGCAAAAAAGGTTGAAACAAAAAAACCTGAAGTTAAAGCTGCAGTAAAAACTGAAGTCAAAAAAGCTGCAAAGAAAACTGCAGAGCCCAAAGTTGAAAAAAAGTCTCGTGAAAAGAAAGTTCCTTTGAAAGTTAAAGCACCTAAAGGTGTTGAAGTAAAAGAAACAAAGTATGTTGTTACTGCAACACAAGGTGAAAAACGTATGTGGATGCGAGGATCAAGCGTCGGTCTTACACATAAAGTTACTGGTTTCAAAGCATTCAAGCCTGTTACTGAAGAAGATGCAAAGAAAAATCATCTCGGTAAAACCAGAATGCTCGGGAAAATCACAACTCAGGATGAGCTCGACAACTTGATTACAAAATATTTCGGCGCTTAAAAAATCTTGATAAAGGAACTGTAACAAGTTTCTTTATCAGATAACTTGTCTTTCTAACAAACAGGTGAGATATGATCAAAGTTTTATTAACAATCATTTGTGTATCTTTATTTTCTACTGCACAAACAGTTCAAAAGACAAAAGCTTTAAAAAGCGAAGTAAAGACTGTTATCACAGCTGATACTACAAAAGTTGTAATTTGTGACACAGTTCTTGCTATCAAACATGACACAACGAAGTTTATTTATTCTTTGAAAGACACAACTGCAGTTGTCAAGATTGACACAGTAAAATCAAGTAAAACTGATACTTTAAAAACAAAGAAAAAATAACGATCTAAAAGATTTAATTGAGATGCCAAACTAAGTGCGAGTTAGTTTGACTCCGTTCCGAGGTGCTTAACAGTGGCCTTCCAGGGCGGGAGTAGATTAAATCAACTGTTTTTTAATTAATTCACTTCTGCACACTCGATAAATTCACACAGGTTGACTAGCCTTATTCTGTGATTCATGTGGTGGTAGCGCATAAACTTGCGATATAAGCTTTAAAGTCTCTGAATTTTATTAAAACCTTATTGCAAAAGTAAACTTGGAAAACCTATGAAAAAAATAGCTATAATCGGCACGGGTATGAGAAAAGCTAATCTTGAAAGATTCCGATATTTACTGTCAATACAGACTTCTGTTTACGTAATTGAACCTCTAGTACCTGATCAAGAAGAATTAAAACCAGATAGACAAGAAGAAAAACTCAAACCAGATCATTCATATAAAACAGTACAAAAGAAAAACAAATTTTTTGAGTAGCTATAATAAGGAGTATATGGCAAAACTCGAAAAACTCGCGATATAGTTTGTAGAACAAAACAAGGAGAAGTTTATGACAAAATATGCGACTGTAAGATTTTATACTGATACAGGTCGATATATGGGCTGGAAGTATCTAAAAAACTGTTCACTCTGGGAATTGAGAAGCTGGACAAAAAGCGGTAATACAATAAAACTATAATTGGCAATCAGGTTGAGACTCACGATATCGCTAGTTACAGGAGGATTATATGGATAAAATTAAACAAATACAAGCGATGTTGAAAACTGATAAAATTATCTGTGGTGAGTTACGTAGCCTTATAGGAAGTCAATCTGATTCTGATTCCATTATAGAGATGCAAGGAAAATTGAAATATAACTTTGTTGAAGAAACAATCAAAGAAATCAAAAAAACTGACTTTATGTTAGTTGCTGATAAGTTATCGAGATTTGAAAAAGAAATTGAAACAATCAGGAAATTTGACTTTCAAGTATGTCAATATTTGAATTCAATTCGTGCTACACCAACTATCAAGAAAAAAGAAACTCCAAAGAAAATTGAGTCAATTGCACTTGATTTTTCTGACATTGAAGCATTCAAACACATTGGAGATGAAAAACTTCCTGTTGTTATAAGTTCAACAAAAGTTATTGATCTTACAAAGATGCCACATCTATTAGTTGCAGGAACTACTGGTTCAGGTAAATCTGTTTTTTTGAATGTAGCTATTCTTTCTCTACTTTCTAAGTTAGGACCTGAGCAATGCAAACTTGCTTTAATCGATCCTAAAAGAGTTGAATTTGCATTGTACCGTTCTATTCCTAATTTATATGCACCAATTGCTACAAGGCCAGAGCAAATCGATGGATTGCTCTCAAGTTTAATTGACGAAATGGAAACTCGGTACTTGGAACTTGAGAAGGCTGATGTAAAATCAATTACAGATTACAACAAACAAGCAAAAATTAAACTTCCTTATATAGTTCTTGTGATTGATGAACTTGCTGATTTGATGATGACAGGTGACAAATCAATTAGTGATAAAATAACACGTCTTGCTCAATTAGCAAGAGCTGCTGGTATCCATATTATAATGGCAACACAGAGACCGGTTGTCGAAATCATGACTGGCTTAATTAAAGCTAACATGCCTGCAAGGGTTGCTTTCAGAGTAGAGAGCAAACAAGATTCAAGGATAGTTCTTGATGAACCTGGTGCTGAAAAAATGAAAGGCTCAGGTGAAATGCTTTTCAAATGTAATGGTCAAATTGAATGTCATCAAGGGATATGGATTCCTGAAGAACAAATCAAAAAAATATGTGGTCGGTGATTGGCAAAAGTTGAAATTCTCACGATATAGATCTTATCAAAAGGAGAAAATATGTGTGATTCAACAGAAACAAATGCTCAAGAAACTGAAGAACTCATGCAAATTGCTGATGAAATATTAGACATGATGGCTCTTCAAGAAGAAATTACAGCACTTCATGAACAAGGTATTCTTAACCCAATATAAGAGAGAGTTTTGCTATGAAAAAAACATACGATTTTTTTAATCAACCAAATGCACAAGCTTTTCACAATGCTCTCGATCTAACAGCAACTTTTATTGCTCCCAACAAAGTTGAAGTTGAAGCAACAGAAGAAGAAATCGAACAAGCTACTTCTATAGCTATGGAGTTCGGTTATAGATGTGAAGCAAGTGAAAGAGTGCAAAAAACTTATCAATTCCGCAGTAAAACTGTTGTAGCTGCTTTTCATGAATTCTGTAAAACTCACATTGACAAACTCAGTGCTCGAATCTATAATGAAACTACAATAACAATTTCAATGACGGCGCTTCAGTCTGATTCTGTAAATGCTTATGCTAGAAGCTTTGGTGTTTTAGACTGAACAATAAGGAGAGATTATGAGACATGAAGATGAAAAAAATACAAGTTCGATTTGCATGACAATGTGTTCGTCAAGTGGTCAATGGTTAAATGGTGCAATGGTACCTCAACATCATTATGTATCACTTACTCTTAAAGATCCTGATGATAAGATTGTCGCAAGAGTCGCTCTTACTTTCGAACAGATGACACGTGCTCTTATGTACAATGGCGAAGTTCCTTGTACGCTTGAACGTTACCGCAGTCTTGATGGTTCAATGGTTGAAGAAAAAGTTGAAAAACCAAAGACTGTACACAGAAGAATGAAAGAACGTTTAGGTGAAAGCCGTAAAGAACTTGCTGATCGTATTGCTGATCTTCACAAAGATATTTATGAAGCCCTTCAATCAGGAAATGCTGGGAAAAAGAAGTTGCAAGAACTTCTTGCACAATCTGACACAATCAAATCGCATTTTGCAAGTAACGACGATTTTGTAGTTCAGCAAGCTGAAGAAGAACTTGGTTCAATGCAAACTCAAGCTGCTTGTCAACTTGGTGTCTTTCTTCAAAGTCAACATGGCATCACTGCTGATTCTTCATTACTTCAAAAATTGCTGCCTGTAAGTGAAAGCAATTTGCTTGAAGATAAATCAGAAGAAGCAAAGCCTGTTTTTACAGGTTATGTTAAAAAAGAACGGGAAATGAAAGAAGTAAAAGATATGACAGCAATGGAAGTTGCTGATGAAATAAACAACTGGCTTAAAATAGCTGAAGCTTCAGATCCTGACAGAGGGAAAGAAACTGCTCAATTATTTGGTTCAAATGCAACTTCAAAACGTAACAAAGTTGAAATTAGATACATCAGTTATCAAGGCGTACATTCACTCACACTTGAAGCTGCTCAAGAATATTTGACTTACTTACGGACAAACAAAACTTTTAAGAGATATAATGGAAGATAAATGGTACAACAAAAAGAAAAAATAGAAGAAGAATGTCGTTTTTGTTTATGGTGTGAATACAGTAAATGCTATAAGTTTGATGTTAAAATTACAGATAACAAACCTGCACAAATCAATTGTTACACACCAATGGTTTTTGAAGTTGGTATCCCAATGAAGTATTTTTCATAGGAGAGATCTATGAGTACTAGAGAAGAAATTGATCGTTCTGTGGAAGCAAGCATGGCATACGTCCAAGCTCCTGGCAACTATGAGAATTATGTTTCTCTTTGCAAAAGAGACAGACTGATTCCCCTAACAATAGAAGAACTTCGCAAAGCTGCTTATAAAAACTTTGGTATAGACTTGAGAGAGCCCCCAAAAGTTTGTCCTATATGTAATGGGACAGTAAAACATTATGAAACAGACAGAGTCCTTTGCGAAAGTCACTCGTGTGATTTTGAGTGGTATCATACACCCTTCGTGAAATTACCAAATGAACTACCTAAAGCAAACATTGAAAGGCTTAAAAGGCCCGAACTGACTAATACAGAGAGACTTTGTTACTTACTTGGCTGGCAAGGCGGTACAGTTCATCAAGTTGCTAGACATCTGCGCGTAAGTGTTGAATCAATCTTAAAAGCAAAAAACTCTATTGGACTGCTTGAAGCTGTTGCTTCATTATAAATAAGTTTGGCACTCAACAATCTTCTCACGATATAGCTTCTCATTAAAACAATGAGGAGATAATATGGAAGCTGAAAGCGAAAAATGTACAGAATTAAGTATTAAGGAGATGGAAGCACGTCTAAGAATAGGTGCGATTTCAGAAACTCATCGTGGAGAAGAAAACGTTTATTTTGTTAATGAGTTCGGTGAACGTTTTTTCTGCAAATGTTTGTGATTGGCTGTATAACGAGAATCTCACGATATTGTTTATATCAAAACAATACAACCTTTTCTTAGGAGTTGAGATGAAAGCAGTATTTTACAACCTGGGTGACGTTAAAACAGCTGAAGAAGCCCTCGACAAATCACAGTCAAATTGGACTGCTGAACTCGTTGATATGACAACAAAAACAACAGGAACAATTCCTGGTGGTATCGTTATCCCTGATCAGAAGGCTGTTGTTCGTTCTGACAATCATGCAATCGTCGGTGTCGTAGGTGATCGTTATACACCACTTCAACCTTCATTTGCTTACAGTTGGTTTGACACAGTATGTGCACAGCATAATGCACGATACACAGGTGCTTATGTCATTGATGGTGGTCGGAAAGTTATCCTTGAAGCTACAGTCAACGGCGCAATCGAAATCAGAAAAGGCGATGAAGTTTTTCGTAAAATCCAACTTGTCAATACTTTCGATGGTTCATATCCCTTCACTGCACAGTTCACTACATGGCGTCAGATTTGCAAAAATGGCTTATGGGGCTGGGCAAAAGATAACAAATGCAAAGTTCACCATACAAAAAATGGTGAAATCAAAGCAGGTGAAGCTCTCAGGATTCTGGCTGCAAGTATGGAATACTTTCAGAAGTTCGAAGATCAATGCAGAATTCTTGCTCAGAAAGTACTTGATGCTCAGATGGTTGATGCTTTTATAAAAGAATGCTTCAGTGAAAAAGGCGGGACACGGCAGGAAAATCTTATCAACAAAGTTAAAGAATGCTATGAAGCAGGTATGGGCACTGGTAAGGGAACTGCTTACGACTTGTACAATGGTTACGTCGAATGGATTGATCATTACCGTTCTGCTGATGCAGAAACAAGGCTTGCAAATTCAGTTCTTGGTGCTTCTTATTTAAAAGAAAATGCATGGAATGCAATCATTGAAATAGCAAAATAATTGATAAGAAAATCTTTGTAAGATATAAATCTCCTTCAAGGAGATTTTTGTGTTAAAGAACAACTTTTATGTATACATCTACTTTGATCCAAGAAAAAACAAAAAATACAAGTATGACAAGTATGAATTTGATTACGAGCCTTTTTATGTTGGAAGAGGAAGAAACAAAAGATTCTTAGATCATTTGGTTTATCTTGATGGAACTATGAAATCAAAGAAAATTCAAAAGATTGTAAGTTTAGGTTTAACACCAATAATTATCAAAGTAAAAGAAAATCTTTTCCTTAAAGAAGCAAATGATCTAGAAATAGACTTGATAAAGAACATAGGCCGAAGAAAAGTACAAAATGGACTTGTAGGACCTTTAACAAATTTGACACCTGGGGGTGATGGAGGAGATACTTTCTCTGGTAGGAAACATTCTGAAAAAACAAAGCAAAAAATGAGTTTGTCACAAAAAGGAAAGATTGTCTTAGAATCTACAAAAAAGTTAATCAGTGAAAAACGTAAAAACAAGACTTACGAACAAATCTACGGGAAAGAAAAAGGTGACAAACTTCGAAAACAACATAGTCAAGCAATGTTAGGTAATCGCAATTTTGGTGATATAACAGGAAGAGAATCTTCAAGAAAAGGAAAGACTTATGAAGAGTTTTATGGAGAAGAAAAAGCAAAACAATTAAAAGATTTGTATAGCAAAGAAAGATCTGGCAAAAACAATTCAAGTTATGGAAGAAAAGGGATTTTAAGCAATGTTTATGGTCAAAAAAGAACGCCAGAGCAAATCAAAAACATGAGAATAGCACAACAAAAAAGAAGACAAAAAAAGGTGGCTGAAACAACTAATCTCTCGATATAGTCCTCACAGGAGCTAAAATGCTCCTGGCAGTTCTCTACTATCTCTCGATATCGAAATTATCAAGGAGGTTTTTATGGCGTTAATATTGGTTAGTTTTTTTGTGATTGTGTTCATCTTTATTTTTGGTCTAATTGAGAAATTGATTTGCAATGCTCTTCCCTTTCTCAAGACAGTCAAAAGAATTCTGATATTTTCTATCTTGCCTTTGTTTTTTATTATTAGTACTCGTCCAGTTGTAATCAATGGTGTTTCGCTTTTTGATAACTTTTGGAAACAACCAACAGCATATTCATCAGGAACTTTCGAAAATGCTATTGGTGTCATTGTAATAACAGGACTTTATATTGGAGCAATTGTTTCTATCAAACTTTTGCTTTTCCCTTTGGCAATGTTTATGGACATGCAAAAAGCGACAAAACCTGACAAACCTCAATCTTGAAAACTCTCTCTCCTTGATAAAGAAGAGCTCTTGGTAAAAATGCCGAGAGCTCTTTCTGTTTTAGTATAAAAATAAAAGAATGGCAATGATCGGATTTATCACGATATAAAAATATTATGAAACTAAAAAATGTTCCAAAATCGCTTTCTAAGTTGCCCAAAGGTTACACTTTGGATGCAGGTGATAAACGTAACATAAAGAAGTATCGTCAAAAGAAAGCAACTAAAAGAAGAAATGAGGCACTATGAAAGTTCGTGCATCTGATTTTTGCAACAAAAGTTTTTTCTTGACGCTAGCCGAAGAAGCACAGGAAAGAAATCAACTTCCTAAGGGGCCCCTTTCATGGGATGAAGGTGATTCAATTGTTGATCTTGATGAAATTGAAATCGACATAATGCCTCTAAAAGTAGATACAATATAATGGCAAAACCGCGATAACTCGCGATATAGTTAGTGTAAGGAAAAGGAACACTAACTAATAAGGAGAGAGAAAATGATTCTTGAAAGCAAACCAACAACAGTTTCAACATCACAAAGTTTTAAAGAATTCAGTTTCGGTATCAAAGATGCTGATATGGGACTGGTTTTGGAAATACTTCGTTCTAAACTTTACTCAAATCCAATTGGTGCAATTTGCAGAGAGATCGCATCAAATTCAAGAGATGCAAACCGTGAATCAGAAAACAACGTTCCTATCGAGATCGCAATCAATTGTTCTGTTCTGTCTGCTAGTGACATGACAATTTCTTTCAAGGATTTTGGTCCTGGTATCTCACCGGAACGTATGGCTGACGTCTTCGTTAACTACGGCTCAAGCACAAAACGTGAATCTGATACTTATACTGGTGGTTTTGGTCTTGGTGCAAAAACACCCTTCAGTTATACAGACAATTTCACAATTGAAACAATCGTTGCAGGAATCAAATATACTTATATTGCTGCAATCGAAGAGGGTCGTAAAGGAAAAATCTACTGCATTGATTCTGCTGAATCAACAGAGAGCACTGGTACGACAATCATCATACCGATCAAAGAACAGGATCGTAGAGAATTTGAACGTGAAGTTTATAAAGCTACTGCTTTCTGGCCAATGAGACCCATCTACAAAAACTTTTCTCGTAAGTTCGATACTATCGTTCTCAAACCAGTTCTTGATGACGAAAACTTCTTGATCATTGAACAGGATCTTCTCAACTCAGGTTATGGACTTTTGCTTGATGGTATCTACTATCCTATTAGTACGAGTGCAATGAACTTTGCAAATTACACTGTTAGTGATCATTTAATCATTTTCAAGTTCAACGTTGGAGAACTTACAATTTCTGCAAACAGAGAAACTCTCCAGTACGATGACAAAACAAAAACTGCAATCAACAAACGTTTCGTTGAACTTGTTAATCTTTGCAAATCGAATTATGAAGTACTTTACAAACAAAATCAATCATGGATCGATGCTGCTATCTTCAATCATTACCGTGATTCAAACATCTGGTTCAAAATCATCAAACAGCAACTAACTTCCAACGATCCTTTCTTTAGCACGATTTCAAAGTTTGATGAACGGTCGTTGAAATTGAGACTTGACGAACATTTTCAAACACTTCAATTCTTCAATGTTGAGATTGATCGTGGTAAAGTTTCAAGAACAAGAACGACAGAAGTTAGCAAAAAACTTACAACAACTCCCGTATTCTTGTTCGATCAAACATCATCATATATTCCTTTGAAAGATGCAACAATCTTTTCAAAACATGAAGAATACATTGCAATACGTCCTACAGACCCGAAGTTCTTAAGATACAGCGAACTCACTTACAAAGAGAAACGTGGTCTTGCAAAATCAATGAGAAGATACTTACATGACGTTGAATTGCTTGGAAAACTTGGGATTGCATATTCGCTTTATTCGACAGTTGATAAAATGAAAATCGTGAAAGATGCATCTGGTGCAACATCCAAAGTTCCTTTTACACGGCCAACTGACACTTTGAAAGTCTATTCACAATCAATCAGTGACCAACATTATACAAAACGTTCTGGTCAATCAAGACCTGGTTCATACTTATATGTCAAAGTAACTGACACGCAAGTTACAACAGAAAGTGGTTCGCCACTTAAACCTGAAAATACAGCAGTTTGCTTTGTTGATGACATTCTCGTTCTTCCTGATACTAACACAGAAGAAATGAATATGTATCGTTATGCAGTAAAAGCTGGATTGCTTCCAGACTTTAGAATTATCTATGCAAACAAAAATCGAGGTGCAAAACTTGTGAACTTTTTCGGAAGCATCAAAGATAAACTGGATGCATTGACTCCAGCAATTATAACAAAGATGATTGATGGTGCAAAGATACACAGTATCTTAAGTGAAAGAAAATGGCTCTTAAACATTCCTTTTAAATCGAAAAAATTCAGCGACATGGTAAGCGTCTTGAATTCAGTTCCTGCAGCACCAGTTTCTTTACCTTCAAATCTCGTTGAAAAATACTCTGGCGTAAGTCAACTTTCAAATTTGAATACTGACATCAAAGAACTTTACAAGATGTTTCCTCTACTCAGTATTGTAAGTAATTATGAAATGTCTAACTCAAGTACAGTAGCTGCAATGACAAAGTACATTGAGCTCATGGAAACTGACCTTATAGCTAATAAAAAACTGATATAATCTGAATCAGTCTCGTTAGGTTAGAGCACACTTAAAATTGGGGTCCATAGGAAATTATGGATCCCACTTGTTTTTTTGCTCGAAAGGCTCTCTTAATCTTTTTGGTAGTTTCGACTGAAGCATGTGATATAATAACTAACAAGGAGAAAACATGAACGCCGATACAAAACAAATCGAACAAATTAAGAAAGATGGCTACTATACACAAG
>Ga0116157_10003309_pt1 | contig 15490 bp, 9 predicted proteins | sample AD_UKC048_MetaG_FD_89882 | JGI IMG/M metagenome (GOLD analysis project Ga0116157, IMG submission 89882) | Active sludge microbial communities of municipal wastewater-treating anaerobic digesters from USA - AD_UKC048_MetaG | ecosystem: Engineered > Bioreactor > Anaerobic > Digestate | place: USA...
CCGCGATCGCCGAGGAAGCCCGCGATCGCCGAGGAAGCCCGCGGCGGGGGCCGCGTCCGGCTCAGGCGGCCGGGCCTACGCGCGTGGCGGCCCCCTTCGTTCCTGATTAAAACTATACTTTCCCTTGCGACGCCTCGTCGTCGGGGCGTACAGTACGGATAGGTCCGGCGACAGCCGGTCCGGCCGGGCGCATAGCGCCAGAGTCCGAACGCTCGTCCGTAAAGGAGGCTTATTATGAAGAAGGCCACTGCTAGGAGCGGAGCGGCGTTCGGGTAGGCCGCGCGAACCGGACCGTGGGTCCGGCTCGTCTACAGTACAAAAAACGTAGTCCTACCCTCCGAGGCGGTCATCGCCGCGCCCTCCCCATGCCATCCCGTCATCCCGCCGCGCGTCAGGCTCGCGGGGTAATCGCGCATCGCTGGAACTCATCGAAAGGTAGACTATGACGAAGGACTATAGCCCCGAGGGATGGGGCTGGAGGCGGGAGCATCACGCTTCCTATGAAACGATGGCCGGCCTGTGGCCGGCCGCGAGGGGCATGCTGCCGGCGCGGGTCGTCGGGCGGGACCGCGGGGCCTACCGCGTCGTGGCGCCTGACTTCTCCGGGCGGCCGGGCTTCGAGGCGGCCGCGGTCTCGGCGGCGGCTGGCAGGGCCGGCGCTCCCGGGGAGTACTCGGGCGTCGCGCTGAGCGGCGCGTACGCTCGGGCCATCGAGGAGGCCGACTCGGGCGACCGGGGCCGGGCCTCGGGCGTGCTCGAGTATCCGGCCTGCGGCGACTGGGTGCTCGTCGACCTGGACGGGGGCTACCCGCGCATCCAGGCGACGCTCGGGCGGCTGTCGGCGGTGGCCCGCGGCCGGGCGGGCCGGACGAGCGAGGCGCAGGTGATCGCGGCGAATATCGACACGCTGATCGTCGTGCTGGCGCTCGACGGCGGGCGGAATTTCCTGCCGAGGCTCGCGGAGCGGGCGCTGGTACTCGCCCGGGCGTCGGGCGCGGCGCCGGTGCTGGCGCTCAACAAGCGCGACCTGGCCGACGAGGAGACGAGGCTGGCCGCCGAGGCGGAGCTGTCGCGCCTGGCGCCGGGGGTGCCGGTGCTGTCGACGAGCGCGCGGACCGGGGCGGGGATAGCGGAGCTGGCGGCCTTGTTCGGGCCAGGCGAGACTATCGCCCTGCTCGGTAAGAGCGGCATGGGCAAGTCGGCGCTGGTCAACGCGCTCGCCGGCGCCGGGCCGTCCGGGGCCGGTGACGTCGAGGCGGCGCCGCCTCCGGAGCCCGGGCTTCGGGCTATCGAGGGCGCGGTGCGCGACGGCGACCGGCGGGGCCGGCACACGACGACCGCCAGCCGGCTCTACCGGCTGGACTCGGGGCTGTTGGTGGTCGACGCGCCGGGCTTCCGCGAGCTCAAGGTGCTCGGAGACGACGAGGCGACGGCCGACGTCTTCGCCGAGGTGTCCGAGCTGGCCGTCTCCTGCCGCTTCTCCGACTGCACGCACACGAACGAGCCGGGCTGCGCGGTGCGCGCCGCGCTGGATTCCGGCGAGCTCGAGCCGGGGCGCTTCTCCGACTACCTGGAGCTGGAGGCGGAGCGGGCGTCGTACGAGCGCAGGCACTCGGCCAGGCTGAGCGCGAGCGACGAGCGCCGCTGGAAGCTGATCGCCAAGGCGCGTAGGCGGCTGAAGGATGCGGAGCGCGGCTAGGGCAGGGGCGGCGCGTCGTCTACATTCGGTAGCAAAATAATAGGCGCCGTTGTATCATGCGCCGGTATGGCACTCCGATCGTTCCGCGCCGCGTTCGTGACCGCGGGCCTGGCCGCAATCATACTCGCCGCGGGACCCGCCTGGGCCCAGGACGCGCTACCTCCGGAGGGGCCGCCGCCTGAGGGCGCGCCGCCCTCGGGCGAGGCGCCGTTGGAGCCTGAGGATCTGGTGCTCGCGACGCTCTCCCTCGATATTGCGAGCTCCGACTACTACGCGCTCGCGGCCTGGGCCCGGTCGCTCGGGCTGGACGAGTCGGGCACGGCCCAGGAGCTGCGGGCCAGGCTCTATAAGCATTTCGGCGTCTCGGCGCCCCCGTCCGCCGCGGCGTCGTCCAAGACGATCACGATCGAGTCGGCCGACCGCACCGAGTACCTGAGCGCCAGGGACGACGGGGAGTCGACGGTGCGCTTCGAGGGGCGGGTGTCGATCTCGGTCAAGGACGACGATCGGGGCGAGACGCTGACGATACGGGCCGATACGATCGTGGTCAATCGCGACGCCAACCTGCTGTCGGCCCGCGGCGACATCGTCTTCGAGCGCCGCAAGGCGAGCGGCTCCGATTATTTTATCGGCGAGGCGCTCGAGCTGGACATGGACGACTGGAGCGGGGCCTTCCTCGACGGGGAGAGCAAGCGGGCGGCCGGCGAGGAGTCCGGCGACGCGCTGTTCTTCCGGGCCGACGACATCGTCAAGCGCGGCAGCGACGTGCTGGTGTTCAAGGACGGCGTGGTCAGCTCCTGCGACGACGAGAGCCCGCATTACTCGATCCGCGCCTCCAGGATCTGGATACTCGGCGGCAACGAGTGGGCCATGCTCAACGCGACGCTGTCGGTCGGCGAATTGCCGCTCCTGTACCTGCCGTTCTTCTACTACCCGGGCGAGGAGATAGCGTTCAACCCGGTCTTCGGCTACGAGGAGCGCTTCGGCCGCTACGTGCAGACGACGACCTACCTGGTCGGCCGCAAGGAGGTCAAGGAGCAGGAGATCAGCCTGCTCAAGATAGCCGAGGGAGGCTCGGGCTACGAGCGCAGGATCGACGGGGTGTTCCTCCGGACGACGCGGGAGCCGGCGAAGTCTAAGACGACCGACTTCGTCAAGGTGATCGTCGACCTGTACTCGAACCTGGGCGGCTTCGCGGCGGTCCAGGCCCAGCTCGCCTCGCCCGGCCCGTTCTCGTCGACGACGGCCTTCGCGGGGATAGGGCTATCGCGCTCGGTCTTCGGCGCGGCCGACGGCTACACGCCCTTCGTCTCGGCCGGCGACTACGCGTCGGTCTGGAACGGCGTGGATCTGCTCGGTACGGAGCTGCCGTTCCGCTTCGGCTGGGAGCTGGCCTCGAGCCTGTCGGCCGGGCCGGTCAAGCTGAGCTTCTCGCTGCCGTTCTACAGCGACGCGTACTACAACGTGGACTTCCGTGACCGCAGCGAGCAGATGAACTGGCTCCAGTTCCTCGACCAGGACGACGACGAGACGACGGTATCGAAGCTATCGTCCTTCACGGATTCGCTCAGCCTGTCGGCGTCGCTGCCCTCGGCCAGCCTGCCGTCGTGGCTGTCGACCGCGTCGCTGACCAAGTTGAACACCTCGCTGGCCTGGAATTCGGTGGTCAAGCCGACGCCGAGCGACTCGACCGAGGCCAAGCTGTTCGCGGTCGACCCGACGCGCGAGTTCTTCGCTCCGTACGAGTGGACGGTGCTCGACTCGAGCGCCAGCCTGTCGGGCTCGCTGTTCAAGTACCCGAGGAAGGCCGGGAAGGCCGTCCCCACGGCCTCGGGCCCGACGGCCGCGGCCTCCGCGACGGATGCCCGAGGCGACGAAGGCGGCGAAGGCGACGAGCGCGTTCCGGACGCCGTCGACCGGGCGCTCGCGGCCCTGCCGAGCCTCGAGGCGCCCTGGGCCACCTCCGCGGCGCTGGAAAAGGCGGAGAAGGCGGAGAAGGCGGAGAAGGCGGCCGCCCCCGGCTTCTCCGCGCCGGCCCTGGCCTCGCCCGAGACCTACGCCGACCGTACGCCGCTATCCGCCTCGATGTCGTGGTCGCTCAGCCCGACCTTCGCCTGGAAGCGGCGCTTCCTGACCACGGCCTGGACCGAGCCGGAGCTCGTGGACTGGTCGGCGCTGTACGAGACGAGGACCTCGAGGGCGGCTGGCTCGGTCAATCTGGTAGGCGCGGCCTACGACGGTCTGCTCGCCCTGACGCTCGGCCTGTCGGCGTCGAGCCAGGCCCAGGATAGGCCGAGCATCTCGTCGGACGCGGCCTACGCGAGCGAGTCGCTCAAGACGACCTGGGCCAAGCAGGACGCGCAGTACCGTAACGACAAGCTGAGCGCGCAGCTCAAGCTGACGAGCTCCCCGTTCCAGGACCTGTGGCTCTGGTCGCCGACCAGCTTCGGCTACTCCCTCTCGTCGACGCTGTACGAGTACGCGTTCAAGGAGATGGACGCGACGGCCCCGACGGACGCCTCGAAGGCCGTCTACGAGACGGTTACGGCCGACTGGACCGACGAGACGGTCAGCGCGCACGCGCTGTCGCTCGACCTTGGCCTGCAGCCCTGGGGCTATAAGCAGGTGCTCTCGCTCCAGGCGGACCTGCCGCCCCGACTCGGCGGCTATACGGGCAGGCTCAGCCTCAAGGCGCCCTGGGCCACCCTGACGGTCGGCTCCGAGTACTCGATGCCGTCCGAGGACGAGGAGTACGTCTGGTCGCCCCTGAGCTCGAGCCTGACGCTCGGCGAGGCTCCCTGGCCGAAGCTGACCGGGAGCTACGTCTGGGATATCGAGGACGAGAAGCCGACCGCGCTGTCGCTGCAGGTAGCCTGGAACGGGTTCACCGCCTCGGCGAGCGCCAAGGAGGCGGTCGCGTACCGGTTGAGCTACGGCGCCGGCTGGTCGTCGGTCGGCGACCCGTCGTTCATGGTCAACTCGATGTCGATGGCCTACAAGACGAGCTGGAAGCCGCCGGCGGCCTGGCGCCGCCGTATCCAGTGGACGATGGACGTCAACGCGGCCGCGCAGCAGAGCTTCCTGCGCTTCACCGACTCGTACCTGAACTTCGTCTACGGCCTGACCTTCAAGGTGCACGAGCTCCTGGACCTGAGCCTGTCGTCGACGAGCAGGAATGCGTCGCTGTGGCGCTATTTTCCCGCCGCGTTCGAGATACCCGAGGAGATAGCCCTCGATCCGGTCAATCCGCTGACCGACCTCCTGGCGTCGTTCAATTTCTTCGATGGTACGGGCGAGGCGCGCAGGGCGTCGCTGTTCAAGCTCAAGGCGCTCGAGCTGACCGCTACCCACCACCTGCACGACTGGGACCTGGCGCTCAAGCTGACGGCCAGCCCGGTGCTCGAGAACCTCGAGTACGTGTTCAAGACCGACTTCTCGGTGACGCTGTCATGGAATTCGGTGTCCCAGATCAAGTCCTCCTATTCCAAGAAGGGCGATACGGTCTCCTGGGACTGACAGGCGGGCCCGGCTTCCTTGATTTTTTCCCCCGGCGGGGTTAGGATCGGACACCGTGGTTCCCACAGCGGCCGTAGGCATCGCCCTGGACGACACGAGGCTCCTAGCCGACGTCTGCGGCGTCAACGATTACAACCTTCGCGTGCTCGAGCGCCTCTTGGGGGTGCCCGTGTTCGTTCGCGGCAACGAGATCTCGCTCGAGTCGCCGCGTCCGGACGTCCGGGAGCTGTTCGCGGCCGTGATCGAACAGCTCCTGTCGTCGATCGACGACGGCCTCCCGGCCTCTCCCGAGCTCATCACCGCGATCCACGCCAGCCTGACGCCCGATGGCCAGGCGGCCCCCTCCGGCGCGTCCTTCAAGGACTCGGCGATCCAGGTACCCGGCGCCTTCTCCAAGGTCTACCCACGCACGGCCAACCAGGCCCTGTACCTGCGCGGGCTCTCGAGCCACGACATAAGCGTGGCGGTCGGTCCGGCCGGCACGGGCAAGACCTACCTGGCGGTGGCCTGGGCCCTGCGCGAGGTGCTGTCCAAGGCGCGCAGGCGGCTGGTGCTGACGCGGCCGGTGGTGGAGGCGGGCGAGAGCCTCGGCTTCCTGCCCGGCGACCTGGGGCAGAAGATCAGCCCCTACCTGCGGCCCCTGTACGACGCGATGGAGGCCCTGGTGCCCTACGACGTGGTCAAGCGGCTCGAGGATAACCATACCATAGAGATAGCCCCGCTCGCGTACATGCGCGGCCGGAGCCTCAATAACTGCGTCGTCATCCTGGACGAGGCGCAGAATACCACCAAGGAACAGATGAAGATGTTCCTGACGAGGCTCGGGGAGGGGTCGGTGGCCGTGGTGACCGGCGACGCGACCCAGATAGACCTGCCTCGTAAATCGGAGTCCGGGCTCGTCCATGCGCTCAAGGTGCTGTCGGACATCGACGACATCTTCGTGTGCCGTCTCGACGGCAGGGACGTGGTCAGGAATCCCCTGGTCAGGAAGATAATCGACGCCTATGAGTCAGAGATCTGATAGTTACGGCCGGCTCGACCGCCTGCGCGCCGCGTTCAGCGACCGCGCCATGGTCCGCCGCTACGGGGCGATAGCCGTCGCGGCCCTCGTGTGCGTCGCCGCCTATATCGGCTTCGGCGCCGCCTCGGGCGCGGCCGGCAAGGGCGGCTTCGAGGCGGGCAAGGTGGCCGACCGCGACGTGGTCGCCGAGCGCGACGTGGTCTATATCGACGTCAGGGCGACCAAGATACGCACCGAGGCCGAGCTCCGGCTCGTGCCGGCGGTCTTCTCGCTCGACGACGCCGCCACCCGGGCGGCCCTGGCCGAGCTGGAGGCCTTCAGGCTCGGCTTCGCCTCCCTGGCCGGCGAGATAGAGGGCCGCGAGGAGTTGGCGCTCCGGCTGCGCGGCCGCTTCCCCGATCTGGCCGCCACGGACCTGCCCGAGCGGCTGACCAACTATCCGGCCCCGTCCAACGCTATAAGCCAGGGCCGCGCGGTGCTGACCGCCCTCCTCGGCGCTGGCGTGTTCGCGATACCGGACTCGGGCCTCGAGCAATACAATCCCGAGAGCGTCGAGCTGCGCCGCTGGACCGACGGTCCGCTGGTCTACGAGCAGGTGCCGCTGGAGTCGGCGACGACGACTCGTCGGCTCAAGGCCGCCGCCCTCGATATCGCCAAGTCGCTCAAGCTGTCGGCCACGATGTCCGCGCTCGCGGCCGACCTCGCCGTCGCGTTCGCCAGGGAGAACGCCTTCTTCGACGCGGAGCAGAGCCTCCGGCGCCTCGAGTCGGCCCGAGCGCGGGTGGAGCCGGTCATGCGCAAGCTCGCCAAGGGCGACAAGGTGATCCGGGAGGGCTTCATCGTCACGGCCGAGGACCTCGAGCGGCTCGCCGCCCTGCGCGGCTCCGAGATGGAGTTCGACGCGCTGTACGCGCTGGCCGGCGTCCTGCTGCTCGCGGCGCTCGGGGTAGCGTCGGTCGCCCTGCTCGGCAGGGGCTCTACCGGCATCCGAGTCGAAGGCGCCAGCTACTGGTTCGTCCTGGCCGTGGCTGTCGGCTATTTCGTCGCGTCGAGCGCCCTGTCGGCCTTCCTGCCGCCCGTTCTCGCGGCCCATATCGACGCCTTCCTGCCGACGGCCCTGGTGTCGATGCTGGTCGCCATCCTGATAGGCGAACGCTTCGCGCTGATGTTCACGCTGATCATCGGCTCCAGCCTCGTGCTGGTGACCGGCCTCGACGCCTTCGTGCCGGCCCAGGCGATAGCCTCCGGACTGGCCGGTATCGTGCTCGTCAGGCGCGCCGACAAGCGCATCGACCTGGTGCGCGCGGGCTCGCAGCTGGCGGCCGCGCGCTTCGCCATTGGCTTCGCGCTGGCGGCGCTGGCGGACCGCGGCGCGGTGGCGGCCCTGTCCACGGCCTTCTGGTCGGCGGTCAACGGCTTCCTCTGCGGCGTGCTCGCGCTGTCGTTCCTGCCGGTGCTCGAGCATATGCTCAACGCGCCGACGGTCTTCAGGCTCCAGGAGCTGTCGGACCTGAACGCGCCGGCGCTCAAGCGACTCCTGTCGGTGGCCCCGGGCACCTACAGCCACTCGGTGACGGTCGCCCACCTGGCGGAGTCGGCCTGCCGCGAGATAGGCGCCGACGCGCTCCTGGCCAGGGTCGGCGCGTACTACCACGACATCGGCAAGATCGAGAAGCCCGAGTACTTCATCGAGAACCAGTCGGGCTACAACAAGCACGACGAGATCAACCCGCGGCTGTCGGCCACGGTCCTGCGCGGGCACGTCAAGTTCGGCCTCGAGCGGGCGGACGCGCTCAGGTTGCCCGAGTCGGTCAAGGCCATCATCGCGGAGCACCACGGCACCTCGCTCATCAGCTACTTCTTCGCCCAGGCGCAGAAGGAGTCGATGGAGGCGAGCTCCGAGGAATATAGGTACCCGGGCCCGCTGCCCTCGAGCAAGGAGGCGGCCGTCGTGATGCTCGCCGACTGCGTCGAGGCGGCCTCGAGGACGCTCAAGCGCCCGACCATCGGGCGGCTCGAGCAGTTCGTCAAGGAGCTCGTGATGGACCGCTTCGGGAACGGCCAGCTGTCCATGTCGGCGCTGACCTTCAGGGACCTCGAGCTGATCATGAACTCGTTCGTGCGGGTGCTGTCCGGGCACTTCCACTCGAGGATAGAGTATCCGAAGACCAAGGAGCAGGGGTGAACGCCGTAGCCGTCGACTATCGCGACATGGAGGAGCCGGCCTGGCTCGAGCGCGCCGCGGCCTTCGCCGTCCGCGCGATGGACGGGCTCGGGCTCGAGGACTGGGACCTGTCGCTCTATTTCTGCGGCGAGGCCTTCATGGCCGGCCTGAACGCCGAGTACCGCGGCAAGGACGGCCCGACCGACGTGCTGTCGTTCTCGCTCGGCGAGTGGCGCGACGGCGAAAACGGCCGTCGCTATATCGCCGGAGATGTGGTAATATGTCTGGGCGTCATGGAGCGTAACGCCGCCGAGTACGGCGCCACGCGCGACGAGGAGCTTAAGCGCCTCATCGCGCACGGTGTCCTGCACCTGTCCGGCATGGACCACGGCACGAACGAGCCCGACGAGCCGATGCTCGCCAGGCAGGAGGCGCTCCTATCGACGTTAGCGGAGGAAACGATATTTTGAAGACGAGCGGTTTCTTGAGCGGCTTGAGGAGGGCCTTCCGCTCCAGGCCCGACGGCGACGAGGCCGACGAGGTGAGTTCGGAGCGCCAGGACATGATACGCGGCATCCAGGAGCTGTCCGAGACCACGGTCAAGGAAGTGATGGTGCCCAGGATCGACACGGTGTTCATCGCCATCGACGCGCCGCGCGACGAGCTTCTCGAGACGGTGACCACCTGCGGGCACTCGAGGATACCCGTCTACAACGAGACCATCGACGACGTCGTCGGGGTGCTGTACGTCAAGGACCTGCTGCTCGCCATTGCCAAGGGCGAGGAGATCGACCTGGCCGCGATGATACGCAAGCCCTTCTTCGTGCCCGAGTCGAAGCGCATCGACTCCCTGCTCCGGGAATTCAAGCGCCGGCACGTGCATATAGCCATAGCCATCGACGAGTATGGCGGCGTGTCGGGCATCGTCTGCATGGAGGATATCATCGAGGAGATCGTCGGCGATATCCAGGACGAGTTCGATAACGAGCGGGAGGATATCGTCGCCATAGGCGACGCGGCCTGGCTGTGCGACGCGCGCGTCAATCTCGAGGATCTGAACGAGGAGACCGGGCTCGGCCTGCCCGTCGAGGGTTTCGATACGCTCGGCGGCTTCGTCTTCGACCTGTTCGGCAAGATTCCCGCCCGCTACGAGAAGGTGTCCTGGCGCACGTTCGACTTCGTCGTCCAGGAGATGGACGGCCATAAGATCGGCGCCGTCAAGATACTCAGGCGGCCGGGCGACGTAGAGGACGCATGACGCGGCCGGCGCGGCGCTTCGGAACCGCGGTGGCGCTCGCCGCCATCGCGCTGGTCGTCGCGGGCGCTCCCCCGGTCTCCGCCCAGGCGGCCAAGCCCGTCTCGGCGCGCGAACGCTACGAGGCCGGCGTGGAGTTGCTGGCGTCCGGCGCTACCTACCGCGCCGTCGACGCGTTCATGGCGGCCGTCGCCGCCAACCCCGCCTACGCCGACGCGTGGGCCATGCTGGCCCGTTGCCAATACGAGCTGGGCGAGTACGAGCGCGCGGTATCCTTCATCGCCGAGGCTTACAAGTACGGGCCGCGCTCGCCGTCCCTGGTCACCCTGGAGGCGTTCTCGCGCATCGGGCAGGGCAAGCTGGCCGAGGCCCGCGCCCTGCTCGACGAGGCCCTCGCCCGGTTGCCGAACGACCGCGACGCCCGCTTCGGCCTGGCCCTGCTCGACCTGAGGGGCGGCCGGCCCGGCGACGCCAGGGCCAGGCTCGCCTCGTCGCTCAAGACCGCCCCGCGCGACCCGCGGGCCCTCCTGTCCCTGGCGCTCATAGCCAAGGCCGAGGGGCGCGTCGAGGAGGCCTCGGCCTACCTCGCCGAGGCGCTGCGCTGGACGGCCGGCGACCCCGACGCCTCGTACGCGGCGGCCGAGCTGTACTACGAGCGGGGCGATCTGGCCGAGGCGGCCAGGCTGGCAAGCCAGGCGGTCCGGGAGCGCCCGGGCCACGCCGGGGCCCGCCGTCTGCTCGCCGAGCTGTACTACGAACGCGGCGAGCTGGCCGAGGCTCGCGAGGTGCTCGAGGGTTCCATCGCCCTCGACCGGAGCGACGCCCGAGCCTGGTTCCTGCTCGGCCTGGTCGAGCAGGCGGCCGGAAGGCGCGCCGAGGCCGAGTACGCGCTGTCGACGCTCGCGGCCCTGCGTCCCGAGGACGAGCTGGCCAGGATAGCGCTCGAGAACCTGGTCATCGAGGGTACCGGCTTCGAGGATCCGTCGCGCTCCGCCCTGGCGGCCTGGCGCTTCTCCCGGGCGGCCGAATTCGAGCGGCGGCTACTCTACCAGAAGGCCATCGCCGAGTACCGGCGCGGCCTCCTCGTCGATCCCTACGCCAATCCTGGCCGCAGGCGCTACGCCGAGCTGCTCCGCGGTTCCGGCCTGCCTTCGTCCTACCTGGCCGAGCTGCGCTTCCTCGACGACCTCGGCAAGTCCGACCGGGCCTTGTCCGAGGCGATCGAGATCTACGACAGCCTGCTCGCCGGGTCGGTCGGCCGGGACTGGAGCGTCGGCCTCGGCGCGCGGACCGATCCGTACCGCCTCGTCGTCTTCTCGGTCGCCCCCGACGCCTCCACGTACCACGCGGGCGGCGACCTGGTCGTGGCGCGCTACCTCCGCGACTCGCTCGCCTTCGAGCCGGGCCTGGCGCCGGATCGCGGCGTGGCGAGGGTCTCCGGCTTCGCCGACGCGTTCGCCCTGGCCAGGGAGTCGGGCGCCGAATGGTTCGTGCTCGTGCGCGTCGCGGAGACGGAGCGCGATATCCTCGTGTCGGCCGAGCTACGGGCGGCGAGGACGGGGGCCTTGGCCGCCCGCGTCGACGCGCCTCGCTCCGGTAACGACCGTGTGGCCCTATCGACCGCCCGGGTCGTCCAGGGCATACGCGAGGCCCTGCCGACGCGCGGCTCCCTGCTCGAGCGTCGCGGCGACCTGGCCCTCGTCGGGCTGGGCCGGGTCGACGGCGTGGCCGTCGGCGACGCCTTCATCCTCGTCAAGCGCGGAGCCGTAGCCATCGAGCCCGACGGCGGCGGCTTGGCCTGGAAGGACTCGGACGTCGTGGCGCGCGTGGTCGCCTCGCGGGTCGACGACGAGCTGTTCGAGGGTAAGCTCGAGCGGGTGGGGTTCTTCGACCGCGTCAACCCGCGCGATGTGGCGCTGCGAGAGCCGCCAAAGCCGAAGCCGGAGGCCGCTCAGGACTCAGGCGGAGAGGCCTCGGCTGCCAAGGCGTCGTACGTCTGGAGCGCCCTGTTCGAGCGGGTGCGTAGCCTCTACTAACGCCCGCCCTCCTCCGTAGCGTTGTACCCATCTGCCACGACTCGCGGCGCTTGCCCGGTCGTGGTGTACCGTCGATAGTGATTTTGATATATGAAATACCGCTATCAATAATCGAAAAACGTCTTGCATAGACTCCGCCGAATGTGTACAATGTTCCATGGACGGACCAGTGTCCGTACCGAGCATCGTGTCTGTCAGCTCTATTAAAGGAGGGCGAATGAACGCTTATATCCGCGAGGTCCTCGATGGCCTCAAAGCCCGCGCGCCGTGGGAGACCGAGTTCCTTCAGGCCGCCGAGGAAGTCCTCGAGTCGATCGAGCCGCTTATCGAGAAGAACCCCAAGTACAAGGCCCAGCGCATCCTCGAGCGCATCGTCGAGCCCGAGCGCACCATCATGTTCAGGGTGCCCTGGATGAACGACAAGGGCGAGTACATCGTCAATCGCGGCTATCGCGTTCAGTTCAACAGCGCCATCGGCCCGTACAAGGGCGGTATCCGCTTCCACCCGAAGGTGACGCTCTCCACCCTCAAGTTCCTCGGCTTCGAGCAGACCTTCAAGAACAGCCTCACGAGCCTCCCGATGGGCGGCGGCAAGGGCGGCGCCGACTTCGACCCGAACGGCAAGAGCGACAACGAGATCATGCGCTTCTGCCAGAGCTTCATGACCGAGCTTCAGAAGTATGTCGGCCCCGATACCGACGTGCCCGCTGGCGACATCGGCGTGGGCGGCCGCGAGGTCGGCTACATGTTCGGCCAGTACAAGCGCCTGAGCGACGAGTTCACCGGCGTGCTGACCGGCAAGGGCCTGTCTTTCGGCGGCTCGCTGATCCGCCCCGAGGCTACCGGCTTCGGCGCCGTGTACTTCCTGAACGAGATGCTCAAGGCCAAGGGCGACACGCTCAAGGGCAAGACCGTCTCCGTCTCCGGCTTCGGCAACGTCTCCTGGGGCACCTGCATCAAGGCCAGCGAGCTCGGCGCTAAGGTCGTCACGATCTCCGGCCCGGACGGCTACATCTACGATCCCGACGGCATCTCCACCGCCGAGAAGCACAAGTACCTCGAGGAAATGCTCGTCATCAACCGCAACTCCTGCGAGACCTACGCCAAGAAGTTCCCGAACGCCAAGTTCTTCGCCGGCAAGAGGCCCTGGGAGCAGAAGGTCGACATCGCCATGTGCTGCGCCATCCAGAACGAGATGTCAGGCGACGACGCCCAGATGCTCGTCAAGAATGGCGTCAAGTACGTCGTCGAGGTCTCGAACATGGGCTGCACCCCCGAGGCCTGGAAGCTCTTCGTCGAGAAGAAGATCCCCTTCGGCCCGGGCAAGGCAGCGAACGCCGGCGGCGTCGCCACCTCCGGCCTCGAGATGAGCCAGAACTCGATGCGCCTCGCCTGGACGGCCGAGGAAGTCGACCAGAGGCTGCATGCCATCATGGTCAACATCCACAATACCTGCCTCGAGGCGGCCAAGGAATTCGGCGCCGACGGCAACTACGTCGTGGGCGCGAACATCGCCGGCTTCAAGAAGGTAGCCGACGCGATGATCGCCCAGGGCCTCGTGTGATCCTCGGGTAGTTTCCCGATCGGTTCCTAAAAAAGGAGAAGGGCCGCCCCGGCTAGCCGGGGCGGCCCGTTTTTATAGTATGGGATCGACGCGCCCGCCGGGCTCAAGGAGGAATCCGGAGCCTCGCTCGGCTCCCGAACCGTCCGACCGGCGCGCCGGACCGTACTACGAGCCGAGCGACGAGGCGCCCCCGACGGCGAAGAGCTTGAGGCCCTCGGTCGGGAAGCGCGCCTTGACCTTGGCGACGACGGCTCTCGCGACCTCGGCCTGGCCGTCGTCTATATAGGCTATCAGCATGAAATTCTCCTCGGGCCAGGTGGCGGTGCCGAGCATCCTCGCCTCGCGGCCGCGCCCATGGACCACGGGCACCACCGTATAGTAGAAGCCGTCGATGGCGGACTCGAGCCCGTCGACGACGTCGTCCTGGACCGAGCGGTTGGCTATGATCTCTATCCTCGTCATGCTGACTCCTTGGCCGCCACGCGGACGCGCCGCTCGTTGAAGAACGAGTACATCACGGGTATGAAGAACAGGGTGATGAGCGTACTCGACAGGAGCCCCCCGAGTACCGTCAGGCCTATCGGCTTGAGCATCTGGGAATTCTCACCGTTCGATAGAGCCATCGGGAGGAGGCCGAGCACCGTCGTCAGCGTGGTCATGAGCACGGGCCTGAGCCTCGACGCGCCGCCTCGCACGCAGGCCTCGCGGACCGGCATGCCTCGGCGCACGAGCAGGTTCGTGTAGTCGACCAGTACGATGCCGTTGTTGACGACGATGCCGATGAGCATCACCACGCCCATCGCGGTGAACATGGTCAGGCTCTCGCCGGTGATCACGTAGACCGCCACGACGCCGATCAGCAGCAGCGGTATCGTGAACATGTTGATGATCGGGTCCTTCCACGACTCGTACTGTCCGGCCATCACGCCGAAGACGAGGAGCAGGGCCATCGTGACGATCAGGACGAAGTATCCGCCCGTCTCCATCACGCTCGCCCAGGAGCCTTCGTACGATAGCCTCGTGCCCTCGGGCAGGACGACGTTGTCCGCTATGACCGCCTTGATGTCGTCCTCGACGTCGCCGGCGCGGCGGTCGCTCGTGATGCTCGCGGTCACGTGGATGACGCGTGACTGATCCTCCCTCGAGATGCTGACCGGGCCGACGCCCTTCTCGAGCGAGGCGAAGTTGGCCACAGCGACGCGCCCGGAACCGCCCTGCACGTAGATGTTCTCCAGGTCGGGTAGCTTGCTCCTGTCCGCCTCGCGAAGGACCAGGGTGACGGCGTACTCGTCGCCCGCCTCGCGGTAGGTCGTCGCGGTCACCCCGTCGACGCTCGCGTCTATCTCCTTGGCTATGGCCTGCACGGTTATGCCGAAGGCGTAGGCCCGCTCCCGGTCGATGATCACCTCGACCTGCGGCAAGCCCTCGTTCAGGTCCATCGCCACGTCCCTGAGGTCGGGCACCTTCTCCTCGAGCAGGTCGATCAGCGTATGCGCGGTCGCTATACCCACCTCGAGGTCTTGGGTCCGTATGACCACGTCGATGTCGGCGCCGCTCATCTGGCGCATGCGTCCCATGGAGAAGCTGAAGGCGGCGTTCGGGAATTCGGAGAAATGGGCGCGTAGCTTGGCCTGCATCGCCTGGGCATCGTCGACGCGCTCGGAGAAGTCGGGCAGCGTGACGGATAGCTGCCCGCCGTTGCTACTCGAGCCGCCGCCCATCATGCCGCCGCCGACCGTCGTGATGATGGTCTCGACGCCCTCAAGCTCGTCCATCGCGTAGGCCTCCATCGCGAGCATCACGGCCTTGGTCTCGCCGAGCTTGGTGCCGAGCGGCATCGTCACCGACAGATTGATGGACGAATCGTCGGAATTCGGCATCATGTTGATGTTCATGTCCGGGATAAAGGCGAGGGACAGGGCGAAGCAGCCGACGACGAGGATCACGACGGTCGGCCGATGGGCGACCGCCGCGCGCAGGGCCTTGCCGTAGGCTTGGTCCAGGAGGTCGAGCGCCTTGCCGAGCGCGGCATCCATGGCCGCGAGGGCCCGGTTCCTGATCGGCCTCTCTCTACGGGTCGTCAGCGGCAGGTAGGTACTCGCGAGCACCGGCACGAGGAGGAGGGCGACGAAGAGGCTGGAGACGATCGAGATGACGATGGTGAAGATGATGTCGCCGAACATCATGCCTATCATGCCGAGCTTGTCCTTGAAGAACAGGATGGGCACGAAGACG